>FMJZ01009165.1_pt1 | contig 42815 bp, 34 predicted proteins | sample 1987881 | NCBI WGS metagenome assembly FMJZ01 (sample SAMEA4378227, study PRJEB15110) | soil metagenome | biome: soil; feature: Field; material: Soil | place: India | collected 2015-03-11 | depth 0 m
GCTGGAGGCGCTGGCCGGCGCGCTCCTGCACGGCGACGAGGACCTGCGACGCGCCGCCGCCGAGGCTCTGGCAAATCATCCGACGGAAGGACACGCCATGCTGAAGGAAGGCGCAGCATTAAAGGAAGACTTGATGGTGCGCCGCGCCGTAGCCTTCGGCCTGGGTCGAGTCCACGCGCCCTGGGCCGATGAGTTGCTCACACAATTGCTGGCCGATGATCAGTGGGTGGTGCGCACGGCGGCCGCAGACATTCTGGAACGTCGCGAACAACCTAGCCCCTACATCCCGCGCCGGCTCCCCCTGCCTTCCGAATCGCCCTGGTTGATCGCCTACGCTAGCAAACAGGGATTGGGCGTCTCGCCCGATAAGCCACCGGTGGACCTCCTCTTGCAGGCGCTCAACAGCGGCGAAGAGGAGGAACGTCTGGCCGCCCTTACTTACTTGCGCGCCTATCCATCCGAGGGCGTTTTCGCCGCGCTCTATCACGCCATGTACGGCGGCGATCCTGTGCTACGCGAGGCGGTTTTCCAGACGTTCTGGGAGATGGCCGCGCGCGGCATCGCTGTTCCCGACCCCCACCAATTCGGCGTCGGGTGAGACGCGGCTTGAGGAGCGCCACAAGAACACCGGCAGAGGGAAGGCCACAAAAAGCGGACGACCTACCAGTCGCCCGCTTTCTTTAACAACACTGCACACCGCGTTTCTCGTCGCCTTGCCTTTACCCCCCGAACTTCGCCAGCCGATTCTGCACATCTTGGACAAAGCGGTCTAGAAATTGTTGGATATACGCGCTGACCGAAAGGGTATCCTCCTCGATGAGCGGGGTGAGGTCCATGCCGTAAATCAGGCCTAAGCTGGTATCGGTACCGTGGGAGGCAAAATAGGTAGCGTTAGCGCGTCGGCGCCCCAGCGACGCCAGATCATAGCGTTTGCCGCCACAAATTTGCGAGTCAAAGACGCCGAGCAAGGCCGCCTGCAGATTCTCGTGCGTCGAGCAGTCAAAGGGCACTTTGTCTTCATCCACCAGCCAATCCAAGTCGCGCCAGACCTCGCACCCGTAAAGGTGCTTCGGGCGCGTCTCTTGAGGCAAACGCCGAATGGCCTCGATGAGCCGTAGCGCGACGCTCACATGCGTATCATGCTTGTCGGCCAGGTTGTGGGTGTACACAAACTCGGGACGCGCGGCCAGTAGAATGGCTTCCAGGTCCTGAACGGGTTGTTTGTTGCTCGCGTCCTTGACGGCCTTGCTTGGATAGTCCAGGATGATCTGCGCAGCATACTCGCCGATGACAGCCGCCTTCTTCTGCTCTTTGAAGCGAACCAGGCGCATATCCTCATCCGTGTAATCACGATAGAGATCATCGCGCGGCGAGCCGCGGCCATCGGTCACAACCACGCCGGTGAACCATTTGTCGGTTCGTTGAAAGCATTCCAGTATCGGCGCGGCAGCCATGATTTCGAGATCGTCCTGATGGGCTGCCACGGCCAGGTGCGTCGTGCGCGCTAGGGCCTGATCGAGGGGCAGGCCATCCGGCACGAACCACTCCGCGGTAGGTAGATTGAACTTCATTGTCCTTCCTCCTTCTTCGGCAGGATGGGCAAACTTGCCGCCGCGATGGATTGTCCCACGCGCCGGCTTTTCTCATCGGGCAGTTGAATATGGAGATGCGCCAACTCCGGGAATTCGTTGCGTAGCACTTCGTTGGCGCCATCGAGGATCAACTGACCGCCGCGCCCCGAAGTACAACGACCCAAGATGAGTACATGCTTGATGTCATAAAAAGCCGCATAGTGTGCAATGCCATACCCCAGATAGTAGCCCATGGACTGCCAGATTTTGATTGCGCCCTCATGGCCGGCTTCCAGCTTCTCCTGCACGAATTTAAGTTTTTCGGCATCGGCGATGTCGGTCGGAATTTCGATGCCGGCCTTAGGTGCTAAGCGAAAGACGCACTGCTGGGAAAAGTACTGTGAGCCAACCCCGCGATCGCCCGACCACTCGTCCACCGCGGCCTGCGGTTGATAATCCACCGGAGCGAAGGCCAGTTCGCTCAGCCAGGTCATGATATGGCCTTCCATGTTTACATAACCGGCGGCTTCGCTGGAACCCATGGCCACCCCAAGGATACCGTTATCCTCCAGCGACATCGAGCCGGCCAGCGCAGTAACGTCGCCGTCGTTGATGATCTCAAGCGGCACGCCCATCTCGTCGCGAATGCGCAGGAACAGGTTGCGCACCTTGTGGTACTCCTCCTTTGGCACGGCGCGGAAGAGGGAGGCAACCATCGGACGATTGTTGATGTAAATTCCCGCCGAACTGCCGCCGATGGCATCCAGGCGTGGCATATTCGAGGCAGCTGTCTTGATAGCGGTCACGATCTCGCGGTAATGGTATTCGGGATCGCTATATTTTCGCGGCTCCCAGATGACCTCCTCGCTGTAGACCGGCAGGCCGTCAATCACAGCCGAGACTTTGCGGTCCGACGCGCCCAGGTCGAAACCGACGCGACAGCCCTCCAGATGCCTGCCCAGGCACTTGCCGCTTTCGTTCGCCGGCGGAACCTCTTCCGGCTGGCAATGGACTACCGTAAAGGTGCGCTCATACACCTCTTCCCCCATGAAATGATAATCGAACTTGCGTTCCCCTTGGGGGGAATAGCATTTTTGGATGTATTCTGCTACGCTCTTTGGCCCGCCGATATAGACTTTCCAGCCGCCGCGTTGCCAGAGCAGGAACTTCACCAGCCGCTCCGCATACCTCAAGTTCGCGGCTGCCTGCGGATGTCCTTCGGGGAAGAGGCGAGTCTCGAAGCGCGAAATTTCGCCATCGCTGCGTTCGAGCGCCAGAATCAACGGGATGCCGCCGCCCGCCTCGGTCACCTGCTTCTGGAACAACCGATTCGCCAAGGCAGCCGGCCGAAAATCCTCATCGAGCGGAGGGACAAAGCGCGGTTTGACAAGTACAAGCCCTTCCTTCATGCAAGTCATCCTTTCTGTCGAAAAACTCTGGCAAAAAAATCCGTGCTATGATAGCGGCGAGAGAAACCTTTGTCAAGCGCGATTCTTGCGCGAAAATAGATCAAGTGTTCGCGCCATCGCGCCCTTGCCGGCGAAACCTCACCTTCGGCACGCGTCCGCAGTCCCAGACGAGAGCGAATTGCGAAAGTGATTTTGCGAAACAAGCGACGGCGCGAAATCACGAGACTCGACCGGTTGACCTGCGCGCAGCAACCCGCTTTTTCATCCTCTAACCCTGCAAAGAACGGCAGATTGCGGTAGAATTGACCCTATGAAACGTCTCTGGTCACCATGGCGCGTCAAGTACTTTCAGCTTGCCCAAAGGGGGTGTGTGTTGTGCCGTGTACGGGACGAGGACGCCGATTGCGATAATTTGCTTCTCGCGCGCGGGCAACACGCTTTCGTCATGCTTAATCGCTTCCCCTACACAAGCGGGCACCTGATGGTAGTCACTAACGTTCATCAGCCCTCCCTGGAGATGCTCGACGCGACCGTTCGCGCCGAGATGATGGAGTTAGCCACACGAGCCATCCAGGTCTTGCGTCAGGTATACCGACCCGATGGATTCAATGTCGGGCTCAATATTGGCGAGGCCGCTGGCGCGGGAATCGCGGAGCACGTTCACCTACACATCGTGCCGCGCTGGAACGGCGACACGAACTTCATGTCCACCTTGGCCGAGACGCGCGTCCTGCCCGAGGCGCTGGAGGAGACCTGCCGTCGCCTGCGCGCCGCCTGGGCGGCCTGATTTATCCTCCACAGTCGGCTACGCGAGGAGGGTGAGGAAGGCGTTGGCGTAATGTCTCCCGTAACGTTCGTTGCACATCGTCCCAGGGTCGAGAAGCGTCAACCACCACCCAACGTTGCGGCTCCAGGCGCGCCAGTTCTAAATAACCGGCGCGCACACGTTGATGGAAGGCGATCGCGAAGGCATCGAGCCGATTCCACTCCGCAGCGTGTTGTTGCTTACGCTTTAATCCCGTTTCCACATCCACATCGAGCAAGAAAGTCAGGTCCGGCGTCAAACCGCCGGTTGCGTATTGAATGAGGGCGCGCACCTGGGCAAGATCCTGTTGATGACCGTACCCCTGATAGGCAAGCGTAGAATCGGCGTAGCGGTCGCAGAGAACGATCCACCCCTCTGCCAGCGTCGGTCGGATTACCTGTTCCACAAGCTGTGCCCGCGCGGCCTGGTAGAGGAGAGTCTCGGCACGAGGATGCATCTCGCGATTCTGCAGACTATGCAACACCGCGCGGATTTGCTCACCGATGGGCGTCCCGCCTGGTTCCCGGCTGGTCATCACACGATATCCCCGCGCCGTCAGCCAGTCCGCCAGAGGGGCAAGGTGCGAGGTCTTGCCGGAGCCCTCGGGACCCTCCAGAGTGATGAACATGGTTGCTCCCGATTGTTCTTATCTGATTCTTATACGCCTTTCACGCTTTGCTTATTTTCGGCGGCTATAATGATTCGCGCAGTTGCGATGAGGAGGCGTGGACAGTGTCTGCGCGAAGAGTGTTCTATGTGATTTTCGTCATCCTGATCGCGGCCTGCGCCGGCCTGGCCGGCGCGCTGGCAGGGGGGAGCGCCGTCTATCGCGCGCTGCGCACAGGAACGCCCATCGTAAGCGCGCAAACGACGCCCTCCGTTCCCAATGATACCATCACTCCGCCATCATCGACCGTCCTTCTCCATACAACCGACTATCAAACCACGGTAACCGAAGCCGTGCAGAAGATCAGCTCGGCGGTGGTAACCATCGTCGGCACCATTCCAGGGCAGATGACAGTTTTCGGCTACACAGGCGATCAAACCGTCAGCGGCAGCGGTTTTTTCATTTCTGAACAAGGGCATGTGGTGACCAACAATCACGTTGTCGAAGGAACCAGCGAAGTCAGCGTCATTCTTTCGGACGGTACGCAGGAGCAGGCCCAGATCGTAGGCAGGGACGTCTACTCGGATATTGCCGTCCTGAAAGTAGAAGGCAAAGTGCCGGCTGTCGCCGTCCTGGGAAACGCCGATGCACTCCAGCCGGGGGAGACGGTCATTGCCATCGGTTCGCCGCTGGGGTATTTCCAGAACACGGTCACGGTGGGTGTAGTGAGCGCGCTAGGACGCTCGGTAGACAGCGGTCGAGGGTACATGATCGAGAATCTGATTCAAACCGATGCCGCGATCAACCATGGCAATTCAGGCGGGCCGCTGATCAACCTGGCCGGCGAGGTGGTCGGCGTCAACACGCTGGTTGTGCGTAGCACGTCCAGCGGCGATGTAGCCGAAGGGTTGGGCTTTGCCATCCCCATCAACACCGCGCAAGCCGTAGCGCGACAAATCGTGGAAAAAGGGTACTTCGCCCGCCCCTTCCTCGGCGTGAGTTACCAGTTGATCACCCCTTCCATCGCGGCGGCGTACAACCTACCCGTCGAGTGGGGCGCCTACGTAACGCGCGTGGTCGAGCGTAGTCCGGCCAGCCAGGCTGGCCTGCGTCCTGATGACATCATCGTGCGCGTCGGCAATGTGGCCATTGACGCCCAGCACTCCTTCATCAACGCCCTTTTCGCCTATCAGCCGGGCGATCGTGTGACGATTGAATACCTCCGCCGTGGCAAACGCCACGAGACGCAGGTGACGTTGGGCGAGGCCTCTCCGCCTCGTTAAAGCCTTTCGGGCGTTAGGCCATCAACGCCCCTTCCAGCTTGAGCAACCATTCCTTTGTCTTCAGTCCATCCGCCATGCTATACCCGTGCAATTTCCCATCCCGTCCTATCACGCGATGGCAAGGGATGATGAGCGGCAAAGGGTTGCGCGCCTCGGCGCGGCCCACGGCGCGTGCAGCGCCAGGACGGCCGATCGCGGCGGCCAGGTCGCTATACGTTCGCGTTTGTCCGTAAGGGATCGCCGCGGTCGCTTGTAAGACCGCGCGCTGAAAGGGAGGCAAGAGATTCCAGTCAATCGGCACATCGAAGACTCGGCGCTTACCTTCCAGATACTCACAGACCTGCGCGGCCGCTCGACGCAGAATCTCGCCATCCTGTTCCACAGGGCGTTTGTATCGGCGCCGCACCATTGCCGCGAACTGCTCGCCATCCAACCGTACAGCCAGCGCAACGAGACCGTATTCCGAGGCCGCCAGCCGCAGCACACCCAACCGCGTCTCCACATGTGAACTTATCCGAATAGGCGTTCTGTCCATTCCTACCTCGCACAAAGGGCATGCACATGCAACTCGCCAGAAACGTGCGTCGCACATCCAGCTCGGCTGATTTCTGGCAAGATAGGCCACTTGCCCCTTGCTCCTTACCTTCTCGTTGGAGTATTGTAGCACATCTGCCCGACCGGCACAGCCCGTCCCACGCGTTTCGTCAGTCTGTGCTATCATTTAAACCGTCCATCGTCTGCCGACTACCATCCGGAGTAATCGCTTATGTCGTTCTTTAATCCGCTCGAACCACCATCGGAAGAGCAGAAGGAAGAATCCGGCGCACGAGAACGCCGACCGGCGCCCCCCGCGCGCCTGACAACTCGTCTTAGGGAGAAAGTCACCGGCGCGGCCCGAACGGTCAGGCCGACTCGCACGGCGCGGGAACGGAAGCCGCTGCGGGCGCCTGCCTTCCGTCTGCCATCCCTGCCCGCCATCACCCTGCCAAAGGTTGCTCGCGCCGCGCTACCACGAGCCTTATGGAACATTGTGATGGTGACATCGCTCATCGTCAACGTGGTCCTTCTGACCACCCTGCTGCTCTTAAGCCGTTTCTCCTTCTACGCCAGAGAGACGATCAGCCGGCGCATCTTGTTCGAAGGACTATACGTTCCGTTTGGCAAACTCGATCAGGCGCATATTCGCGCCACGATCCCTATCACACAAGAGGTGCACATCACGCTGCCGGTTCGGCAGACAACGGTTGTCACCTTAACCGAAAACACGCTCATTCGCAACGCGCGGGTAAGCATCCTGAGCACTCCGGCCGACATCACCTTGCCGGCCGGCGCACGGCTCCCCATCGAGCTGGACATGGTGATTGAGGCGACCGTGCCCATTTCCATGACCGTGCCGGTGGACATCCCACTTTCGGAAACGGAACTGCATGAGCCACTCACCGACTTGCAGCGCACCTTCCGGCCTCTCATTGCTCTGCTTTACCCGCAGGATTGGTCACAGTCGGGTGTCTGTCGAGTCTGGCGCGGCCTATGTGAATGGTGGTTCTATCCATGACCTCCGTATGCCTTGCCCCCCCCTCCTCGCCTGAGGAAAGCAATTCCATCGTGCGAACTACCCTGCCGAATGGCTTGCAGGTGAACCTCAAGGAAATTCACACCGCGCCGTTGGTCAGTTTCTGGATTTGGTATCGCGTGGGCTCCAAAGACGAGCCGAGCGGTCGTACCGGAGCATCGCACTGGGTCGAACACATGCAATTCAAGGGAACGCCCAAGTTCCCAGCCAGTATGCTCGACAAAGCCATCTCGCGCGATGGCGGCTACTGGAACGCGATGACCTATCTGGACTGGACAACTTACTTCGAGACTCTGCCAGCGGATAAGATAGACCTGGCGCTGCAACTAGAAGCCGACCGCATGGTCAACAGTTTATTCGAGGAAAAAGAGGTAGCCTCCGAGCGCACTGTGGTCATCTCAGAACGGGAAGGAAACGAAAACGAGCCTCTTTTCCTTCTGGGCGAGGCGGTTCAACAGGCCGCGTTCAGCGTCCATCCCTACCACCACGAGGTCATCGGCGACCTGACGGATTTGCAGACCATGCAGCGCGAGGACCTCTACCGTCATTACCGCACGTATTACCTCCCCAACAACGCTGTCATTGCCGCGGCCGGCGCTTTCCAGGCAGAAGCCATGCTGCGCCGCATCGAAGAACTGTACGGGGAACTGCTCCCCGGCTCACCTCCGCCGCGTCTGCGCCGCCCCGAACCACCGCCGCGCGGTGAACACCGCCTGACGGTCGAAGGCCCAGGCCAGACGACTTACCTTGAAATCGCCTATCGCGCCCCGGCCGGCAGCAACCCCGATTTCTTTCCCATGACGGTGCTGGACAGCCTGCTCTCCGGCCCAAGCAGTTTGAACTGGTTCGGCGGAGGCAATACATCCAACAAAACATCCCGCCTTTATCGCGCCCTGGTGGAGAAGGACCTGGCCGTCGCAATCCACGGAATCCTAGTCGCCACGCAAGACCCTTTCCTCTACCGGACGGTGATCACCGTTCACCCCCAACGACGGGCGGAAGAGGCACTGGCAGCCTTCGACGATGAAATCACACGTCTGCAGGACGAGGTCGCCCCGCCAGAGGAGGTCGAGAGAGCCATCAAACAGGCACGCGCCCTGTTCGCCTATGGCGGCGAGAGCATCACCAACCAGGCCTTCTGGCTAGGCCACGCCGAAATGTTCGCCACCTATGACTGGTTCCTGAATTATCTGAACAACCTGAGCGCCGTAACACCACAGGAAGTACAACGGGCAGCGCAACAGTACCTGCGCCCACAAGCTCGCGTCGTCGGTGTGTACTTGCCAACAAGTTGATCCACGGTTTCCCTATGGTTTCCTCTCCTGCCTCCCCTGCTCTCCCCGGACCGCAAGACGTGACCCGCGCCGCTCTGGCCAACGGCGGCGTCGTCCTTGCCCGCGCGAACTTCAACAGCCCCTCCGTGGTCGTCAGCGGGTATTTGCCGGCCGGCAGCCTGGGCGATTCGGACGAGAAACTAGGGTTGGCGATGTTCGTCGCCAACGCCTTGATGCGCGGCACGGAACAACGTAACTTTCAGCAGATTCACGCCGCCCTCGAGGACGTGGCGGCCAGCCTTTCGTTTGGCGTGACCTATCACGTGGTCTCGTTCAGCGGGCGTGCACTCGCGGAAGATTTGCCCATGCTCATTGACCTGTTGGCCGACGTCCTACGCCATCCCACCTTCCCGCCAGAACAAGTTGAAAAATTGCGCGCCCAACTGCTCACTGCGCTGGCCATCCGCGCGCAGGATACGGCGGAAATGGCCGGTCTGACCTTTGACCGGCTCCTCTTCGACGGTCACCCCTACGCGCGACCAAGCGATGGCTGGCCACAGACCATACAGAACATCTCCCCAAGCGATCTGATGGAGTTTCATAGGCGGTATTACGGGCCGCGCGGCCTAACGCTGGCTATCGTCGGCGCGGTCGAGCCGCAGGCAGCCATCGAACAGGCGCAACGCGCCCTGGGCGACTGGCGGAATCCCGAACAGGCGGAACCGCCTTCGTTGCCGCCTTTTCGACCCCTAGCGCGCACGGTGCGCAAGAAAGTGCACATCCCCGGCAAAGCGCAGAGCGACCTCGTCCTCGGCACGCATGGCCCGGCCCGCAACGACCCCGATTTCCTGCCGGCCTCCCTAGGCAACTCCGTTCTTGGACAGTTTGGGTTAGCCGGGCGCATCGGCGACAGCGTGCGCGAAAAGGCCGGTCTGGCCTACTACGCCTACTCCTCCCTCAATGCCGGCCTGGGGCCAGGCTCTTGGGAAATCAGTGCCGGAGTCAACCCAGCCAACGTCGAACGGGCTTTGCGCTTGATTCGCCACGAGGTAGAGGAATTCGTTGCACGCGGCGTAAGCGAAGAAGAACTGGCCGATAGCCAATCGAACTTCATCGGCCGCTTGCCGCTCTCCCTCGAATCGAACGCCGGCGTGGCCTCGGCCCTGCTGACCATAGAACGATTCGACTTGGGACTGGATTACTACCTGCGCTATGCCGACCTGGTGCGCGCGGTGACGCCGCAGGATGTGCTGGCCGTGGCGCGCAAATACTTCGACCCGAAACGACTGGCAATTGCCATCGCCGGGCCCTAGATGGCTATGTTCCGTAAGATTCTCATTGCCAACCGGGGCGAAATCGCCGTACGTATTCTGCGCGCCTGCCGTGAACTTGGCGTCCGAACGGTGGCCGTATATTCGGAGGCCGACCGGCGCGCCTTGCACGTTCGGCTGGCCGATGAGGCCTACCTGCTCGGGCCAGCGCCGGCGCGCGAATCGTACCTGCGCGGCGACAAGATCATCGAGATCGCCCGGCGTTGTGAAGCGGAGGCTATCCATCCCGGTTACGGCTTTCTGGCTGAGCGCGCCGACTTCGCGGCCGCCTGCGCCGAGGCCGAATTGGTCTTCATCGGCCCGCGCCCTTCGGCTATCGCCGCCATGGGCGATAAAACTGCTGCCCGCACCACGGTTGCCCGCGCCGGCGTACCGGTCGTGCCCGGTACCGAGGGCGAAGGCGCGCTGCGCGATGAGGAACTGTTGGCTCTAGCCCCTCGGATTGGCTTTCCCTTGCTTATCAAGGCTACGGCCGGCGGCGGGGGCAAAGGAATGCGCGAGGTAACCTGCCTGGAAGAAATGCCCGCCCTGCTGCAGGCCGCCCGCCGTGAAGCCGAGGCCGCCTTCGGCGATGGGAACGTTTATCTTGAGAAACTCATCGAAGGCGCGCGCCATATAGAGTTCCAGGTTCTCGCCGACCGCTATGGGAACGTCATCCATCTGGGCGAACGCGAGTGCTCGATTCAACGACGCCATCAGAAACTCATCGAGGAAAGCCCTTCGCCCCTCCTGGCGGATGACGACGCGTTGCGTCAACGCATGGGTGCGGTCGCCGTCCAGGCCGCTCGCGCCGTGGAGTACCTCAACGCCGGCACCATCGAGTTCTTGATTGACAAAGCAGGGAAATTCTACTTTCTGGAAATGAACACCCGCCTCCAGGTGGAACATCCCGTGACCGAGATGGTGACAGGGATAGACATTGTCATCGAGCAGATACGCATTGCCGCTGGTTATCCCCTACGTCATCACCAGAGCGACGTGCGTCCACATGGCGCGGCCATCGAGTGCCGTATCAACGCCGAAGACCCATACAACGGCTTTCTTCCTTCGAGTGGTCGCATCTCGTTTATCCAGCCACCCAGCGGCCCCGGCGTGCGGGTGGATACGGGTGTGACGGTTGGCCTTGACGTTTCCCCCTACTACGATCCTCTCCTCGCGAAACTTATCGTTTGGGGCGAAACGCGCCCCCAGGCGATCGTCCGCATGCGTCGCGCGCTGGAAGAATACCGCCTTGTCGGCGTGCAGACGAACATCCCCTTCCACCAAGCGATGCTCGCTACCTATCCTTTCCTCAGCGGCCAGTACGACACGCGCTTCGTCGAAGAGCAATTTGCCATGCTCGATGCAGCGGAAAGCCGTGACCTGTATCTGGATATTGCGGCCTTGTTCGCCGCGCTGGTGGCGCATGAGGAACAGGCGCAGCAAACCCATCGCCATCGTCCGACAGTCAGTGGTCTTTCCGCTTGGAAAAAAGCCTATCTCGGACGCTCATTCCCCTCACGCTCCGGACCGGAGAATCGCTGGAGGAGGAGGACATCATGAGATACATCGCGGAAATAGACGGCCTGGAGTTTGCGGTCGAAATCCTCGAACAGGGTCGCGTCCGTTTCGGCGAACAGATTCTGGATGTGGACCTGGCCATGATCGGCGAGCAACCGCTCTACTCCCTGCTTGTCAACGGCAAGTCCTACGAGGCCTACGTGTACCCTGAAGAGGATGGCTGGGAGGTCCTCCTCCTAGGCCACGCCTATCGTGTGCACGTCCAAGGCGAGCACGAGAGGCAGTTGCGTTCGCTGGCCGCCGGTCCCGTCAGCGGTGAACGAGAGTTCGTCTTACGGGCGCCCATGCCCGGCCTGATCGTGGCTGTCCCGGTCCAGGAAGGCCAGCGGGTCGCGCGCGGGGAGACGCTGGTTATCCTGGAGTCGATGAAAATGCAGAACGAGCTCAAGTCGCCGCGCGCCGGTCAGGTGAAGCGCGTGCGCGTGCAGGCCGGCGCGGTGGTGGAACAACGACAAATCCTACTGACTGTGGAGTGAACAACATGACCGTCAAGACCGCTTCTCTTCCCCTTTCCACGCGTGGAAACACGGATATTCACAATCTTACCGAGGATGTGGCGCGCTTGGTAGCGCAATCGGGTCTGAAATCGGGTGTGGTAACCGTCTTCTGCCCATCCTCTACCAGTGGCCTGACCACAGTCGAATACGAATCCGGCTGCGTCAACGACCTGAAGCGCCTCTTCGAGGAACTCGTGCCGGCCAATCGCTTCTACGATCACAACGACACCTGGAACGACGGGAACGGTCACTCCCATATGCGCGCCTCATTGCTCGGGCCGTCGCTGAGCGTGCCGTTCGTGGATGGCCGGTTGACCCTCGGCGTCTGGCAGCAGATCGTGTACCTTGACTTCGACATCCGCCCACGCCGCCGGGAACTCATTGTGCAAATGATTGGGGAATAGAACAGCCCTACAGACGCGCGCGCAAGATGGAAAGGAGCAACCAGATCCCCAGCGCAGCCGTCCCCAGGAAACCCAACACGACCAGAATCCAGACGAACGTGCCCGGCACGGTCACGGAAACAAGCAAGGCCAGGCCAATCAGCAAAGAACCGATAAGGACGCCCAATGTCAGTCGTGTGACCAACCGATCCAGACCTTCGATCAAACGTTCCGTCTCTTGAATGCTCATCGGCAACGCGCCCTCGCGTTCCACGCGGCCCAGCAAACGGTGAGCGGCGCGCGGGGCCACCTGGAGCAGGTCGAACCAATCCACCGCGGTCAGCAGAATCCCCCGCCTGCGACGGCGAGTGAGATCAACCAGTTGCCACGTCAGGCGGTGGACAAAAGGTTGCGCGACCTCAAACATGTCAAAGGTCGGATCCAAACGCAACCCAACGCCTTCCATCATCGAGAGCGTTTTGCCCAGCAACCAGAGGTTGGGCGGAGCGCGCAAACGGTGGTGGAATGCAATCGGCAGGACATCGTCAATCACCTCACGGGCGCGAATATCCTTGAGCGGCAAAGCATGGTAGCGGTTCAACAAGTGCTGGAGGTCGCGTTTCAGCGCAAGGCGATTCACATGGGAATCGGCGGCGCCCATGCGAATCAATTGTTCCAACAAGGCGTCCGCGTCCAGCGCAGCGGCGGCCAGATACAGGCGGATGAGATCCAGGCGGTCTGCCTCGCTTAACCAGCCAACCATGCCGAAATCCATCGCCCCGATGACCTCGCCCGGCATGACCACGAAGTTCCCGGGGTGGGGGTCGGCATGGAAGAAGCCGTCCTCAAGCACCTCCTTAATGATGATGCGCGCGGCATTCAGGGCCACACGATGACGGTCATAGCCGGCCGCGTCCAAGGCGGCGATGTCGTCTATCTTGATGCCGTGAATCCGCTCCAACACCAGCACGCGCGGCGTGCTGAACTCCCAATATACCCTGGGAATGTAGAGGCTGGACTCGCCGGCGAAGTTCTGCCGAAAGCGGTCGGCGTTGCGGCCCTCACGACGGTAATCCAGTTCATTGCGCAAGGTGAAGGCGAAATCATTGGTCACGCTAACAAAATCATAGATTTTTCCCAGCGGCGTGGCCTGAAGGCGACGCGCCAGGATGGCGAGGATCTCCAAATCTGTTTCAACCGTCGTGGCAACATCCGGACGCTGGACTTTCACCACCACTTCGCGCCCATCCCCTAGCGTAGCGGCGTGGACTTGCGCCAGAGAGGCCGACGCCAACGGTTGCTCCTCAATAGAGGCGAAGATTGTTTGACATTCTTCGCCCAATTCCGCTTTCAGGACGGTCCGAATGGCCGACCACGGCTCTGCAGGAACGGCGTCTTGCAGCTTCGCCAGTTCAGCCAGATAGGGGGGAGGGAGCAAGTCCGGACGGGTGGAGAGAATTTGACCAAATTTGACGAACGTCGCCCCAAGTTCCTCCAGCGCCCAGCGGAAATGCAACGCCAGGTCGGCAGAAGGCGGAAGCGCCGCCCGCTCCCGATGTGCGTGCCCAGGCCGCCATTGCTCAAACAGGAAACCGAAGCCATGACGAACGAACGTGGCGACAATCTGGCGGTAGCGGTGAAGATGACGAATCGGACGCGTGGAGAGAAACATGGTTGCTCGAAAATGGACGGGAAACGAGAGATCGTAGGTAAGAAAAACGGTGAATATACAGTGTGAGGCACAGTGGCAGCAAGCAATCGGCGGGCAATAGAGAGCAGGGGATGAGGCAGGAAAGAGAACAGCCGCGACGCTAATCCTCGGTAGCCAGAACGGAATCAAGCAAGTTTTGCTTCGCATGCGCCGTTGGCCAGCGCCAGCGACGAACGAGCAAGGCCTGGATTTCGTCCAGGTGATGACGGGCAACTACCTCGCCGATGGCGATCAGTTCCGTCGCGCGCTCGAAACCGGTGAAGACCGTCACCTCACGCGGCAAATCTGGACGGATGAGCACATCAGGCGGAAACTCACGCAGTTTGTGTTCCTGTGCGGCAATCATCAGCGTGCTGATGGTCTCTTCCAGAACCTGTAGCGTGGCCAACAAGCCTTTTGGCACCCAGCGACGGCTATCAAACCAGCGGCCGTACTCGGATTCGCGCGTCGGGCTGATGTCTACCGCGATGACGACTTCGGCCCCCATCGTGCGCGCCACATCAACCGGCAAGTTATTAAGCACGCCGCCGTCCACCAAGCGCATGCCGTCTTTCTCCAAAGGAGCAAACACACCCGGGACGGCCGTTGTCGCGCGCAGCGCTTCGGCCACCAGGCCCTCACGTAAGACAACCTCGCGCCGGGTGTTCAAGTCCACAGCCACCACAGCCAACGGGCAACGCATTTCGTCAAACGTGCGCCGACCAACCAAGTGTTCAAAATATTCCTGAACGCGCTGGCCGCCGATCAGTCCACCTGTAGAGGGGGCCGGGTCAATGAGGCGCAAGAGGCGACGTGGTCGGCTGCTCTCCAGCGCCTCGCGCTCGATTTCGGCCACCGTCATCCCCGAGGCATATGCTGCTGCGATCACCCCACCCATACTCGTCCCGACGACGAGATCGGCAACAATGCCGGCCTGCTCGAGCACTTTCAACACGCCAATATGGGCCAGGCCGCGCGCTCCGCCGCCGCTCAGCGCCAGCCCAAGCCGGGGGCGACGATAAAACCGATCGCGCCAGGGGCTCATTACGCCTTGCTCTGTTTGCTTTGCCCCTCGATCTTAGAGGCCAAGTCTTGCAAATCCTGTTTGGTGGGCAGCCCCAACTCATCCATCACGGCTTTCACTTCGTCGCGTATCAACTTGCGAATCGCCTGGCGTTCCTCTTCGCCGCGTTGCACCAAACGCTCCACCCATTCCCTGGCCTCTTCGCGGTTCACCTCGCCGCGTTGCGTCAGGTCATCCACAAATTTTTGCGCTTTCTCGCGAGTCATGGACAACAAGCCCAATCCTGCCAGAATACCCTTTTCGAGAAGCGTGATCATAGCATACTCCTTTCCCACAGCCGCTCAACTTCGAGATACAGATTAGGTTCTTTAATTGATTATACCTCCACTACATCGTGAAGAACCCTCCGCGCTTTAGACGGTGCGCTTTCAATATGGTGGAAGGAACGTCGCGCCGCAGAGGCTCTTTTGGCTCCCAAGTGGGACGCAATCCGCACATTGCCTGAAAAACGCTTCCCTCACAGGGGAACTGAAACTTACCTCACAGGTACGCTACCGACACAATCCTCCGCAAGCCCCCTTCGAGCGAGACGGTTGTGGAGAGATTTCCAGGAGATGGCGCGACTGCACGTCGTTCCTCATCAGAACACCAAAAAAGGAGGTAACGCTCCACAACCTGACGATCCAGCCCTTTCTGCCCCCTAGGATATTCGTAGAAATTCTTCTCGCATAAGCTTCGTCCTACGAACTTATGAACGTCGAAAGCGTGGGTCACGCTCCAGCGTCAGGCGCAACCCTTCCTCCAAGGAGATCAGAGGCCGATAATTCAGTTTTTCGGCGGCCAGGCTCAAGTCCACCCACATGCGCGGGACGCCGCCCTCGGTTTGTTGGTTATACACAACGTTCGCCCGGCTGCCAGTCACTTCCAGAACCAGACGGACAAGATCGCGAATACTGGTCTCCACACCGGAGCCGATGTTGATAATCAGGCCATCCACATGGGGCGCCGTGGCAGCAGCAACCATGGCGGAGACGACATCATCCACATAAACGAAGTCTCGCGTCTGATGACCGTCGCCGTGCACGACCAGAGTCCCGCCGCGCATGGCTTGTCGTAGGAAGTACGGTACTACCGGCGGATGGGAGGGAGGCAAGTGTTGCCCCGGGCCGTAGGCATTGAAGATGCGAAGGCAGACCGTTTCAATCCCCCATAATCGCCCAATCGTGCGGACGTAGTATTCGGCTGCCAGTTTGGACACGGCATAGGGAGAGTTCGGATTCGGCGGCATCGTTTCGCTCAACGGTTGATTTTTCTGCGGCCCGTAAACCGCCCCGGAAGAGGCCAGCACCACACGTCGCACGCCCACATCGCGCATCGCCTCCATCAGACTGACCGTCCCGCCCACATTGACGGCATTGTACTCGCGCGGGTAGAGCGCCGATTCCGGCACCGAGACCTTCGCTGCCAGGTGATATACGCAGTCCACTTCCTGCAGGAGTGTCCATAGTTTCGGGCGGTCGTTGACATCGCCGCGGGTGAAATGCACATCGGGGGAAAGTGTGTCTGGATCGCCGGTAGAGAGGTCATCAATCGCGCGTACCTGATGCCCCTCGCGAGCGAGACGGTTTGCCAGAGCAGAACCGAGAAAGCCAGCCGCGCCGGTGATGAGAAAATTCATAGGCATCGCTGCCAGCGATTATAGCACAGGTCACAGAGAGAGCACGAAAGGCCTCTCACTACGGTTTAGCCTGTTCGTAGATTCGCCAGAATTCTCGAGTGAACTGCTCGCCAAGAGCGCAATTGCGGAGGACCAGCACGTTTTCGTCGTTCTTCTCCTCGGCGCTACGGCTGAAGTTGTAGGAGCCGGCGATCACGATACAACCATCGAGAAGGATCACCTTATGGTGCATCAGGCCTTCATTGCCATCCAAGCGTACATCCAGCCCCTCTTGCAGGAAAGCATCGTATTCTGTGCCTTCGTTGGTCACGGCCTGTCCAGCATCCATGACGCCGGCCACCGTCACCCCGGCAGCCCCCTGGGCGCGTATGGCTTCGCCGAGAGCATTGGACGTGAACGAATATGCCAGGAAGTAGATCGTGTCATGAGCGTTCCGAATCAGGTGTTCAAGACGTTCCGCGACGCCATCCTCTGGAGCAAAGTAGACCTCAACGGGAACGCTGTTCACGAAGAACGCAGGATAGGGTGTATTAGCCAGGCTATCCGGGCCAAAACGATGGGCAAGGAACATCTCCTCAAATTCGGCAAGGTAATTGGCGGCCGCCTTCTGCGAACGCAGGTGAAGCAGGTTGTTGTTGTCGCGATAAAAGCCGCCTACCGTAAAATTCCCCGAGCCGACCCAGACCTCAGAACGATCCACAATGATAAATTTATGATGCATAAGCCCCTTGCCCCAGTCGCTCTCGACAGGAATGCCGGCGGCAACAAGTTGTTGAATCTCCGCACCATCCAGGCTGTCGCGTTCGATGACCATGCGGACACGCACGCCGCGCCTCCAAGCGCGCAGCAAGGCGTCGCGGATAGACCACAAATTGAGGTCGTAGGCCGCCACATCCAGGGCGAGGCGCGCGCGATCGATAGCAGCCACCAGGGCCTCGTCTGGCCCGCCCTCGTAATAGGCTGCCCCCGGCGCGGCAGGATCGGTGAAGTGCACATCCAGCCAGGATGGCAACGCAGAGGCAGTCAGCATGTCTCCCGCGGGGGTGCTCATGACCGGCGTCGGCGAAACGGTGACGGCCAGATTCAGACGCTCACAGGCCAGAGCCACTGCACAACCGAGAAGCAATCCTACCACGCGCAATCGACGAGAGGAAAAAGAAAGGGAAGGCATAGGAAAACAGGAAACAGGCAGGTTGGCCTGCCTGTCTTCTTCGTCCGAGAACGGGCCTCAAAGGGGTGCGTGAGGAAACGCTCGTTTCCTCCAGCAAAGGGAAACGATGCAGAGACAAGCACCGTTCAGGTGAACCGGCAAATCAGGAGGCCGGCGGAATCGGCTCCTGTGGGATTGCCTCCGGGCTTTCCACTTTCGGTTTCTTCTTGCGCAACAGAACAATAGGGACGACAATGCCGACCACGATCCCGACAACTGCAAGACACAAGGCAATATAGCCCGACCAGTCCGGCACTTGGTCATATGTATCCCAAACGTTAGCGGCGAGGATGATTCCGCCCGGGCAAAGCAAACACAGGCCGGTCAGGCCACATAGGACAATCGCCGCGATCGCGCCGATAACAGCACCGGTGCGCTTTTCCTCTTTGACTGGAGTTTCAGAAAGGGACGTTTCCATGAGGGCCTCCTTTTGTAATTTCAGTATACAGGGTTAGGGCCAACCGCGCAAGCGGACTAGCGACGCAGCGAAGCGCCGAATTCCTGCTCAAGACGGCGGACAATACGCGCGCGAATGGCTGCCACGTCTTGATCACTCAGGGTCTTGTCGGCAGTCTGATAGGTGATGCGGTACGCTAGACTCTTCTTGCCGGCGCCGATTTTCTCGCCGCGATAGACATCAAACAGACGCACATCGGCCACTACCTGGCCGCCGGCCAGGCGGATGAGCTCCGCAACGCGCGCAGCAGGCAAACTCTCCTCAACCACTACCGCCAGGTCTTCCAGCACCGGTGGGAACTCCGGCACAGGAACGATTTCATAAATGGGAGGAACGACGTCGAGCAGGGCGCGCAGGTCGAGGTCGGCGGCCAGAATCGGCGTATCCTTGCAGGTCACCGGCCAGTCGTAGCGCTCCTTGATTTGCGGATGCAATTCACCGAAGAAACCGAGTTCGCGGCCGTGACACTGCATGCGCGCACATTTGCCAGGGTGGAACGTTGGATGTTCCGCCGGCTCGTAGCGAAGAGGCGGCAAATGCAGCCCATCGAACAGTCCCTCAAGAACGCCCTTCAAGTCGTAGAAATCCATGGGACTCTCCTCCGCCCCTTGCCAGGCAGGGAGCATACGCGGGCCGGCCAGGACAATGGCCAGGCGCGGCGACTCGTCGGGTAAGTCGGTTTCGTCAGTCGGAAGAAAAACCGGGCCAATTTCAAACAACGCCAGGCGCTGCCGCAAGCGCGCATTGCGCTCGGCATTCTCCAACACACTGGCCAGAACGCTGCGACGCAACACCACTTTGTCACTAGAAATCGGGTTCAACAGGCGGACGTAAGGTCCACTCTTTCCTTCGCCAACAAGCAGACAACGCGCCTCACGCTCCGGCGTGGTAAGACGATAATTGACGACTTCTTGCAACCCTTGTGCGACCAGCACGTCGCGCAGACGTTCCTCTGTTTCCAGCGCCGGATCGCCAATTTGCGGCGGCAATTCGTCAGCCAGACGCGTCTCTGGGATATTTTCATACCCATACATCCGGGCGATCTCTTCGATGAGGTCGGCCTTGCCGGTAGTTCCCTCGCCAATGTCAAGGCGATGATCGGGACAGGTCACCAGGACTTGCATCTCATCGCCCGCGTTCCGAATCTCACAGTGGAATTCAAGACGGGTCAACAGCTCCACAATCTGTTGCGCGGAAAGTTCAAGGCCGAGCCAACGTTGTACATCCCTAGGGGAGATCGTAACCACGGGAGTTTTCGGCGGGAGAGGATAGTTATCTACGAGGGCCGGGGCAATCTCTCCACCTGCCCACTGCGCCATCAGAGTCAGCGCACGTCGCACGCCGCGTTCCGCCATGGCCGGGTGGACACCGCGCGAGAAGCGGTACGAGGCTTCCGAGATCAGGTTGTGAGCTTTGGCAGTCTTACGAATGTTGATGTAATTCCAGCTTGCGCCCTCGATCAGAACATTGACCGTCTGCGAACTGACCTCGGACTCCGCGCCGCCCATGACGCCGGCGATAGAAAGCGGGCCGGCGGTATCGCAGACCAAGACCGTGCTTTCCTCAAAGGCGCGCTCTACACCATCCAGCGTGACCAGGGTCTCTCCGGGGCGCGCCGTGCGAGTGATGATCTTGACCGGCGCCTTACCGGCGCGGCGGAGCAACACGTCGTAGTCGAAGGCATGGAGGGGCTCCCCTAGTTCGAGCATGACATAGTTGGTCGCGTCCACAATGTTGTTGATGGGGCGCATCCCCGCTAACTTTAGCCGCAACTGGACTTTGTAGGGGCTAGGAGCAATAACCACCTGGCGAATCAGCCCGAGCAGGAAGCGGGGGTTGAGTTCAGGGTTGGTGATTTCGATGGTCGCGAAATCGCCGGCCGGCAACAACGGCAAGCCTATGGCTGCATGTTGTTCGTCCCAGGCCCAGCAAAGAGGTTTGCCCGTCAACGCGGCGACCTCGCGCGCGACGCCTAGAATGCTGGCGCAACGCGCGGTACTAGGCAGGATGGCAATGTCGAGCACGGCGTCCCCAATGTATTCGGCCAGCGGCGCGCCGGTCGGTGCATCCGCGTCGAAGAGAATGATCCCCTCATGGTCATCGGAAATGCCCAGTTCTTTTTCCGAGCAGGCCATAGAATATGATTCGACGCCGCGAATACGGGCGCGCTTGAGCGTGGTCAACACCTGACCCGGCTGATGACCATCGTAAATCTGAGCGCCCTCTTTGGCATAAGCAACTTTGAGCGGCTGTGGGAGAGGGCCGCGCCCTTCGTATTCGAACAGATTGGGCGCGCCGGTCAAGACAATGTGCTCCTCCTGACCGTCATAGAGGCGACATAACACCAGCCGGTCGGCGTTGGGATGAGGCATGACCTCGCGTATCTCGCCGACGACGATTTTCTCGCGGTCCCAGGTCAAGCCGCTGATCTTGATGTTGACGCGTTGCCTCTCCGCCTCGTCCGGCATGGGCAAGCCCACATACCGAATCTCTTCCACCTCCAGACCGGCCATCGTCAGACGATAGGCCAGTTCGGGCAGAGGCAGATCAACTTCCACAAAATCTCTCAACCAGGAAAGAGGAACTTTCATGAGAGCCTCCGAAAGAGGGACGTTTAGAATTGCTCCAGGAATCGCAAATCGTTCTGATAGAAGTAGCGAATATCCTCAATGCGATGACGCAACATGACCATACGTTGGGGGCCAAGGCCGAAGGCGAAACCGGTATAGCGTTCGGGATCGTAACCGCCGTTGCGCAGGACAACCGGATGCACCATGCCGCACCCGCCGATTTCTAACCAGCCGCTTCCCTTACACACGCCGCAGCCGCCGCCCCTGCACAGGAAGCATTCCACATCAAACTCTGCACTCGGCTCGGTAAAGGGGAAATAGGAAGCGCGAAAACGCGTGCGCGTATTCTGCCCGAAGACGCGACGGGCAAAATCGGCCAGTGTACCCTTGAGATCGCCAAAGGTGACGTTGCGCCCAACGGCCAGCCCCTCGATTTGCTCGAACTGCGTCTCGTGGCGTGTGGTCACCTGCTCATAACGGTAACACATGCCCGGCAGGACAATGCGCACCGGCGGCGGATCGGCAGGGTTCATCGCCGCAAAGTAACGCATCGCATGTAACTGGCCGGGCGAGGTATGGGTACGCAACAGGATGGGATTATCGCCGCGTCCCTCGGCGTCCACAAAGTACGTATCCTGCATATCGCGCGCCGGATGACCCGGCGGAAAGTTAAGCAGCTGGTAGTTATATTCGTCGGTTTCCACCTCGCGCGAACGAAAGACCTGAAATCCCATCTCGCCAAAGACGCGGCACAGTTCACGTAGGATCTGTGTATCGGGGTGGAGCCGGCCAAGAGGGATGCGACGGCCGGGTAGAGTCACGTCTAGCCGCTCCCGCTCAAGAGCACGTCGGAGCGCGGCCTCTCGCAGAACCTCGCTCTTGCCATGGAAGGCAGCCTCGAGAGCTTTCTTGACCTCGTTGGCGCGTTTTCCTACCAGCGGACGTTGTTCCCGATCCAGTTTCCCTAATTCATCGAAAATACGCATCAACGCCGAGCGGCGGCCGAGATAGGTCACCCGCCAGGCCTCCAAAGCGATTTCGTCTTGCACAGCGTTCAGGGCCTGCAGGGCGTCTTGCTCCATCTGCGTCAGTTGTTCGAGCATGGCGCCTCCAACAATCCAAGTGAGTTTGAAATCAGACGATTCCTATCAAAAACTCCCGTCCCTATGGGACGGGAGGAAGTTCCCGCGGTACCACCCACATTAGCCGCGCCGATGGTTATCGGCAAAGGCTCGCTCTTCAGGGACGGCGAATCCCTGTCCCAGATAACGCCGGGATGGCGTCTCGAACTACTGGCCCGCAAGCAGACGTTCACCCGAGCGGCTCGAGAGGGAACTTCGGTCAGATTCCACTGAGCGCGGGTCTCAGTCTATGCCCAACGCCTTCCTGTCAGCTTCCACCGACTTACTTTCCTCTGTCATTGCCTTTGCAGGATATACCGTTGTCGGGATTATTATCGCCAGAATCGGCAGGGTGTCAAGGGCAATACCTTCCCTCATAGCCTGCATGCCGAAACCCCTCTCCATGAGGAAATTGCAGCGATAACTCGTCTTAGTCGCCCTGCGGACAACGTTCGCGCGGAACACTCCCCCAATGGGTTTATAATGTAAGGTCTGCCATGTTCCTGCTCGAACGAATTGCTTCTTTACCCGCTTTCCGGGATGTGTTGGAGGCTTGCCGCAACGGTCGGCGGATTCCAGGCCTCGGTCTGCCGCGCCCGGCGCGCCTTCCCGTGTTGGCCGCCCTGCACGCGGCGCTGGGGAATCCTGTGCTCTTCATCGTGGATCGCGCCGACCATGCACTACAACTACACGATGAACTGGCCTTCTGGGTATCTTCGGATTGTCGCTATCTTTTCTCCGAGCCGGCTCCGCTCTTTTACGAGGATGCTGTCTGGGGCAACGTCACAAGACAGCAGCGGTTACAGGCATTGATGGCCCTGGCCGGCTATCACCTCCCAGGAACGGCAAAACCAACGGCGCCGCCGGTTGTTGTTACCTCGGCCCGCGCGCTGATGACGCGCACCATGCCGCGCCGCGATTTCCTCCAGGCCAGCCGGCGTTTGCAGCCCGGGCAAAACTTTCCTCTAACCTCCCTGTTGGAACATTGCCTGAAGTTAGGGTACCAACCGGTAGACACCGTGTTGGAAGCAGGGCAAATTGCCCACCGCGGCGGTCTCCTCGACGTCTGGCCACCAGCCGAGCCCGGACCAGCGCGTCTGGAGTTCTTCGGCGAAGAAATCGAAACCCTACGTCGTTTCGACCCGGCCTCGCAACGCACGGTAGAGCAACTTGACTCCATCCTGATTACTCCGGCGCGGGAGTACCTCCTGCCGCAAACCAGGCAAGGCCTGCCGGAACAACTCTCCGAGTTTCACATTCCTCTGCTCTATCCCCTCTCCTCCTGTTTATTGGATTATCTGCCCCAAGGAGCGCTGGTGTTGCTCGACGATTTCAGCCTGCTGGAAAGCACGGTCGCCGAGATAGAAGAGCAAGCAGTGCGGCTGCGCGCCGAATCCATCGCCGAAGGGACATTGCCGGAGAATTATCCGATTCCCTACTTCTCCTGGAGTGAATTGCTCGACTCGTTGAATCAGCACTTCGCGCTCGAATTAGGATATTCCACCGCACTGGCAACCCCGACCGGCGAGCCTGCCCCTTCCCCACTGGCCAGCTGCTTCGGCACGCTCGAACGCTTCGGCGGACGACTGAAGCCGTTCCTGGACTATCTGGACGGCCTGCGCGAAACGAGCGAGGCGGTCGTGATCGCTTCGCGTCAGGCCTCACGCCTCGAAGAACTCTGGGGCGAGCAGAAGAGAGGAGAAACAACCCGCCGCGCACCGCAATTCCTGGAGGCCTCGCTCTCCGGCGGCTGGACTCTGCAGGACGGTTCCTCGCCGCCCATCTACCTCATCACCGATTCAGAAATCTTCGGCTGGGAGAGACCGCAACCCCGCCAACGCCCTGCCATGGCCGTCGAGATGCCCGAGGCCGTGTATGCCGACTTGCGGCCAGGGGATTGGGTCGTCCACGTGGACCATGGAATCGGCCGATTCCTCGGCTTGGTACAACGCACACTGGAAGGGTACACGCGCGAGTATCTGTGCGTCGAGTACAAGAACGGCGACCAGATTTACGTGCCCGTGCACCAGGCCGACCGTCTGACGCGCTACGTCGGCCCCGATTCCTCGCCGCCTGCCTTAGCCAGCTTGGGAAACCAGGAATGGCCGGAGGCGCGCCGACGGGCGCGCGCCGCGGCGCAGGAGGTCGCGGCAGAACTGCTCGACCTGTACGCCCGCCGTCAACTGGCGGAAGGGTTCGCCTTCGACCCCGATACCCCTTGGCAGAGTGAACTGGAATCCTCCTTCCCCTACATGGAGACGGAGGACCAGATCAAAGCGCTGGCGGAAATCAAGCAGGATATGGAATCGCCGCGCCCTATGGATCGCCTGCTGTGCGGCGATGTCGGCTACGGGAAGACCGAAGTGGCATTGCGCGCCGCCTTCAAGGCCGTGATGAGCGGCAAACAGGCGGCCGTGCTTGTGCCTACCACGATCCTGGCGCAACAGCACTACGATACCTTCCGGCATCGCCTGGCAGCCTTCCCGGTCACCGTGGAAATGCTCTCTCGTTTCCGCACTCCGCGCGAGCAGGAACAGATTCTCTACGGGCTGGCGGTCGGCGCGATAGACATCGTCATCGGCACGCACCGTCTCATTCAACCGGACGTACAATTCCACGACCTCGGCCTGGTCATCATTGATGAAGAGCAACGCTTCGGCGTGACCCATAAGGAATTTCTAAAGAAATTGCGTACCGAAGTGGACGTCTTGACCCTCACGGCCACGCCGATTCCGCGCACCCTCTACATGGCGCTCACAGGCGTACGCGATATTTCCAGGCTGAACACCCCACCGGAAGAACGCCTGCCGGTCGTCACACACATCGGCCCCTACTCGCCAAAACTGGTGCGTCAGGCAATCTTGCGCGAACTGGAGCGCGGCGGTCAGGTTTTCTTCGTCCACAACCGGGTTCAAACAATCCACGCGATGCGCATGCATCTGGAGAAACTGGTGCCCGAAGCGCGTATCGCGATTGCACATGGGCAAATGCCCGAACAGGAACTCGCCCAGGTCATGCGTCGCTTCACCGCCGGCAAGGTAGATGTGTTGCTGGCGACCTCGATCATCGAATCGGGTTTGGACATTCCCAACGCGAATACGCTGATTGTGGATCGAGCAGATACCTTCGGCCTGGCGCAACTCTACCAGTTGCGCGGTCGCGTTGGACGCGGCGCGATGCGCGCCTACGCCTACTTTTTCCGTCATCGGAAACGGACGCCCACACCGGAAGGTCAGGAACGCCTGGAAATCCTAGCCGAACATGCCCAGCTTGGGGCCGGTTTTTCGATTGCCCTACGCGACCTGGAAATGCGCGGCGCCGGCGAATTGCTCGGCGCCCGGCAATCTGGCCATATCGCGGCAGTCGGCTTCCACCTGTACACCCGTCTTTTGGCCGCGGCGGTGCGCCACCTGCGACGGGCGCGAGGCCTGCCCGAACCTCCACAAGACGCCACCCTGCTGAACACAGGCGACGGCCTGCCGGTCAACGTAGAACTCCCGTTGCCAAGCGGCATTCCCGAAACGTACGTGCCGGAGGCAAACCTACGCCTGCGCCTCTACCGCCGCCTGGCCGACCTGACCGATGAGGCCGCGCTCGACGCCCTGGCCGAGGAATTCGTTGACCGATTTGGCCCACTGCCGGAGATGGTCGTCAACCTGTTCTACCAGCTGCGGGTCAAGATGCGCGCGGAACGCGCCGGCTTGGCCTCGGTCAGCGTGGAGGGAGGGCAAATCGTGTTACGTTACCCCGCGCCGCCGGAAGGCGCGCCGGCGCCTCGCCTCCCAGACCTGGCACCCGACATACGCGGCGGAAAGAACGCCTATTGGTGCACGTTCGGCAAAGCCGCCAACTGGCGCGAACGTCTGCTCGAGGCGCTCGAACGCTGTGCTTCGCTCCCTCGCCTTTGACATTCTAACCGCCTGCGGCTAAAATGAACTTGAGGACATGGAGGAAAGGCACACCATGAACAAGTGTGGAGAAACGCTGTGAGCAAGTGGCCTGGCAAATTCGTGATCGGTTTGACCGGAAACATCGCCACCGGCAAGAGCGTAGTGCGCAAGATGCTCGAACACCTAGGCGCCTACGGCATTGACGCCGACGCGCTGGCGCACCGGGCAATTGCCAAAGGCGCGCCAGGGTATCAGCCGGTGGTTGACATCTTCGGCAAATGGATTCTGGATGCGCAAGGCGAAATTGATCGCGCAAAACTCGGCCGGCTGGTGTTCCAAGACCCGGAAGCCTTGAAACAATTGGAAGCGGTGGTGCATCCTCTCGTGGAGCAGGCTATCGACCTGATGATCCAGCGCGCCCGTCAACCGGTGGTCGTCATCGAGGCCATCAAACTGTTGGAAGGGAAATTCGCCAACGCCTGCGATTCCATCTGGGTCACCACCGCGCCGCCGGAGATTCAGCAACGACGCCTGACGGAGAAACGCGGGATGCATGCGGAGGACGCCTTGCAACGCATTCGCGCCCAATCCCCGCAAGAGCAGAAAATCGCCGCCGCGCAGGTAGTCATCCAGAACAGTGGCTCGTTCGAAGAGACCTGGAAGCAGGTAGTCGCCGCCTGGAAGAAGATTGCACCGTCGCCCGAAACCGTGCCGGCCATGGCGAAGAAGAGAATGGAAGCAGGCGAACTCTCGGTCCAGCGCGGCCGGCCGCGCGATTCGGCCGAGATCGCCGCCTTCATTGGCCGCGTCAGCAAAGGCGCGCGCACGTTCTCGGCGGAGGACATCATGGCCGCCTTCGGTGAAAAGGCATTCCTTCTGCTCCTCTCCGGCCAGCAACTGGTAGGAGTGGCCGGCTGGCAAGTGGAAAACCTGGTGGCGCGCACAACCGACATCTACATCGATGCCGCCGTCCCATGGCCACAAGCACTACGAACGCTCCTCGGCGAGGTGGAGAACGCCTCGCGCGACTTGCAGTGTGAGGTCTCGCTGGTCTTCGTGCCGCCTCAACTGGCGAGCGAGGAGGCCACCTGGAAAGAGCTAGGATATGAACGCCGTCCGCCGCGCGCGCTGGGCGTGCGCGCTTGGCAAGAGGCCGCGCTCGAATCCATGCCGCCCAACACCATCATGCTCTTCAAACAATTGCGGCAGGACCGCGTCTTGCGTCCGATTTAGAACTCGTTCGAATAACTGCAGGACATCCACGCTCTTCAGACGGCCCCCAAACCGTTCCTCTCGGTTGCGTGCAGGCAAATCGCCCGAGAAAACTCCCCGCAGGTCTTGTCATGGGCAAAAAGAACAACCTCTCTTGGCGTTTTTCCTGGTATGCTTCGGTTTGACCTCGCTTCTTGCTCGCCGTGACCAATTTCCTGAGCGAACTCCTTTTCATTTTCCAACGCCTGACCTGGCTGAGCGTCCTTGACATTCTGCTGGTGGCGTCCATTTTCTTTGGTCTGCTCTACCTGGTACGCGATACGCAGGCTATGATGTTACTGCGCGGCATTGTTGTCATCGTTTTCTTCATCCTGCTGTTGACCAGTCTGGTTAACCTGCCGGCTTTCTCGTGGCTGGCGCGCACGGCGTTGCCCGGAATCCTGATCGCCATTCCGGTCATCTTCGCCCCGGAGATTCGCCGCGCGCTGGAACGCCTGGGACGCGCCGGAACCCTGCTGCCGGGCCGGCGCATCGCAAACCGCACACCGGAGCAGGTCATTCGCGCGGTCGTGGAAGCGGCCGAACGCCTCGCGGCGCGACGGCACGGCGCGTTGATCGTCCTTCAGCGCCTCGACAACCTGGAAGAGTATGCCCGCAGCGGCGTCCCGCTACAGGCGCAGGTGACGGCAGAGCTATTGATGCAAATTTTCTACCCTAACACCCCGCTCCACGATGGCGCGGTCATTATTCGCGGCGACCGGGTGCTCGCGGCGGCCTGCGTGATGCCGCTCTCCACCAGCGGTGCGCTGGCCTCCGCGCCCACTCAACAGATGGGATTGCGACACCGCGCCGCGTTGGGTATCTCCGAAGCGAGCGACGCGATCGCGGTCGTCGTCTCCGAAGAGACCGGGGGCATTTCCGTGACCCACAGCGGCAGGATGATTCGCCGCCTCGATGCGCAACGGTTGGAAAACATTCTCGAGGCATTTTACAGCGCAGAACGCATCGCCGACAAACCAAAGCTCTGGGAACGCCTTTTCCCTTCCTTCTTCCCAAAACGGGAGCAATAAGCATGCGGCTTTGGATGGCAACGAATCTACGTCTTTTTCTCCTGGCCCTGGTGTTGGCCATAGCCGTTTGGGTCTCTGCCGTGACGGCGGCCGACCCGGATGAGACGCGCTTATATCCGGCGGCCATTCCGATCGAGTATATCGGTCAGGAGCCGTCGCTGGTGCTTTCCACTCCACCGCCGGCCTCGGCGCAGGTAACCTTACAGGCGCCGCGTTCAATCTGGGAAAAGTTGATCGCCCAAAAAGATGCCGTGCGCGCGATCGTTGACCTGACAGGGTTGGAGGCCGGCCCACACCACGTGGTCGTGCGAGTCCAGGTCAGCCTGCGCCCCGTGCGCGTCGTCTCGGTCACGCCTTTCGCTCTCGACCTGATGCTGGAGCCGCTCGTCACGCGTACGCTGGCGGTGGACGTAACACTGACGGGCGAACCGGCGACCGGCTATCTGGCCGGCGACGCCGCCGTTCAACCGCCACAGGTGACCGTCGCCGGCCCGCAATCGGTTATGGAGCGCCTTGCTTCCGTGCGCGCCATTCTGGACTTGACAGGCGCGCGGCAGAACATCGAAAGCACAGTCGTTGTGCAAGCAGTGGACATGAACGATCAGCTGCTCCACGGCCTGACCATCTATCCGGGGCAGGTTGTCGTCTCGGTGCCGGTGGCGCAGCAAGGCGGTTACCGCGACCTGGCCGTCAAGGTTATGGTACAGGGGCGAGTCGCCAGCGGCTACCGCCTGACCAGCATCTCTGTTTTTCCGCCCGTGATTACCGTCCACGCCTCCGATCCACAAGTGGTCAACGCCCTGCCCGGTTATATCGAGACCGAACCGCTCAACCTGACGAACGCCAACGCTAATTTTGAAGTCCCCCTGGCCCTGATCCTTCCAAAGGGGGTCTCAGTCGTCGGCGAGCAACGCGTGCTGGTGCAGGTGGACATCATGCCTATCGAGAGCAGTCTCACGCTGATCGGGCGACCGGTGGAGATCATCAACTTGGGAAAAGGTTTGCAGGCGCGCCTCTCGCCGCAATATGTGGACGTCATTCTCTCCGGCCCGCTCCCGGTTCTGGATGCGCTGCGCCTCTCAGACGTGCGCGTGGTCATTGACCTGGAGGGATTGAAGGCAGGCACCTATCAACTTCAACCAAAAGTAGAAATCTCCCTCGAGGGACTACGAGTAGAATCTCTCTTGCCGGAAACCGTCGAAGTAACAATCTCCCCTGCGCCATAACGGTCAGACGCCGCCATGAAACCGGTCGTTGCCCTAGTTGGTCGCCCGAACGTGGGAAAAAGTACTCTCTTCAACCGCCTGGTCGGTGAGCGTCTGGCCATTGTGGACGAGACGCCCGGCACGACTCGCGACCGACTGGTTGCCGAAGCGGAATGGAACGGACGGCTCTTCGACTTGGTGGATACCGGCGGAATAGACCCCACGCACGGAGGGCGTACACCGCTCTCTACAGGTTCGTCCGAATTCATCAGTGCCATTCGCGAACAAGCGTTGTTGGCCGTGCGCGAGGCGGACGCCGTGCTCTTCCTGACCGATGGCGAAGCCGGAGTCACGCCGCCGGACCGTGAGGTGGCCGAGATTCTGCGCCGGCACCAACGAATCGTGGACGGCGCGCCCCAACCGCCTCTCTTCCTCGTCGTCAACAAGTGCGAAACCCCGCGCTTGCGCGCCGCCGCGACCCAGTTCTATGAACTTGGGTTGGGCGAGCCGTATCCGATCTCCGCGCTGCACGGAATCGGTATTGGCGACTTGCTCGACTCGCTGGTCTCGCTGTTCCCTCCGCAGGCTAAGGAAAAGGAAGAGGAAGACGAATCCATTAAGATCGCTATCGTGGGCAAGCCCAACGCCGGCAAGTCCAGCCTGCTGAACCGATTGGTCGGCGCGGAGCGAGCCATCGTCAGCCCGATTCCGGGCACAACGCGCGACGCCATAGACACGCGTTTGGAGTACAAAGACGTTCCGATTACCTTGATCGACACCGCCGGCATCCGTCGGCGCGGCAAAATCGAACCCGGCGTCGAAAAATACAGCGTCCTGCGCGCGCTCCGCGCCATCAAACGCGCCGACGTTGTCTTGATGGTTGTGGACGCCCAGGCAGGAATCACCGCCCAAGACACGCACATCGCCGGTTTCATCCTAGATGCCTGGAAATCGTGCGTGGTGCTGGTCAACAAATGGGACGCCATGCCAAAGGATGGTCAGACGATGGAGCTTTACAGTCAACAAGTACGGCAGGCCCTCAATTTCATGGATTACGTCCCGCTGTTGTTCATTTCGGCCAAAACCGGTCAGCGGGTAGATCAGATTCTCCCCCTAGCGCTGCGCGTGCAGGAGGAACGTCTGGCGCGTATTTCCACATCTCATTTGAACAAGATTTTACTGGAAGCCCAAGATGCCGTTCCCCCGCCGACGCACGCCGGACGACAGTTGAAAATCTACTACGCCTCGCAGGTGCGGGTAGACCCGCCAACCTTCGTGCTCCACGTCAACGACGCAAAGTTGTTGCATTTCTCCTACCAGCGGTATCTGGAAAACCGCTTGCGCGCCGTTTATGGCTTCTTGGGCACGCCGATTCGCATCCTTGCGGAAGGCCATAAAAAGAAAGGCCGCTCTCCAAAGTAGAATTGGACGCAACAGGATGTCCGTTGTTTCCAAGATCGCCTGCTCCCTCCGCCGCGGAAACGATAGACCGACGTTTGCCCTACGCTGTGGACGTAGGTCTCTGCCCTGCGCAGCAGACATACCGGGCGCCGTGAACGCGCTTTTCCAGGCTTTGGTTCGACAGGAATATACCAATGAAGAGAAAAATCCTTAATCCTCATGGTCGCATCTTGGTCAACGTTCGCCGGATAGTACAATACGTGAGTCTGGCTCTCTTCCTCCTCCTGTTTGTCAGGACGCAACAGGGTGAATGGCCCGGCGCAGTCGTGAACATCCCGTTTCGTCTGAATCCGCTGACGATGTTGGCCCACACCCTTGCCGAACGCGCAGTGCTGGCCGGCGCGGCGCTGTCGTTGATTCTGATTCTCCTCACGCTCCTCTTTGGACGCGCCTGGTGCGGCTGGCTTTGCCCTCTGGGCACCATCCTCGACACCTTCTCCCTGAAAGGACTGCGCGGCAATCGCCATCCACCGACCGAGTCCTGGCGCAAGGTGAAATATATCCTATTGATCGCCCTTCTCACCATGGCGCTCCTGGGCAACTTGACTCTGTTGGCCTTCGATCCCCTTACCCTGCTCTTTCGCTCATTGACGATCGCCATCTGGCCAGTCCTCGACCGCGTGGTGATGACGATAGAGCAAGGGCTAGCACGCCTGCCCTCGCTGGCCGGCGCAGTGATGGCATTCGACAGCCGCATCCGTCCCTGGCTCCTGCCAAGCGCCCCGGTGTTCTTCAAGGACGCTTTTCTGTTTGGCGGCTTGTTCTTGGCCGTTCTCGCCCTAAACCTGCCGGCGGAGCGATTCTGGTGCCGCTACCTGTGCCCCTTGGGCGGATTGTTGGGCTGGTTAAGCAAGATCGCCCTGTTCCGCCGAACACTCAAAGGAGAATGTCCGGGGTGTGTACGATGCAGCGCGGTCTGCCCGACCGGCACGATCGACCCGGCCAAGAACTACGCCAGCGACCCCGCCGAGTGCACAATGTGCCTCGCCTGTCTGGAAAGTTGCCCGCGTGGTCAGACGACCTTCCCGGCCTCATGGCCGCAACCTCGGTGGAATACCTACGATCCGGGCCGACGCGCCTTCCTCGCAACGGTCGGGTTGAGCGCGGCAACGCTTGCCCTGGCGAAGAGCGGCCTGCTGGCGAAACGTCAGGCACCTTTTCTGTTGCGTCCCCCAGGGACGCCGCTGGTCAATCGCGATTTGATTGCCCTGACCCGTTGCATCCGTTGCGGAGAGTGCGTGCGTGTTTGCCCTACCAGCGCGCTCCAGCCGGCAGCCTTTGAGGCCGGACTGGAGGGCTTCGGTTCGCCTGTCCTTGTTCCACGGCTGGGATATTGTGACGACGAGTGCAACGCCTGTGGACAGGTGTGTCCCACGCAAGCCATTCCCCCGCTGACGTTGGCGGAAAAAAAGCAACAGGTCATTGGCAAGGCGTACCTAGATGAGCAGCGTTGCCTTGCTTGGGCCGATGGAATTGCCTGCACGATTTGCGCCGAGATGTGCCCTAAAAAGGCCATTACGCTACGAGGCAACGGCGACCGGGGAAGCCGCAAACGTGGTCAGGGGCAACAACGTGGCTATGGCAACGGTCGTAATGCCGCCGTGCCGGTCGTCCAGCGCGAAGCATGCATCGGCTGCGGCCTGTGCGAATACAAGTGCCCGGTGAGCGGCGAGGCGGCGATTCGGGTATACTCCTACGGCGCGGCATTGAACTTTTGAAACCATGAACGCTCCCCGGCGCAACACCAAACTTCGTCTGGCAACCCCCCTCTGGCCGGTCATTACGGCCCTGTTGCTCCTCCTTCAGCTGTTCTGGCCGGCGCGTGTCTGGATGACCATGCTCCTCATCCTGGGCGGGGGATGGCTGACGGGTTTCCTGTGGGCGCGTTCTTTACGGAGCGGTTTGCGTCTACGACGGGAAATGCGCTATGGTTGGGCGCAGGTCGGCGACCGTCTGGAGGAACGGTTTACCGTTCTCAATTCGGGCTGGGCGCCGGCGCTTTGGTTGGAAGTGGAAGACCGTTCCACGTTACCCAACTATGAGGTTGGCCGGGTAACGGCAGTCAGCGGGTACACGCAAACGCAATGGACAAGCGCGCGGCGATGCGCCCGGCGTGGCCTGTACACCCTTGGCCCGACCATCCTTCACGCCGCGGATCCTCTCGGCCTATATGCTGTTGAGGTCTATTCGCCGGAGACTGCCGCTTTGCTGGTATTGCCGCCCGTTTTTCCTTTACCCGCAGTGCACATCGCGCCTGGTGGACAGGCAGGGGAAGGCCGTCGCTCGCGCCGCTCCGCGCTCGAGACTACGGTCAGCGTGGAGACGGTGCGCGAGTACACCCCGGGCGATCCGCTGCGAGTCATCCATTGGCCGACCTCGGCGCGGCGAGGGTCGCTCTATGCGCGTCAGTTCGACCACACGCCCGCCAGCGATTGGTGGATTTTCCTCGATTTGGAAGAGACGGTACAAGCAGGCAACGGAGATGATTCCACCACCGAGCATGGGATTATCCTGGCCGCCTCGCTCGCCGACTTGGGCTTGCAACGCGGCCACGCCGTCGGCCTGGTCACCTACGGGCAGGAACTGGTCTGGATTCCACCGGCGCGCAGCCTTGAACAACGCATGGCAATTTTGCGCACACTGGCAGTCGTGCAAAACGGCCAGCAACCCCTAAGCGCCTTACTCCAGACGGCACGAATCTCCCTCCAGCGCGGGGCCAGCCTGATTCTCATTACCCCCAACGTCACCGCCGATTGGCTTTCGCCGCTGACGCGCCTTCTACGCCGTTCTCTCGCTCCTACGGTCTTCCTTTTCGACCCTCGTTCCTTTGGCGGCGAGGCGGATGCGAATCACGCCCTCGCCCTGCTCCAGGAGCACCAGATTCCCTGCACGCTGGTCAAACAAGATTTGCTGAATCGCTTCCCTGCACCCGGCCAGGAGGGGCAATGGGAGTGGCGTATCGTTGGCCCGGGCAAGGCAGTAGCGGTGCGGCAACCGCGCGACACCGATTGGAGGAGGCTCGCATGAACGCGCCGGCAGTCCGCTTTGTCCGCTGGTTAGCGCGCCGCTTCGGGGCCGAAACGCTCCTCCAATTGTCCTTGCTTTTGCTGGCGCTGGGCATCGCGGCAGGCGGCTTGGCGCAGATGGTTCCTGCCGTCCGGCAGGCAGGCGCTTTCTGGATCCTGCCAGCCGGGGTTTGGTTGGGTTGGTCGCTGGCGCGCGGGCGTCTGCACGGCTGGCTGGCATTTCCGTTGGCAACGCTCACAGGAGCGACTGCCCTGCTCCTGACCACCGGTCGGCTCACAACGCCTATAGGGGAAACGCTGACCGCCCTGGTAAGCGTTCTGGGCAACGGCACAGAGGCCCTGCCGATCCTGTATGCGCGCTGGGGCAACCTGCTGGATGCATTGACAACGCTGGTCGGTCGTTTTTCGCTCTGGTTCCGGGTCGTTCGCAGCGGCAATGTCATTCTGGACCCGCTGGTAACCGCGCTACTGTGGGGTATGGGGTTATGGCTAATGACGGTCTGGGCAGCTTGGTGCCTGCGTCGCCGTTATGCAGCGCCGGCCGCGCTCTTTCCCTCGCTCTCCGTTTTGACGTTCGTCGGTTACTACACCGGTTCCAAAGAATCGTATCTCTATCTCGTTCTAGCAGGTGGAACGCTCATCGCCCTGCAAGGGCTGAACAGTTATGTGAACGTCCTGCAACGCTGGCTGCGCGCCCGCCTCGACCGGGCAGACGTGGAGGGGGAACTGGCGGCGGTAATCGCCGGCCTGGCCGTTATCCTGATGGTAACCGGCGCACTGTTGCCCTCCATCTCCATTCGCGAAATCGCCGAGCGCATTCAGGATACGATTGAAGCGCGACGAAGCGAGGAATTGGCCCGCTCCGTGGGTCTAGAGCAAACACCGGTGGCTTCGGGAGCCGGCCGGGGCAGTATCTCTTCGCCGGCCGGGAATCTGCTTATTCGGGGCGCGCCGCAACTCTCGCAGACAATTGTCTTCTATGTACAAGTGGAAGGCTATCAACCCTTGCCGCCCGCGGCCTCTCTCTACGGCCACGTGCGCGATACCGGGCCTCGCTACTACTGGCGGGCACGCACATTCGACCGATACAACGGGCGCGGTTGGACGTCTTCCTATGTTACTGAGGAGGCATTCGCGGCAGACGAATCGCTCCCGGTGGGCATCGGCGAGGAAACATCCTCCTTCCTGTTGACGCGGCAACATGTGGAGCGAGCAGCAGAGAAGAGCGACGTTTTGGTTCTCGCCGGCGCGCTGGTCAGGGTAGATCAGCCATACCGCGTCCGGTGGCGCACAAAGGGCGATCTCGTCGAGGCCTATAGTGAAGCAACGCGTTATCGCGTCACCTCACGCTTGCCGGCAGTGACCGTGGCGCGGTTGCGTCAGGCCGGCGCAGACTACCCTCCGACCATCGCACGTTACCTGCACTTACCCGAGAACTTGCCCTCGCGCGTGCGCGACATCGCCCTTGACTTGACCGCGCTCCAGCCTACCCCCTACGACAAAGCGGTTGCCCTCGAGACGTACCTGCGTGGTTTTCCCTATGACGAGAAAGCGCCTGCGCCCCCTCTTACGCGCGATGTGGTGGACTTCTTCCTCTTTGACCTGCAACGAGGCTACTGCAACTATTATGCCACAGCCATGGCTGTCCTAGCGCGCGCCGCCGGACTCCCGGCGCGGTTGGTCACCGGTTATTCTACGGGGTCGTTCGATTACACAACGAATCGTTTTGTCGTCCGAGAAGCCAATGCCCACGCCTGGGTGGAAATCTACTTTCCCGGTATTGGTTGGGTTGAGTTCGAGCCAACCGCCAGCATGGCGCCCATCGAACGTCCCTTAGGAGAGGCAAGCCCCTACGCGCCTGCGCCGATTCTCAAACCTACCGAGCAAGCCGGTTCGCCGCAGGCAATCCTACGACGCATCTGGCTGGGACGGATTCGCAGGTATGCCGGGCAAGTAGCCCTAAGCGGTCTGGCAATGGTTGGGCTATATCTGTTGCTGGAGCGCTATTGGCTTTACCTCCTCTCCCCTCGCCAAACGGTGCGCGTCATCTACCGTCGCCTCTACCGCCGCGGATTGCGTTGGGGAGTAAAGCCAAAGGTCGGGGCAACGCCCCATGAGTTTGCGGGTCGTTTGAGCGCGCGGATGAGGCGAGCGTTTCCCCTGGCCTCCCTGCACGCGGCATTCGAAGCCGATTTGCGCCGTCTTACCGACCTATACACGCGCGGCCTCTACGCGCCGCGTCCGTTGAATCGTTGGGAACAACGCGAGGCGGTTCGTCTCTGGCGCCGTATACGCCGCCGATGGCGAACGCCCCGTTGAGAACGAATCCATCGTTATTTTGCTGTCAATAGCCAGTCTACAGAATAGCGGCCCGCGTAGGCAAAGAGCAGCATCTTCAACAATTGCCCTAGCCAACAGAAAAAGAGGAAGCGCCAAAGAGGCATTTTGACAACCCCTGCCGCAAGACCGGCCGCATCAAAAAGCGGGTTGGGAATGGCAGCCATGAGAAGGATGGCGTAATGGCCATACTTTTGCACCCAGCCGGCGACACGTTGATATGTTTTGCCTTCTGCAATGATCGCCCTGCCGCTGAAACCGGCCAAATAACCGCTCAATTCGCCCAGCGTTCCCCCAAAGGAGGCTGCAAGGGCAACCCCCAACGGATGAAAGACGTTCCCCATGGCAAACACAACAGCCACCCCCGGCGCAGGAAAGAACACAGTTGCATTGGCCAGCAAAGCGGCCAGGAAGATGCCAGGATACCCATAGACCGCGAATCGTTCCGCTTGCTCGCGAATCCGGTAGAGATAGAACGCCAACGCTAGAATAGCTAGAAGGAGCAAGATGCGCGCGATGGTCAGGAAAAGCCAGGAACACCGTTTGCTCACCGTGGAACGAAGGACGGCGCTCGCCGACGAGGATTGCTTTTGTCGGATGATCTTGGCCGACTTTTTCGCTTGACTCTCGGTGCCAGGCAGCAAAGCTCTCTCCTTTCAGCGTAACATGGATTCGATGCGCGCGACAACCATCTCCAGCGCGGCCATGTTGTAACCACCCTCTGGAATGATAATGTCGGCATAGCGTTTGGACGGCTCCACGAATTCCAGATGCATCGGGCGGACCGTAGCCAGATACTGTTTAATGACCGATTCGGTTGTTCGCCCGCGCTCGGCAATGTCGCGCTGCAAGCGACGAATGAAGCGAATATCGGCATCGGTGTCCACGAAAATCTTAATATCGAATAGGCGACGCAAAGCCGGCTCCACGAAGAGCAAAATCCCTTCGACCAGAATCACCGGCTTGGCCTCCATGGGGATCGTGTGATGGGTGCGGCTGTGCGTGGAAAAATCGTAAACCGGCACTTCCACTGCCTGACCGTTCTGCAACTGCCGAATGTGAGCAATCAGCAGGTCTGTTTCTAAAGCGTCAGGATGATCAAAGTTGACCTCGGCGCGCTGGGCAGGCGGCAGGCCGCTCAGGTCCTTGTAATAGGCATCATGCTGAAGAAAGGAAATACGTTCTGGGCCTACACGCTGTAGTATCGTTTGGGCAACGGTCGTTTTGCCAGAGCCAGAGCCGCCGGCAATGCCGATGGTAAGAACCGCTTGTCTTGCCATACCCGCATTATACCTGCGAAGCGACGTTGCAAACGAGCAACTGCGCTGACCAGGCTTTTTTCAACTACCTTGTCGCCCTCAGGGGGCAGTGATATAATCCGCTTCGTTGCAGCGTGGTGCCCATAGTTCAATTGGCGGAACGTCTGACTGTGGATCAGAAGGATGTGGGTTCGAGACCCACTGGGCACCCTTCCTGCGGGCAAAACCGCACGAAGGACACGCAAAAGCCGCCGGGATTCCGCTTTCCCCGGCGGCTTCGCGTCCTCGCGTGAGAGGTTTCGTTTCCCGCTATTCCCAAGCTAAGGCAACATCGCGCCGCTGGCCCAAGCAAAGAGCGCCATTGGAAGGAAGGATAGAATAACGGTTGCAATTGCAGAAGCAGCCCAGGTGAAATCGAGCCAGGGTTCGCGCGTCGTTTCGGGCGCGCCCTCGCGCATGTACATGACCACCACCACCCGCAGGTAGTAGTACGCGGAGATGAGCGAGGTCAGCACGCCGACGACCGCCAGCCAGACCTGCCCGGCCTCGATCACGGTGCGGAACAGGTAGAACTTGCCCACCAGGCCGAGCGTGGGCGGCATGCCGGTCAGCGAGAGCATGAAGACGGTCATCGCCGCCGCCAGCGCGGGACGCCGCCGCCCCAGCCCGGCGAAGTCGTTGATTTCCAGCCCTTGCCCATCCTGCTTTTCGAGTGCAATCACCGCCGCCCAGGCCCCGTAGGAGGTCAGGGCGTAGGTGACCAGGTAGAAGAGTGCCGAGGCGACCGCGTCGGCGCGCGTGGCCAGGTCGCCAAAGGCGACAAAGGCCATCAGGATGTAGCCGGTGTGGGCGATGGAGGAGTAGGCCAGCATGCGCTTGATGTTGGTCTGGGCGATGGCGACCACGTTGCCGACGAACATCGTCAGCGCGGCAAGCGCCCAGACGACCGGCGTCAGGTCGGCGTCGAGGGTAGGGAAGGCGGTCACGAAGACCCGCAACAGGGCGGCAAAGCCGGCGGCCTTGGCTCCAACCGCCATGAAGGCCGTGACCGGCGTCGGCGCGCCGTGATAGACATCCGGCGTCCACATATGAAAGGGAACGGCCGCGACCTTGAAGCCGAACCCGACCAGGAAGAGCGCCGCGCCGATGGTCAGGAGCATGCGCGAGGTCCCGAGTGCTCCGGCGGCCAAGGCGGTGACGATGCCGGAAAGGGAGGTCGTCCCGGTCGCGCCGTAAATCAGAGCAACCCCGTATACGACGAATCCCGTCGCAAACGCGCCAAGCAGGAAGTACTTTAGACCCGCCTCTTCCGAATCGAGACGCGGACGGGCAAACGCCGCCAGGACGTAGAGAGGCAGGGAGAGCAATTCGAGCGCCAGAAAGACCACGATCAGGTCGGCGGCGTGCGCCATGAGCATCATGCCGGAGGTGCTGAAGAGAAGCAGGGAGTAGTATTCGCCGCGCTCGATGTTCATGCGCTTCAGGTAGCCGTAGGCGACGGCAATCCCCAGCAAGCCAGAGAGGGGGAAGAGGACGTTCAGAAACGAGGCGAAGCCGTCGAGGGCGACCATGCCGCCGAAGGCGGTCGTCTCTTCGCCAGCCTGCGCCAGGGCGAGACCGGCCGTCAGCGCCAGACCGAGCGCCGCCAGGAAGGCCGTGACGCCCTTTCGCTTGAGCCACAGGTCCACGAGCAAGAGCGCGCAGGCCCAGACGACCAGCACAAGGAGGGGGAGGATGGAGAGCAAGTCGGAAGGTGTCATAATCGCTCTTTCATGCGCAACGGTCTATCGTCCACGGTCTATGGTCTGGCTCGAAGAGGGGAGACCATTGACCGTAGACGGTGGACCGCAAATCGTCAATGAATCGCCGCCAGGAGTTTCTCCACCGCCGGGGCCATCAGTTCGAAGAACGGGCGGGGATAGAGACCAATCCAGAAGATGAAGGCCAGGATGGGGACCATCGTCACGACTTCGCGCCAGTTGAGGTCTTTCAGCGCGTGGCCGTGCTTCTTGACTTCCTCGACAATCGAACCGGTCGGGCCGAGGAACATCTTCTGGAACATGGTCAGCATATAAACGGCGGCCATGATGACGCCCGCCGCGGCGACGCCGGCAAACCAGGGCGAACCGATGGCCTGCGAGCCGAACGCGCCGAGCAGGATGGTGAACTCGCCGACGAAGCCGTTCAGCCCCGGCAGGCCCATCGAGGAGAGCGAGACGATGAGCATGATGCTGCCGAAGACCGGCGTAATCTTCCACAAGCCGCCGTAGACGGCCATCTCGCGGGTGTGAGTCTGCTCGTAAATCATGCCGACGAGGAGGAACAACGCGCCCGTGCTCAGGCCGTGGTTAATCATCTGCAAGATGCCGCCCTGGATGCCTTGCGAGTTCAAGGCAAACAGGCCGAGCATCACAAAGCCCAGGTGGCTGACCGAGGAGTAGGCGACCAGTTTCTTGACGTCCTTCTGGGCGAAGGAAACCCACGCGCCGTAGATGATGCCGATGACCGCCAGCAGCGCAATCCAGGGCGCGGCCTGTTTCGCCGCTTCGGGGAAGAGCGGGATATTAAAGCGCAGGAAGCCGTAGGTGCCCATCTTCAGCAGGACGCCCGCCAGGATGACCGAACCGGCGGTCGGCGCCTCGACGTGGGCGTCGGGCAGCCAGGAGTGGAGCGGCCACATCGGGACCTTGATGGCGAACGCCGCGGCGAAGGCCAGGAAGAGCCAGAGTTGGATGTTCGCCGGGATGCCGCCCTTGGCCGCCAGTTCGGGGACGCTGAACGTGCCTTGATTAATCCCCAGCCACAGAATGGCCAGGAGCATGAGAATCGAACCGGCCATGGTGTAGAGGAAGAACTTGATGGCGGCGTAGATGCGGCGCGGTCCGCCCCAGATGCCGATGAGGAAGTACATCGGAACAAGGGTGAATTCCCAGAAAATGTAGAACAGGAACAAGTCCTGCGCCAGAAAGACGCCCGTCATGCCCACTTCGAGCAGGAGGAAGAAGAGCATGAAGTCCTTGACGCGCTCCTCAACCGCCGTCCAGGTTGAAAGAATCGAGAGAGGGGTCAGGAAGGTCGTCAGCAGGACGAGCAGGATAGAGAGGCCGTCCACGCCGACGCTGTAGTGGATGTTCCAGCCCGCCACCTGAATCCAGGGCAGGTCGAGGGTCAGTTGCAGGTCGGGGTTGGACTTGTCGAAGAGGGTCAGCATCCAGATGGACAGGCCGAAGGTCACAAGCGAGGTCAGCAGGGCCGTCCAGCGCAGGGCGTTTTTCTTCTCGCCGGGGAGGAAGAGCGCAATCAGCACGCCCACCAGCGGGAAGAAGATGACGAGGTTCAGGGGGTTGGTGAAAAATTCCATGTTGACTCCTGTGGCGTCAAAGGTCGAAGGTCAAAGGTTGACGTCGAACGTTCGACATTTGACTATTTCATCAAAAGATATCCGACGATAACAACCACTCCCAGCATCACCGCCAGCGCGTAGGAGCGGACGAAGCCGTTTTGCAGGCGGCGCAGAGAAGCCGAGAGACGTTTGGTCAGGTCGCCCAGGCCGTTGAAGAAGGCGTCAATGCCCTTCTGGTCGGCGTAGCGGTTGAGGGCGATGTGACTGAGCCAGACATACGTCCCAGCGATGACCTTGTCGTGGAACCAGTCGTGCCAGAAGCGCCAGTCCACCACGTCGGCCAGGAAGCGGGCGATGTCCACGTAGCGGTTCACGAAGACGGCCCAATAGACCTCATCCACGAACCACTTGTTTTCCATGCCGGTAAAAATGAATCCAAGCGGCTTCTTGAGCGGGTCTTTCTGACCGGCTGTCAGCGGCTTGCGCCCGTAGATGAGCCAGGAAATGTAAATCGCCAGCAGCGCCAGCAGGGTGGAAATGAGCGCCACGACCGGATTCAGCCCGCCCCAGGAACCTTGTAGCCAGGCGGGAAGGTGCAACTCGTGCTTGGCCAGTCCGATGGTGTGCTCCAGCCAGTGACCGAAGGTGTGCAAATAGGGCAGATTCAGCGCCCCGCCGAGGACCGAGAGGCCGGCCAGCGCCATCAGCGGGACGGTGATCATCTTCGGGCTTTCCTCGGCGTGGGCGGCGGCCTCGTGGCGCGGCTCGCCGAAGAAGACCATCCAGATTTGGCGTCCCATGTAGAAGGCGGTGAAGAAAGCGGCGGTCGTCAGGATGATGAAAATTTCGGGATGCAGTTTGGCGGCGTCGAGCAGGATTTCGTCCTTCGACCAGAAGCCGGCGAAGGGGAAGATGCCCGCCAGCGCCAGCGTCCCGATGATGTAGAGCCAGAAGGTGACCGGCATGCGCTTGCGCAGTCCGCCCATGTTGCGCATATCGCCGGGGTCGAAGACTTCCTCGTGTTTCCCTTCGTGCTCTTCGTGTCCTTTGTGGTGAGCCAGATGATGATGGCCGCGCTCCAGCCCCAAAATGACCGAACCGGCAGAGAGGAACAGGAGCGCCTTGAAGAAGGCATGCGTGACGAGGTGGAACATCCCGGCCACGAACGCGCCCATGCCGACCGCGGCGACCATGAAGCCGAGTTGCGAGATGGTCGAGTAGGCCAGCACCTTCTTGATATCATACTGTCCGACGGCAATCGTCGCGGCGAAGAGCGCCGTCACCGCGCCGATCATCGCCACGATGTATTGCGCGTCCGGCGCGAGGGTGTAGAGTGGCCAGGAACGGGCGACCAGGTACACGCCCGCCGTGACCATCGTCGCGGCATGGATGAGCGCCGAGACAGGCGTTGGGCCGGCCATGGCATCCGGCAACCAGACGTAGAGCGGAATCTGCGCCGACTTGCCGGTCACGCCGATTAGGAGGAAGAGGGTGATGGCGATGATGACGGCCGGCTGGGCGGCGGCAATCTCCTCCACCTTGCCAAAGACCTCGCCGAACTGCACGCTGCCGAAGGCCCAGAACATGGTCAGCGCCGCCAGCAGGAAGCCAAAGTCGCCGATGCGGTTCGTGATGAAGGCTTTCTTGGCAGCGTTGGAATTGGCCCACGAGGGACGGCCAAGCGTATCCATCTCGTACCAAAAGCCGATGAGCAGGAAAGAGCAAAGGCCCACACCCTCCCAGCCGACGAAGAGCATCAGGTACGAGTCGCCGCTGACCAGAATCATCATCATGGCGATGAACAGGTTCAGGAAGACGAAGAAGCGGCGGAAACGCTTTGGGTCGTTCTTGAAGCGCACGTCCTCGTGCATGTAGCCGATGGCGTAGATGTGGATGAGCGTGCCGACCCCGGAGACGACCAGCATCATCGTCACCGAGAGGGTGTCGACGCGGAAATTCCAGGGGATGT
>FMJZ01021120.1_pt1 | contig 42732 bp, 40 predicted proteins | sample 1987881 | NCBI WGS metagenome assembly FMJZ01 (sample SAMEA4378227, study PRJEB15110) | soil metagenome | biome: soil; feature: Field; material: Soil | place: India | collected 2015-03-11 | depth 0 m
TTTTTTTGATCAAAATAATGCAAAATCACCTTATCTCCAAATTGACGATATCCATCTAACAGTAAATAGAGATGGGAAATTTGAAAGCAATTTTACTCCAGCGGTAAAGGGAGTTGCTACAAAGGAAATCGGGAAGGGATATATAGTTGAGGCAGAAGTTGTGATTTTTGGAACAAGCCTTGAGAAGGGTAAAAAGATGGGGATAGATTTTGCAATAAAAGATCAGCATAAAATTATAAGCTGGAGTGATACTTCTAACCAACAAAGATCTCACACTGTAAGATACGGAACCTGTGAGCTTGAAGAGGCAGGAAAACTTGCTATTGCAAAGAAGGGAACCCCCAAAATTGATGGGGTTATGGATGAAATATGGAAACAAACTCCAGAATATGTGACAGATAGTTGTGTGCAAGGAGAGAAAGGAAAGGTTGCCTACGCAAAATTTAGAATATTATGGGATGATACAAGTATTTATGTATACGCAGAAGCATATGACTCTTTGGATATATTGTGAAAGCAAGGGTTAAGATGAAAGAAGTAAAATTAGAGATAGGAAAGGTTGTAGGATTTGATGTGCAGGTAAATTATGATGATGCTTCAGGATCAAGGGTTGGAATAATTGCTTGGAATGAAATGGAGAATATCAATTGGCAGAACCCATCAAGTTTTGGAAATCTAAGATTGGAACAATAAATTAATATATATCTAAGCCCCCTGAATTTTTCAGGGGGCTTTATTTTTTTGTATAAAAATGTATAATTAAAGTTTGTTTTTCTATTAAATAAATTATAAGGTGGATTTATGAAAAGGCTAAAAGGGTATATTAGAGACAACTTACATTTTTTTATTATTGCTATTTTCTCTGCAGTTTTATCCCTTTCTTTGGATATGTTTAATCCCAGAATTATAAGGGAGATAATAGATAAAGTAATTCTTGATAAAAATTTAGATTTACTTCCTAGGCTTTTATCCTTTCTAATTTTTATCACCATATTTAGGGTAATCTTGGGATACTCGAAAGAGTATTTTATGGATTTAGGAGGATCAAGACTTGCCTATGAATTAAGAAGGGATCTTTTTGAGCATCTTCAAAGTTTACCCTTTTCTTTTTATGACAGGATAAATACAGGAGAACTTATGTCAAGGATAAAGGAAGATATTGAAAATGTATGGTTTACTTTTGGATTTGGATTAGTTTTTTTTATAGAACAGCTTTTCTACTTTATAATTGCAAGTATCATTCTTATGATGATCAATTGGAAATTAACTTTAATTATTCTTAGCCTTATGCCCATTGTAGGTTATATTGCTTATAACCTTGAAAGGGAAAATGATGAAGTATACGGACAAATTTCAGATCAGGGAGTAATATTAAATACTACTGCCCAAGAGGATATAGCAGGAATTAGAGTTGTTAAGTCCTTTGGAAGGGAAAAATTTGAGATTGAGAAATTTTTTAAGGAGAATAGGAAAAACTATGAATTAAATGTGAAACAGGCAAAAATATTTGCAAAATATTTTCCTTGGATGGACTTCTTTACAAATATTTCCATTGCCCTCGTTATAACCTTTGGGGGTTTATTAGTAATTGGAGATAGAATGTCCATTGGCACTTTAGTTGCCTATTCTGGTTATGTATCTATGATTGTTTGGCCGGTAAGATTGGGAGGGTGGTTGGTGAATATGCTTGCTCAATGTAATGCCTCATTAAAGAAAATAGAAAAGCTCTTTAGAGAAAAATCTGAGAAGATCTATAGTGGAGATCCCATAGAAATCAGTGAAATTAAAGGAGATATAATCTTTAAGAAAGTTTCCTTTAAGTATAAAAATGAATATGTTTTGAAAAATATAAGTTTTCATATAAGGCCTGGAGAGACCCTTGGAATTATGGGACTTACTGGTGCTGGGAAAACAACTCTTATTAATTTGTTGGGAAGATTCTATGAACCATGGGAAGGAGAAATATTAATAGATGGTATAGATATAAAAAGTATTGATTTAAGAATTCTAAGAGAGAACTTATCCTATGTTCCCCAAGATATTTTCCTCTTTTCCGAAACTATTAAGGAAAATCTTAGCTTAGGAGAAAATATAAAGGAAGAAAAAATACTTCAGGTTTTAAAGGATACAAGAGCATATAATTTTGTTAAAAATCTTTCTGAGAATTTAGAAACGGTAATTGGGGAAAGGGGATTGGGACTTTCTGGAGGGCAAAAACAGAGATTAACAATTGCGAGGGCTTTAATAAGACCATCTAAAATACTTATATTAGATGATGTCACTTCTTCATTGGATATGGAAACGGAACTGTATATACAAAGAGCTTTAGAAAAATATAAAGAAATTACAAAGATAATTATAACTCACAGAGTTTCTGCTGTTAAAAATTCTAAGGAGATAATCATTCTTGAAAAGGGAGAGATAGTTGAAAGGGGAACTCATGGGGAATTATTGAGAAAAAAGGGCAAATATTATGAAATATATCAAGAGCAGTATGGAAAGTATGTATTTATGGAGGAGGAATTGGTATAGATGCCTTATGGTTTAAGAGAGGATGAGAAATTAGAAGAGAAAGTTAGTTTTGAAATATTAAAGAGGCTTTTCAAATATCTAAAACCTTTTAAAAAGGAGATCTTTATAGTTCTCTTTTTTATATTTATAGTAATGATAGTAGACCTTGCAAATCCATACTTCATGAAACTCGCTATTGATAAATACATAAAAAATAAAGATTCAAAGGGTTTAATATCCGTTGGGATAATAGTTCTGATATTAAACTTAATATCTGTTTTTTCAGCAAAAAGGAGAACTGAAAGAATGGCCAATATTACCCATAGTGTTCTTCTAAATATAAGGCAAGACTTATACAATCATATTCAAAAACTTTCTTTTAATTTTTTTGATGAAAGACCTGTGGGGAAAATATTAGCAAGAATAATAGGGGATGTAAATTCCCTAACCAATTTATTCAATATGAGTATAACAAATTTAATTCCCGATATTGCAACTATTATTGCCACATCTTGCATAATGTTTTATCTTAATCCAAAGCTTGCCTTATATGGTTTAAGTACATTACCTTTCCTAATAATAACCCTTTTTTCAATTCAAGTTATAAGTAGAAAAAGATGGCAAATAGTAAGAAAGAAAAATTCAACCCTTAATGCTTTCACCCATGAAAATTTTTCTGGTATAAGAGTGGTTAAATATTTTACAGCAGAAAAATATAGGAAAAATCTATTCTCTGAACTGGCATGGGAGGTTAGAGAGGCTTTTGTTAAAGCTGTAAGGATTAATGATATGTTCTGGCCCATGGTGGAATTTTCTTGGGGTATTGGGACAGTTATTACCTTCTATTTTGGTATAAAAATGATACATTCTGGAAATATAACTGTAGGGCTTCTTATAGCTTTTATCAATTATATATTTATGTTTTGGAGACCTATTATGAATCTCAGCAATTTTTATAATAGTCTTGTTACTAGCATGGCAAGTGCCGAAAGAATTTTTGAGATTATGGACATTGATCCTGCCATTTTTGAGAAAAACAATGCTTTAGAATTAGATATCAAAGGAGAGATTGAATTTAGAAATGTGTCTTTTTCCTATGATGGAAGAAAGAAAGTCTTAGATAATGTAAGTTTTAAAATAGAACCTGGAGAAAGGATTGCTTTAGTAGGACATACAGGTGCTGGAAAAACTACTATTATAAATTTAATATGTAGATTTTATGACCCTCAAGAGGGAGAGATCCTAATTGATGGAGTTAATATAAAAGATATAAAATTAGAAAGCTTGAGAAAACAAGTTGCAATAATGTTTCAAGATACTTTTTTATTCTCAGGTAGTGTATTGGATAATATCAAATATGGAAACCTCAATGCCAATTACAATGAAATAGTAGAAACCTCCAAAAAAGTCTATGCCCATAATTTTATTACTTCTCTTGAAAAGGGATATGAGACCAATGTACAAGAAAGGGGAGTAAGGCTTTCCACAGGGCAAAGACAACTCATTTCCTTAGCAAGAACCTTAGTTGCAAACCCTAAAATTCTAATTCTTGATGAAGCAACAGCAAGTATAGATACCTACACAGAAAGACTTCTTCAAAAGGGGATAGAAAGATTATTGGAAGGAAGAACGTCTATTATTATTGCCCATAGGCTTTCCACGGTGCAAAATGCAGATAGAATATTTGTTGTTGAGAATGGGAAAATCGTGGAGATAGGTACCCATGAGGAACTTATGAAAAAGAAAGGTATCTATTATGAGATGTTTGTATCTCAATTTAAATATTGGGAAGAAAAGGAGAAGGAGATTATCTCCTAATTATATCTCAATTCCTATAATTTGTAGAAGGATCACTATTTGTCCCACATGATAACAGTCATGACTGAGAATACCATAAAGATTTTCTTCTAATGTGCCATATTCTCCAAAGGGTTTATCTAAGTCCTCATCGGTTTTATTATTTAGAAGGGTAATTAACTTTTCATGGGAATTTTTCAATCTTTCTACTGTATTTTTCCATTCTTTTTCTGATGCTTCCTCAGAAACTTTAAACTCCTCTTCAGAGGGTGGTTCTTTTCCTTCTAAAAGATTTACTATATATTCCTTTCCAGAGATTAAGTGGTTTATAATTTCCCAAATAGAATGCACTTTATTTTGTTTCCAAATTGCCTCTTTTACAGAGACCTTTTCAAGAATATCTAAAACTGAGTGGGACCAAAGTCCAGCACCTTTTTGAAAAGCCTTATTAAGATAATTAATAAGGTTTTCTATCCTTGATTTACTCACCATAAGCACCTCCCTTTTAGTTGTTTATTTGTCTAATTAAATTGTAGCATAATTTAACAAAAAATGTTATTCTAATAAAAATAAGGATAGGAGAAATTTATTTATGTTGAAGGTTAGCATGGAATTTATATATGAAATTCTTGAAATTATGGAGAATAATGAGAAAGAATCCTTTGAAGATATTATTGAAAGTATATCCAAAATTTTGAAAAGGGATTTAAAGATTCATATATCCTTAGAAAAATTAAATGGATTAACTTATGAAGAAGGGATTATTTCAGATAAAAAATTCTCAATTCCCATTGGAACCACCTATTTTTCTTTTATACTTACTGGTGTGGGAATAGAGAAGGATCTTGATGATAAAGATATTGAGTTTCTTAGGATCTTAGCCCTGCTTATCAAGGGATATTTGAAAAAAAAAGAAGCAAAGATTTTAAAAGACCTTACCTTTTCCTTTATATCTAAAAGAAATATTAATGAACTTTTTGAAGAGATTCTTAAAAAATTAGAAAAAATTATACCTTATACATCAGCAAATATAGGACTTTTAGAAAATGATACCCTTCAATATTTATCCTTTAGAGGATACGAAAAGTATAAAGCAGATGAATTTATTAATTCCTTTAAGATGAAAAGGGAAGAGTTTTATACTCTTGATACTGTCTTAAGGACTAAAAAGCCCCTCCTCATAGAGGACACAAAGGATTATCCCTTTTGGGTTTTTATCCCGCAAACTGCTTGGATAAGATCTCTTCTAATGATTCCCATAATCTATGGAGATAAAATTACTGGAATTATAAGTTTTGATAGTGATAAAGCTTATACTTTTTCTGAGAGGGATATTGAAAAAGTGAATTCTGTTATTCCAATTCTCGCCCTTTCCTTGGAAAATGCTAAGCTTTATGAATCTCTCAAGAAGGAATTAGAAGAAAAAATAATTATTGAAAAAAGTCTTAAATCCTCCCTTTATCAGGTAATAAGAATAGCATCAGATTTGGTAGAGACAAGGGATCCTTATACTGTAGGACATCAAAAAAAGGTGGCAAGAATCTCTGTGATTATTGGAAGAGAAATGAAATTACCTCAAGAAAGACTTAGATTTATTGCGATATGTGCTCTTCTTCATGATATTGGAAAAATTGCTATACCCTCAGAAATAATGAATAAACCATCCTTCCTTACTCCTCTTGAAAGAAGCCTTGTAAATACTCATTCTGAGATAGGATATAAGATTCTCAAAAAAATAAATATATTGGGAGAGGTGGCACCTGTAGTATATCAGCACCATGAAAGATGGAATGGTTCTGGATATCCACTGGGATTAAAAGGAGATGAGATATTTCTTGAGGCAAGAATTATTGCAGTTGCAGATGTAGTTGAGGCTATGACCTCCCATAGGCCTTATCGTCCTGCTTTGCCTTTAGAATCTGCGATAAAAGAAATTTTAGATAAAAAGGGTGTTCTTTATGATCCATTGGTAGTGGATACTTTTATCCATGCCTTGGAAAATGGAAAAATAAGATTTTAAAAATTATAATAATACAAAATTATTCTTGGAGATATATGAAGAAGAAGAAAATAGTTACCATAAAAGATATAGCAAGAGAGGCAAAGGTAAGTCCCACTACTGTCTCAAATGTAATTCATAAAAATTATCAACATGTATCCTTAGAAACTGCCAAGAAGATTGAAAGAATAATAAAGGAAAAGGGATACATTCCCAATATGCTCGCAAGATCCTTAGTAAAGAAACATTCCAAAATAATTGGAGTTATTAATTGTCTTATTCCATTAGAAAGGGGAAGTTTTGTTCAAGATCCTTTCCATACTGTTTTTATTGGGGGGGTAGAAAAGGAATTAAGCAAAAAGGGATATTTCATAATGTTAAGGACTGTGAAGGAGAAGGAAGAGCTGAATACTCTTCTTAAAAATTGGAATTTGGCAGGTGTAATTATTACAGGAATCTTTGAAGATGAATTTTATCAAGTATTAAAAACTTCTGAAATTCCTGTGATTTTAATAGATAGTTACGTTAACGATGACTCTTTTCTAAAGGTTGGTTTAGAAGATTTTAAAGGAGGATATTTAGCAACTAAATATCTAATTGAAAAGGGGCATAGAAATATTTTATTTATATCCCCTCAAATAAAACCCAAAGGGGTATTAGAGGAGAGATTGAGAGGATATAAGAGGGCTTTAGAGGAGGCAGGTATACCCTTTAAAGGGGAAAATATATATGAGCACGGGACAAGAATTGATGAATGTATTGATTTAGGAAGAAAGCTAAGTGAAAGGAAGGATATAACAGCTATCTTTGTAACTGCAGATATAATGGCTGCAGGAATTATGAGTGGTTTGAGGGAAAAGGGAATAAAAATCCCTGAGGATATATCTATTGTAGGTTTTGATGATTTGGAGATAAGTCTTCTTACTAATCCGAGACTCACCACTATACATCAAGAAGTGGAAAAAAAGGGAGTGATTGCTGCTCAAATGATTGTAGAGCAGATTGAGGGATATCAGATTAATAAAAGGGAAGTTATATTGCCAGTTCATATAGTTGAAAGAGATAGTGTGAGAAATTTAAATAAAGTTTAAGAGAAAATTAGAAAATGGGAGGAAAAAGGGGAAATTGGTTAATAAAATGGATAAAATTAATTATATTTTCCCTTTAAATGTTTAAATAAGAGTATTAAACTATATTTAAAGTTTAACGTTAAAGTTTGAATATTAATAAAGAAGAAAGGGGGTATTAATAAGTAGAAAAAAGTTAAACGTTAAACTTAATAGGGATCTGAAAAATAAATGAAAGGGGGTTTAGTAAAAATGAAAAAATATTTTTTAATTAGTTTCCTAGTATTAATTCTAATATTAACCTTTACATTCAGTTCCGATGATTTTGTGGTAGCAACAAAATTTTCTGCACCAAACGAAGAAGGATATTGGGGACCTTATGGACCTGCTTTTACTTTAGAAAAAAATGGTATATTGGTTTTTGACTCAAGTATCCCCAATGCTTGGATGACTTTAAATTTTAAAGATGATTTTATGGAACCAGAAGACTACAAATATGTAGTAATTACTATGAAGACAGATGATCCTGAGGATGCCCAAAATATTGTAATGACCTTTGGGGATATTAAAAAACCAATAAAGGATTGGAAAATAAAATTAAATAAGGAATTTACAACTTATATAATAGACTTACATGCCCTCGGTCTTACTAAATGGGGGGATGGAACAAAAGCAGAACCTGATTTTGCATTAAATAAAGCTACCGCAAATAAGGCAAAACTTTTTGTACAAAGTATAATTCTTACTAACGATAAAGAAGCCTTCGAATAGATTTATTTAAATAATTTATTTGGAGGATAAGCCATGTATAAAAAGATAGTTTTGTTACTTCTTATAGTCTTTCTTCTTTTATTAAATAACAGTCTTTTGGTAGCTCAACAAAAAATAATTTTAAAACTTGGAATGTGGCCGGAACCTACTTTAAAAAGTGATGTAGAAATGTTTGAGAAGTGGAAAAAGGAATTTGAAAAGAAATATCCCAATGTGCAAGTAGTTCCAGCTACTTACAAATATTCCCCTGATACCTTTGTTCCTTTAGCTGAGTCTGGAAATTTACCAACTATTTTTGAGACATGGTTTACTGAGCCTCAAAAACTAATTGCAGGTGGGTTTGTAAAGGACATTACTAATGAGCTTCGTAAAAAGGGTTGGGACAAATGGATAAATCCTTCGGTAAAGAATATTCTATCTAAGGATGGAAGAATTTATGGAGTTCCAAGGGATGCTTATGCTCTTGGGATGTATCTAAATCTTGAACTTTTTCAGAAGGCTGGGTTAATGAATCCTCATGGGACTCCAAAATATCCAAGAACATGGTTTGAACTTACTAAATATGCAAAGATAATAAAGGATAAAACAGGAAGAGCAGGACTTTGTCTATTAGCAAAGGATAATGCAGGAGGATGGCATTTTACTCAGATTGCATGGAATTTTGGGGCAAAATTGGAAATTCAAAAGGATGGGAAATGGTATGCCAATTTAAATTCAAAAGAAGTAATTGATGCAATGAATTTTGTAAAGGATCTCAAATGGAAATATAATGTATTAACCGATGATCCCACCAGTGAAGATTGGGGATCTGGTTTTGAGGCTATCGCAACGGGAAGATCAGCTATGTATTTAGGAGCTCAAGATGCAGTAAACCAACCTACTCAAGTTTATGGGTTACCCTTAGATAAATTAGCAATATTTCCAGTACCTGCAGGACCAAAGGGCCATTACTCCTTAATGGGAGGAACACCATATATGTTCAGTGCTAAGGCATCTTCTGAAGAAATAATTGCTGCTCTCAATTTCCTTGAGATCATGGGTAAAGCACCTGTAGTTACCCCTGAATCCTTAGCAGGTATGAAGGCAGATGCAGAAAATAGGATAAGAAATGGTGTTCCTGTTATTCCTTCTTTTCCAGCCTGGACAGAACCAAATTGGTTAAAAGCTCAAGAGGAGATTGTGAATAAATATAGAAATGTGAATATGGCTCTTTACAACGATTATTATAACTGGATTAAGAAGAGGGGAGTATTAAAGGCTGAGGAGCCCTATTTAACCCAAGATATGTATGCAGAGCTTACAAAGGTTCTTCAGGCAGTATTAACAAATAAGAATGCGGATGTGGTTAAGTTATTAGATACTGCGAACAAAAATCTTCAATATCTTTTAGATGCCTATGTAAATAAAAAATAGGAAATATCAAGGCCGGGGTACATAATAAAGTACCCTGGCTTTTTAAGGAGGAAAGGGTAATGTTTGAGAAATATAGAAAAAATTTATCGGGTTGGTTAATTATGCTTCCTGGTATTGCTCTTTTTAGTTTCTATATTTGGGAACCCCTTTTGGCAAGTATTTTTATGTCCTTTTATTCTGCTAAGGGAATAAGATTAGAAAGATTTGTTGGTTTGCAAAATTATGTATCTGTTCTAACCCATCCAGATTTTAAATCTGCTTTTTCTAATACTTTTTCCTATACCTTTTGGTCTATAATCATAGGATTTTTAGTTCCCATAATCCTTGCAATTATTCTTAATGAAATTATTCATTTTAAGGGATTCTTTAGAATTTCTATATATCTTCCCAATGTAATTCCTGGGCTTGCTGTTACTATTATGTGGCTTTTCATTTATAGGGCAGGAAGAACAGGCCTTTTAAATATGATCCTTGGAAATTTCGGATTTCCTCCACAAGCCTGGCTTACCAAATCCCATTTAGTTATACCTTTAATTGTTCTTTTTATGACTTGGAGATCAGCAGGAGCAACAACTTTAATTTATCTTGCAGGTCTTCAAGGGATAGATCCAGAACTTTATGAAGCTGCAACTATAGATGGTGCCAATATATGGGCAAGATTGAGATATATAACTATTCCCCAAATATATAACTTAGCAAGGACCCTTCTAATACTCCAAATTATTTTCGTTTTTCAAGTACTTTATGAACCTTTAGTTCTTACCAATGGTGGTCCTAATAATGCCTCTATTTCCCTTATGCTTCTTGTATATAAATATGCTTTTGAGAAATTTGACTATCCTAAGGCAGCTTCTGTCTCGGTAATAATTGCATTAGTCTTGATCATCTTAACAGCCTTCTATAATAAGCTGGTAAAGGAAAGTGAAATGTAATATAGGAGGTTTCTATAATGTTTAGATCTTTTATAAAGGAGAATGGATTAATAAGAACTTATGATCTAAAAAGGCCACATGTAAGAATATTGTATTTTATTCTTTTATTGGTCTTTTTATTGGTAATAATTACTGCTTTAGCTCCCATAATTTGGGTTATATTGTCAGGTTTCAAATCCTTAAGGGAATTTGTAAATGAGCCAAAGTTTTTTCCTAATTCTTATGATATAGGAAAATTTATTGAAACTTGGAGAATATTAAATTTTACTAAATTTTATCTTAATTCCTTCATAGTAGTTATTGGAAGTATATTCTTTGCAGTCATAGCAAATGGATTATTGGGTTATGCTCTTTCTAAAATAAAACCAATAGGGTCTAAAGTGATTTTACTCCTTATTCTTTGGAGTTTAATGATTCCAGCTACTACAAGTATTGTCCCTCTATTTATCAACATAGTAAAGTTAGGACTTCAAGGTTCCTTTCTTCCTTTATGGATGTCTGCAGGAGCAAATGCTTTTTTTGTTATTTTATATAAAAACTTTTTTGATTCCATACCCCAATCTATAGTTGAGGCAGCAAGAATCGATGGATGTAGTGAGTGGTCTATATTTTTTAAAATAATATTCCCTTTAAGCTATTCTATTAATACTGTTATCACAATATTTACAATTAATGCCTCCTGGTCTGATTTTCTCCTTCCCTATCTTTTATTAAATAACACAGGAAAAGAAACAGTAATGGTTAGATTATTTTTATTTAGAAATAGTGTAGCCACTGATGTAGATATAATAAGAGCTGTTACCTTCTCAATAATTCCTCCAATCATACTTTTTGCCTTCTTCCAAAAGTATATGAGGGAAGGAATTTCAAGTATAGGAATAAGAGGATAATTTTTAGGAGGTGTTTTATGAGAAACAATATTAAGTTAATTTCTCTTTTATTTTTTATCTTCGTAATTTTTCAAGGAGTAAATTTTGCTAAAACTTCAGAGGGATCTTTTGAAACAAAACTTGTTATTTATGAGGCTCCTAAAACTATGAAGCCAGCTATGGGAATTAAAGTAAAAGTGGGAGGACATGAGGTATTTGTATATAATGTTCCTGTAAATCCTAATAGAAGATGGATGGGAAATAATGAGATAGAACTTTCTTCAACTCCTATGTGTTACTTTGATTTTAATGGTGAAAGTATTAAAATAGAAATTACAAAAGATGAGGAAATAAAGTCTTGCAATATTCTTCCCTCTTCTTACAATATAATTCCCAAGATTAATGGTAAAAATATAGTTTTTTATATAAATGAACCAGGTTTTTATACTGTAATTTTTAATGATTCCCCTAAAGGAGCTTTACATATCTTTGCTAATCCAATAGAAGAAAATATTCCTGACAAAAATGATCCTAATGTAATTTTTATTGAACCGGGAGAGTGGACTATAGATGATATTCCCCTTCAGAGGGGACAGACAATATATATATCAGGAGGAGCAGTTTTACATACTACTATTCATGGAATCTTTTTAAATAATATTACCATAAGGGGAAGGGGAATTATTGACGGAAGTATATGGAAGAATTGGCTTACTCCTGGCGAGATTGCAAGACCTCCAATTAATTTGAGGAATAGTAAAGGTATAACTATAGAAGGGGTAATTCTTATAAATCCTAATGCATGGGCATTAAACCTATATGAGTGTGAAAATACTATTATAAAAAATGTAAAAATTATCACTTCTCGTCAAAATGGAGATGGTATCACTATTCAGTCTTCTAGAAATATTCATGTTTCTGATTCATTCGTAAGAAGTTGGGATGATAGTTTGGTTATAAAAAATTATGCAGGAGATTCTAAGTTTATTAATTTTAACAATATACAAATATGGACTGACCTTGCACAATCTATGGAGATAGGATATGAAACTAATAAAGGTATGAAAGAAAACCCTGTAATCTCTGATATTTCCTTTAGAGACATTACAGTTCTTTATAATTTTCATAAGCCAGTAATAAGTATTCATAATAGTGATAACGCCTTAATTAAGAATATTTATTATGAGAATATTATTGTAGAAAATGCTCTTATGGGGGAAGGAGATGCAGGAGATAATAATCAATTAATTGATTTTGCCATCCTTTCCAGTCAATGGTCTTCTACAAAGGAAAGAGGAAATATTAGGAATGTATATGTAAACAATGTTAAGGTATTAAGGGGCAAATTTCCTCCATCAAGAATTGTAGGTTATGATAAAGACCATACTGTTGAAAATGTAAATATTAAAAATCTTGTAATTCTTGGTAAAGAGATAAAATCCCTTGAGGAGGGTAAATTTAAAATTAACCCCTTTGTGAAGAATATAAATATTTCTCAAGAAAAGATTTTAGTAGAAAAATTTCCAATATTTTCTAAGTCTATAACGGAAACGGATGGAATTGTAAGTTCTGAAAATCTCCTAATAGTAAAGACTCCAGATCAAAGAGAAGCTCAAACTCCTGAAAAATTTAAGATTATTCAAGTAGTTGTTCCTGAAAAACCATCTGGTGAAAATGTTGCCCTTAGAAAGCCTATTTCTGCAAGTAGTTATCAAGATGTTTATATGCCAAGATATGCAGTGGATGGAAGAATTAAAAGCTATTGGGAAGGAAAATCCAATACATATCCCAATATTGTGACAGTGGATCTTCAAAGGGAATGTGATATTCATACCATAAGGATTGCTTTGAATCCAGATAAAATTTGGAGTAAAAGAATTCAAACCTTTGAAATTAGATATAGTCTTGATGGAGAGAATTATAAAGTTTTAGTACCAAGGGCAGACTACGTTTTTGATCCTTTAACCAGTAATATTTTAGATATAAAACTTCCAGAAAGGAAAAGGTTAAGATATATACAAATAATTTTTTATGCTAATACAGGAGCAACAGGGGGGCAGATTGGAGAATTAGAAATTTACGAATAAAAGAAGAAAGGAGCTTAATACATGGTAAGAAAAATAATACCATGGGGAAAAGTTTTGTCATTTAAAAAATTAGAAGATTCAATTATAATCATTGGGGAATATGAGAATTTGAAAATAGAATTTATTACTGATAAAATCGTTAGATTTCATTTTTCAAAGGATAAAAATTGGAAACATAATTATTCCTTTGCTATAGAAGGGGATCTTCCCAAAATTAATTTTGAGGTTTTGGAGAAAGATAAAAATTTAATCCTTAAAGGAAAAGATCTTCTCATAATGGTCCATAAAACTTCTGGAAATATTAAACTCTTTGATAATAGCGAAAATTTAATAGCCTCAGATTATGAAAATTTAGGATATGGAAGGTCCAAAAATAAAGTATATTCTTTTAAAAAAATAGATAAGGAAGAAGCCTTTTTGGGGCTTGGAGAAAAGATGGGAGGATTAAATAAAAAAGGGAAAAAATTTGTTAATTGGAATACTGATGATCCCAACCATTATCCCAATACTGACCCTTTATATCAAACTCACCCATTTATTTTAGCGTGGAATAGAAAAACATCATATGGAATTCTCTTTGATAATTCCTGTAGGACCTATTTTAATTTAGGAGAGGAAAATAGTAAATATTATTACTTTTCTGCTGATAATGGTGAAATGGATTACTATTTTATATATGGACCAACACCAAAGGAAGTGATAGAAAATTATACTTTTCTTACTGGAAGATATCACATGCCCCCTATTTGGGCCTTAGGTTATCAGCAATCTAAATGGGGATATGGAAGCTTAGAGAGAGTAAAGGAAATTGCAGAAAATTTTAGAAGAAGAGATATCCCATGTGATGTTATCTATTTGGATATCGATCATATGGATGGTTTCAGAGTCTTTACTGTGGATAAGGAAAGATTTCCTAATATGGAGGAATCAATTGAGGAATTAAATAAAAAGGGTTTTAAGTTAATTCCCATAGTGGATCCGGGAGTGAAAAGAGATATAGATTTTGAAATATATAAAGAGGGAATAAAAAAGGAATGTTTTTGTAAAAGATCTACAGGAGAGATATACATAGGATATGTATGGCCTGGAGAATGTGTCTTTCCTGACTTTGCAAAGGAGCGAGTAAGAGAATGGTGGGGAGAAAAACAAAAGAAAATTATAGAATTAGGATTTTCAGGGATTTGGAATGATATGAATGAGCCTTCATCTTTTTCTCATCCCTTAAATTATATTTCAAAGACTTTTGAGAAAAATAATACCTTTTGGGGAGTTTTTTCAGACCATCAAGATGAAATATATTATGAAAAAACCTTCCCTAAGGATGTTATTCATGGGGAGAATGGAGAATATACTCATGATGAGATTCATAATGTATATGGGCTTCTTATGGTAAAGGCAAGCTTTGAAGGGTGGAAAAAAGAAAAGCCTAATATCCGTCCCCTAATTTTAACCAGATCAGGTTATTCTGGAGTTCAAAAATATTCTGCAGTATGGACAGGAGATAATAAAAGTTGGTGGGAACATTTATATATAAGTATTCCTATGCTCCAGAACTTAAGTATATCGGGAGTTCCCTTTGTAGGAGCAGATGTGGGGGGTTTTGGTTTAGACTCTTCTCCTGAATTATTTGCAAGATGGATAGAATTAGGAATTTTTTATCCTTTTCTTAGAAATCATTCCGAAATAAATACAAAACCCCAAGAACCCTGGGCTTTTGGGAATGAAGTTGAAAATATTGCAAAAAAATATTTAAGATTAAGATATAGACTTATTCCATATATTTATTCTTTATTTTGGGAGGCAATGGAAAAAGGGATTCCTCCTATGAGGGCTTTAATTCTTGAATTTCCAGATGATCCTGAGATAATTTTTAATGATGACCAATTTATGTTAGGTCCAAATATCTTGGTTGCTCCAATTTATCGGGAAAATGCAAGGATAAGGACAATATATCTTCCTCAGGGAAGATGGTATGATTTTTGGAATTTAAATATTTACGAGGGAAGAAATTATATTTCCTATTATGCTCCTTTAGATACGATACCTTTATTGGTAAGAGGGGGAAGTATAATCCCTATATGGGAGCCTCAAAATTATATAGGTGAAAAAAAACAAGAGATATTAGAAATTCTTGTTTTCCCTTCCCAAGGAAATTTTATGTATTATGAAGATGATGGAATTTCTTGGAATTACAAAAAAAGGGAGTATAATCTAATTAAATTCTCCATAAAAGATGATGCTTTTTTTATTGAATATCTTCATAAAGGTTTTAACTCAGAAAGAAAATTTTTTAGGATAAATTATTTAGGTAAGATAATAGATGTGAAGGATGAAGGAGAAAATCTAAAAATAGAATTGTAGAGATACTTCCAATTTTTTATTAAAAATGAATAAGAATAAAAAGAGAAAAAAGTCTCCTTTTATTCAGGAGACTTTTATATTACTTCTTCAAGTTTTACTGGTCTTTTTTCTTTAAAACTTCTCTTAGCAGCTAAGGAAACTCTTAAAGATTCTAAAGCATCCTTAGGTCCTGGGGAAGGCTTTCTTCCTTCCAAAATTGCTTTAAAAAAGGCTTCGATTTCTAATTTATATGCTTCTTTAAATCTATCCATAAAGAAATAGTATTGATCTGCATAGTAACCTTTATCAGTAAAATGCCAGAGATGGGTTTTAGGAAGATCCTCTAATACGATTTTCCCTTTTTCTCCATGAATTTCTACTCTGATATCATATCCATAAACTGCTTTTCTTGAATTCTTAATAACTCCTAAGGCACCATTTTTAAATTTTAATAAGGTTATTGCAGTATCTACATCCTCCAATTCTCCAATTTTGGGATCTATTAGAACATTTCCCCATGCTACTACCTCATCTACTTCTCCCATCAAGAATCTTGCTACATCAAAGTCATGAATTGCCATATCTACAAATATTCCTCCAGAAACCTTTAAATATTCCAAGGAAGGAGGTGCAGGGTCTCGGGTCAGGCTTGAAAATTGTTCTAAATTTCCTAACTTTCCCTCTTCAATTAGTTCCTTTGCCTTAGAATAAGAAGGGTCATATCTTCTTTGAAATCCAATTTGAAAGGGAACGTTCATTTCTTCAACAATTTTTACAGCTTCTTCTGTTTCTGAAAGTTCAAGAGCTATTGGTTTCTCACAAAATATCGCCCTTTTATTTTTTGCAGATAATTTTATATAATGGGCATGAGTATTTGTAGGTGTTACAATTATTACTGCTTCCACATTAGGATCTAATATTGCAGATTCAGCATCATCAGAAATTCTCTCTGCCTTTGCTAAAATTTGAGACATTTTTGCATATTCTAATATAGGATCTGCTACTATAACAACTTTAACATTGGGGAGAGAACTTAAATTTTTGGCATGTTCCTGTCCCATTCTTCCTGCTCCTAAAAGAGCCACACCTATCCTTTCCATCGTTCCCTCCTAAATTCCCATAATATTATATCCCGCATCAACATAAATAACTTCACCAGTAATCCCTGAAGAAAGATTACTAAGTAAGAAAATTGCGGTATCTCCAACTTCTCTATGTTCAATATTCCTTTTTAATGGAGCCCTTTCTTTATGATATTCCAAAATATCTGTAAATCTTGAAATTCCCCTTGCAGCTAAGGTATTTAATGGTCCAGCAGATATAGCATTTACTCTGATATTGTCTTTTCCAAGCTCATATGCTAAATACCTAACAGAAGATTCTAATGCAGATTTTGCGACCCCCATTACATTATAATTTGGAATTACCTTTTCAGAACCATAATATGTTAATGTAATAATGCTTGCTGGAGAATTTAATATTCTTCGAAACAACCGACTCATGGAGATAAAAGAATAAACACTTGTTTCCATAGCAATTTTAAAAGCTTCCTTAGATGTTTCCAAAAAGGGAGATTTTAAGGCCTCGGTGGGAGCGTATGCAATAGAATGAACAAATCCGTCAATCTTGCCCACATTTTTTTCTATTTCCTCCACAGCTTTTTCTATATTTATGTCATCGGAAACATCACACTCTACTAATAAAGTTTTTTTAGGAATTTCCTTTACCAATTCTTCCACATTATCCCTAAATCTTTCATTTTGATATCCTATTATTACTTCTCCTCCAAATTTTGTAATAGATTGAGCGATTGCCCATGCAATACTTTTCTTATTAGCCACATTAAAAACTGCAATCTTCTTCCCCTCTAACATATAAACACTCCTTTCTTTTTTAATTTATATTAAACTTTTATTAAAAAACTTGCAACCTTCAAAAGATTTGTATAGAATATAAACTCAAAAGAGAAATTTCAAGGGCGAAATGAGAGGGGTGCTCCTCGTAAATTATACTTCTTTCTTAACGAAAGGAGTGAAAAATCTGATTAAAGAATTTCAAGGTAAAATTCCAAAGGTCTCAGAGGATACTTATATCTCAGAAGAGGCAGTAATTATTGGGGATGTTATTTTGGAAAGAGGAGTTAGTGTATGGTCCTTTGCGGTATTAAGGGGAGATTTAGATAGAATTTATGTTGGTCCATATACAAATATTCAAGAGGGAACAATTATACATGTAGATAAAGGATTTCCCGTTGAAATTGGAGAAAGTGTAGTAATTGGACACTCTGCAATAATTCATGGATGTAAAATTGGAAATAATTCCCTTATTGGTATGAGGGCGGTAATTTTAGATGGTGTAGAAATTGGAGAAAGATGCATTATTGGAGCAGGAACTTTAATTCCTAAAGGCAAAAAAATTCCCTCAGATTCTGTAGTATTAGGAATTCCTGGTCAAATTGTTCGGCATGTGAAAGGGGAAGAACTGGAAAAAATTAAGGAGAATATAGAATTATATTATGATCTAGGTAAAATCTATAGGAGGTAGAGTCTTATGCCAAAAACCTATCTTATGATTCCAGGTCCAACTCCCGTGCCCAATGATGTCTTAAGGGAAATGTCCCGAGAAATGATTAACCATAGGGGACCAGAATTTTCTAAACTAATTGCTGAGGCTACGGAGCTTTTGAAGAAGGTATTTAAAACTAATAACGATTGTTTCATACTAACAGCATCAGGAACAGGTGCCATGGAAGCATCAGTAGTAAATTTCTTTTCGCCAGGAGATAAGGTGGTTGTAGGAGTATGTGGAGTATTTGGAGAAAGATATGCTCAAATATGTTCTGCTTATGGACTTAATGTTGTGAGAATAAAACCCTCTTTAGGTAAAGGAATCGAAGTTAATGATTTAGAAAAGGTTCTTGAGGAAAATCCTGAAACAAAAGGGGTTTTTCTAACCCATAATGAAACCTCTACAGGGGTTACCTTGAATTTAAAAGAACTTGCACCTATCGTAAAAAGAAGGGGATTATTGTTATTGATAGATGCGGTAAGTTCCCTTGGTGCTATTGATCTTCCCACTGATGAATTAAATATAGATGTGGTAGTTTCTGCCTCTCAAAAGGCTTTAGAAACTCCCCCTGGTATAGGTATGATCACCGTAAGTCCTTTAGCATGGGAATATTATGAAAAGGCAAAACTTCCGAGATTTTATTGGGACCTTAAAAAGGCTAAAAAATCTTTAGAAAAGGGGGCAACTCCCTTTACTCCTGCAATTCCACAGATTTTTGCCTTAAGAAAATCCCTAGAAAATATTCTTTCAAAGGGATTAGAGAATAATTTTAAGAAACATATTATGTTAGGGAATGCTGTTAGAAAGGGGATCACATCTCTTGAGATTTTTAAACTTCTTGCAGATGAGAAATATGCTTCGAATACAGTAACGGCAGTAATTCCTCTACCTGAAATTAATCCTGACGAAATGAGGAAAAAGTTAAGACAAGAGTTTGGGGTAGTTTTAGCAGGAGGACAAGGAGAATTAGAGGGAAAGATCTTTAGGATTGGACATTTAGGATATATTGAACCCTCAGATATTCTTGTTACTTTATCTTCTATAGAAATTATATTAGAGAGAATGGGATATAATGATCTAAGAGGAAAGGCAGTTAGATCAGCAGAAAAAGTATTTTTAGAAGGTTAGGGGGGATAATAATGGAAAAAATCTTAGTATCGGATCCTATAGCAGAGCAGGGTATAGAAAAACTAAAGGAGCTTCTTTATGTAGATTATAGACCTGGAGTATCAAAGGAAGAACTGTTAAAAATTATAAAAGAATACTCAGGATTAGTGGTCAGATCTGAAACAAAGGTAACCAAGGATATCATAGAGGAGGGAAAGAAGTTAAAAGTTATAGGAAGGGCTGGGGTAGGAGTAGATAATATTGATGTGGAATATGCCACAAGAAAAGGGATTTTAGTTATAAATGCTCCAGAAGGGAATACCATCTCTGCTGCAGAACATACCTTTGCGTTAATTCTAAGCTTGAGTAGAAAAATTCCCCATGCTTTTTATTCTTTGAAGGAGGGAAAATGGGAGAGGAAAAAATTTATAGGAAATGAGCTTTACAATAAAACCTTAGGATTAATAGGACTTGGAAGAATTGGGTCTGAAGTAGCTAGAAGAGCAAAGGTTTTTAAAATGAAAGTAATCGCCTACGATCCTTTTATTTCCCTTGAAAGAGCAAGAGAATTGGAAGTAGAACTTGTAGACAATCTTGATGAGCTTTTGAAAATCTCTGATTATGTATCTTTACATCTTCCTTTAACTTCTGAAACAGAAAATCTTATAGGAAAAAGAGAACTTGATTTAATGAAGCCTACTGCTTATTTAATTAATTGTGCCCGAGGAAATCTTGTAGATGAAGATGCATTGTATAATACATTAAAAGAAGGGAAAATTGCTGGATGTGCCTTAGATGTATTCAGCAAAGAACCTATAGACCCTAATAATCTACTATTAACGCTGGATAATGTAGTATTAACTCCACACTTAGGAGCCTCTACTCAGGAAGCCCAAGAAAAAGTAGCATTAATCGTAGCAGAGGAAATAATAAAATACTTTAAAGGCGAGCCAGTATTAAATGCGGTAAACCTTCCTATTGTAATAAGTGAAGAGCTATTGCCCTATGTAAAATTAGGAGAAAAGCTTGGTAGATTTTTAGCTCAACTTACCGATTCCAATCCTGAGGAATTGGAGATTCACATATGTGGAGAACTCTCCCAAAAAATTGAAACTTCTCTTTCTGCTGCAGTGTTAAAGGGATTCTTAGAGCCTATCCTTATGGAATCCATAAATTTTATTAATGCCCTTACCTTAGCTAAGGAAAGAAAACTAAAAATAAAGGAAATAAGAACCCAAGAGACAGAAGTATATAGAAGCCTTATAAAACTTCAATTAAGAACAGAAAGGGGATTTTTGGAACTTTCTGGTACAATAAATAGAGGACAGGAAAGAATAGTAAAAATTCAAGATTATTATATTGACCTAAACTTAGCTCCATATCTCCTTATTGTCTTTCATACTGATAAGCCTGGAATTATAGGAAAGGTTGGAACCATATTGGGCAAAGAAAATATAAATATTGCTGCAATGCAGGTAGGAAGAAAGGAGATAGGTAAAGAAGCAGTTATGGTTTTAATTGTAGATAATCTAGTTCCTCCCTCAGTCGTAAATGAGCTAAAATTTATAGAGAATATCCATAGGGTTTATTACGTATGTCTTTAATTATTTATTATGGGACTTTTAAAGGGCTTAATTCAAGTATATACAGGATATGGAAAGGGGAAAACTACTGCTGCTTTAGGGCAAGCATTAAGAAGTTCTGGACATGGTCTTTTGATCCTTTTTGCCCAATTTATAAAGGGGAATAGTTTTTCAGGAGAAGTTTTTTCCACAAAATATCTCCCAAATTTTGCCTTTTGGCAATTTGGTAGAGATTGTAGATTTTCTTCTGCAATTAGAGATAATATTATTCTATGTATTGAATGTGGAGATTGTTTAATTGGGGAAGAAGGACCTACAGATCTCGATAAAGAGATCATAAGTAAAGGATGGAGTAAAATTAAAGAGGCAATTTATGACCAAAAGTTTGATATAATTGTATTAGATGAAATAAGTTTAGCTATAAATTTTAAACTTATTTCCTTAGAAGAGCTAATAGAAGTTTTAAAAAATAAACCTTCTTCACTAGAGATAATACTTACAGGAAGAGATATGCCGGAAGAGATTATCGCTATTGCAGATCTTGTAACAGAAATGAGAGAAATAAAACATCCATATAAAAAGGGAATTTCTGCTCGTTGGGGAATTGAGTATTAAAATCTAATGGTTCCAGTTAACTTATATTGTTGTTTTTGTGTCTCCTCGGAGCTTATGAAGGGAGCTAATAGAGTACCAACATCTATTTGAAGAATATTTAATTTTAAGCCTATTCCCAGAGTATAATTTAAGGGATTTGTAATATCCCCCATTGATCCCCATCTTAAAGCTAAAAAGTCTCCAATCCACTGTTCCAATCCAAATCTTAAATAATTCCAAGTATTTTCTTTATTAGATTTTTCTATATCTATTAAATCTACAAACAGATTTGTCCCTTCGAAAGGTTTTAGGCTTATTCCCACGGCATATCCCTGGGGTAATGTAACTAAAATTTCCTTTTCAGAAAAACTTCTAAGATTAAGTCCATATCCTACAATTCCTGCTTTAATAAATCCCCAAATATCCAATAAGATTCCTAAATTTCCCTTTAATGTATCAGTTTCTTCATCATATTGGAAACTTGCACCCAAATATATATAGGAAGTTAGGGGAAAGGCAAGAGCAGTTTTCCATTTTTGGAAAATATAAGAATTGTTATTTTTGTTATATATTAAATCTACTGAAAGAGCAAAAAATGAAGTGGAAGGATAAAAATAATTCAATTTTAAGTTAGGATTATCCCTTAGGGGATAATTAAAGGTAAGAGAAAGCTGAGGAAATTTTTTCAAAGCCAATGTTGCAGGATTAAAAAAGTAGGTTTCTCCATTACTATCTAAGGTAACAAAGGTTCCTCCCATGCTAAGGGATTTTGCATCTAAATTTTCTATATTAGTCTGAGAAAAAATTATATTTGAAATAAGTAATATAAATAAAATTAAAGTTATAATCTTAATAAAAACTTTTTTCATTATCACACCTCCATATTTTTTACTCTAATTTCTTTATAAATCTTCCAATAATAAAAAATCAGTGATTGTTATCACAAAAATTATGTGATATTTGACACAATTTTTTAGATAATTTATTATAATAAAAAAATCTAAAAAGTGAAAGTGAAAAAGATCGGTTTTTCTTTAACATCTTTAAAAAAGGTATTATCAATAAAAGCCCTCGATATTGCAAGGGAGAGGGGAGCAGAAGTTGTAGAACTCTTTGGAGATCTTTCTGTTATCTTAAAGGGAATAACTGTCCAGGATCCTGAAAAAATAAAGAAAAAAGCAGAAAGATATAATATTTTTCTTACCTTTCATCTTCCTATGATCGATATTAATCTTGCAAGTCTTAATGATCTTATATATGAAAGCAGTATAGAAAGCACAACAAAGGCTTTAGAGTATGCAAGAAGGTGTGGAGTAAGACTGGTGGTGGCTCATCCTGGATTGGTCCCTGTAAGGCATTTTTTAGTAATTCTTTTAGCAAAAAGGAGATTAAAAAAGGCTTTAGAAAAGATATTAAACTTAACCCAAAAATATGAAATGGAATTAACCTTGGAAAATACAGCTTTGGATAAAAGAGATTTATTTTTGAAAATTTCTCATTTTAAAAAATTTTTAGCATCCTTTGATGGAAAGATAAAAGTATGCTTTGATTTTGGGCATGCTAATGTGTCCCCTGAGGGCTTATCAAAAACATGGGATGAATTAAAGCCTCTCATATCCCACATTCATATTCATGATAATCGTGGAAAAGAAGATGAGCATTTACCCCTTGGAGAAGGAAATATAGATTTTTCAAAATATTGGGAAGAATTAAAAAATTTCAATGGTTCTATTGTTTTGGAAATAAACGATTCTTATAAAAGATTAAAGGGACTATGGAGAAGCTTAGAGGAATTAAAGAGAATAAAGGAGGGGGATTTTCCCCCTCTCTAATTCTTAAATCTTAATACTTGAAATAATTTCTTCTGCCTTTCCACTACATCCTAAAACATTTCTTAATTTATGCTTTACTATCTCTTTAATGGAATCTCTTGCAGGACCTAAATATTTTCTTGGATCAAACTCTGCTGGATTTAGTGCAAATTGCTCCCTTAATGTTGCAGTCATTGCAAGTCTTAAATCAGTATCAATATTAACCTTGCAAATTCCCATTGTTGTTGCTTTTCTTATCATTTCTTCGGGGACTCCCTTTGCGCCTCCCAACTTTGCTCCATATTTATTAGCCTTTTCCACAAGATCAGTAAGAACAGAGGATGCACCATGAAGAACTAAAGGAAAACCAGGAAGTTTTTTGGCAATTTGTTCTAATCTTTCAAAATCTAATTTGGGTTCACCCTTAAATTTATATGCTCCATGGCTTGTTCCAATAGCTATAGCCAAGGAATCTACCCCAGTTCTCTCTACAAATTCTACTGCCTCATTGGGATCAGTATAGACTGCCTCTTGTGAAACCACATGCTCCTCAATTCCTTTCAATCTTCCTAATTCTCCCTCCACTACTACCCCCCTTGGATGGGCATAATCCACTACCTTTTTTGTGATTTCAATATTTTCTTCAAAGGGTAGGTGGGATCCATCTATCATTACCGAAGTAAATCCAGCATCGATAACTTCTTTACAAAGTTCAAAGGAATCTCCATGATCTAAATGAACACATATGGGAATATTAGGAACATCCTGCATAGCAGCTTCTACCAGCTTCATCAAATAAACAAGCTTTGCATAATTTCTTGCACCTTTTGAGATCTGAAGAATTAGTGGGGCCTTTTCCTCCTTTGCTGCCTCTATAACTCCCTGAAGAATCTCCATATTATTTACATTAAAAGCACCTATAGCATATTTACTATAGGCTTTTTGGAACATTTCCTTTGTGCTTATTAATGGCATCTTTAAAACCTCCTTAGTTTTTATCTTTATAATATAAAGTATATCATACCTACTAAATAAAAAATTTAAAAATTTTTAACATATTTATTGACTTTTCACAATAGTTTTTGTTTTCTGAATCTGTAATCACTTTTCACCCCTTTTTCAATATAAGAACTATTCTTCTCTTACTCTCATATTTAAATCTATATAAACTCAAAGAAATTAGTAACCTAAAATGTTAATCCTAAAGGCAAGTCCCACATAATTCCTTTGGAAGATTTTTCCTTAACAGATATATGTGCCCTTTTTATTTGTATACCCCAAAAATTTCTTTACTCTTCTTATTCAGAGGAATATCTGGTAAAATATTTATTATTGTGTATGATATCACCTCCTTGGGATAAGATTTTTGAGGGACTAAAATCTAATAAAATTCTATCCCAAGGAGGCTTTATTTTTCAAAAAGTAATTAAAGAAAAGAAGAAAGGAGGAAAAGAGCGTGAATTTAGATAAAAATATCTTTAGAATGTATGATATAAGGGGAGAAGTTGATAAAAATTTAACAGAAGATATAGTTAATTTGCTTGGAAAAGCCTATGGTATAAAACTAAAGGAAAAGATTAAGAAAAATAATTTAAAAATATCTGTAGGACATGATGTAAGACTTTCTTCAAAAAGATTTTCACAAGCATTAATTGAAGGAATTATTTCTCAAGGGATAGATGTAATATTTTTAGGACTAATTCCTGCTCCTGTTTTGTATTTTTCTTTGTTTAACCTTCCTGTTGATGGTGGAATAATGATTACAGGGAGTCATAATCCCCCCCAATTTAACGGGATGAAAATATGTATTGGAAAAGAAACAATTTTTGGAGAAGAAATTCAAGATCTTTATAGAATTGCTACAGAAATTAAAGTAAATGGAGAGAAAAGGGGAGGAGTAGAGGATTTTGATATTCTTTCTGTTTATAAAGAATATCTTATAAAGGAATTTAGTAGAGGACCTATAAGGGAGTTAGAGAAGAATAGTTTAAAGATTGTTATAGACTCTGGAAATGGATGTGGAGGACTTGTGATTCCTGAAGTCTTAAGAAATCTTGGGATTAACGTTATAGATTTATTTTCAGAACCCGATGGAAACTTTCCTAATCATCATCCTGATCCTACTGTGGTAAAAACATTAATGATATTAAAAGAAACTATCTTAAGAGAAAAGGCAGATTTTGGAGTTGCCTATGATGGAGATGCAGATAGAATTGGAGTTATTGATGAAAAGGGAGAAGTTGTATATGGAGATAGATTAACATATATATTTGGAAAAGATATCTTAAGGGATCACCCAAAAGGGAAAATAATTGGAGAAGTTAAATGTTCAAAAACATTATTTGATGGAATAGAGAAATTAGGAGGAATTCCTGTTTTATCTCCTGTAGGGCATTCCTTGATTAAGAAAAGGCTAAGAGAGGAAAATGCTCTTTTGGCAGGAGAGATGAGTGGTCATATATTCTTTAATGATAGATATTACGGGTATGATGATGCCTTATATGCAACATTAAGACTTATAGAAATTTATGCAAGAGAAAAACTAAAAAATTCCAATCTTAAATTTTCTCATCTCCTTGCTGATCTTCCTAAGGTCTATGTTTCTCCAGAGATTAGGATCCACTGTCCTGAAGATAAAAAATTTGAGGTAATCAAAAATATATTACCTAAATTAGAAAGAGAGTATCCTGAGATTTATAGGGATATAAAAAAGATAACAACTATTGATGGGATAAGGATAGAATTTTCCGATGGATGGGCTTTAGCTCGTGCCAGTAATACAGAGCCAGTAATAGTTATGAGATTTGAGGCAGAGAATGAAGAAAAATTAAATCTTTATAGGGAAATTTTTGAGGAAATATTGAGGGAAGATAACAATTTATAACAATTGATGAAAAGAAATATTCTTTTGATAAGAGCATTTTTCTTTCTATTTTTTTCAGCTTGGAGTTTTATCTTTTCCTTTATTCCAGTCTATTTAAGAGATAAAGGCTTTTCTGTTGGGGAAATTGGAATTTTAGCAAGTATTTCTTCTCTTATTGGAGCCTTTACCCAAATATTCATGGGTTATCTCTCTGACAAAATTGGAAAAAGAAAGCCTTTCATAATTTTGGGGCTTTTAGGTTTATCTTTTATCTACTACTTTATATTTCCAAAACTGGATTCATTCTTAAGCTTCTTTTTCCTTTATCCTTTAATAGGGATATTTATCAACTCTGTAATTACCTTCTCCAATGTTCTTGTTATTGATCTTTCTTTAGAAGACAAAATAGGAAGAAAATATGCTTCCACAAGAATTTGGGGGAGTATAGGTTTTCTTGTATTAATAACTATTATTGGAATTTTCCCAATTCTCACAAAGCCTGAATATATGTTTCCCTCCATTTCTTTAATTTATCTTCTAAGTTTAATTTCGGTATTCTTTATAAAGGAACCAAAATTGAAAGTAGGTATAAAAGCTTTAAACTTAAGGGATATAAAGGAAATAATTCTTTCTCCTAAGGTAAGAAATTTCCTTCTCTTTTATTTCTTCTACTTTACATCTTTGGTGGGTGCTTCATCTAATGTAAATCTTCTTATTAAAGATCTTGGGGGGACAAACCAACATATAAGCTTTGCCTATTCTGCAAGTTCAGCATCAGAGATTCCTTTTATGATTATATGGGGATCCCTTTCTGATAAAATTGGAAGGAGACCAATTCTCTTATTTTCTTCCCTAATCCTCCCTATAAGAATTTTCCTCTACAGTATAACTAAGAATCCATCGTATATTATTACTATTCAGCTTATGCATAGCTTAACCTTTGCAATTATTGGTACAATTCCTATTGTCTATATTAATGATTTAGTTCCTCCCGAAAAAAGAGCTACAGCCCAAGGGATATTGAGTATGACCTCAGCTCTTTCTTCAACCTTTGGTCCCCTCCTATCAGGAGTTTCTGCAGATGTTTTTGGACTTCCTGGAATGTACCTCTTTTTGACCTTTATTTCTGGAATTTCCACCTTTATTGCAATATTATTCTTAAAGGAATCAAAAATTAATACTTTTTTGGTATAATATCCTAAAAAAGGAGAATAAAATGAAAGAAGATTTAAAAAGAAAATTAGAAGATTTAAAGGAACTACTTAGAAGCATGAAGAAAGTTGTCATTGCCTTCTCAGGTGGTGTTGATAGTACTTTTCTTTTAAAAATAGCAAGGGATGTTTTAGGAGAAGATGTTATAGCTATAACTTTGGTTTCTCCATTGTATCCCCAAAGGGAAATAAAGGAGGCGGAAGAGATTGCAAAAATTTTAGGAGTAAAACATATAATTGAGAGGGAAGAAAATATACTAAAAAACCATAAATTTTTAGAAAATCCTCCTGAAAGATGCTATTTGTGTAAGAAGGAGGAGTTTGGAAGAATTCTTGAGATAGCAAAAAAATATGAAATTTCTTACATATTAGATGGAAGTAATGTGGATGATTTGGGAGATTATAGACCAGGAAGAAGAGCTTTAAAGGAACTTGGTATAAGAAGTCCCCTTTTGGAAATAGGATTTACGAAAAAGGAGATAAGGGAATTATCTAAGGAATTTGGTTTACCTACTCATGATAAACCGTCTTTAGCCTGTCTTGCCTCAAGATTTCCCTATGGAGAAAAGATAGATATTGAAGCTTTAAAAAGGGTAGACGAGGCTGAAGAGTTCCTAAGAAGTCTTGGAATAAAACAGGTTCGTGTTAGAAATTATAATAATATAGCTCGGGTAGAGGTAGAGCAAGAAGATTTTAATATATTCTTTGATAAAGAAAATAGAGGAAAAATTGTGAAGAGGTTTAAAGAATTGGGATATATTTATGTAACCTTAGATTTAGAGGGATATAGGACAGGAAGTATGAATGAAGTATTAAGGAGGAAAGAAAATGAATAGAGAGAAAATAAGAGAGATATTAGAAGGGATAAAAAGAGGAGATTTAGATATTGATGAGGGATTGGAAAAAATTAGTTTTCTCCCTTACGAAGATATAGGATATGCAAAGGTAGATCATCAAAGAAGTATTACCAGGGGTTTTTCTGAGGTAATACTTTGTCAAGGAAAAACCCCTGAACAAGTAGTTAATATAATGGAAAGGCTTCTTTCAAAAAATCCCAGGGTTTTAGCTACCAGAGCAGGAAGGGATATTTTTGAATTGGTAAGGACAAAAATAAAAGATGCAAGATATAATGAGATTGCAAGAACCATAACGGTAATAAGAGAAGAATATGAAAAGAAGGGGAAGGTTATTGTTGCATGTGCTGGAACTGCAGATTTACCTGTTGCAGAAGAGGCTGTAGAGACTGCAGAGATAACAGGAAGTAATGTGGAAAGAATATATGATATAGGGATTGCTGGACTTCACAGGGTTTTAGATAAGATAAAAATATTAAGAAGTGCTAATGTTATTATTGTTGTAGCAGGTATGGAAGGAGCTCTTCCCTCTGTTATTGGAGGACTTGTTGACAAACCAGTGATTGCAGTTCCTACAAGTATAGGTTATGGAGCAAATTTTAATGGTCTATCTGCTTTACTAACTATGTTAAATAGCTGTGTACCGGGGATAGCAGTAGTAAATATTGATAATGGATTTTCCGCTGGGTATTTAGCTAGTATGATTAACCTCTTAGTGGAGGGGAAAAAATGATCATTTATTTTGATTGTTTTTCTGGGATAAGTGGAGATATGATCCTTGGAGCTCTTTTGGATTTGGGCTTAGATCCTGAAATTTGGAAAAGGGAATTGAAAAAATTACCCTTAGAAGGATACGAGATAAAAATCAGTAAAAAAGCTAAAGGGTTTTTACAGGGGACTGATGTAGAAATAATCTCATATGATGAAAAAAGTCATCGTCATCTTTCTGATCTTTTAGAGATAATAGAGAAAAGTAGTTTTTCTAAAAGGGTTAAAGAATTATCAAAAAAGGTTTTTATTAAAATTGCTGAAGCAGAGTCTAAAATTCATAATGAACCTATAGAAAAAGTACATTTTCACGAAATAGGAGCTATAGATACGATAATTGATGTAGTAGGTACCTTTATAGCTTTAGAAATCTTAAAGGTGGAGGAAGTTTACTCTTCTCATCTTCCCCTAGGAGAAGGTTTTATAGAAACTTCCCATGGTATCATTCCTATTCCTGCTCCTGCCACTATTGAGATTCTTAAGGGAGTCCCTATATATTCAGGAGGGATAAAGGGAGAATTGGTGACTCCAACAGGGGCTGGCATTATTTCTACTTTAGCAAAAAATTTTGGCCCCATTCCTAATATGAAAATATATAAAGTGGGATATGGAACAGGAAAAAGGGATTTTTCTATTCCCAATCTTTTAAGAGTATTTATGGGGGAAATAATTCCCAATGTAAGAGAGGAAAAAAATCTTGTTATTGAGGCAAATATTGATGATATGAATCCTCAAATTTATGGATATATTATGGAAAGACTTTTTGAAAAAGGAGCTTTAGATGTAACATTAACTCCCATATTTATGAAAAAGGGAAGACCTGGAATTCTTCTTACTATTCTTATGGAGCCTTGGATGGAGCAGGAAATAGCAGAGTTTCTATTCAAAGAAACTTCAACCATTGGATTTAGAAAATATTTCGTGGATAAAATAATGATGGAAAGGGAGATTAAAGAAATAGACACTTTCTGGGGAAAAGTGAGGGTGAAAATCTCAAGATATGGTTCCTTTGAGAAGGTATCTCCAGAGTATGAAGATTGTAGAAAAATTGCAGAAAAAGAGGGAATTCCTTTAATTAATATTATGAAAGAGATAGAAAAAAGATTTAATAAATAAGGAGAGGCAAAATGCCTCTCCTTATTTATATTAAGCTAACCCAAGCTCTTTATGTTTTTCGTAAATTTTTTCTGCAAGATCATCTAATAGTTTTAAATCTTCTTTTTTTGGTAACCCCTTTATTAAAACAGGATCTAATATCTCCATATCAAGATTTGATACCATATTTTTTAATATATCAATAGTCTTTCCACTCCATCCATAGGAGCCAATAATACTTAAAAATTTAGCCTTTGGCTTAAGAGCATTAGCAAGAAAAACTGCATAGACAACTTTGGGATGAGGTCCTATGAGAACTGTAGGAGTTCCTACCACTATAGTCCCAGCATCTACAAGGGCCATAGCTAATTTTCCAATATCTACCGAAGAAAGATCAAAAATTTCAACTTTAATCTCTTTTTCTATTAGTTTTTCAGTCAAGTATTCCACCATTATATGGGTACTATTATGCATGGATATATAAGGAATTATTACTATATTTTTTGGGGGATTATTTACCCAATCATTATAGGCATCAATAATGAAGGGTGGATCTTGATAGATAGGACCGTGACTTGGAGCTATTAATTCAATATTATATGCCTTTATCTTTTCTAAATTTTTTTGGATAATATTTCTAAAGGGCATCATAATCTCTGCATAATATCTTTTTGCGGAATCATAGACTAATCCTTTATCATTTACAAAAATGTCTGATGTGGCGAGATGGGATCCAAAAAGATCGCAGGTGAAAAGTATTTTATCTTCGATGAGATAACTCACCATGGTTTCAGGCCAATGCACCCAAGGAGTATAAATGAATTTTAAAGTCTTATCACCAAGGGATAATATTTCTCCATTGGAAACTATAATAAATTTATCTTCTGGAATATTTAGGTGAATAGAGAGAATTTCTTTTCCTTTAGGATTTGTTACCACTTTCGCAGACTTATATTTTTCAAGAATTATAGGGATAGCTCCTGAATGATCCTGTTCTCCATGATGGGAGATTATAAAATCTATTTGATGGATATCTTCCAAATAAGAGAGAAGAACCTGAGTCATAGTTGGATCTACAGTATCTATTAATGCAATCTTTTCTTTTCCCTTTATTAAATAGGCATTATAACTGGTTCCATCAGGAAGGGGAATTAAAGCATCAAAAAGTTTTCTATTCCAATCTACAGCACCGACATAATATATCCCTTCTTTAATTTTTCTTGGTCTCATCTTTAACCTCCTAATCTGCACTTATTTAGTAGTAATTCTATTATATTACCTATTCCTCAAAATTGCAAATAATTTTCATTTATATAAACTTGATAATTTGAAACTTTATTTATTTTTAGATATACTTTTAAACAATATGGAAAAAATTTATCCCATAGATTCTGTAGGAATAATGTTAACCTATAAATGCCCCTTAGGGTGTAAGCATTGTTTATATGCTTGTGGACCTAAATGGAAGGAATTTATGAAAATAGAAACCTTAAGTTCAATACTTCAAAGCATTAAAAGGCTATGGAAAAATTATAGGCCAAATCCTTCTAAAAATATACTTTTCCACGGAATACATTTTGCAGGAGGAGAACCTTTTCTAAATTTTCCCCTACTTCTTTCTGCAGTAAGGATAGCAAAAGAGTTTGGAGTATATATGGGATATGTAGAGACAAATGCGGAATGGTGTATAGATAAAGAAGACGTATATGAAAAATTTTCTCTTCTAAAAGATTCAGGACTTCCAAGAATTTTTATCAGTTGTTCTCCCTTCCATGCAGAAAAAGTTCCCCTTAAAAGAACTCTTCTTGCAATTGAGGTAGCTCAAAGGGTTTTGGGACCTGAAAATGTCATTATTTATATGGCTCATTTCATAAAAGAAATTGCGAAGTTTGATATAGAAAATCCTGTTCCATTAGATAGATGGGAGAGCAATTATGGAAAGAAAGGAGCAGGTTATATATTTTGGGAGGGATATGGACTAATTTCTGGTGGAAGATCTGGATTTTTATTAGGAGATTTATGGTATAAATATCCTCCTGAAGTATTTAGAGAGGATACATGTAGATTTGAGATCTTAAAGTCTCAACATGCCCATTTTGATCCTTATGGAAATTATATTCCATATTTTTGTGGAGGAATTTCCCTTGGATCCTGCAAAGATCTTGGGGAGTTTTATAATAACTTTAATTTAGATAAACTTCCATTAATAAAAATTCTTGTGGAAAGAGGTCCCTATGGATTAATGAGATTTGCTGAAGAACTTGGTTTTGAAGGGTATTCTGAAGGTTATGTGGGAAAGTGTCATCTTTGTGTTCATGTAAGAAAATTTTTAGTGCAAAAAACCAATAAATTTTTGGAGTTATTCCCTCAAGATTTTTATAATTTTCTTAATGTTGATTAAAGGAAAAGGCTATACATTGAGAGAATTCTTTGATTATGTAAGTTTATAGATTAAATATTTGAGGTTTTTCTAAGGATATGTTAAAATTATCTAGGAGCATGGGGTAAAAAGGAGAGAAGCCCTGGGGTAATCCCAGGGTTTAATTATGTTAAAAGAGAATAAAAAGTGTATAAAAAACTCAGATTTTTTTATAGTTTTAATTTTATCCTTTGATTTCTCTAACTCTATCCCCTGGTAAAGGAATTTTATAACTATGTTAAATCAATAAAGGAAGATATATGTTTTTTAGGAGGGGTTTGGGATAATGAATATATAATAGCAAAGTACCATGGATATTTACCCTAGCTATCAGTTCAGCTCGACTTGGAACTTATCAATTTTCTTTTGGAAGAAAGAAAATTATTTTCAGAATATAATCCTTATGGTATCTTTTCTTGTTCTCTAAAAGAGAATTTTAATGTTCTTTATTCTGCAATTCAAAAATAGATAAAGATATAATTTTAGGCCCCTTCGCTTCTATTATAATTAAAATTTAAGATTTCGTCCCATTTATCAGAGGATAAAGAATTCCCATCCATTTCCCATGCAATAATTCCTCCCCCAACTACTGGAGGAATCCTTAAAATTTCCACCTTTGCTTTGGGAGCAAAAATATGAATCTTTGCAGATATATACTCTTTAAGCCATTCTGCTCCTTTATATAGACTTCCTGCAAGGACAACAGGTGTCTCTTCCTTTATTAAGTCTAATCTTTTCATCAAGGCATATACACTTTTTACAGTTTCTTCTACTATTCTTTCTCCAATTTTTTTTGCAACAAGATCCCCTTCTTCTATGGCTTTAAATAAAAATGGAGCAAGATACAAAGCCTTATGCCATTCTTCATGATGATAATAAAGTTTTTTTGCTAATTCATCAAAGTCATTTACTGAAAAAAATTTCAGGACGATTTTTTCTAATATAGTTTTTTCTCCTCTCCCATCATAGGATCTGAAGGCACAATGAAGCATTTCCTGGATTACAGAAGATGCTCCACCCCAATCTCCAAATATATACCCTTCTCCATAAAATCTAAAACTTTTTCCGTCCTTTCTCCTTCCAAAGCCATTTGTTCCTGCGCCCATTACTACAATTATTCCCCAGTAATCCTTTGTCCCTGCTCTTAAAGCAACGGCAGTATCATTTTCTATACGAATCTCCCTTGCTATTTTCAAAGACTCTACCTCTCTTTTAAGCATATCATAATCTTCTGGAAAATCTGCTCCAGCAAGTCCAAAGCACGCCTTCTCAAAACTTATATTCCCTACAAATTTTCTTGCTTCCTCTATTGCTAATAACCAATTCCTTTTTGCATTTTCAATCCCTGATACCTCATAATTTCCTGGTCCAGATCTCCCAAAACCAACAATCTTTCCTTCTTCATTGAGAATAATTGCTTCAGTCTTGCTTCCTCCTCCATCTATTCCTAAATAATATTTCACTTATTTTCACCCCTTTACATAAGTTTTGGAAAATAGTCCCTATTTGCTTCTATCAGGACAGATAAAATCTTTTCTGCCAAGGTCAAAGATGAGATGAGAGGATGTTGAGCCAAAGCAAAGAGTGCCTTTCTGAAAGAGCCTTCTACTGCAGATTCTATTGTCAATTCTTCGTAGGTCTTTACTGCTTGAATTAATCCTTTAACTTCTAAGGGTAAATTCCCAATTATATACCTTTGAATCCTTTCTCCTTCAATAAAAACAGGAATTTCAACAACACAATTATAAGGTAGATCAAAAATTACTCCTTGATTTTTAATATTTACTACCTGAAATCCCCTTCTTAATCCTAAAAGATGAAATATTAAGTTGACTGCAGATTTAGAATATAGTGCTCCGCCTCTTTTTTCCAGTTCCTTTGGTTTTTCATCTAAACTTGGATCCTTATAAAGTTCAAATAGCTTCTCCTCAATTTTTAGTACTTCTTCAGCTCTTTTTGATTTACCTTTTAACTCTTCTACTTTTTCCTCTCTAAAATAAAAATATCTAAGGTAATAATTAGGAAACATATTTAAATAATCCAATATTTTCCTTTCCTCTTCTGAGAGAGATTCCTTTACTTTGCTAAAAGCCTCTTCGGTTCTATCTTTTCCATTTACAAAAACCCTTCTAACAAAGCTTAAGTGGTTTAATCCAAAATAATCTAAAAAAACATCTTCCATTGGAACATTCAAAATCTTCGCAAAATAACTCTGAAAATTGATGGGAACATTACAGAGTCCCAAAACCTTAATTTTTGAGTATTTTGAAACTGCCTCTGTTATAATTCCTGAAGGATTTGCAAAATTAATTAACCAAGCATTGGGAGAAAGGTTTTCCATTTCTTTTGCAATACTTAAAACTACAGGAATGGTCCTTAATGCATTAGCAAATCCTCCTGCGCCTGTAGTCTCTTGTCCTAAAAGATTAAATTGTAATGGGATACTTTCATCAAGAAATCTTGCCCTTTGTCCTCCCACCCTTATTTGATTTATGACAAAATCAGAATCCTCTAATGCTTCTTCTAAGGATAAAGTGGATTTTATATTGATATTTCCTTTTCTTTTTTTAATCATTCTGTTGGAAAAATCAGTTATAATATTTAATCTTTCTTCATTTATATCCACCAAATAAATTTCTAATGGAGAAACTTCAAAGGATAGCTCAATTAAGCCCTCCATTAATTCAGGAGTATAGGAACTTCCTCCGCCAATAACTGATATTTTCATCTTTTTCCTCCAATCATATGATAAATAATAAATAATTATATTATTTATTAGATAAATTGTAAAGAAAACTAATTAAAAACTATCTATTAAAATAATTCATAAATCCTAAAACTGTAGCTCCTAAGATAAGACTATTTTCACCAAGTTTTGAAGGGTAAAAAACTATTTTTTTTCTTAATTGGGAAAAGACATTGGGAAGGATATAATCTTTAATTTTTTCAGTTATATATTTTAAACTTTCTAAAGGAAGATTACCTGAAATACAAACCGCTTGGGGTGGCAATATTTGGATAATATTTGATAAAGAGATTCCTAAATATTTAAGAGCTTTATCTAAACTTTCTATTTTTTCTCCTCTTATAGCATGCTTAAAAATTTCATTTATATCAGAAGATTTACTATAATTTTCGATTATTATAGGAATAGATGCCACAGTTTCTAAACATCCCCTTTTGCCACACCAACAATCTTTTCCATTTATTTCTATAATAGTATGACCTATTTCTCCAATAATTCCATCGTATCCATCTAATACTCTATCATTTAGATAAATTCCTAATCCTATCCCCTTACTTAATAAAAGATAAAGGAAATTTCTATAATTTCTTCCCTCCCCATACCAATTTTCCGCTAAAATACCAGCATTTGTATCCTTTTGCATGTAGAGGGGTAAAGGAAAATTTTTATTTATGGTCTCCCTTAAATTTACATCCTTCCAATTTAAACTTGTAGATAATATTACTCTTCCTGAGCTAAGTTCCAGAAGCCCAGGAATAGATGCGGAAATAGCGATAATTTTATCTTTAAAGGGTTCATATAATTCTTGTATTAACTTAAGAAGGTCTTCAATATTTTTCATTTTTATAGAGCAAATCTTTAATATATTTCCCCTAGGATTTACTACTGCGCCCTTTATATAAACTCCTGAAAGGTCTAAAGCTAATACCAAAAGGTCAGGGCTTATAGCAAGTTTTATTGGTCTTCTACCCCTAAGGGTATTAACCCTTCCCAACTCCACTATAAAGTTCTTAGATAAAAGTTCCTCGATAATTTCTGTTATTGCAGTTTTAGTAAGCTTTGTAATACGAGAGAGCTCTGCCCGAGATTTTGGGCCTTGTTTTATTAATACTTCAAGAATTAAATTTTTATTATAACTTCCTACATACTTTGGCGTTCTTCTCTCCTTCATATTTCCCTCTTTTTTGTAAACCTACATGACAAATTTTATAGCCTATTATATATTAACCATAGAAGATTCTAAAGTTATTTTAAAAAATTTTGGGAGGAATTTGTGGTAAAGATCTATGATACCCTTAAAAAGATAAGTAAAAATGTAATCCTAAGAAGATTTATAAAATCAATTTTCACAATCTTTGTGGTTGTTTCTCTCATTTTCTTTATAATAAGACTTATGCCTTCAAATCCAATCCAAATTTATATAAATCAATTAATATCCCAATACGGGATGACTTACAAAGAAGCAGAGGCATAATCTGCATCACTATTTTCTATCGATCTTGAAAAGTCTTTAATTTTACAATGGACTCTGTTTAGTGTTGGCGTTTCTCTACTTATTAGTTTTACCCTTGGAATTATAATTGGGATGTTTATTACCTATAAGAGAGGAAGCAGTATAGATTTTATTATTACAAGTATCATATCTACATTAAGTTCTATTCCCAATTATCTTATTGGGATCATGATATTAGTTTTTGTAGGAGTTCAATGGAGATTAGTTCCCATCGAAGCCATGAGGGGATCTTTATCTCCCGGAGTAAAACCTGGGTTTACATGGATTTTCATAAAGGATGTTTTTTTCCATGCTTCTATGCCTATTCTTACCTATGTTATTAGTACCATTGGAGGTTGGATCCTTACAATGAAAAGTAGTACCTTATCCAACTTAGGAGAATATTATGTGATGGTGGCAAAAGCAAAAATTGGATATTTCAATTTTACTCTGGGCCTGCAATATATGTAAATCACAATATTTATCCATTAAATAGAGTAGAAGTAAGGCAAGCAATGGCTTATGCTATAAACAGAGATGAAAATGGATTTGTATCCCTTGGAAAGTCTGGAGTTGGAGTAAAACTTATGGCAGGATTTAGTGACAATATGATTCCATTATGGATTTCTTCAGCCGATCAAAGGAAACTTGATAAATATGAATATAATCCTAAGAAGGCAGAAGAAATATTAACTAAATTAGGATTCAAGAGGGATAGAGATGGGGTTTGGATAGATGATAGAGGAAAGAGAATGGAATATGAACTAATCGTTCCTGCAGAATTTGCAGACTGGTCAGCTGCCGCAGAAAATACTGCATCACAATTAACAAAATTGGGAATAAAGGTAACTGTTCGTGGAGTAACCTTTGCTCAAGTTCCTCAAGAGGCAGAACAAGGAAGATTCCAATTATTGATACAGGCATGGGGTGCAGCCCATCCTCATCCTCATTTCTCATTCTATCAAGATTTAATCAGATTTAACTATCCTCTTGGGGTAGGACCTGGAATGAATTTCCCAATGAAGCAAAGGACAAAAGCGGTAGGAGAGGTAGATTTAAATAAATTGACAACTGATTCTGCAGTGGGATTTGATATGAAACTCCAAAAGAAATATGTGACTACTCTTGCCTTAGCATTTAATGAATTACTCCCCATAATTCCCCTCTGGGAGCGTTATGGAAATAATCCTTCCTTAGAAGGGGTAAGAGCAACGGGATGGCCACCTGAGGGAGATCCAATTTACAAGAATAGTCCATACTCTAATAGTTTTGTTGTAATCATGCTAACAAATGGTACACTAAAACCTGTTAAGTAACATATTAAAAATTTAAGACAAAAAGCCTCCTGGGAGATATATTTTTTCTCTCAGGAGGCTTTTTAAATTTATCTTTATTTGAGTTAGGGATTCTCCTTTTAAATCTACAAAAAAGATGTAAAATTAGAATTGTTGTGAATTGTTGGGAATTATTTTTTGTTTTTATAAAGATAGGTTGGCTTACCCTTGGTGGAGGGTATGTAATGATACCTCTTTTTTTAGAAGAAATTGTAAAAAAGAGAAAATGGCTAAGAGAAGAGGAATTTTTAGAAACATTAACTTTAGCTCAGCTCTTTCCAGGTCCCATAGCCTTTAATTTTGCGGTAGCAGTGGGATATAAATTAAAAAGGAATAAAGGCGCATTAATAAGTGCTTTAGGGGTTGTTCTGCCTTCTTTTATTTCAATTTTAATAATTGCGATTTTTTTTATTAAATGGCAGAAAAACAGAATAGTACAGGGGCTGTTTTATGGTATGAGACCTGCAATTGCAGGCCTTATGGTCTATAGTGTTTATGAACTTTTTAAAAAAGTGAATTTTACTTTATCTAAGATTTCTATTGTTTTCTTCTTATCTTTTATATTAATATTTTTTAAAATTAATCCTATGTATATTATTCTTGCTTCCCTAGGAATTAGTATATTATGGGTATATTGGGGACATTAATTAAAGTATTTTTCTTGATAGGTTGTTTTGGTTTCGGTGGTGGTTATGCCATAGTAGCTCTTATAAGACATTGTGTGGTAATAGAAGAAAAATGGCTTACTAATATTCAATTTATAGATGTTCTTGCGATTTCCCAGATTACCCCAGGTCCTATAGCTATAAATTCTGCCACGTTCATAGGATATAAAATGGGTGGAATCTTAGGATCAATATTGGCTACTATTTCTTCAGTTCTTGCTCCTTTTATTTTGGTTTATTATTCTTCTTATTTTTTTCATAAAATCAATAGTGGAAAATTTTCAAATATATTATACCACTTAAGACCTATGACCTTTGCTCTTGTAATTTCAGCTACCTATAATATTCTTTTAGATTCAGTAATTGACTGGGAAGGACTAATTTTATTTTTATTATCTTTATTTCTTTGCTATAAAACTAAATGGAATCTATTCCTTCGAATTTTTATAGTGGCATTATTGGGAGAAGTTATTTATTTTTTAAGCTGAAGAGATAGTGAAAAAATCTTTACCACCCCAAATTATATTATTTCTTTACTTTGTTTTATATATATATTCCCAATCCCTGTTTTTGCTTTAATGTATAAAATTATACCTTCTGATTTTTCTTCCTTAAATCTTATAATTTCTGAATCCACAGTGACTTTACCTATTCCAGTTTCTGTGTCTAAGTCAAGAATTACTCCTTCGGGAATATATATAGTTACATTCCCAATACCACTTTTAACTTCTACCTTTAATTTTTTCTTAGGAAGCCACGCAGAAAAATTTCCTACCCCACCTTTTATATTTAAGTAATTTAATTTTAATCCTCTAAAATCTAATTTAGTATTGCCAAGTGTTGTTTCTAAACTAAAACTTATCTCTACATTAGAAGGTAAATAAACGTTCATTGCACCTCTAGTATCTCCTCCCAAAAAAGAAGGAAAATTATCTTCAATCTCTAAATCTAATATTGAATTTTCTCCTAATTTCTTTTTTTTCTCGTGTATATTAAATTCTCGTGAGGAGGAGATATGGATGAGATTTTTTTTATCAGAAGACGAAACTACATATAACTCACTAATACCTGCTTTTAAATTCACAGCCATACTTTTTATATTTGGATCATAGGGAAGAAGCCAATCTCTGTAGATACCTCGATGCATTCTAAAGGGCATAAAAAAGAAAATGATGCCCAAGAAAAAAATTAAAAAAAGAAGAAAAACCCATATAAACCATCTTTTCTCTCCCATTAAAATATCTATGCCCCAAAATACGAATATAATTGGCCAGAATTTTAAAAGATCATACCATTTAATATTTAAATATCCTAATTCTGAGGCTAATAATATTGCCCCTAAAATTATAAGAAGGATACCAAGTAATGATATTTTTTTCATTATTCCTCACCTCTTTAACTTAAGTTTTTATTAAAAGAATTATTCCAAGAATTAATATAAACAATGGGAATAGAAATCTAAAAGGAATAAAAAACCATCCTAAATTTGAACTTAGAAGAAGCACTCCTAATCCTAAAAGAAACCATCCCCAAATTTCCTTTGATGAGCCTTTATATTGCGTTTTTAACTCATCCTTAATTTTTTCTATAGAGCTTTCTTCAATTTTTTCTTCAATTTCTCTTTTCTCATCGGGAGCTTCCGGAATAATTAAAGCAGATATAAAATAAAGTATTGGCAAAATAGGGCCTGAAACAAATATTAAAAGAACAAAAGCAAGACGAACAATGGTAGGATCCACTGAAAAATATTCAGCAATTCCTCCACATATTCCTAAAAGAACCCTTTCTTTTTTACTTCTATAAAGTCTTTTCTCCATTTGGATTCCTCCATAATAAAATTTTCTACTAAGTAATACGAAAAATACCTTTAAAAGGTTGCAAGGGGAAAAATTTAAAAGAGTATAGGGGGAGAGAGATACAACCCCCTATTTTATTAATGATTCCTCTACTTTATTATAAAGATGGTCTGCAATTCTAACTCCTTCTGATAAGATATTCTTTGCTCTTTCCATTGTTTCTTTAGTAAAATTCTCATCCTTTATATATTTAACGTTTATAAGAACATTAAGCCAACTACCTTGAATTGCAGATTTAAGACAAAGAACCGAAACTCCAATATCACTTATAATATTTGGATTAGTATTTCCAATACATTTCTCTAATAATTTAAGGACCGCTAATCCCCTTCCCATTATTGATAAGGGAACCAAGGAAGCATCTTTTAATGCTTTTTCTAAAGCCTCTCTTCTTATTTCTTTTTGTTCTTCTGTCTCCTTAGGCATTTTATATGCCCGAGAAACCTTGTTAAAAGCTGTGGTATCCTCTTCTATTAAAGATAAAAATTCATTCTGTAACCCTTCAAGTTCCTTTAACATCTCCTGCAAGATTGTCTCATATTCCTTAAATTTCTCCTTACCTATTGTTAAATTGATAACCATGGAAGATAATGCTGAACCTACTGCTCCTAAAAGGGCAGAAGCAGAACCACCACCAGGAGCTGGCTCCTTAGAGGCCAGAAGCATTATAAATTGCTCGATACTGTGATTAACTATGGGCATAAAATTCCTCCTTCTTATATTATTCCAATTTTTTTACCTGCCTTCTCAAATATTTCTAAGGCTCTATCTATATGCTCTTCGGTGTGAGTCGCCATATAACTTGTTCTCAATAAAGACTGATTAGGGGGAACACCAGGAGGAAGTACAGGATTACAATAAACCCCTAAATCAAAAAGTTCCTTCCACATATATATAGTCTTCCATCTATCTCTTATGTATATAGGAATAATTGGAGTACAACTATTTCCTATGTCAAATCCTAAGGATTTTAATCCTTCTCTCATTCTGTTGGAAACTTGCCATACCCTTTCTATCCTTTCAGGCTCTTCCTGCATAATTTCTAAAGCTGCCAGTGCAGCTGCAGTATTTGCAGGGGATATACTGGCACTGAATATAAAGGATCTTGCATTATGCTTAATATAGAAAATTACTCCTTCGTCTCCTGCAATAAAACCCCCTAAGCTTGCAAAAGATTTACTAAAAGTTCCCATGATAATATCTACATCATCCTCTACTCCAAAATAATTAGCAGTTCCCCTTCCACGGTCTCCTAAAACCCCAATGGAGTGGGCATCGTCTACCATAAGTCGGGCAGAGTATTTTTTACAGAGTTCTACAATTTCAGGAAGAGGGGCAATATCTCCTGCCATAGAAAATACTCCATCTACTATAACAAGTTTTCCTGCATCATCTGGACAACTTCTTAATACATTCTCTAAATCTTCCATATCATTGTGTTTAAATCTTAACATCTTACCATAGGACATTTTACATCCATCGATGATTGATGCATGATCTTCTTTATCGGTTATTGCAATGTCATCCTTTCCTATAAGGGCAGAAATTGTTCCTACATTGGTTTGATATCCTGTGGAAAATACTATACAGGCTTCTTTATGTAAGAATTCTGCTAACTTTTCTTCCAATTCTCTATGTAGAGCTAAGGTTCCATTCATAAAACGAGAACCTGTACAGCTGGTACCATACTTTTTAACGGCATTAATAGCTGCCTCCTTTACCTTTGGATGAGTTGTAAGTCCCAAATAGTTATTAGAGCCTAACATGATAAGTCTTCTTTCATTAATAACTACCTCTGTACCCTCAGTTTCTTCTAGGGGTAAGAAGTAGGGATAAATACCTTGGTTAATAGCATACCTTGCTTCAAATAAAGGATGCCCTGGCTCTAAATTTAGAAATTTTTCAAATAAATCCATTTAGCATCCCAACCTTTCTGTTTTTTTATATTTTAATCTCTGAGAAATAGAATATCAACAAGGG
>FMJZ01002374.1_pt1 | contig 42519 bp, 34 predicted proteins | sample 1987881 | NCBI WGS metagenome assembly FMJZ01 (sample SAMEA4378227, study PRJEB15110) | soil metagenome | biome: soil; feature: Field; material: Soil | place: India | collected 2015-03-11 | depth 0 m
TCGCCCCTACAACTTCGCCATGCGCGAGAGGGGTTTGAGACGCATCGCACCGGTCCAGCCAGCCGCATAGCCCGGCCGAGGGCATACGTTGCCCGAGAGGGGTTTTGTAAGGGCGACGCGACGCGTCGCCCCTACAGCTTCGTCATGCCCGAGAGGGGTTTGAGACGACGCCCCTCGTGTAGGCGTCCGCGTTGTCGATCCGGCCCCTAGCGCACACGTTCCACCGGGGGTGAGAGGGCGTGCGGTCGGGTCTAGCCGTGAAGTTAGGGAGATGCGTTCGTGCCTTCGGCGGAGGCCGCGGTTAAACGATGCGCGGGTTCTTGGAGGATTGGATGGCACTCCATTGGCCGAGTTGCCTAAGGCGGCGAATGACCTCCCGTAGGATCCAGGCCTCGTCCTTCCCGGTTACCTCGCAAAACTCGCGGATCGTGCTCACCTGGGTGAGCGCGCGGTAGGTAGCGGCTTCATGGTCTCGCCCTAGTGCTTCAAGGGCTTGAGCCAATGCTTCGAGCTTCATCTTCTCTGCCACTGAAATCATAATGCCTCCATCACACGCCCGGCGTTGTTTCCCTTAGTCGGCCGTGCGGCTCCGGTGCGTGAACAGACCTTGTCCATACGTCGATGGACAACGGTCCGCAACCGTGCTGGTAACCGCGCTGCCCGGTCGCCGTCGTTTTTTGCCCGCGATGTTTACCAACCCCGGAGTTCTGCAATTCGACGTGGGTGGTCCGACGAAAAACCAGATATTGCTTGGCAAATCTCGCCTTGACAGACCCTAGGAGGAGGGGAGCTTCCGGCACGTGGCTTCCTTCGTGGTCTCATGGTAGAACGCGCGCCTGGCTGTGGGGAACGAGGTGATGAAGCAGGAGACCGCAGAAGGAGTGCTAGACCCAATTGACCTCCACGCGGGATGGTTCCTGGCGTTTTGCTTGGTAGCAGCCGTCGGGATGTGGGTCGTCGGACAGTTCTTTCGTTTGCCCGTGTGGCTCCTCGGCATCGAAATGTTGGCGACGGTGCTCGCCCTGTTTGTTTTTGGTTCCATCCGATACCGCCTCGATAAAAACGCCATCACTTACGGTGCTGCGCTGGTGATCGCCGCAACATTCTGGGGCGTGTGGTGGCATGGCTCGGAGATGCGCCAGATCGTGCAACGCGAAGGGTGGTGGCCATTCATTGAGGTGGTGAGGAATTACACGCTTACCCTCGATGGCCTGGATCATTTGGTCCATGCCGACACGATGCTTTTCCTTCTGGGACTTACATTTTTTGTTTCCGCAATCTCTCAAACCCGCCTTCTGGAGAGCACGAGTTTCCGCCTGCTGCTCTTGCACCGCGGCGCCGTTCTGCCCACAGTGGTGGCCATCACCGCCATCGTTTCCCTTGCCTCGGGTATCCTCGATGGCGTCTCGATGATCGGCCTCACACTCAGAGTGTTGGTGATCATTTTGTTCCTAGCTAACGCCGAGGTCGAGCACGTTCGTTACGCCGTCATGGTTTCTACCGTGATCACCACAGTTTGCGGGATGTGGCTGGCGTACGGCGAACCCCCCAACTTGATCATGAAAGCGAACCCCCACCCGCATCTGAACGATGCTTTCTTTTTGTCGTACTGTGCTCCGCTTGCGGCCCTTAGCTTCGGTATCGTGGCGTGGAGTTTGCGCTCGCATTTGCGCGGGAAGCGAATTGCCTGGCGGGAACTCGACCTACTCGACCGCCACGCCGCGGATGTCCGGTTCCTGCAGGCCGCGAGACACGGCGAAGTGCTGACCGCGGTGGAATTCGTCCAAGCACATGCTGCCGAGCTTGGCGCAAGGGTCGAGCCAGTGGTGGAACGGCTGCATCATGGTACACCCCTGGGCGTGGCGCTCGTACTGGAAGGAGTGCCAGCCGCCACACGGCGCCAGTTGCTAGGCTCCTTCGTTCACGAGGAACTTGCCGGTCCATTGGACGAGCACTATCGCTTGGCCGCGTCGGGGGATGCCGCGGCAGCGCGCGCAGCAGAACTGCCCGTGCGCAAAGCGATTCAAAAGATCAAACGCCAGCGGATCATGGCGCAACGGATCGGCCTCTTGGCATTTGGGCCTTTTATTGCCTTGCTCGTGGCGCACGCCATTAATCATGAGGTCCGGCTGTTTTACGCCTCCTTTGCGGGCTTTGCCGTGGCGATCGCGGGCATCTGGCAGCTCCCGCAAATGCGCCGCCTCGCATTGCGAGAGGCGTGGCACGAGTACCGCGAGTACCTTTTTCTGCTGCCGTTGTTTTTCTCGATCACACTGATGCAGACAGCAGGCTTTTTCGACCACCTCGAAGCCCTCCTGCGAAAGGGCATCGCGGCTTGGGGAGAAGCGCACGTTGCCTGGGTGCAGTTCTTCGCGGCTACGGTGTTGTCGGCCCTGCTCGACAACAACGTTGTTGCCGACTTCGCCGCCCGTGCACTGAAGCAACTAGACGTGCACTTGATCCACTTTTTTTCGATGGCGCAAATTGCCGGCTACGCCTTGGGTGGTTGCTGGACCCACATTGGTTGCGCCCAGTCGGTGGTTGCCTTCGCTTTTCTCCTGAAGGACGTCGATCCGACGTTCACGCCGTTCCAATGGATTCGTGCGATGAGCAAGCTCCTGCTTACTCTTTTTGTAGCGCTGAGCCTCGCGTTGTACGCACGAGCCATGCTCTTGCCCTAACAGTGTGGCAAGCCGAACCTGAAGTTTTCGAGGATTCATTGTTGCTCCCTCACGAGGCAGCGCGCTTGCCCCTCGCCTTTAACAGCTCCCGGAGAAAGGCCAGGAGGTCCTTGGGTGTGTCCACGCAGTAACGTGCGGCAGTCGGGGACACGTTGCACCCCACCCGGATCGTAACCCCCGAGGTTTCGAGCGCACGGAAAGCGTCTTCGTCAGTCACATCATCTCCAGCGTACAAGGGCAATGCCGCTGCTGCCGTTCGTTGCCAGAGCTGCACCACTGCACTTCCTTTATCGACACCAGCGGGACGGAACTCGAAAACACATTTCCCGCGAAGCAACTGAATCGGGGCGCCCGCGCGCTGAAGCTCCTCGTATAGTGTCAAAACGATTCGCTCAGCTTGGGGGCGCACCGCAGCCGGGGCCAAGCGCGTGTGGCAAACGAGGGCAATCTGTTTGTCCTCGAGCCAAACTCCCTGGAGCTGGCGCACGTCGGCGGATAACCGTGTCCGCACGTGGTCCAGCCACGGCTCAACCGTGGCGAGGCCGGGCACAGTGGATCGCTCGCCGCTCGGGCCGAGTAGTTCCGCACCGTGTACGCCGATGTAATAGGCACCGCGCACGTCGAGTAGCCTGCGCACCTCGTCTACACGCCGTCCGCTAACGATGGCCACATGTACCCGTGGGAGGTCCACCAACGCTTGGAGAACTTCCCGCGTACCCTGCACCGGGTTGGCGAGCTCTGGGCGCGAGGCGATTTCGGCAAGTGTTCCGTCGTAGTCGAAAAAACAAAACAGGCTAAACGCTCGCTCCAGCGTGGCTAGAAGCTTCCTCCGCGCCTCCCCTTGAAGCGGCTCGGTCACAGTGTTCCTTCGAACCTTCGCCGTGCCGCGATGCGCCCCATCGCGCTGACAATCTTGCCGGCCCACCGATAGATGCTGTTTCGTGCCACCGTGTCGCGCAACGCCGCCATTCGCGCCCGGCGCTCGCTGGCATCCATGGTGAGTGCCAAATGCAGGGCGTGGGCAAGGTCGTCCACGGCGTAAGGATTGACTTGCAGTGCCTCTTCGAGTTCCCGTGCCACCCCGGTGAAGCGACTTAAAACGAGCACGCCATCCAAGTCCGGCCGGGCAGCCACGTACTCCTTTGCGACGAGGTTCATGCCGTCGTGCAAGGCACTGACCACGCACACGTCTGCGAGGCGGTAGAATGCCAAGACCTCTTGGGGAGAGTGCGCCACGTCGAGGTAAATCACCGGAGTCCAGCGATCCGTGGCGTACTTCCAGTTGATGTCGGCCACCAAGCTGTCGAGCTCGGCAGCGAGCGCCTTGTACGTCGGGATGCGGCTGCGGCTCGGGGCGCCGATTTGGACAAAAGTCACCTGACCACGGTGTTCAGGGTGGCTTTGCAATAGCTGGTCGAACGCCCGCAGTCGCTCGGGAATCCCTTTTGTGTAGTCGATCCGGTCCACTCCTAACACAATGCGTTGACCATGAAGGCCAAGCTCACGCCGCAAAGCCTCGGCTCGCTCCGCGAGCACGGGCGATCGTGCTTCTTCGCTAATCGCGTCGATATCGAGGCTAATGGGAAACGGACGGACAAATGTCGTCCGCCCGCGGCGGGTAATGCACGACTGTTCCTCGTCGACCCGAGCTTCTACCGTGGCAGCAATGGTCTCGAGAAAGTTCTGGCAGTGGTAGCGGATGTGAAAACCCAGGAGGTCGTTGCCCAAGAGACCATCGAGAATTTCTTCGCTCCAAGGACAGATCCGAAACGCCTCTGGGTTCGGCCAAGGGATGTGCCAGAACTGCGCAATGAGCAAGCGTGGTTGCGCCTCCCGTAACATGCGCGGCAAGAGAGCAAAGTGATAGTCCTGGATGAGTACGATGCTGGCCAGATCGCCTACCTCGTCCAAAATGATCTCGGCGAACTGACGGTTGACGCGTCGATAAGCGTTCCAGTGTTCGGTACGGAAGACGGGACGCTGGAAGACGATATGACAAAGAGGCCAAAGAGCCTGGTTGGCAAAACCGTAGTAGTAGTCTTGCTCGTCTTCCTTGCTGAGCCACACACGGCGCAAAGTGTAGCTCGGCGCCTCGGGCGGTACGGGAACTCGCCCAGCGGCGTCTGCTACCTCGCGGTCTGCATTACCGCTACCATGGGCGATCCAAGTGCCACCGCAGGCGCGCATGACTGGCTCTAAAGCGGTGACCAAGCCACTCACTGGCCGCTCACAAACCACGTGGCCGCCCTCCAGCCGGTGTACGTAAGGCTCGCGATTCGAGACCACGATGAGCTTGTATCCCTGGAGCACCCGCTCGACGACCTGGTGCAGTGTTTCCCGCGTCCAAAAGCGGGGGAACTCCTCTGTGCTCTCCAACGTGTCGACCGGGGAAAACGGCAGCTCACGCATCGCGAAGAACTTATGCCTGCTAATCCGCAGGCGCAACCGTTTGCCGGACCTTGCGCAAACGTAACTCTTTTGCCAGCGAATTTCTCGCATGCTGCAAAGCGACCCATTGTGGTACAAGGACGCGATCCTTTACGAACTCCGCGTCGGTTCGTTTCAGGACAGCAACGCCGACGGCATCGGCGATTTTCGGGGCCTGATCCAACGTTTGGACTACCTGGCGGATCTTGGCGTCACCGCTCTCTGGCTCCTTCCTTTTTATCCGTCGCCGATGCGGGACGACGGCTATGACATCTCCGACTATCAAAACGTTCACCCCGATTTCGGCACCCTGCAGGATTTCAAGACCTTCTTAAAGGCCGCGCACCAACGGGGTCTCCGCGTGGTGACCGAATTGGTGATCAACCACACGTCCGATCGCCATCCATGGTTCCAGCGAGCCAGGAAGTCGCCGCCGGGCAGCACCTACCGAAACTTTTACGTGTGGAGTGACACACCGGAACGCTACGCCGAAGCCCGGATCATCTTCAAGGATTTCGAACCTTCCAACTGGAGTTGGGATCCGGTGGCCAAGGCGTACTACTGGCACCGCTTTTACGCGCATCAGCCCGATTTGAACTTCGATAACCCGGAGGTGCGCCGCGCGGTGCTTCGCACCGTGGATTTTTGGATGCGGTTGGGGGTGGACGGCATGCGCCTCGACGCGGTGCCATATCTCTTCGAACGGGAAGGCACCATTTGCGAAAACCTTCCAGAAACCCACGAATTTTTGCGCGAGCTCCGTGCTTATATCGATGCTCGGTACAGCGACCGGATGTTACTTGCCGAGGCCAATCAGTGGCCCGAGGATGCCGCAGCCTACTTCGGGCGCGGTGACGAGTGTCACATGGCGTTCCATTTCCCCATCATGCCGCGGCTGTTCATGGCCCTGCACATGGAGGATCGCTTCCCCATCATCGACATCATGCAGCAAACGCCGAAAATCCCGGAAAATTGCCAGTGGGCGCTGTTCCTGCGCAATCACGACGAGCTCACGCTCGAAATGGTGACGGACGAGGAACGGGATTACATGTACCGCGTTTACGCCCACGATGCTCAAGCACGGATCAACCTGGGAATTCGTCGGCGTCTGGCACCACTGCTGGGAAAGGATCGCCGCCGGATCGAACTCATGAACGCCTTGCTGTTCTCGCTGCCGGGAACGCCGGTCATTTACTATGGCGACGAGATCGGCATGGGGGACAATATTTTTCTGGGGGACCGCAACGGCGTTCGTACCCCCATGCAGTGGAGCGCCGACCGTAATGCCGGCTTCTCGCGGGCCAACCCGCAGCGCCTTTACCTGCCAGTGATCGTCGATCCCGAGTTCCACTACGAGAGCGTCAACGTTGAAGCTCAACAAAGCAACCCCCATTCCTTGCTGTGGTGGATGAAGCGGTTGATCGCGCTACGCAAACGCTACCGCGCCTTCGGGCGAGGCACGATTCGCTTCCTCCCTGCAGACAACCGCAAGGTGCTCGCGTTCGTCCGCGAGTACCAAGAGGAGCAGATCCTCGTTGTGGCCAATCTCTCGCGCTTTGTGCAGTCCGTCGAACTCGGTTTAGGGGAGTTTCGCGATCGCGATCTGATCGAGGTGTTTGGCCGCACCCGATTTCCCCGAATCGAGGCCGGTGCGTACCGAATTACCCTTGGCCCGCACTCGTTTTATTGGTTTTCGCTGGAGAAACAGGAACGGCCAGTCGAGATCGGGCTCACGCGGCGTGTCGTGCCGGTGCTCGCCGTGCGCGGATCGTGGACGCAGGCCTTCCGTGATCTGGCGCGGCAGCAAATCGAGCGAGCCCTTGCCGATTTCCTTCCGCGGCAGATTTGGTTCCGGCGGCGAACAGAACGGATTTTGCGGGCCACGATCGAGGATGCCGTAGAATTGGCGGACGCGAAGAATCCTCTGGTGTTGCTGTTGGTGCGGGTGGAGCGAGGGACGGGGGAGCGGGAATGGTACACGCTGGTGGTACGATTTGTCGCCGGAGGTCCAGAAGGAACGGCGGCACCTCCGGACAAGGTGCTGGCACGAGTGCAATGGGAGGAGCGCGGGTCCACGCTGGAGGGCGAAATCGTCGAGTGCGGCGAGGAGGTTGGCTCAGGCGTGGCGCTCGTGGAGGTGTTGGCCAGGCGGCGCCCAATTCGCGGCGAACAAGGCCAGCTCTCGCCCGTGCACACACGGGTGTTCCGCCAACTGATCGGAGAAGCCTCGCAGATTTTCCCCGTGGCGAGTCATGTGCCCCAATGGAATCCGGGGTTTGTGGCTGGAGGAAAAGTTAGGGTAAAGCTCTACCGAGAGCCGTTTCCTGGGGTTCACCCCGAGGTCGAAATTGGCCAAATGTTGTTGGACACCGCCGAGCGCTTGCGCGTTCCCGCCCTGGCTGGGTTTCTGGAGTACCGTCGAAACAGCACCGATGTACTGACCCTGGCGGCAATGCACGAGTACATCCCTCATGAAAGCGATCTGTGGGCATACACGGTGGACCATTTGAAGCAGTACTTCGATCAGGTGCTTGCCGAGCGCGGGGCCACGGCGCCGGAAGTGCCGCCTGCAGGCTTTCTTGCCTTAGCGCGGCAAACTCCGCCCGCGTTCGTGTTCGAAGTCTGCGGCGCCTACCTGGAGACAGCACGGCTACTCGGTATCCGCATGGCCCAACTGCATCGCGCTCTGGCGGCGCTCGGGGAACACCCCGACTTTGCACCAGAGCCGCTGACGAGTCTGTATCAACGCTCGCTCTATCAAGGCTTGCGGAACTTGTGGGGACGTGTAGCCGTCGCGCTGCAGGAGAAGATGAGCGAGCTCCCTGAGACCACACGGCACTACGGAGCACGTTTGCTCGAACGTGGCGAATTGCTCTTGCAAATCGCACAGCGAGCTGTTGGTGAGCGCACGGCAGGAATGCGGATCCGTATCCACGGAGATTTGCACTTGGGCCGGGTGCTGCATACCGGCAAAGACGTTTACATCGTGGGCTTCGCTGGGGACCCGACACGGTCCCCTTTGGAGGCACGGATCAAGCGGACACCGCTCCGCGATGTGGCAACGATGTTGCGTTCGTTTGAATTTGCGGTCGACCGCATCCTGTACGGCCCAGCGGGTAGCGGGGTGCTTCGGCCAGAGGATGTACCGAGGCTGGAACCTTGGGGGCACGTTTGGGAACGCTGGGTAGGATCGTCGCTTCTCCGCGCGTACTTGCAAGCCATGGCGGATACGAAACTGCTGCCAGACAATGAGCAAGACCTCGAGCGGTTGCTTACGGTTAGCTTGATCGAGAGAAGCCTTTTAGCCCTGGAGGAAGAACTGCGTTTCCGGCCGGACCACGTGGCAATTCCAATCCGTGGGCTGTTGGAGTTGGTCGAGAACGGGATGCAAGCTCGGTAGGCCAAGGGATGGTTGCTAGCGCCGGAAGTCACGATTTACGGGCACGCGCCGGCTATGCCACCGTCCTTGGGAGGCCGGTGGCATAGCCGCCATCAGAAGGATGCAGGAACATCCCGGGGCTTACGCGGCCACACCGCGCCGCTACTTGCACCGCCCGGTGCTTGTTACGCGGAGCCAGTTTTAATCCGCATGCCGTAGAAGGATCGGTAAATAAACGTCACGCCGGCGGCGAAGAAGGCCAGGGCCAGAAATCGCGTCAACCCCCACGACAGCGTGACGGCCAGCTCCACCGCCAGTAAGCCAAACAGGGTCGTGAACTTGATCACCGGGTTCATGGCCACGGAGGATGTGTCCTTGAAGGGGTCGCCGACTGTGTCGCCAACCACGGTTGCAGCGTGAAGCTCGGAGCCTTTTTCCTTCAGCTCCGTTTCCACCACTTTCTTCGCGTTGTCCCAGGCGCCGCCAGCGTTAGCCATGAAAATCGCCTGGAAGAGGCCAAACAGTGCGATGGAAATGAGGTAACCTACGAAGAAAAACGGATCCAAGCTGGCGAAGGCGAGAGTGGTAAAGAACACGGCCAAGAAAATATTGAACATTCCCGATTGTGCGTACTGCGTGCAGATCTCCACAACCCGCTTGGAGTCAGAAATCGATGCCTTCTCCACGCCCTCCAATCGGATGTTGGCCTTGATGAATTCCACGGCACGGTAAGCACCCGTTACCACGGCTTGCGTGGTGGCGCCGGTAAACCAGTAAATCATAGCCCCTCCGGCGACGAGGCCGAGCAAGAAGGGCGGATTGAGTAATGAGAGCTTGCCCAGGTGCTCCGGTTGCAGGCCGTTCGTCAACGCCACCACGATCGAGAAAATCATCGTCGTGGCCCCGACGACTGCAGTCCCAATCAACACCGGCTTCGCCGTGGCCTTGAAGGTGTTTCCCGCCCCGTCGTTTTCCTCCAAGTACTGTTTGGCACGATCGAACGCAGGGGCAAAACCGAACTCTCTCTGAATCTCTTCCCGCACGTTCGGAATGTTCTCGATGACGGAAAGCTCGTAGACGGATTGGGCGTTGTCCGTCACGGGACCATAGCTGTCGACAGCGATCGTTACGGGTCCCATCCCCAGAAACCCAAAGGCAACGAGCCCAAAGGCAAACACGGGTGCCGTCATGTCAGCAGTGGCCGCAGGCATGGCGGCATGCAGGTCGCCTCCGCTCACGATCCAGGCGAGACCCATGAGCACGATAAAGGTAACTCCCATCCAGTAGGACGAGTAATTACCCGCAGTGAGACCGCTGAGGATATTCAGCGAGGCACCGCCCTCTCGCGATGCGGTGACCACCTCGCGTACGTGCCCCGACTCGGTCGAGGTAAACACTTTGACGATCTCTGGGATCAAAGCCCCCGCAATCGTGCCGCAACTGATGATCGTGGAGAGTTGCCACCACAAGTTGCCAGTGCCGAGATTGCCAATCAGCGCATAGGAAACCACGTACGTCAGCGTGATCGAGACAATCGAGGTGAGCCAGACAAGAAAGGTCAAAGGCTTCTCGAAGTTCATGTGATCGGCGTTCCCATAGCGAGCTCTCTGAATCACCTCGTTGAGGAGGTACGAGGCGCCTGAGGCCACGATCATCATGATGCGCATGGCAAAGAGCCAAACGAGCAAAGTGACCTGCAGTTGGGGATCCTGCCCGAGAACGAGAAGGACAAATGTGATCAGGGCCACACCCGTGACACCGTAGGTTTCGAAGCCATCAGCCGATGGCCCAACGGAGTCCCCAGCATTGTCTCCGGTGCAGTCGGCAATAACGCCAGGGTTTCGCGCATCGTCCTCCTTGATGTTGAAGACAATCTTCATCAGGTCCGAGCCAATATCGGCAATCTTGGTGAAAATTCCGCCAGCAATCCGCAGGGCCGAAGCGCCGAGCGATTCGCCAATGGCAAACCCAATGAAGCAAGGGCCGGCAAAGCTCGCGGGAATGTACAGCAAGATAATGAGCATGATCAGCAGCTCGGTGGAAATGAGCACCATGCCGATACTCATCCCCGCCTTGAGCGGAATCTCGTAAGTGGGGAATGGCTTGCCCTTTAACGCAGCAAACGCGGCGCGAGAGTTGGCAAAGTTGTTCACCCGCATGCCGAACCACGCCACCCCGTAACTGCCCGCGATGCCGACGAGGCTGAAAATCAGGACGATTAGCACCTTGAGCACATCGCCCTCGAAAGCACGGTAGAAATAAACCGCCATGATGACCGCGATGAAGAATTCCAGGATCAGAATGAACTTGCCCTGCGTGAGCAGATAGGTCTTGCATGTTTCGTAAATGAGCTCGGAGATGTCGCGCATGGCGCGATGAACGGGTAAGCCTCGAAGTTGCTGATAAATGATCAGCCCGAACAGGAAGCCGAGAGCGCAAATGATCAACCCAAGCGAAAGCAGGGTATGGCCACTGAAACCCAGGAAATGGACGGTGGTAAAGTCCGGAAGCACTAAGTGCATTTCGCCATGGGCCTGAGGCGTGGCCGCTAGCCCCGGCGCCGGTGTTAGCCCGGCAACACCGACCGCCAGAACCCCGAGAATCCAACTTATGATCGTCTTGCTCATCGATGCTTCACCCTCTCTTTGGTCGTGTTTTGAACCAGCGGGGCGCTGGGCAAGAAGGCCTGCACGATCACCCTCCTCCCTTCTTGCACCACACCCATCCTGGCAGGCGTCACGCTAGGAAACTCGCGGCTTATCGCAAAAGTCCATTGCACACGCAAGAAGTAACGATAATCTGGCGAAAGCAAAGCAGAATGTTTCGCAACACTAGTGGTGATGTCTGAGTCCGCTGAACCAATCTTCTTGGTCCTCCAGCAGAACGATTGGGATACACTGGGCCGGTTGGCGCGAGAGGCCATAAGGTCCTGGCTCGGGAAAATAACGCCGCCGAGCGCGCAGGACCTTTCTGAGGGCCTGCAACAGCGTGCAGGGGTTTTTGTCACATTGTACTACGATGGCCAGCTACGCGGTTGTGTCGGCACGCTAAGCGATGGTGAGGCCTTGCACCGGGCAGTTTCCCGCATGGCAGTGGCTGCGGCGTTCGAGGATTACCGTTTCCCGCCGCTACGGGAGGAGGAGGTTGACCGGCTCACGATCGAGGTCTCGGTGCTTTCCCCTCTGCGGGAGGTACCGAGCCCGGAACACATCGAAATTGGTGCCCACGGCGTTGTCCTAGTTCATCAGCTTGTACGGGCGGTCTTTTTACCGAAGGTCGCGGTGGATCAGGGCTGGGACCGTCCGACCATGCTCGAACACTTGTGCCGCAAGGCTGGCCTGCCCGTTGACGCTTGGCGTTGGCCAGAGACGAAACTGTTTGTCTTTACCGTTGCCGCCCGCAGTTTTCCTCCGCACGATTGACACGGATCTGAGGGGCACGGGCCACTGTTAGGAACCGGGTTCCGACGCGTGGTGCCTCAGAGAACGGACAGGAGTGCCCGGTTTTTGACGGGAAGTCCCGCCGGTATGGGGCGACTACCGCGCCACGACCAAGCTAGCAGCCTCAAGGTTCTGCGCGCGTTAAGTCCCCTGCACACGCTCGGCGCTCGTACCCGTGGCCGCGAGTGCACCGATCTCCCGGCCGTGAAGCAAGGACAAGCGCTTTTAGGGCTGGGTCGTAGCGAGCGAAGCAACTAGGCCAAGTCGGGCGAGCCGTGGCTGGCCCATTGCGTAGCGTTAGCTCCGTGAGGGACGCTTCCAATTTCCCGAGATGCTCAAGCGGAGAAGAAGGAGTCGGCGCTGGCCCAGGAGCGCTGCCTTACGCTACCGGCCCCAACTCTGCCAAGGCGGAGGCAATGCGACGAAGGCCTTCGTCCAGGTTTTCCAGCGAATTGGCGTAGGAAATCCGGATGTGGTCCGGGTACCCAAAGTCCGTCCCGCCTACAACTGCGACATGCACCTTTTCGATCAGGTAAGCGGCGAGTTCATCTCCGGTTTTCGGCCCCTGGGACTGTCGCAGGTACGCGGACACGTTCGGAAAGACATAAAAAGCGCCTTGGGGTTGGTTGCAACGAATGTGGGGGATGGCCCGCAACCGGGCCACGACGAAATCGCGGCGTTTGCCGAACTCCTCCATCATCCGAGGCACGGAATCCTGGTTGCCGGCCAGGGCCTCAGCGGCGGCCGCTTGCGCTACAGAAGACGGGTTCGAAGTCATCTGCCCCTGAATGGTGGTCATGGCTTTGATGACTTCGGCAGGGCCCACAGTATAGCCAATGCGCCAGCCGGTCATGGCGTAGGTTTTCGAGACCGAATTACAGATCACCGTGCGCGGGCGTAGTTCGGGCCGAACTTTCAAAACTTGCCCCAGGACGAAACCCCCGTAAACCATTTTTTCGTACACGTCGTCGGAGATAATCCAGCATTCGTGTTTGCCGAGCACCTCCAGAAGTGCATCGAGTTCTTGCGGCGAGTAAGCCACACCTGCGGGGTTACTCGGACTGTTCAAGATCACGGCCTTCGTCCGCGGGGTAAGCGCAGCTTCCAAGTCCTCGGGTCGAAGCTTGAAATTCTCCCGGTCCTGCGGGAACACGATCCGGGCACGCGCCCCGGCAAGTGCAAGCATGTCCGGGTAACTCACCCAGTAAGGGGCTGGTACGAGCACCTCGTCGCCTTCGTTAAAAAGTGCCTGGAAAAGAACGAACAGGGCATGCTTGCCGCCACAGTTCGCCATCACTTCGGTTTTTCCGTACTGAAGGCCGTTATCTCGGGCCAGCTTGGTGACGATTGCGGACTTGAGTTCGTCCGTTCCTCCGACGGGCGTATATTTCGTCTCCCCCCGAGCTAGCGCTCGGCGTGCAGCCTCTTTGATATTCTCGGGGGTATCGAAGTCTGGCTCGCCAGCACCCAAATCGATGACTTCGATGCCTTGCCGGCGTAATGCTGCGGCTTTTTCCGTCACCGCTAGAGTTGCCGACGGTTTGACCCACTTGACCCGCTCGCTTAACTGCATGGAACTCCTCTACGTAGCTTGAAAGGCAAACTCGCGCCCGTGTAGCGAATGGAGTTTATCCACGCGAGGGGCCAAGTTTCTCCAAGAGACGACGCCGAACCACATCGGGGACCTGGCCCGAAATGTCGCCCCCCAGAGCGGCCACTTCCTTCACCAGGCGGGATGACGTGTACGAGTGGGCTTCGCTCGTCGGCAAGAAGAGTGTGTGAATATGGGGTTTGAGATGCCGATTCATCATCGCCATCTGAAACTCGTATTCGAAGTCGGACACTGCGCGCAGCCCCCGGATAATCACACGCGCACCGACCCGCTCGCAGTAGTCCACCAGTAGCCCGCCAAAACTATCGACCACCACACGATCGAGCACGTCGGCAAACGCTTCCCGAATCATTTCCACGCGCTCCTTGGCGGTAAACAGAGCACCGCCTTTTTTGGGGTCGGTGGTTACGCCAGCGACTGCCACGATCACCTGGTCGAAGATCTCGATCGCGCGGCGGACAATGTCGATGTGGCCGTTCGTGATCGGATCGAACGAGCCTGCATAGACCGCCTTGAGTATCGAGTGAGAAGGATGGTTTGAAGGCATGGCTTTCCGAAAGAAGGCAAGCGCTGTCTTTCCATAGCGCTTCTGCTGAATCAACCGCAGTGGCGGAAAATCCTGTACGCCCTCGTCTTCCACGTGGTGCTCTAAGGCAAGCCAACCGCCGTGTACGAGAATCGTGCTAGTTGCCAGCGTGCGTAGCAGCCAGCCGACATGACCTTTCCCGTAGGGAGGATCGGCCAAGACGCCGTCGAATTTTTCCCCTGCTGCCTCCAGCCGTGCAACGGCTTTTTCCACAGGACACCGCATGATTTTCGCCTGCGCCGTAAAGCCGCAGCGCTCTAAGTTCCGGGCAATGGCGCGCGCGGCACTTGGGGTAGTTTCGACAAACACTGCTTCCCGCGCCCCACGGCTTAGGGCCTCGATTCCAAGCGCTCCACTGCCGGCGTAGAGATCCAACACCCGCGCCCCCTCAAGTTGTACGCGGCTTTCGAGAATGTTGAACAACGCACCTTTGACCTTATCGGCTGTTGGCCGCACCGACAGGCCCGGAGGCGCGCTGAGCTTGCGACCCTTGGCCTTGCCAGCAATGACTCGCATGAGCCCCGGACGCAGAAGACGATGCCCAGACCCTACCCAAGCGCGCGCCGTGCAACTTCCGCCCCAAAATCAGCGGCCCGCACCACTGTGTCGAGGTCCACCTGATCCACCGTATCGCTCAGTTGGTGGTAGTTGCGCGGCACACCGTTGGGCTCGAGGCTGATGACGGAGAGTGCAGGGTAGCCCTTAAGCGCAGGGACGTGGCCATCGGTGCCGGCCAAAAGATGAACCGGGGTGACGGTGCCGAACTTCCCGGTGGATGCAACCCGCTGGGCCACACACAGCAGCTCGGGTGGATAGTACACGCGCCCCAGCAGCCCTTCGCTAACGACGTAGTGGAGTTCTCCCCCGCCCACGCACTCGAAATTGATGAAGTACGTTCGCTCCCGATCCCAGTGCGGATAGCCCTCTAAAAGCTCGGTGATGCCCCCGCATCCGCACTCCTCAGCTCCAGTTCCGACAACGATCAACTCCGTGTCTGCAGGCAGCTCGGCCTTGAGCTGCTCGGCGGCCAGCAACATGGCAGCGACTGCCGAGGCGTTATCGTTCGCCCCGGGAGTGGGGCGCGACAGCGCCCACTGTAGCCCCAATCCTGTGGCCGTGGCTAAACCGAGCCAAGTGGCTAGGCGAAGCAAGGAAAACCAGAATCCGTGCGCCCCCATCCATTCAGCGGTGGTGACAAGCGCTCCGGCCACCAGCAGATAAAACGGGAGAGCGAGCGGCGGAAATGGAACCGGATTCGTCTCGACTCTGCGCTCTTGGTTCCAACGAGAGAAAAGGTTGGCAAGCCCTGGGGCGAAGACCATACCGGCTTCCGTTGTGTCGATGTGAGCCGTAAGCACCACTTTGCGGCTTCCCTGGGGCGGGCCGTGGCGACCAATGACGTCGACCGAATCCGGCCGGGACAGGAGTCGCGAGAGCAATGGCCTGCGCCGCACGTGTTCCTGGTAAAACGAATAGGCAGCCAACACCGCCAGGAGAATGCCGACGACGCCACCCCACACCACACCGAGAAGACCCACCGCAGCGTGTAATGCCAGGGCCAACCCAGGGCGTGCACCACCGCGGGCGGGAACGAGATGCACATCGCCAAAGCCCATTGCGTGGAGCCAGTCGGCCACCATTTCGGCGCTTTGCCGCTCGTAGAGCGAGCCCGCAATGCGGTGTGGCATCTCACTCAAGGCGCGAATCCACTCGTACGCTTGGCGCGTGCGGTCGGTTGTGATGGATTTTTCGGTCATCGCGGGCGATACCTCCGTCGCATTCGAGAACTCAACCTAAGGTCAGCAACCTAGCGCGGCTCATCTTCCTCCGAGGGTTCGCGGCCAGCCTGAGCGAGAGCTTCTAAGGACATACCCACTGCCTGCGCCAGTCGCGTAATCTGGCGTTCGGCGCGAGCGAGGCGCAGTTCGAGTTGCTCAAGCTGCGCCCGCAAGGTGACACCCGAATCCTCTTCCTGTTGTGCGTGGACCTCGGCCGGTTGCTTTTCGGAGGAGAGAGTGTGTGCGTACCGCTCTGCACGCGAGCCCGGTAACGGCGGCAGCCGTTGCGCCAACCCACGATCCAAGAGAGGTTGGATCATCGCGTGCAAAGCATCCAAAGAGGGAACAGCCACCATCCGGCTCACATGCGTTCGTAACTCTCCCGGCGTTTGCGCTCCCCGCAGCAGCAACTCGGCCAAAACCGCTAGTGGGCCCGCCTCGAGACCGAAGGCGTCCTTGCCATTGTGGGCGAACTTCTCGACACGGCTGTTGCTTGGCCACAGCCGGCGCACCAGAAACTTTTTTGCGAGCGACTCCAACGCCTGGAGAACCTCCGGTTCTTCGAGATCCATGACCGGGTCACGATTCGTCCGCTGATTGGCAGCCGCAGTGACTGCTGCCAGAGACAGCGGATAGTACTCAGGCGTGCAGAGCGCTTTCTCGATGAGCACCCCGAGGACCCGAGCTTCGATCTTGTCTAGGCGTACGTTCAACTCCATGAGCCGAAGCGCCTAGCAAATTTCGCCTTTGCTGTCGCCATCGAAGCGTTCATGGCCGACCTGGTTGGCCGGCCCACGGTGGTCCGTCGTGCTGGGGTCGCTCTTCTCCGCCAAAGTCGTGGCCCCATTGGTCGCCCCGCGCCACCATAGCCACCCGCCCAGTACAGCAAGCGCTACGCTCCAGGCTTGTGCGGTCGTTAGTCCCCAAAGCCAGGCGGGATTCCTTCGGATAAACTCAATACCAAAGCGCAGAGCGCCGGCGAAGACGAGATAGCGGCCAACAATTTCCCCCGGCTGCGCGTGACGGCGTCGTCGCCACAAGTGTGCAAAAAGAACAAGTGAACCAAGCATCTCGTAGAGCGGGGCAGGGTGAACGCGCTCGGTGGTGGGTACAACGCCATGCGGATAGCTCATCCCCCAAGGCAGTGAAGTTGGTACTCCGTAGTCTCCATCGCCGCTGAGCTGGCAGCCAATCCGGCCAATGGCGAGCCCTAGGGCTAAAGCTGGTGCACAAACATCGGCGACGAGAAGGAAAGGCAGCCCCCGGCGGCGGGCAAGAAGCCACAGCGCCAGAGTTCCGCCAGCTACCCCGCCATACCACACCCAGCCGCTTCCGCTGAGCAAGAACGCAATTGGGTCATTGCGGAACAGGTCCCAAGCGGTGGGAATGAGGAACAGGCGTGCTCCAGCCCAGCCACCAACGTAGGCGTAGAGAAGAAAGTCGTACGGTAAGTCCTGCCCGAGGCCGCGTCTATTCGCCTCGCTCCGCACGACCAGGAAGCCCGCGAGGAAAGCCAGAAATGCCATGGCCCAGAAACTGGGCACGGAAAACTCACCGATCGTAAACAGAATCGGTCGCACGGTTGTGTTTCCTCAGCGAATCAAGGCCACGGTGGAGTGTATGCTCGTCTTACGCATGAGATTGACCAGAACTGGAAATGCACGTTACGGGTGTCCGACGTGGGGCGGAACTTCGAGAGTTAAAAACCCATGATGTTGTAGCCAGCGTCCACGTGTAGCACTTCTCCCGTGATTCCCGAGGCCAGGTCGCTAGCCAGAAACAACGCAGCTTTGGCGACTTCCTCCGGGGTGACGTTTCGCCGTAGGGGAGCCCGTTCGGCATGGTGGCGAAGCATTTCGCGGAAGCCTGCAATGCCTGCAGCCGAGAGGGTCCGTACTGGTCCAGCGGATACAGCATTGACCCGCACACCACGCGGCCCAAGCTCCGCCGCCAGGTAGCGGACACACGCCTCGAGCGCAGCTTTGGCCACGCCCATCACGTTGTAGTTTGGGATGACCTTTTCGGCACCAAAGTAGGTAAGGGTCAACAACGAGCTCCCCGGGGCCAAAAGACCGGAGAATGCCTGCGCCAACTGGACGAAGGAATAGGTGCTGACTTCTAAAGCAAGGCGAAACCCCTGCCGCGAGGTGTGGGAAAAGTCCTGCTTCAAATCCTCTCGCTGCGCAAAGGCGATTGCGTGAACGAGCACATCCACCTGTGGCCACACCGAGCTCAAATTCTGGCTCAGCGCAGCGACTTGGGAGTCGTCCAACACGTCGCAAGGCCAGACAAGCTCCACCCCAATCTCTGCCGCCAGAGGCCGCACCCGCCGCTCGAACGCCTCTCCTGCGTGCGTCAAGGCAAGTGTCGCTCCTTGCTGGTGAAACTCGCGAGCAATTGCCCAAGCTAAGCTATGGTCGTTGGCGACGCCGAGAATAAGCGCCCTTTTGCCGGCCAACAGCTCCATCCGCCACACCCTAGGAAAAAATCAGTTGCCCGCTGCTTTGTCAGTGCACCCCGCCGCCTAGCTGTAATGCGAATGGGTCGATGCCAAGGGTGCGGATGGCGGCTTCCCACATGACGTCTGCGTCGGTGAAAAAGATAAGGTCCCGATTCACTTCAGCCGTTAACCAAGCCGAGGCTGCTAGCTCCGATTCCAGTTGCCCCCCACCCCAACCGGCATAGCCGACGAGAAAGCGCGCTTCGCGCGCTCGCTCTGGCTCGTCTTCCAAGATGGTACGCAACACGCGGGTAGAGGCAGAAAGATAGATGCCCGGAGCAATACTCACCGCCTCGTTTTCGCCGGGGTCGAAGCCCAAGAGTAGCCATGCTCGCTGAGGTTCCACTGGCCCACCAGCCCATACCTTCATGCCTGCGCGATCGGCCTTGAGCGGTGGGTCGAAGTAAACGACCTCCGCTACTGTTGCTTCCGTTGGTCGGTTGACCACCAAGCCCATGGCGCCCTCGCTCTGATGACGGCACAACAGCACCACCGTCCGAGCAAAGTTGGGGTCGGCCATTTGCGGCATCGCCAACAGCAACCCTGGAGCCAACGAATCTTGTCCCATGCGTCTTTCGGTTAACGGATTACCGCGCCATTGAAAAGCACAAATGCGGAGAAGATGCGAAGGGCTGGCGGGAGGGTTACCCATGCCCCACTTCTTGTACTTGCAGAACTTTGCTTGTGAGGGTGTTGCGGCCGGAGTTCTGCGAAGCTCTCGTAAAGTGCGGCGCCGACCTGCGCCTGCTTCCTGGCGGCGAAACGTTTGTCCCGCGCTTTGCCGTGCCGAGCCCGATGCAGTGCTTGGTTGCCTTTGCTTCTGACCTACGAAGGTGTGTGCGACACTGCGCAGCCCGACGAAGAAGCCGGTTCACCGCTGCTCTCCGCTGGCCCGCTGCGCGTTGTGGACCCAACGAGAGCTGCTTTTTGAAGCAAAGAAGGCGCGACTGCTCCTCGAGGTACAGCCTGCCTTGCGCGGGTGCGGCCGTTCCCCTTAGAATGATCCCGATGAAGCAGGTTGCCATTGTGGCCCTGTTGGTCGCGTTGCGGATTGGCACAGCGTGGGGAGAAATTTACTCGTGGCGTGACGAAGCTGGCGTGCGCCACTTTACGAATGTGCGAGAAGAAATTCCTCCGGCGTACCGAGAACGTGCCGAGGTGGCCGTGAGCAGTGTTTGGCTCCCGAAAGTGGAGTCAGCGCCCACGAGTTGCGAACCAGAAGAGCCAGGGCGCCAAGCGCAGGTTGTGGTTGTGCCGGGTGCTCGTGCGCGTGAACGTATACGTCCGCAACCAGCCGAGCCGATGGTGGTGCAAGGCGGTAGTGTGAATATCGAAGGTCCGCTGGCCGTTGCTGTGGGCGCGCCCCCAGTGAATTGGCCTGTTTGGGGAGCACTGCCGCTAATTACGACTGCGTTCGATCGTGGACGATCGCGGCATTTGACCTTGCGACAGCTTGCGGAAGAACAAAGGTGGCTGCAGGAGACCTTAGGGTGGTCACCTGGGCTGTTGGAACTCGTGCCGTTTGCGGGTGGGCCGCGGCCGCCGTGCGTCGCCTGGCGAACATGCCCAGTACGTTGAGGACACGGCGCGAGAGTGACGAAGGGAGGAGGACGGTGTCACACGGGGGTCGGCTTTTAGACCGTCATGCGAGTCTGGTTTTGATGATCGATGTGCAGGAGTCCTACCGCGGCAAGATTTACGCCGAAGAGCGTTTCGCCCGCGCCCTAAAGCGGCTGCTACGTGCCGCGCATTTGGTGGGTGTGCCGGTGATCGCAACCGAGCAATACCCGCGTGGCTTGGGGCCGACATGGCCGGAGCTGAAGGAACTGCTGCCGGAGAACACTCCGGTCATTGCCAAGCGTTGCCTGAGCTGTTGGGGGGCATCGGGTTTTTCCGACACGTTGAGGAGTCTCGCGCGCACCCAAGTTGTGGTGTGTGGGTTGGAGACCCATGCCTGTGTGAACCAAACAGTGCACGACCTCTTGGAACGTGGCTTTCAGGCGCACGTGCCGGTGGACGCGGTCTCGTCCCGCTTCGAGCTGGATTATCGCTACGGTTTGGAGAAGATGTTTCACTGTGGCGCCATCCCGGCCACCACGGAGATGGTTGCCTTTGAGTGGTTGCGCACGGCTGACGCGCCGGAGTTCAAGGCGGTGCAACAGCTTTTTAAATAGAGTCGTACCACGCCGTTTCTCCTGCCGGCTTGTGCCGAGGAGGTTGCACTTGCCGGCGAACTGCACCATAAGGTCTCGCTCCATGAACCGTGCGGCAAGCAATGACGGAAGCCCTCACCCGCCCCCAAGTTCCTTGGCTGAACCAGGGAAGGTCCCGATCTGGCGTTCTGGCTGGCAGCGATGGAAGCAAATGGCGCGAGCGGTAGGTGTGGTCCAGACGCGCTTCATCATGATCCTCTTTTATTTCGTGATGGTGCTGCCTCTCGGGCTTGTTGTGCGATTGAAGGAAGACCGTTTACGCTTGCGGCCCCCGTCGGGGTCACTCTGGCTACCGCACCCGGAGACCGAACACACACTGGAGCGCGCACGAAAGCAATCCTGAGCGCGAATGCGGACGAAGATCTTTGGGGCGAGCGCCTGTAGCGGTGCCGACCGGACTCGTGCAAGCGATTGGTTCTTCCAGTACCGCTGGTTGTTGATCATCGCCGTTGCATCCTTTGTGGTGCGGTTGTACGGCGCCGACCTCCCCTTCGAGACTCGGGAGTTCGATTACCTTCCTGTCCCGTGGTCGGAGAAGGTAGAATTTCCCGACCCACTGCGCCGTTTTTTGGGTTCCGTTGCCGAAACGGCCTGGTACGGATCGCTCAACGAGGGAATCGTGCGTTTGCCATGGTTGTTGGCTGGGCTCACGACCGTGTTGCTAACGGGTGCCCTGGTCACGGCCTCGTTCGGCAGAGCTTCCGGGTGCGCTGCCGCCCTGGCCATTGCGGCAGCGGGCAACGAGGTGCTCTCTGGCAGTACGTTGAACTCTGGGCCGTGGGTGGTTGCCTTGTCCCTCGGGGCGATCGCCGCCCAAATCACATCACAGGGCTCGCTCGTCGCCCGAACGTTAGCTGCCTTGGCCCTTCTGTTGCCCGTGGTGAGCCTTACCCCAGCAGGCTGGGCACCGTGGCTTGCAGTTGTTTTTTGCACCCTGCAACAGTGCCGTAGGAAGCAACGGCGCACACAGCTTCTAGCTGCCGGCGTATTGATTGCTGGCACCGTTGTATTGGGTCTCATGCACGGGCAGCCCCAGCGCTCGTTTTGGGTGCCGTGGAACACGGCAGCGATCCTGACCTTGAGGGATCAATGGCCAGCTTGGGTTGCGCCAGTGGGTTGGACCCTGTTTGCGGTTGGTCTCGGGCGTACAGCCCGCACCGCCAGCGCGGGTTGGGTCGTGAGTTGGCTTGTCGCGGTGATTGCATTGGCCGTGCTGGCTCAGAGGGGTCGTTGGATCGTGGCCGAGGGAACGCTTGCCATCACGCTCTTCCCTATCCTCGTTCTCGTTGGAGTTGGTGCGGCAAGTGTCGGTGCGTGGTTGGAGAGCAAGGTTCGGTGGCCTGGTCTCGGCTTCGTTTGCGCACTAGGCATCGTGGGGTTAATCGTGGGGTTTCGAGGGGTCACGAGGGGTGCAGGGCCATGGCGAGACTGGCGCGCGGTAGCGCGCTTCGTGGCAGACAATACTGGCAGCCGAGACAAGCTTTCGACGTCGATGTGCCGCCGGGCAGTGGTCTTCTATGCGCCGGAGTTGTTCCGGGAACTCCCCGTCGAGGCGGATGTGGGGCGTGCCCTGGTGGTCTTCCCAGCCGCAGAGAGCGGGTGGCTGATCACGCCCGCAGAGGCCCGGCTCCATCCCGCCTGGGCCCAGGTGGAGGAGTGGGTTCGCACCTTCGGAGTGATCGACTTGAGCCCGCAGCCGGGCATCCACGCCTTTTATTACCGAAGGGGAGGGCGGCAAGTAGCTTTACGACGCGCTGCCGATTTTGTTTTACCGACCGCCACGGTGCGCCGTGGACGTCTTCTGGCGGATATGTTCGACGTGGCTGGCCCTTTGCCGACTTTGCTCTGGAAGGTTGACCAATTGGTGCTCGACCCGGGAGCCATTGTGGAACGCAACGAAGGTTTAGTCGAAGTCGTGGAAAAGTTGATTGCCTTCGGACAATTTGACCGGGCCTGGTCGCTCGCCGAACGTTTGCTCGCATTCGACCCCACCTGGGAGAAGGCTTTGCAGGTGCGGCAACGTTTGCACTCCGTTGCTCCGCGCACCCCAAGGTTTTTCGATTGAAAAGGCCCCCGTCCTATGCGATTGGGCGCGTTGTGATTCGGGACGTTCAGAACATTCCTCTCGTTGCCCACGTCGACGATCGAGGGTACCTGATCGAAATCGTGCGAGCTACCGATGCCCATTTGCCGAAGTTCGGCCAGGTGTATTTGGTCGGTAACTTTGCCAAGGGCACAGTGAGAGCCTTCCACAAGCACCTCGAGATGTGGGATCTCTTTTTCATTAGCCACGGTGCGGCGAAGTTTGTCTTGGTCGACGATCGGCCGGAGAGCCCAACGTACAGGGAAACGAACGTGTTCGTGGTCTCTTCCCGGAACCCGTCGCTCATTGTGGTTCCCCCCGGAGTATTTCACGGCTGGATGTCGTTGGAAGACGATACCCAAATGATTAGTACGGCCACCGAAGTTTACCGCCGGGGCAACCCGGACGAAGTGCGTGTGCCTCCGGATACTTTTGGCGATCACTGGACGGTGAAAGGGCGCTAAGCAAGTCGATGATCCTTCTAGTTGGCGGCGCTGGATACATCGGCTCCGTTTTGGCCGAAGAACTGTTGGAGCGTGGGTACACGGTTCGGATTATTGACCGTTTGTACTTCGGCGACGGTGGCGTCGCGCGCCTGCGTGATCGCGTGGAACTGATCGTGGCGGATATGCGCCGGCTCGAGCCGGCGCATTTTGCGGGGGTGCAGGCCGTAATCAACGTTGGCGGGTTATCGAATGACCCCACGGCGGAATATAATCCGGTGGCAAATTACGAAATGAATACTGTGGCGGCGGTGCGACTGGCGGAGTTGGCCAGGGCTGCGGGAGTTCGTCGCTACTTGTTTGCCTCGTCGTGCTCCATTTACGACCGGGGCTTATCCGAGGACGAGTCGGATGTGGTTTGTGATGAGACCACGCCGGTGCAGCCCCGTGCGGCCTATGCCCTTTCGAAGCTCGAAGCGGAGCAGCGCTTACTAGCAATGGCCAGTGCTGACTTTTGCCCCGTCGTTCTGCGCAAAGGAACCGTTTACGGTTTTTCTCCCCGGATGCGTTTCGACCTCGTCGTGAACACCTTTGTGCGAGATGCACTAGCCACGGGGCGCATGCGTTTGGTGTTCGGAGGCGAGATGTGGCGCCCGCTCGTGGAAGTGCGCGACGTTGCGCGCGCGTATGTGGCCTGCCTAGCGGCGGATGAAGAAGTGGTGCGTGGCCAAATCTTCAACGTTGCACGGGCAAACATGCGGATTTCGGAGCTTGCGCTGCGCGTGCGCGAGGCTCTGCGTGGAGAGGGGATCGCGGCGGAAATTGTTCCGGACTACACCTATCGCACCGTGAGAAGCTATCGCGTCTCCTGCCGGAAGATCGAAAGCATTTTGGGGTTCCGCGCTTTGGTCTCGGTGGAAGAAGCTGTCCGGGATATGGTCCGGCGGCTTCGCACTCCGGAGTTCGAAGACTTACACCATCCCCGGTTCGAGAACCTCCGATGGTTGCGGATGTTAGAGGAAGCAGAAAGCATCGTTGGTTCGGGACGGTCGATTTTCGCACCCCCACCGGCGGGATCTCCGCCTCTTCAAGTGGTACGGCGCTAGACTCAAGCCGCTGAGAAGCGGCTAACGGAGTTCCCTAGCGTGGGTGCCTTGCAAAGAGCCGCTTAGCCGTGGTACCCGACTGGCCCGGAGTCACAAGGAGAGTGTGGTCATGGATTCGTCGCACGCGCTCCGTAGAGCAAGCCGGGAGAATCCTCTGCGCCTGGATGACTTGAAGATTGCCATCTACATCCCCGCCTATAACGGGGCTTCGACCATCCCCAAGGTTCTCGACCGCATCCCGGAACACATCCGAAAAATTGCCGCTGAGATCTTCATCGTGGACAACGCGAGCCCCGACAACACCTATCTCGTGGGGCTGGGTTACGCCGCGCAAAAAGGAATGGCCAATTTACGGGTGTACCGTAACGAGTTCAACCGAGGGTACGGCGGCAGCCAAAAATTCGCCTACCAGCACTGCATCGACAACGGGTTCGATCTCGTGGTGATGCTTCATGGCGACGCGCAATACGCCCCGGAGAAGATTCCGTACCTGCTGGAACCGTTCTTGTACGGTGAGGCAGACATGGTCTTCGGGTCGCGGATGACCGGGGACCCACGTGCCGGGGGCATGCCACTTCATCGTTACCTCGGGAATATCTTTTTAACGAAGGTGGAAAACTGGGTACTGGGTTGGAACTTGTCCGAGTATCATTCCGGTTACCGGGTGTATGCGTGCGAGGCTCTGAAAAAGGTGCCCTTCCATAAGTGCTCCGACGCCTACCATTTTGATACGGAAATTTTGGTGCAGTTTGCCTTGGCGGGTCTGCGCGTCGTGGAACGAACGATCCCAACCTATTACGGAGACGAAAAGTGCTACGTAAACATCTGGAAATACGGGATTGACGTGTTGCTCACCATGGCGGAGTTCTGGCTACACAAGCATGGCTGGCGCCGAGTGGAAAAATTCGAGGTAGAACGGGTGCTGCCGCCTGGTGAGCCCACACCAGTGCCAGCGCTGGCCCGCTGATTGCCCCACGGTTCGACCCAAATCTCTGCACTCAGGTGGCTAGCTGGAAAGAGGGAAGCTGACGTCCGACCCTGGATTGGGAGGCTCCAAAGCAAACAGCGGCAGCGAATCTTCACAGCGGCATCTGCCCAGGGGGCAGGGTCACAGCAGACGTTGCTGGCGTTAGACAGAAGACAGGCGACTGCAGATTCCACCTCCATTAAAGTAGAGCCGGCCGTCGCATTAGCGACCCGTCCGGAGGGATGGCCTGCAGTGAGCTCCCCAATCGTGGGCACTGGAAACCCTTGTCTTTAGGATGTTGCGGGTAAGAACTGGGATAGACTCCGGTAAACGTTCCAAGCTAATGGGGAAAGATCGGGAGAGGGTCAGAGGCGGTGAACTCCGCGGTGCGAAACGTGCTGATTACCGGTGGCCGAGGGTACATTGGATCGGTTGTGATCCCTTACCTTCGTGCACTCGGGTACGCAGTGACCACGGTGGACACTGGTTGGTTCGACCAGTGGCGCTTGGAGCAAGCTGCGGAGGATTGGGCTCGCGGCGACATCCGGGAGCTGACTGGCAGGTGGCTGAGCGGGTTCGACGCTGTGGTGCACCTGGCCGCTCTGTCCAACGACCCGTTGGGGGCGCTCGATCCTGGGCTGACGGCCTCGATCAACTTGGAGAGCACGGTGCGACTGGCCCTGCTTGCTCGGGAGGCTGGGGTGAAGCGGTTCCTCTTCGCCTCTTCTTGCAGTGTTTACGGGTCGGCCGGTTCCGCGTGGGTGGACGAGTCGAGTGCCGCGAAGCCGCTGACAGCGTACGCCCACTCCAAATGGGCTGCGGAACGGCACTTGCTCGAGCTGAAGGCAAATGGGTTCGCGCCCGTGATTTTGCGTCTGGCCACGGTTTATGGTTTCTCCCCCAGCTTGCGTCTCGACTTGGTTGCGAACAATCTGACCGCGTGGGCTGTGGCGACGGGCGAGGTGCGTCTGCAATCTAACGGTCGAGCTTGGCGGCCGTTAGTCCACGTGCGCGACGTCGCACGAGCGATTGCAGCGGCCCTAGCCGCACCGGCCCAAAGCGTAGACGGTGAAGTATTCAATGTCGGATCCGACGATGCGAACTACACCGTGCTCGAAATTGCTGAGGCAGTCTGCAGTGCCGTGCCCGGTGCGCACATCTCTTTTGCCCCGCGAGCGCAGGCAGACGAGCGGAGTTACCGAGTACACTTCGAGAAACTCCGGCAGAAGCTCCCAACAGCAATCCCGGTAGTCAGATTCGAGACAGCCCTCGCGGAGCTTGCTGAAACGCTGCGCCACCTGGGCCTCGATGCGGCCAGCATGAGATCCGCGTGCTACCACCGCACCGCTCAACTGCGGGAACTGCAACAGGCGGGGTTGCTCGACGAGGCGTTACGGTGGCAGCGTATGTCGGGGCCGGAACGGCCGAGTAGCACGAGCGAGGTGCAGTGAGGGCTTCATGCCGGTGTTGGTCATCGGAGCGTCAGGGTTTGTTGGTTCCGCCTTGCTGGATGTGTTTGGCGCGGAAGCTGTGGGCACGTACTGCGAACGGCCGCGGCCGGGGTTGAGGCAACTGGACATGCGGGATGCCCGGGCGGTCGCAAAGTTAGTGTCCGAGATCGCTCCGTCGTGGATTCTCATTCCTGCGGCACAGCCGCACGTTGACTGGTGCGAAGAGCACGAAAGCGAATCACGCGACGTCAACGTTCATGGTCCCGCCGCGGTGGCCGGCGTAGCGCGCGAAATGGGAGCGCGAGTGCTCTTCTTTTCGACGGATTATGTATTCGATGGGCGCGAGGGGCCCTACGACGAATCGGCCAAGCCGGCGCCAATCAACGTATACGGGAAGCACAAGCTCGAGGCGGAGGAGCGGCTGTTGGACTCTAACCCGAGGAACCTCGTTGTCCGTATCTGCGGTGTTTACGGCTATGAACGCCCACCAAAGAACTTCGTCATGACCCTGATCGAGCGCCTGCGCGCTGGCGAACAGGTACGAGTTCCTTCCGACCAGTGGGGTACTCCCACCTATGTCCGCGATATCGCTCGAGCGGCAAAGACGTTGGTCGAGCGCGACGCTGCTGGTGTTTGGCATGTTGCAGGACCGGACTTTTTGCCACGCTACGACTTTGCCCGACGCGTCTGTGCCGAGTTCGGTTTGAATGAAGCACAAGTGTATTCCGTCCCGTCGAGCCGCCTGGGCCAACGGGCAAAACGCCCCGCTTACGCGGGCTTGCGGGCGCATCGGGCGGAAGCAGTCGGTGTATCCTGTCGAAACGTGGCCGATGGGCTTAAAGCGCTAGCAGGGGAAATGGCACAGGAGATCGCCCAGAGAGGTACCACAGTAGAAAAGCCATGATCCGGGACGTGCGTTTAATCGAGTTGAAGCCAAGGGTGGACGACCGCGGCTACTTGATCAAGGTTTTACGCGCTGATGATCCGCACTTCACAAAGTTCGGCGAAGTGTACATCGTAGGCGATTTTGCTCGGGGAACTGTGCGCGCTTGGCACAAGCACCGTGTGCTGTGGGACTATTTCCACATCAGCCATGGGGCTGCCAAATTTGCCCTGTGCGACGATCGGCCGGATAGCCCCACCTACCGAAAGATCGAGGAGTACGTTTTGAGCGCGCGAAATCCCTCTACGTTAGTGGTGCCTCCGGGTGTCTATCATGGCTGGGTGGCCCTCGAAGACGACACCCAGCTCGTGAGTATCGCCAGCGAGCTGTACGATCCCGACAACCCTGACGAGGAACGGATCCCGTGGAATTCGTTTGACTATGACTGGTCCGTTCGCTTTCGTTGAGGACCGACCGCTAGCAGGGCTTGGGCAAATGACCGCCGCTGTCGTGATTCCGACTTACAACGAGCGCGACAACATCCAACGCATCATTCCGGCACTTTTAAACGGGCGTGAGGGGTTACGGGTGATCGTGGTGGACGACAACTCCCCCGACGGTACTTCCGATGTCGTGCGCGAGATGAGCCACGCCGACTCCCGCATCTCGTTAATCGTACGTCCGCAAAAGCAAGGCATCGGGCCCGCGTACCTCACTGGTTTTCGGCGCGCGCTCGAGGATCACGCTGAGTTCATTCTGCAGATGGATGCCGACTTTTCCCACCCAGTGGACATGGTTCCCGAGTTGTTGCGCCTCGCCCAAGACTACGACTTGGTTCTGGGCTCGCGGTATCTCAGGGGCATCACGGTGGTGAATTGGCCGATTGGCCGATTGTTGCTGAGCTACTACGGTAACGCCTATGCGCGTTGGGTCACTGGCCTTCCGGTGGCCGATGTAACCGGGGGATTTAAATGCTGGCGGCGGGAACTTCTTGCCCGGATTCCGCTCGATCGTGTCCGCTCGAATGGTTACGCGTTCCAAATCGAGATGACCTTCCGTGCATGGCAACTGGGCGCCAGGCTTCATGAGACCCCCATTTTGTTCATGGATCGCACGGTGGGGGACTCCAAGATGAACAAGCGCATTGCGCTCGAAGCTCTCTGGATCGTGTGGTGGCTCAGGTGGCAGCGTTGGCTTCGGCGCCTGTGAGGTCATGGGTCGCCCCTTGCTGATTTTGAACGAGCGTGACCTTGGTCACCCTTGGGCTGGCGGAGCGGAGTTGCACATTGCGGAGATGGCCAAGTGCTTCGCGCGCCGGGGTTACGAACCAACCCTCCTTTGTACGCGGTATCCAGGTGCACAAAAGCAGGAGACAACCACCTACGGATTGCGGATCGTTCGTTTTGGCAACCGCCTGACCTATTACCTGCGGCTGCCAGGAGTGGTACGGCGTGAAGTGTGCCGTCCAGGCACGGTGATTTTGGAGCACTTGAACAAGATTCCGTTTTGCACCCCGCTTTACACGAGGGCGCCGGTTGTTTTGGTGACTCACCATCTCTTCGGGTGGACGGCATTTCGACAAGTTTCCGCTCCGGTGGCCGCGAGCGTGGTTGCGTTAGAACGGCTGATTCCATGGGTGTACCGCGGCTGCCCGTTTATCGCTGTTTCCCCTAGCACGAGGGATGACTTGGTTGCCCGCGGCATTGCCCCGGAATCGATCCGCGTCATCCCCAACGGGCTCGACCATTCCTTGTACAACCCCGAAGGAGCTTCTCCGGCGGAGCAACCGACGCTGCTCGTGTTAGGCAGGGTTGAGTTTTACAAGCGCATCGATCTTGTGTTGCGTGCTGCGAAGGAACTCCTTTTCGCCGTGCCGAGCTTGCACGTTGTGGTCGTGGGCGACGGCCGCGCCAAGGCGGAACTGCAGCGGCTGGCCAACGAGCTGGGTATCGGTGAGCGGGTGACCTTCACGGGTTTCGTGTCCGACGAAGTGAAGGTGGAGCACATCCGCCGGTGTCATGTATTGGTGAATACCTCGGAAAAAGAAGGTTGGGGCTTGACGGTGCTCGAGGCCAACGCCTGCGGGCTTCCCGTAGTAGCGAGCGACGTGCCCGGATTGCGCGACGCGGTCCGACACGGCGAGACCGGCCTGTTAGTCCCACACGGTGACCTCCCGGCGCTAGTGCAGGCGATTCGGCTGTTGCTGGAAAATGCTGCTTTAAGGGAGCACCTCCGGCGTGGTGCGCTTCAGTGGGCTCAACAGTTTTCTTGGGAGAAGGCTGCGGATGAGACGCTGAAGCTCGTGGAGTCAGTGGCAGCCCAACGGTAAATGGGTTCGGTGCAACCGGGCGCGCAAGTCCAGGGATCATTGCGAGGGCGCCTTCTGTGGCTCGTAGCCGCGGGGGCGTTTGCATACTTTGCGATGTTGCAGTTTTACGGGGTGAACCTGGGGGAGGAGAGTGCCACCGTATTTCTCCTCTACCGAACGGCCCGCGGTGAGCTCCCTTACGTGGATTTCATTAGTGGTTACACCCCCGGTTACTTTTTTTTTCACGCGCTGTTGTATCGATGGTTCGGGGAACACCTTTCCGTGGTACGGCTGGCTTTGGTGGCCGTGCATACGGTGAACGTCGTCTTGCTGTTCCGCATCGGCTTGCAGTTCCTCTCGCCTGCGTGGTCTTTGGTTGCGGCGTTCGCTTACCCGGCGTTGTTGCCGGTTGTGGAGACCTCGGAACTATCCTTCAACGTTCCGTACCCAGCTTGGTACTGCATTGGCTTTTTTTTGCTTGGTTGGCTGGTGGTTGAGAGGGCGAGGACCATGGACCGCCGGCCCCTGTGGTTCCTTGCCGGGGTGCTGGCCGGGGCGAGTTTTGCCTTCAAGCCGAATAGTGGTTTGTTCCAGGTGGCTTTCGCCATGATCGCAGCGAGCGCCGGGTTAACCTCGGTTTCGCGAGCCTGGGGCGTGATTGTGGCTGTTTCCGTGGTGGCGGGGGTCATAGCGGTATTCCGGCACCACCTGTTCGGCGCCACGGCGTTCGTGTTTTTGGCGCCGTTCGTGGTCACGGTAGTCGCCTGGCTCTGGTACAGCGCGTCTGGCAAAGCAAAGGCTGGGCAGCGCGCCACGGCTCTGCGGCCGATAGCGTGCGTGGCTGCGGGGTTCGCCCTTGCCACCTTGCCGTGGCTTCTTCCCTACTGGTTCCGGCTGGGAACCGGGCGGGTGTGGCGCGAGGTCTTGTTTGTTGGCTCGGGTTACGAGCAGCACTTTTACATTCCGTATGACTGGACTTGGTCGCTCTTCTTCCTTGCTGGTGGAGGCTTGCTGGTTCTTTGGTGGTGGCCTGTGGTGGCTCGCGGTCGCGTGGTAAGGTGGTTCGCGGCTGCAGCGCTTGCGGCTGTAGCAGTTGGTGTGGTCGCGTACGCTGTGGTTGCGCCGAAGCCGGAAGGGGTGGTCGAGTCGGTGATTTCGGCGGTCCGAAAAACCGCGTTTGTCGGCGTGCCGCTCGTGCATTGGGTGGTTGGTTTGGCAGCGTTGGCGGCAGTGGCTTTGAGGCGTCGTAACCCCGAAATGGAAAGGCTCGTGCTCTTGAGCCTCGGCGCACAGGCGTTGTTCTGGAATGCTTATCCGCGGAGCGACTTCTTCCACTTGGCTTACGCCGCCCCTCTCAGCTTTGTCCTTGGGGCTTACCTGGCGCAGGAGTGGGTCAGTCGCTGGGTGTCTTTCCTGGCAACGAGTGAGACGCGTTGCCGCCCGGCATGGATAGCTCCGGCAGTGGCGTTCGGTGTGCTCGTCGTTTGCGCCACTCCGCAGCTTCGTGTCGGGCGGGAGGTTGTCTCGTTCTTTCTTGGTTGGCGCTCGGCGCTAGAGTGGTGGAACACGCCCCGTGCACTCGTGTTGATCCGGAGCGACGCAGCCGGGGATCGCCAGCGCGCCTTTGCTGCAGTGGCGCGCTGGCTTGCGGCTCGGCAAGAGCGGGGAGGGTATCTCTTTACTTTCCCGGATTTGGATTTGCTGGGCTTTTTGACCGCGATGCCTCATCCCACGCGCATTGGCTACTTCAAGAGCGGCTGGCCTGGGCATGCTGTGGAGGCGGAGGTGGTAGACGAGCTCGATCGCCGGCCCCCGCGTTTTGTCGTAACGGAATATCCTCCATCTCTGTTCTTTTACGACGCGGCGGGATTTTTCTTTCTCCTGAAACATTGGGTGGAGCAGCGGTATGTCGTAGAACATCAGGTGGGAAGATTCCGTTTGTGGGTTCCGCGCAACGCGAGCTCAGGGAGCGCATCCCGTTCGGAACTGGCTGGCGGTGAAGCCAAGGCTGGTGGGGAACTCACTTCGGCGTGGCAGGAATGCGATCGGGGCGCACTACAGGCAATCCGCCGCAGGAGCGACCAACACTCAGTGACGCAATGGGTGGAGGCGTGGGCCCAGTTTGGAGTTCGTGCGTGGGATGTTGGTTGCGCGCGGCTTGGCCTCCGTGTGGCCGGGGAGCTTGGTGATGCCCACGCCGGTTGGAGTTTGGCTTCCGTGCGGTTAGGGACGGATTCGCCGTTGTACGCCGCTTGGGCCAACGCGCTGTGGAACATCGCGCTGCGGAACTTGCTTTTGCGGTGGCAGTTTGGCGGGCCAGACGCCCGCTTTCGCATGACGCCCCTTCCGCCCGAGCAGGCCGAGCAAATCGTACAGTGGCTGGCGCACGAAACAGACCCGCGTTTGCGCTTTTACTTTGCATGGGTGTTGGGCTCAGCAGGGCCTACGGAATTTTTGCGACAGGCGCTGCGGGAGGCGAACAGGTTTCCCGACGCACCGACGACGGCTTTGGAGCGCGGTTTGCTCGCGGCGCGGCTCGAGGATGAGGTCGGGGAATGGGTTCGCCTTGCGGAACACTTTGCCGAGTTCCCTTCCATTTTGCCGCCCTTGTTTCTCGAGTGGGCAGCGCGGAGTCCGGTGGCTAAAGCGGAGGTGGTCGAGCGCGCTTTGCACTCTAATCGCGCGGGCGTGCGGGAAGTCGCGGCGTACCTTGCGGTGCCGCTGGACGAGTGCCGACCGTGCGCCACCCTACAGCAGTTGGAAAAAAACGATCCCGTTTGGGAGGTGCGGCGAGCCGCTGCCTGGGCAGGGAAGCGGCTCGAATGCCGCGTTCGCTGTACTTCTGCTGGGGTTTCACGCTAGACAGGCGCCTCATGCGGGGACGCGAGTGGTCACGGGTGGACGGTGCGTTTTTCGCGGCAACCGCTCTCTACTTCTGTGCGCTGGTTCCTTACGGTCTCAACTTGGACGACGAGGGCACGCTGCTGTACCAAATCTACAGGACGGCGTTGGGTCATCGCCTCTACAGCGATTTCCACGCTGGCTACACCCCTGGGGTCTACTGGTGGAATGCGTTCTTGTTTCAGCTCTTCGGGGTCAACGTCCTGTACGTGCGATTCGTCTTGGCGATCGTGAACTCCCTCGCCGTTTACTTGATATACGCGCTAGCCCAGCGCCTCGGTGCGAAGCGTTGGCCGGCGGCGTTGGTGGCATGGTGCTATGTGACGTTAATCCCGTACTACGACGGGCAGTTTTTCTCGGCCAACATCCCGTACCCGATCTGGTACGTGACCCTGTTCTGGCTCGTTGCCCTGCGGTTCGTGCTTGGTTGGTGGGAGCAAAGAAGCACCTGGTACCTGTTCGCGGCTGGTCTCGCTACCGGAGCGGTGTTGGGGTTTAAGCCCAACAGCGGGATTCTCGCCGGTGCAGGCTGCGCTGCTGCAGTGGCGGCGCTTGTTCAAATCACAGCCAGTTCTCCCCGAGCATTTGCACCGCTCTATTGGTTCGTACGGATTACCGCTGGGCTTTTACCTTTTTTGGTGTTGGTTGGTCTAGTTTCGGTTGTGAGGGGTGCGGGAGGAACGAAAGAAATTCTCGCGGTGGTGTTGCCGCTTTTGGCCATGGTAGTCCTTGCGGCGTTTGTGCCGCGAGGCGTGCGGCGCCCGGTGGCCTGGACCCAAGCGGTTACCTACGCGTTGGCGTTTGTCGGTGGAATTGCAGTGGTGAGCGCACCTTGGGTGGTTCACTATTGGAGGCAGCTTGGCACCGCGCCCTTTTTTCGGGCCACACTGTTCGTGGGGACAGACTTTGCGAAATTTTACTTTGTCCCGTACCCGAGCTGGAGCGCGTTCGGTTGGGCGACCGTTGTAGCGGTGTCGGCCCTTGTGGTCACTCTTTGGGCGTTGCGCCAAAGGCTGCTTCCGGGTCGCGTTGTGGTCTGGTCAACGGTGGGGCTTGGCACAGTGGCCCTAGCGGCAGTGTGGATGCGTCCGCCTCCTATGGTGGAAGGTTTCTCCGCCTCCGTTGTGATGCGCCTACGCGACATAGCTTTTCCATTGGCGCTCCTCACACTGTGGTTAGGCTTGGCACGGGGTGCCCTCGTGGTGTGGAGGCTCCGCCGTGCATTATTGAGCGGAGATGGGCCTGACCAGGCCCCGGCCCGCCCGTTGCGGGAACTGCCGGCATTCGTGGTCGTCTTGTTCGGTGCGATCCTGATGCACGTCCAACTTTATCCCCGCATGGATTTCATGCACTTGGTGCCCGCTGTTCCTGCCCTTTTGGTCATTGCGGGGGTGCTCGTGAGCCGGTTTAGCGAGCGCTTTGCGGTTGTGGTGTGTCAAGGAATCGCGCGAGGCCGACAGCTTGGGCGATGGGCCCTTGCCCCGATTGCCGTGGTCATTGTGGCCGTGACGTTACCGGCTTGGCAGCGGGCGCTTTACGTGTGGTCGGTTGGATTGCGAGACTCGGATGCTCTTGCCCGCTTGCACAGTCCGCGCGCGCCGCTGGTCGTAGAACCGGCTGCCGCACGGTTGTTTTTGTCGCTCAATGAAACGGTGCGCTGGCTTACAGCGAACAGCGCTCCGGGCGAATTCGTTTTTACCTTTCCTGTTCTTGACGTAGTGTCTTTTCTGGCTGACCGGCACAACCCCACGCGGCACGGATACTTCTACCCTGGATGGCCCGGTCACGAGGTAGAGGCCGAGGTGATCGACGCCTTGCGGGCGCGGCCACCCCGGTTCGTCGTGACACTCCACGACCATCCGTTGTTCTTTGCTTCAGCGCCAGTGTACTACTTCAATCTCCGGAACTACATCACGAAGAACTATCGGCTAGCGCGACAAGTTGGGATGTTCGATATCCTCGCTCCCCGCAGCGACGGCGATCTTGAACCGGTCGATTTGCAGCCATTGACGCCGGACCGGGAGCTTTGGATCCAGGAGCTGCGTTACCGGCATGGCCGGGTGGCGCACGAGCTTGAAGGGGCCTTAAAGGAGCTGGAGGGGGAGGAGCCAGAACTCTTGGCCCGCAGATTGGCGGGTGAAAGTCCCGCGGTGCAGCACCTTGCCGTGACTCTCATTCGCAAGTCGCGTAGCGCAACCGGTGCGGCGGCTTTGGCTCTGCTGTGGGAGCAGGGGCAATTAGGGAGAAAAACGGAGGAGCTTGCCCTTCGGACCATTGCGGAAGTCGGTGACGCTTCGTGTGTGGCGCCGTTGCTCCGGCTATACGAAGCGGTGCCATCTGCACGCGAAAAAGTGGCGGGCTTGCTGTACCATATCTCGGGTAAGCTGGCGTTCGCGGCGTACTGGTTTTCTCAGGAATGGCGGGCGGGAGACGAGAGGCTCGGAGCGCTGGAGGCAGAGCAGCTCGCGGCTTGGGCAGATAACCCTTTCCAGTCGCTGGCCTTGAGGTTGTTTGCGGTGCGGGCCGCGGCACACCTGGAAACGAAGGCCATGGTGCCGGTCTTGGTGAGATTGATTGGCGACCGCAGTGAATGGCCCGATCTTTCCGTCCAGGCTGCGGACACGTTGTCCGCGCTACGGTTGGCGCGTCCGCTTTCCCCAGCCATCGTGCGCCTCTTGCGTTTGGAGCAATTGTGGGTGCCGGCTGTCGTGGCGGCCAATTGGTCAGCGGATGACGACGAAGGGCGGGCCGCACTGGAGTCGGAAATGACCAACCCACGTGCCGAAGTGCGTGCGGCTGCTTTTTGGATTGCCGCTGGAGTGCGGGATCCTGCGTTACAGCCAGCCCTGGAAGCTGGCCTCGGCGACGGGCTTGTCGAGGTACGAATGGCAGCAGCCTGGGGCTTAGGGGAGTTGGGACAACGTTCGGCAGTCTCTGTGCTGGAGAAGCATCTATCGGATCCCGACGACAGAGTGCAGACCTTCGTCCGCGGCGCACTGGCCAAACTGGGCGTGCCAGTTCCGGCTGTGGCCCTGGGGTCGTAGGGGAGGAGCAAGATGAGTGAGTTGGGAGCTCAGGGCGGGCTTTTCACCGGCGAACGACTTCACGCTGGCGACCCGCTCTTTCAGGCCGACCTGGCTCGGCACGTGTTCGCCTACCAATACGCGCGAGAGCTTGCACGGGGAAAACGGGTACTGGATGCCGGCTGCGGCGACGGTTACGGCACAGCGTTATTGGCGGAAGCCGCGGCCTACGTGGTCGGTGTCGACCGCGAGGAGCGTGCGATTGCCACAGCCAGAGAGCGCTACCAGCGCGCGAACCTCAGCTACCACGTGTGTCGGCTGGAGGAGCTCGAAGGATTGGGGGAGCGGTTCGATTTAATTTGCCACTTCCAGGTAATCGAACATCTACCCGACCCCCTGCCATTTCTTCGTGCTGCCGCGAGGGTTCTCACCCCAAAGGGACAATTGCTGATTACCACACCGAATCGGTTGTTGAGTCGGATCGAGAACCCCTATCATGTGCACGAGTATGTTGCGGAAGAGCTGCACGGGCTCCTGACCACCGTCTTCCCCTACGTGGAAGTTTGGGGCGTTTGGGGCAACGAGAAGGTGATGGCCTTCGAGACGGAGAGGGTTCGTCAAGCGCAGCGCATTTTACGGCTCGATCCCCTCGGCCTGAGGCGGTTGCTTCCCCGAGCGCTCGTGGAGTGGGCCTACCCGCGGCTTGCCCGCCTAGTACGTCGGCAAATCGCGCCGGAGGCCAGGGAGAACCTTGGGGTCAGTGACTTCATGATTCGCAAGGAGACAGAAGGTGCGTTGGATCTTTTTGCCGTCTGCCACTGCGCGCGATGAGATGGGCGCTACGGCTGGAAGGTGTGGTACGACGAGGCTGATGGGTGTGGTAGTGCTTTCCCAGGTGTTGCTTTCGCTTGCCCCGCAGCAGGCGCACGGGTCTGTTGCGGAACTCGCCACGCGGTGGCGAGAAGCCTGCCAGACGCGCAACGTTACCGCTTGGCAGCATCTTTTCTCGCCGGAGGCGACGTACGAAGATTCGTTGACCGGGAAACCTATCCCCGCGCGCTCGCATGGTGGCCCTTTTGCCGCGCTCTGGCCGCAGGCAGCTCGTTGGGAGTGTGTCGTGCGGCAGGTGATTCCGCTCGAAGGTGGCGGTGCCGTGGAGTGGCGGGCGAGTGCGAAGGTGGGCGAGAACGATCTTGAATTCACGGGATTGGCAGTGTTTGCTGTGGAGAAGGGAGAGTTCGTTTGGATGCGGAATTATTTCGACACGCGGCCGTTTTTAAAGTTGCTCCGGCGTACAGCGGAACGGTAGGAAATGATGCGTCGCAGGGGCTGGCGCTGGCATTTGATTTGGTTCTTTTGGGTTTCGCTTGCGGTCTGGGTGGCGGAGCGAGTAGAGGGCCGCACGGGGGCAGACGTTCTGGTGGTGTTGCCGCAGCAGTTTTTGCCGACAAACGGCGCCGTGCACTACAGTATTGGTGGTGGAGGGCTCGGGCTTCTTTGCACAGTCCAGCATGCGGCCTACTTTGTTGCTCCCGTGCCGTTGCCCACGGGCGTGCGTATTCAGCGGGTGGAGGCAGTTTTTGACGATTCCGCGGAAGACGCCTTTGGAGTGGTCACGCTGTGGCGCATTGGGGAACGAGTGCGCGACCTTTTGGCACTTACGCCCGTGTCGCTGGCACGACCACTGCGGGAGATTTCGGCTGTGGATTTGGCCGAGCCGGAGATCGTGCGGCGAGACTTTCAGTATTGGTTGCACCTCACGTTAACGGGTCCGGATGTTTGTTTGCGTGCAGTGCGGGTGCATTATGCGCAAGACTAGGGTTCCGCACAGCGGGCGACTCGAGGTCGAAGGGAGTTCGGTTTGTCTCTTGCCATGCCTGCCAAAGCGTTGGTTTTTGACGTAGACAACACATTGACGCCCCCGCGCACCCCTCTCCGTGAGGAGATGGCCGAAGCGCTGAAGGGATTGGTGGTACCTTTTCATTTGGCCGCCGGAAGCGACTTGCAGTTGGTGGCCGAACAGGTCATGGAGCCACTCGCACGGTTTGGGTTCACGGGCACGTTCGACGCTTTCGTGTGTAACGGAGCCGATCGCTACCGCTGCGTTCTCTCCGCAGGGTCGATTCGTGTGCACCAGCTATTTCGGTTCGAATTGCGGGCTCACTTGGGCGAGGAAGCCTATCGCCGCTTGCGGAACGAACTACTGCAGGTGCTGCAGCAGCCGGAATTTTCTCTGGAAGGCACGGGCATTACCATCAGCGGGGAACAGGTGATCGAGCGGGGGAGCATGATCAACGTGGTGCCCATGGGGCGGCCGGAAAAGATGAGCCAGGAAGCGTATGCTCAGCGAGCGCAGTTTGTCGACTTCGATCGCCGCACGGGTTATCGCCTGCGCCTGTTGGAGCGATTACGCGAGCTAGTGTCGCCGTGGCGCGAGAGCCACGGCCTTCGCGTAACACTGGGTGGGCAAACTTCGTTCGATGTCGTCGTCGAGGGCTTTGACAAGCGATACCCCTTACGAACCCTCCTGGAAGAAGGGACGGAGGGAATCCTTTACTTTGGTGACGCTTTACACCCAGAAGGCAACGATCGAGCGGTGTTGGAGTTCATCGCAACCTGGACAAAACCAGGTGTTTGCCCCGTGGAGGCGGTTGCCGTCGAGAACTGGCAAGAGACCCGCCGCAAGTTGTTGGAGCTGGGTTTGGTGCGATTGGACTCCGGCAGGCGGGATGGCTTGCCACGCGACTGAAGACGTGTGGCGGATGAGGATCCTGCGATGAGCCAGCGGAAGGGAAAACGGCCACCGCTTTACGCCGTCGTCATGGCCGGTGGGCAGGGCACCCGTTTTTGGCCCGTGAGCCGAACGGGCAATCCGAAGCAGTTCCTGTGCTTGGATGGCAGAAGGACCCTTCTGCAACAAACCGTGCAGCGACTGGTCCCTCTGGTGGGCTGGGAGCGACTGCTGGTGGTGACGCACCACGCGTACGCCCGCAAGGTGCGGATGGAGTTGCCGCAGCTACCAAAGGAAAACGTTTTGCCGGAACCCGAGGCGCGAAATACACTCCCGTGCCTCCTGTTTGCTGCCGCCACCATCCGCTTACGCGAGCCAGGGGCGACCATGATTGCCGCCCCAGCGGATCATTTGGTGCAGCCGGTCGGCCGTTGGAGGCAAGCACTGCGCGAAGCGGCCCACTTGGCGGAAAGCGAGAAAGCATTGGTGACGCTCGGCATTCCACCAACGCGCGCAGAAACGGGATATGGCTATATCGAGTGCGGTGAACGTCTCGAAAGCGAGCGCCTCGAAAGCGAGGCGTACCGAGTACGCCGCTTTCGAGAAAAACCGGACAGTCGAACGGCGCGACGCTTTGTGCGGAGCAACCGCTTCTTGTGGAACAGCGGAGTCTTCGTTTGGACTGTAGAAGCATTCTGGCAAGCTGCTGGCGAAGTTGCCGCACAGACGACGTCGCGATTTGAGCAAGCATTCTTTAAACCTGGGCGCGCGCCTCGGCGCCGGGTGCTCGCGGCTCTCTACCAAGAGCTTCCGTCCATTTCGGTGGACCATGCCGTGCTCGAGCCACTTTCTATTCGTGGCACGCTGCCGATCATCGTGTTGAAGAGCGCATTTGCTTGGAGCGATGTCGGAAGCTGGGCGGAACTGGGCGCGTTTTTGCGGGCGGGAAGCAACGCTAACGCCGTTAGGGGCCGGTTGGTCAACGTGAACAGCTCGAACAACCTGGTGTGGAGCCCGGCGAGGCTCGTGGCCTTGGTTGGGGTGGAGAACACGATCGTGGTGGATACTCCCGACGCCCTGCTGGTTTGCCGGAAGGACGATGCGCAGGCCATTCGTCAGGTCGTCGAGCAGCTACGCCAAAAAAAGTGGATGCAATACTTGTGAACCGTAGCTGCTTTTGGCTCCTTGCCATCACAAGTTCCTTTACGATGGCACTTTTGGGCTGTGGCGAGAGAGCGAACAGAACGCCCAGCCGTGTAGAGGCCGAACGTTGGGCTGCCGCTTGGATCGGGGCGCTCAACAGCCGAAGCTTGGAACAGGTGAATGGACTTCTCCCCCCGGAGGCGCGCTATTGGAGTACAATGCTTGTAGCCCCAATTGGCAGCAGCGAGGTTCCGAGGCACGTCCAGACATTCTGGCGGTTGTTTCCGCGTGGGCGTGTGGAGCGGCGTGCGGTCCACCGGGGGCCGGGCCATGTGATCGTCGAATGGCGCGCCTGGCCGGACGCCAGCGAGCAGGAAAAGGTTTGGAATGGCGTGACCGTACTGACCTTTGGGCACAAAGGGTTGCGAGAGGTGAAAACGTTTTTCGACCCGATCGTTTTGCTTCCCTATTTTTACGGAACAAAGCGTTGACTAGCTCGACTGGCGCAGAGTTCTCCACCGTTGGGCCAAGTTCGAGCAGCGATTGGGTGTTGGGCGTTTTTCACGCGGATTATCCTTTCTTTCTGACGCGGGAGGGCCGGGCCGCTCTAGGCGGGCTCCTCCCCGTTCCCCGCCTCACGCGTGCCGTTTCCTTTTGAGTGCAGCGCGGCCACTGCACGCACGAAAAGTCCGATTCGGTGTTGACCGGGGGCGCCGGGCCAGCGTTAGGCTTGAGTTCCTATTCTTCGAACAAGCGAACCCCTACGTTGGCGGCTCGAGTGCGCGCCACGTAGCTCCTCCAGCGCACGATCGCGCTTGTTCCCTGCTTCCCTGGTGATGCCGCGCTCTGTTTTCACCCTGGGTTGCACAGCTCCCGCTCGTCGTTTTCCGAAGTGTCGGTGGTGGTGCAACCGCCGGCTGGGTAGCTGCCAAGGTGCCTGGGTGTGCTGCGGTTATGCCTCACTGTCTCCACGCTCCACAGGCCGATCTGCGGTGCGCCTTGCAAGAGACCCAGTGCCGTCGGCTCTTGAATCGATGTGCTGGAGCGTGCTTGGGCGTCAAGCCAAGGAGTGCAGCTACCTGCCCCGGAATGAGCTTGGCTTCTCGCCAAGCCTGTGACGCATGGCACGGAGGCACTGGGTCGTCGGCTTGTTGCTCTGCAAAGGGACTCGCCCGACAATCCTGCCAAGGGCTTCAACGGAAAGCGGGCCGGGCGTAAGCGAAAGTCTTGTATTGACAAACATACTGCTGTCTGTGGTAAGGGTGCGGCAAGTCGACGGTCCGGAAGTAGCAACAAGCCGACTGAGGGATACGAGGGATAGTCGAGGGAGACGTTGAAAACAGGGGGTTTTATGCGAGCAGTTGCGTCGTACTTTAGCATTGCCGGAATGCTCTTGGCTCTGGTGTTGGCACCGCCCAGTGCAACCCGAGCGCAAATTTCCGGGTTCAACGTTAGCACCGCGGGCAGCGCGGGCAGCCCTGGCAACAACTCAGACGGCTTTACCGGCTTTTCCGTTGCGAAACAAATCGAGACTGCCACCCAGATTCGGAGCCGTTACGCGTTTAATGTGAACGCCGACGTTGGGATCTTCTCGACGCGCGACCAGTACGGAACAGCGCAACACAATCTGTCGTTCACGGTGACCACGCCAGGCGGCTACCGGCTGGATGTGGTGCAATCTTTAGTGGGTGCGCGTGAAGTCAACAGTGACGCCATTGGCTGCGATGGCAGCACGAGTATGAGCGGTGTGTCGGGCAGCCAGACCGGTGGCTCTAGTGTTACCGGCAGCCTGAACATCGGTGGCCCACCGGGGGGAAGCTTTAGTCTTGGGGCGAGCGCGTCGATCTATGGTACAAGCAATGGCGTAGCGAAGAGCCACACTCTGACTTTTACCTGGACAGCAAACGTGCGGTCGAATTCTTGCGAGGCCGCGGTGCGCTTGGGTGAACAAAACGGTTCCACCACGGACTGCGACGTTTGCGGCTATCCCGGAAGCCCAGGGCGTACCCAAGCAAATGATGGCCATTTTGTCACGGTTACGTTTAACGCCCTTTGTGGCAACGGGGTCATCGACACCGTTGTGGGAGAGCAGTGCGATCCAGCCATTTCTGGTAGCGTGTGTTGCACGGCCAACTGCACCTTTGCCTCCACTTCTACCGTGTGCCGTAGTGCGGCGGGCGAGTGCGATGCGGTGGAGTTTTGCACGGGAACGGCAGCCACCTGCCCAGCCGACGCGAAGAAGCCTGCGGGAACCGCCTGTAGTGACGATGGCAAGCCATGCCGACTCGACATTTGCGATGGCACGAGTAACGCCTGTACACATCCCATTGCTCCAAATACCACGATTTGTCGCCCATCCGTGGGTGTTTGCGATGTGACCGACTATTGTGACGGTTTCAACGAAACTTGTCCGCCCGACCAGGTTGCGCCGCCGACTACGGTTTGCCGGGCTTCGGCTGGGGAATGCGACATCACGGACTACTGTACCGGTACGAGTGCGACCTGTCCTGCGGACGCAAAGAGCACGGCGCTCTGCCGCGCTGCGGCCGGGGACTGCGACGTAGCGGAGTACTGTGACGGGGTGAATGATACCTGCCCAGCGAACGGGTTTAAGAGTTCGTCCACCGTGTGCCGTGCTGCGGCCGGAGCCTGCGACCAGGCTGAGAATTGTACCGGCACGAGTGCGACTTGCCCAGCGGATGCGAAGAAACCAGCTTCCACCGTTTGTCGGCCAGCCGCAGACGTTTGCGACATAGCGGAAAACTGCCCAGGGAACGCCAACGACTGTCCCTCCGACGTGTTGCGTCCGAGCACGTACACGTGCCGCGCAGCAGCCGGGGTGTGCGACGTGGCGGAGAACTGCA
>FMJZ01003564.1_pt1 | contig 42161 bp, 40 predicted proteins | sample 1987881 | NCBI WGS metagenome assembly FMJZ01 (sample SAMEA4378227, study PRJEB15110) | soil metagenome | biome: soil; feature: Field; material: Soil | place: India | collected 2015-03-11 | depth 0 m
GTAGCTCAGTGGTAGAGCAGGGGACTCATAAGCCCTTGGTCGGGGGTTCAAATCCCTCCTCTGGCACCAGATTTTTTCTGGGTTCGTCTCAGCGCTTTCAGCAAGTCAGTTTAACCCGAGCGCCAGGCCAATCTGCCTTGTTAAAAACGCCATGCTCCATGCCAGCAGTGCCATGTAGGTCCATTGTATGATGGGCCATTTGATCGAGTTTGTCTCGCGCCACATAACAACGATGGTACTGGCGCATTGCAATGCGAACACGTAAAACACCATCAACGTCAGCCCCGTAAGCGTTGTGTACACGGGTGTACCGTCGGGTTTACGCTGTGCTTTGAGTGTCTGGACAAGGTTCCGCACTGCAACATCTGAGCGATCGAATTGGCCGACGTTGTAAATAGTTGACATTGTGCTGACGAACACCTCGCGCGCGGCAAATGAGGTGACAATCCCAATGCCAATTTTCCAATCGAACCCAAGCGGCGCAATTAGAGGCTCGATTAACCGCCCGGTGCGCCCGGCGAAACTTTGCATCAGGCGCGTTGCATTTCGTTCGGCTGCGATTGCATTTTGCAAAGCCAATCCTTCGGCTGTGCTCAGGTCACCTGCAGCAACGTTTGCCTGCACCTCAGCCAGCTTTGCTTTGTACGTCTGCTCGAGCTGCGTGTTGCGCGGGTATGTTGCGAGAAACCATAAGAGAATGTTTATGCCCAGAATAATCGTGCCGGCGCGGTACAGAAATAGTTTTGCGCGGTCCCACATGTGCCGCAACACAGCGGTGAACATTGGCTTGCGATACGGCGGCAGTTCCATGACCACCATGGGCGGTTCGGCCCTGAGCAACGTGTTTTTGAACAGCCACGCCATCAAAAGCGCAAATACAATGCCGAGCAGGTACATGCCGAACAACGTCAGCCCCGGTAGTTTCAAAAAGCCGAGCACGCGCGCGTCGGGTATGCATGCCGAGATCAGCAGAGTGTACACTGGTAACCGCGCTGAGCAACTCATCAGAGGTGCAACCAGGCAAGTCACGAGTCTATCGCGTTGGCTTTCGATTGTGCGTGTGGCCATTATGCCGGGTATCGCGCATGCAAATGAGCTTAGCAACGGAATGAAACTTTTACCGGCCAGACCAACCTTGCTCAGGACCCTGTCCATTAAAAATGCTGCGCGTGCCATGTAACCTGTGTCTTCCAAAAACTCAATGAACAAAAACAGCAGCAATATCTGCGGCAAAAAAACAACCACGGCACCTACACCGCCCACAACGCCGTCAACAAGCAGGTCGTGCAGGTCGCCGGCAGGCACAATGCGGTCGAGCGCACTACCCAATAGCCCAACGCATAGCTCCAATGCAAATGTCGGTATTCGTCCCAAGACGAACATTGCTTGGAACATCAGCGCCATTATAACCAGGAAAATTGCCGTGCCCCACACACGATGCGTCAGTACACGGTCAAGTTTGTCTGTGAAACTTCCGCCAGCCTGCTCATGCTCGGTAGTTACAGCCTGTTGTATTGCGTGTGCGGTTGCGTACCTGGCCTCAATTGGTACCGTGCGCCAATCAATCCCAGCAGATTCAAGTCGTGCGCGTGCAGCAGTGACGGCGTCCAAGACAGTTTTAGGCAAATGTTTAGCGCTTGCGCTGAGGGCACGCGCACTGCTCAACAGCAGGAGTGCCTCTGCCGAAGCAAGCGCCGCCGGGTAGGGCCGGATCGTTCCAAGTAAGGTAGCCAGCGTGTCAACCTCGGCTTGGAACGGTTTGGGTAACTGGCAAAAGGATTTTGGTTGAGTCGGGTTCGGCTGTTGCAGCGCCGAAATTATTGCGTTGCGCAATTCAGGTATGCCTTTTCGGCCAACTGCAACTGTGGGCACAACAGGTACACCGAGCGCGTCGGCTAGTTTTGATGCATCAACTTGTCTGCCGTTGGCTTCGGCCACGTCCACCATGTTCAACGCAACCATGGTCGGGTAACCAAGCTCGATCACCTGCGTTGCGTAGTAAAGGTTGCGTTCGAGGTTTGAGGCATCCACTACAATCACAACAAGTGCCGGAGGCGGTACATCCGACTGGTGCTGCAACAGCACGTCACATGCGATCTGTTCCGCGATTGAGGTTGGGCGCAGGCTGTACGCGCCCGGCAGGTCAAGCACACGCGCGTTTAACCCGGCTGGTGCACCGCTGAGCCTGCCCTCGATACGCTCGACAGTTACACCGGCGTAATTACCGACCTTGGCGCGCAGACCGGTAAGCGCGTTAAACACCGTTGTCTTGCCCGTGTTCGGGTTGCCCGTAAGAACCACATACAACGGCTCTGCAGACTTGACGGGTGCACAAGGCGCAGGTGCCACGTCTCCCCCAGAAAACTGAGTTTCCTTGTGGTTGCGTGCGGGGTACTGTGTTTGGCTCATTTCGAATTCGTTTGCCTCGGCACCATGTCGCCAAGGCACACCCAAATCTGGTCGGCTTCGTGCCTGCGCAAGCTCAGATTGTACCCGCGCACTCGGATCTCGATCGGGTCACCAAAGGGAGCAAATCGGACAAGCTCGACCGGTGTGCCAACCAATAGACCGAGCTCAAATAGCCTGCGCCTGTCTTCGGCAGGCAACCTGATCTCGGCTACGGTCGCGCTTGCACCTTCGCTCAGCGCTGTAAGTGGTTTGGGTTCAACCGCCATTTAACCTGTACCAGTCAAGTCTTTGGGAAGCTCAACCAAGATGTTGTCTGCTAAATCTTTGCTCAACCACAGTTGAGTACCTGCAACCTGGCAAATGTAGCTAGGCTGGCGGCTCACCAGTTTGATTTGTCGGCGCTCCGCCAAACCCATCTCGCGCAACCTGTCTGCGTCATCAGCCGACACCGCCAACTTTTTGATGCGCACAACCGTGCCCGCTGCAACCTTGCTCAGCGGACAAACCGCTACAGCCGCACCAGGCTGGCGCGCTTTCGACTCGGCCGGCTTTTTATCGTGCATCGGCTGAGGATAACCCAATTGCGCACCACTGGCAAGAAACACTGGCCCCGACACGCCCGTTTTACAGTCGCAATAACCGCAAAAACTGTGTTCGTGGTGTGTATCTGGTACACAGTTTTTGCATCCGCGCGACTAAAAACGGTGTTTACACGCTTGCAGCCTTTATAATAGGTTATCAAGTGCATGACCGGCTCGATTCTCTCCGAGTGGTTGAGCGTGAGCGGCTGGGTTGATTTGGTGTGGTTGATCCCGGTCGGCGGCTTCCAGCTCTGGATGATGGTGCATGCAATCCTGAACCGCGAATGGGTATGGGCGGTGTTAATCTTCATTTTCCCGTTCTTTGGTGCGTTTTGGTATTTTCTGACTGAATTCCGCGCTTCAGGCTCACTCACACGCGGATTCGAGTTGCCGGGCGCCCAAACCCGCAAACGCATCAGAGAACTCGAAGCGCAGATTCATCACCTCGACAAAGCGCATCATTACTCGCAACTGGGCGACATTTATTTTCAGCGCGGCAAACTCGACAAGGCAGAGTCGTGCTATCGCGCTGCGCTTGAGCGTGATCCGCAAGACATTGACACTCGAGCGCATCTTGGGCAGTGCCTGCTGCGATTGAAGCGGCCTGCCGAGGCACGTGCATTACTCGAAGGTGTATGCGCTGAAAACCCGAACCACGACTATGGGTATTCGTTGATGGCGTATGCTGAGGCATTGAGCGCACTAGGCGAAACCGATGCAGCGCTCCGGGTCTGGCAACAGGTAACAGCAAATCACTCATACCCGCGTGCAAAAGTGCAACTGGCCGAGCTGTACATTGCCAAGGGGCAAACTCAACAGGCTAAAGCCGAGCTGCAAGAGGTGCTAAGTGACGACCCACACGCACCGGTTTTCCAGCGTAAACGCGATCGCCCATGGGTGCGCCGCGCAAAACGATTGTTGCGCCAGCTCGAAGGCTGAACCGGACAATCCAGCCTACTGCAGTTGAATTTGTTGACCCCCAACCGTAATTTCGTCTTCAGTCAATGCCGGGTTTAATTGCCATAGTCGGGCGCCCAAATGTGGGTAAATCAGCCCTGTTCAACCGGCTCGTCGGCCGGCGCATTGCAATCGTGCACGACGAACCGGGTGTAACGCGCGACCGCGTAAGTGCCGAGGCCGAGTGGCACGGACACGCATTTACACTTGTTGACACCGGCGGGCTTGCGCTGCTGCGCGGCGAAAAAGCGCACGACATAATCGTAGCCGCCACAGTGCAACAGGTGAACCTGGCAATTGACGCTGCTGACGTTGTGATTTTTGTTGTTGACGTGCAAGACGGTGTTGTGCCGCTAGACCATGAAATTGCACAGCGGCTCCGCCAGAGCGGCAAACACGTGATTGTTGCCGCAAACAAGGCAGACTCGAAACATGCTGCACTTAAAGCAGTAGAGTTTACCGAGCTTGGCTTCGAAAAAGTGTTTCCCGTAAGCGCAATTCATGGACACGGCGTTAACGAGTTGATGAAGACTGCAGTTGCGTTGCTGCCGGAGCCGAAACCCGCCGATGCATCCGCAGAACAACCCGCTGAAAGTCAACCCCTCAAAATTGCAATAGTCGGTAGACCGAACGTGGGTAAGTCATCCTTGATAAACGCGTTAATCGGCTCCGAACGCGTGATTGTCACACCTGTTCCCGGTACAACTCGTGATGCAGTTGACGTGCCATTCGAAATCGAGACAGACGGCATCCGCCAACGGTATATCCTAATCGACACAGCAGGTATCCGGCGCAAACGCAGCATCGAAAGTTCAGTTGAGTTTTTCAGTATCGCACGTGCTGAGGCCGCAATTGCCCGGAGCGATATTACTGTGCTTGTGCTTGATGCCGAATCTGGCGTGGTTCAACAGGACAAAAAAGTTGCAGGCTTGATCCAACAACACAACAAACCGTGTGTAATTGCGGTCAACAAATGGGACTTGTTCGAGCAACAGATCGAAACTGCAGCAAAACCACGCAGAAAAACAAAAGCCACTCCAACAGATCAAACGCCGCGCACGTTGGCTGGGTTTGCCAGATGGGTTCAAGACCGGCTTTTCTTTCTGGATTATGCGCCTGTGATCTTTACCTCAGCAGTGACAAAGTTCAACTTGGACAGGTTGCTCGAGGCCATACGGTATGTCGCGGCCGAATTACAGCAAAAGATTCCCACCAGCATCTTGAACCGAACACTCCACGACGCAATCGAGCGCAGGCAACCACCAAGTTCACAAGGGCACCGACTAAAATTCTTCTATGCAACACAAACCAAGCAGGCGCCGCCCACGTTTCTGCTGTTTGTAAACCGGGTCGAGCTGCTGACTGAGCAGTACAAAAAGTACCTCGCAGACCAGTTACGTCGTGCATTCGGTTATGAGGGTTGTCCGATTGTGCTTGTGGTACGACCGCGCCCGCGTCCAGGCGAACACCAAAAAACAGCCTCAAATGTATCGTGCAGGCCAACCAGCTAAACTGCGCAGGGTGCACTACACCCACAACCGCTAATCAATAACACACGCGGTTTGGGAAAACTTGCGCTGTACCGCGCTTGTCCTATACTCGGCGCCGGTCTCGGCAAAGACAGACTTTTTGATCCTGGACCACTGCGCATGAACAAGACCATCGAGTTTGTAATCTGGCTACTTGTGTGTTGTGCACTTTGTGCAAGTGCAGCCGGACCAAAGCATAACTGGGACCTGCACTGCGCACAATGCCACGGCACCGACGGCAAAGGCAAAACTAAGATGGGAGAAAAACTCGGTGTCAAAGACCTCACAGACCCAGCTTTACAGGCAAAAGTGTCGGACGAAGACATGGTCAAAACCATCAAGAACGGTGTACGGTCCGGTGGCATGACAAGAATGAAAGCCTACGGCGACGTGCTCACGGATGAGGAAATCCGGCAGCTTGTAAAGCTGATTCGCAGTTTCAAAAAGTAGTCGGCTGCAGTTTGAACGATGCTCACTGTACTCGTACGCTGCCGAAGGTTCACCTCTTCAACTCCAGCTACCAAGTCATAGCATTCGCAGCTTGAACAGCACCATTTGGCACAAATGACTTGGTTGGATAAGGAGCGCACCGTGCCCTGCGTGTGGGTTTGCGTGGCCCCCCTACACAACAACCTCAAAACAAACTTCTCCGCGAAACCACCAGCAATGCCGCGCGCATATGTGCTCGATGCAGGGCTTGTCTGCGTACAAGCGCACACAGGCAGTTGCCTCCAAGCCATGCTACCGCAGCAGCAGGCCGGGTGTGCACCTCAATCCAGTTTCCCAAGCCTCATTATTCCCCCGTGGTGTGCAAGCTGGGGTAAGCCCGCACTCGCTCGGGTGCGAAAAACGGTTGTGTACCACAATCCTGTTGGATTCTTACCAAACTGCAACAGGCTGTTCTACCAGCGACACGACCAGCCAAAGGATTTAGATTGCCCCAGCCGGCGCGGCAAGCCGGGCTACAGATTGGGATTAAGATTTTTTTCGTTGATCAAGCCGCCAATGCAGCCAGAATTTGGCAAATGAACGCTGCCGGCGCAAACTGCACAGCGTTACCGGCTGTGATCGAGCGGGATGAGTTGCCGCACTTGGTCGAGGTGCTAAAGGCCGGTAGATACACGGTATTTGGCCCGAAACTGGCCAACGGCGCCATTGTGTACGATGAACTGACCGATGCAGCCGAGTTGCCAGCCGGTTTGACCGAAGACCAACGCCCCGGCTCTTACAGGCTGAAGAAGCGGCCGGATGAGGCTTTGTTCGGTTATACAGTCGGGCCGCATTCGTGGAAAAAGTTTTTCCACCCTGCAACAGCAGTCCTTTGGCAGGCGCAGCGCACTGCAAATGGGTTCGACGTTTCCGCACAGCCCGGTCACACGCAGAAACTTGCGCTGGTCGGCGTCAGACCGTGTGACCTGCATGCAATTTCAACTTTGGACGGTATTCTTGCTCAGGGCACCTTTCGCGACCCGATCTGGACAACGTTGCGCAAGAACACACTTGTGATTGCGGTAAACTGTGTCGAGCCAGCTAACACATGTTTTTGCGCCTCGATGAAAACCGGGCCACGCGCAACCTTCGGGTTTGATCTTGCCCTGACGGAGGTTGTTGAGGGTGACCGACATTATTTCGTTGTGACGGCTGGCACAGACCGCGGCGCAGTGTTGCTAAGCAAAGTCCAGCACAGACCTGCACGGCCGGAGGAAAAACTCAAAGCCGACTCACTGCTTGCAAATGCGGCAACCAAGATGGGACGCAAACTCGACACAGCCGGCCTGAGAGATTTGCTGTACCGCAGCCATGAACATCCGCGCTGGGACAACGTGGCTGCGCGCTGCCTGAGTTGCGCAAATTGCACGATGGTGTGTCCGACGTGTTTTTGCACCACCGTCGAGGACACAACAGACCTGTCGGGCCGACAGACTGCCCGGGTACGAAAATGGGATTCGTGCTTCACGTTGGGTTTTTCGTTCATACACGGGGGCAGCGTGCGTGCGTCTGTACGGTCGCGGTACCGGCAGTGGCTTACGCACAAACTTGCCACGTGGCTCGAGCAGTTCGGCACATTCGGCTGTGTAGGCTGTGGCAGGTGCATCACATGGTGCCCGGCGGGAATCGATATCACAGAAGAAGTCGAGGCAATCCGACAAGCCGATGGCTCAAAACTGAGGAAGGAGGTCAAGTAATGGAAACCAAGACACTCGAACAATTGCTTGCTGAATCAGACTTTTTCAAAGACCTTGACCCGGCATATCGGCAGATGCTGGCCGGCTGCGGCCGCAACGTCGTGTTCAAGCCAGGCGAATACATGTTCCAGGAAGGCGAGGACGCACACGAGTTCCACCTGATCCGCAAAGGCAAAATTGCGCTTCAAATAAAAGTGCCGGGGCGCGGTCCTGTCACATTGCAAACCGTTCAGGATGGCGATGTGGTCGGTTGGGCATGGCTTGTACCCCCGCACAAAAGACAATACGACGCGCGTGCGCTCGAGTTAACGCGCGCAGTTGCGTTTGACGGGTTGTGCATCCGCTCGAAATGCGAGCTAGACCCAAAACTCGGGTACGAATTCTTCAAGCGGTTTGCGCTTGTGATGGCGGCGCGGTTGTCTGCGATGCGCCTGCAGCTTCTTGACATGTATGCCAGCTCGTAGCTGCACCACCCCAAACATAGCCATGCATGCCTCTGCAGACCCGATGCTTGTCGAGCAGTGGCGCGTGCTTCGTATTGTGCGCGAGACAGACGATACCTTCACACTCGAACTGCAGTCGCGAACCAAGTGCGGCCAAATGAATTTCAAGCCGGGCCAGTTTAACATGCTCTACGTGTTCGGTGTGGGTGAGATCCCAATCTCCATAAGCGGTGACCCGACACAGCCGCGGACTCTGCTGCATACAACACGCGAGGTCGGCGCTGTCACGCGCGCAATGCGCCGATTGAAACCTGGCGATGTCATCGGTGTGCGCGGTCCATTCGGAACCGCTTGGCCAGTTGATGAATGCGAAGGGGCCGACATTGTGATTGTAGCAGGCGGGATAGGCCTTGCGCCGTTGCGACCTGCGCTTTACCGGATTTTGTCCCGGCGCGACCTGTACGGGCGCGTGGTGCTGCTTTACGGTGCGCGCACACCGGCGGACATATTGTACCGGCGCGAGCTCGAGCGTTGGCGCGCACGGTTCGACCTAGAAGTGTATGCAACGGTTGACCGCGCGATGAGCGGCTGGCGCGGTAACGTGGGTGTTGTCACCACATTGATTCCGCGCGCGCCGTTTGACCCGTCGAGCGCAGTTGCGTTTGTGTGCGGGCCCGAGGTAATGATGCGCTTTACAGTTGAGGAACTGTTAAAACGCGGTGTTCAACCGCGCGCAATCTATCTTTCGCTGGAACGCAACATGAAATGCGGCACTGGCTTGTGCGGTCATTGCCAGCTCGGTCCGTTGTTTGTGTGCAAGGATGGCTCAGTGTTGCGGTACGACAAACTAGCCGATTGGCTGCAGAAATGGGAGGCATAACCGTGCCAAGGACAAAAAAACCGAAACTTGCGGTATGGAAGTTTGCCTCATGCGACGGCTGTCAACTGAGCCTGTTGGACTGCGAAGATGAACTGCTCGAGGTGTCCGGCGCAGTTGACATTGCGTATTTCCCCGAGGCATCACGTGCGGTTGTCAAAGGGCCTTACGACATCTCGCTTGTTGAAGGCTCGATTACAACCCCGCATGATGCAGAACGAATACATGCCGTTCGGCGCGGATCCAAGCTGCTGGTCACTATCGGCGCGTGCGCAACCGCAGGCGGCATACAGGCACTGCGTAATTTCAAGGATGTTAAAGAGTTTGTTTCGCTCGTGTACGCGACTCCGGCCTACATCCAGGCGCTAGGCAAATCCACACCCGTTGCAGACCATGTGTTTGTCGACTACGAGCTGCGCGGTTGCCCTATCAACAAAACACAACTGCTCGAGTTGCTTGGTGCCCTGTTGTGCGGGCGCAAGCCGAACATACCGACCTACAGTGTGTGTCTCGAATGCAAACGCAACGGGACTGTATGCCTGATGGTGGCAAGAGGTGTACCCTGCCTCGGCCCGGTCACACAAGCCGGTTGCAGCGCATTGTGTCCGACATACAACCGGGGCTGCTACGGCTGTTTCGGTCCGAAGGAAACACCCAATACAGCTTCACTTGCCACGGCGTTGGAAACACTTGGGGTAAGCAAGCCAGACATAACCCGCGCATTCCGCAGCTTTAACGCGTACGCGGAACCTTTCAGACGCGAAAGCACCGCTCATGAGCAGAAGTAACAAAACGCGTACAATCAAGGTTGATTACCTTGCCCGCGTCGAAGGCGAAGGCGGCCTGCTTGTGCGGATCAAGGGTGGTCACCTTGCCGAGGTAAGGTTTAATGTAATCGAGCCGCCACGTTTTTTTGAGGCATTTCTACGCGGACGCAGGTTTGACGAAGCGCCTGACATAACCGCGCGCATTTGTGGCATCTGCCCGATTGCATACCAGATGAGCGCAGTACATGCAATGGAAGCTGCGTGTGGAGTGACGGTGCCCGGGCAATTGCGCGCGTTGCGGCGTTTGATCTATTGCGGCGAATGGATCGAAAGCCATGCGTTGCATGTGTTTTTGTTGCATGCGCCGGATTTCCTCGGATACGAAGACGCGCTCCAGATGGCAAAGCGTCATGGTGAGCTTGTACGACGCGGACTGGAATTGAAAAAGCTCGGTAACAAGATCGTTTCGCTACTTGGCGGGCGCGAGATTCATCCTGTGAATGTGCGCCTGGGTGGTTTTTATCGAGTGCCGGCCAAGGCAGAGTTGCGATCGTTGGCCGACCCGCTCGAACGCGCACGTGCTGAGGCTGCAGCCGCTACACGCGCAATTGCAAAATTCAAGTTCACCGACTTCGAGCAGGACTACGAATTTGTTGCGCTGCGGCACCCGGATGAATACCCGCTCAACGAAGGCCGGCTTGTGTCAAACAAAGGCCTCGACATACCGGTCGAGGCATTCCTTGACCATTTTGCCGAGGAACACATGCCGCACTCGACCGCACTGCACTGCGTGCGCAAGGGCCGCGGCAATTATCTCGTCGGGCCGCTGGCGCGATTCAACCTCAACTTCGACAAGCTGCCGCCGTTTGCGCAGGAGCTGGCGCGCAGCGTCGGTCTGATACCGCCCGTGCGCAATCCGTTCAAGGGCATTCTTGTGCGGATGATCGAGGTTGTTTACGCATGCGATGAAGCGCTCCGGCTAATTTCAGAGTACGACCCGCCCCAGAAACCGCATGTCGAGGTGAACCCGCGCGCAGGTGTCGGACACGGCTGCACTGAGGCCCCGCGCGGCATTCTTTACCACCGGTACCGCATTGACGAGCACGGCATAATTCAAGACGCAAAAATTGTCCCGCCAACCGCACAAAACCAGCGCACAATCGAAAGCGACCTGCGCGAGTTTGTCACCCGGCGACTATCCTTGTCCGACGAAAAGCTTACCTGGCAGTGCGAGCAGGCAATACGGAACTACGACCCGTGTATTTCGTGCTCGACCCACGCGTTGAAGGTGCGGGTCCAGCGCGAATAATTCAACTTGCGCAGGCAGGTTGGATGCCCGAATCCCTTGGCGACGCGAACCAGTCCGACACGCGACGGGTGAAATGGCGGGCGAGTCTCCGTGCGCACCGGATTGCGAAAGAATACCAATCGCTGTTTGGAACTGCACTATTGTTGTAGCGGCGCTCTGCGAGCGCCGACAAACCGAACTCCCGGATGGCACACGACGGTCATAGACCGCCGCTACAGCGCAAAAGTAAACTGCAAATGGTATAATGCAGCATTTGCATGCGCTGACAAAAGTTGTATGCTACGGCCATGAGCGTTGCGAAAAGGCTTTTGCACACGCGCTATCGCGTAAACGACCTCGAACGCACGGTGCGGTTTTATCGCGACGTGCTCGGGTTGGAAGAAGTGCGCAGGATCAAATCACCGCGTGGGTCAGAGCTGGTTTTTCTGAAAGCCCCCTTGAGCGATGAACAAATCGAGATTTGTTACTTCCCGGACAGCGGCCCAGTGCAGGTGCAGCCCGACCTGACACACCTGGCGTTTGAAGTTGAAAGTCTTGATGCAGCGGAACGGCACATGGCAAAGTTTGGCATAAAATTTTCCGACGGACCGCATCTGCGGCCCGATGGCAGCGGGTTCGCGTTTATTGACGCGCCCGAAGGGTACGAAATTGAACTGATCCAGCGTGCATGTGCACGCGCAGGCGAATGACCGGGCGTACGTGAATACAAACAGCCAATCAACCTGAACAACCATGTTGTTGAGAGCGCGCAAGTTCGAGTTTAAGTTCCCCCGACCAACAATTGTGATGGGAATAGTAAACGTGACACCTGACTCGTTTTATGACGGGGGCAGGTTCTTCGACAGGGACAGCGCCGTTGCGCACGCGCTTGAGCTTGAAAAACAGGGCGCAGAAATACTCGATATCGGTGGCGAATCGTCCCGGCCGGGTGCCGAGCCGGTCAGTACAGAGGAGGAACTGCGCAGGGTGATGCCCGTGATTGAGGCGCTCAGCGGGCGTGTGCAGATACCAATCTCAATTGACACAATGAAACCTGCGGTTGCACGTGCGGCACTGCGCGCAGGCGCAAGCATTGTCAATGACGTGGGCGCAAACCGGTTTGAGCCGGACATGTGGCATGTTGTGGCTGAGTTCGGCGCAGCCTACATCTGCGTGCACATGCAGGGTACGCCGCTGACAATGCAACTAAACCCGGCGTACAGCAACGTAATCACTGAGATCGAAGCGTTTTTTGCAGATCGTATGGAGCGACTCGGCAAAGCCGGAGTTAAACCCGAGCACGTCGTGTTCGATCCCGGCCTCGGTTTTGGGAAAACCGTCGAGCACAATCTCCAGTTGCTGGCCATGCTGGACCAATTCAAGAAATTCGAGCGTCCTTTGATGATTGGGCCATCGCGCAAGTCGTTTATCGGTCGTGTGCTGGGTGTTGAACCTAGAGACAGGCTTATCGGGTCACTTGCATGCGCAAGCTGGGCTGTTACAGTCGGGGCAAACATCATACGCACACATGACGTAGCTGAAACCATTCAAACGGTTCGGATGACAGAGGCTCTCAAAACTTATCGCACCTGATGTGGGCGGTAATCAAAGAACATTGGCGATCTACGCTTGAGGTGATAATCCTCACAGTGGCGATCTACTACGCGTTACGGTTCGTGCGCGGTACACGCGGGTGGCCGGTGTTTTTCGGATTCGTTGTTGCGCTGCTGACAGTTGCGGTGGTGACAACCGCGCTGAACCTGACTGTTCTACTTTGGATTCTGAAAACGTTTTCGGCTGTGTTTGTGATTGCCGTGCTCGTGATTTTCCAACCCGAGCTAAGAAGCATGTTGGCCAAGCTCGGCAACCTACCTGTGTTTGTTACTGTTGACGAACAACGTGAAAACATCGAGGTAATAATCGAAACTGTCGAACGGCTGTCTGATGTACGGATCGGTGCACTGATTGCAATCGAGCAGAGCATTCAACTGGCCGATGTGGTCGAGCCGGGTGTTGTTGTTGATTGCGAGGCTACACCTGAGATGCTCGAGACGATTTTCTTCCCGAACAATGCAATCCACGACGGTGGTGTGATCGTCAAGGGCAACCGCATCACACACGCAGCTTGTATCTTTCCACTAACACAACGGCAGGACCTGCACGCGTCACTCGGCACGCGGCACCGCGCTGCCATCGGTTTAACCGAAGAAACAGACGCAGTTGTGGTTGTCGTGTCAGAAGAAACCGGTGCTATCTCGTACGCATACAAGGGCCAACTGGTGCGTGGTGTGACAGCCGAGGAATTGCGCGCATTTTTAAGCTCGGTGCTCGTGCCACGGGCGCGCGCACGCAGTTGGATCGAGTGGGTTCGTGCATTGACAACGCGCCCGGCAAGACCTACACAGCCGGTTGTCACAAAGTCCCAAACTGCACCCGCACCGGCTCCAACAAACAAAACCACAGCTTGACATGCGGCTAAAAGATTTGGTCCTGAAAGATTTTTGGTTGAAACTGTTGTCACTGGCTTTTGCGGTGTTGATTTACGTCACAGTGTCAACTGTTATCGAACGCGAGACCAACCTTGCCACAGATACACTCAGCATAGCGCAGTCGCGTGTTTTTCCGGCTTTGCCGGTGCTAGTTGTGTCATCTGCGGCCGACGTGCACGATTTCAAAGTCCAGCCAAGCTACGTCGAAGTCGAAGTACGAGGGTCACCTGCCGTTGTATCGAAGCTTACAGAGAAAGATGTGCGTGTGATAGTTGAGCTGACAGACATCAAATGGGCGGTTGGCCTGCGCAAACGTGTGGAAGTCTCAACTCCACCTGGCGTGATGCACGTGCGTGTATCGCCATCCGAAGTTGAGGTTGTCATGCCTACGAAAACCGAGTAGGAGGTAATAAATGGGTGCACCACAAAAAATCTTTGGCACGGACGGTGTCCGCGGCATAGCGAACATCGAACCTGTCACAGCTGAGACAGCGTTAAAACTTGGGCGCGCGGCGGCGCATGTGTTTAAACACCTTGAGGCGCAGTCACGCGGGCGCGGCAGGCACAAGATTGTAATCGGCAAAGACACACGGTTGTCGGGGTACATGCTCGAAAACGCAATTTGCTCCGGCATACTTTCAATGGGTGTGGATGTGCTGTTGATCGGGCCGTTACCCACGCCGGGTGTAGCCTATGTAACGCGTAGTCTCCGCGCCGATGCAGGCATTGTTATCACGGCCTCGCATAACCCGTACGCAGACAACGGCATCAAGTTTTTCAGAGCCGACGGCTACAAGCTCGACGATAAGATCGAGGACGAAATCGAGGGCCTTGTTTTCAGTGGCGAGATCGAGCATATCAGACCCACCGCTGAAGAAATCGGCAAGGCGTTCAGAATTGACGATGCACTAGGCCGGTATATCGAGCATGCCAAGGCATCGTTCCCAAAGGGCATGACGCTCGAAGGATTGCGAATAGTTGCAGATTGCGCCCACGGTGCAGCCTATAAATCCACACCTTGCGTGTTACGCGAGTTAGGGGCCGAAGTGCTCGTGTACGGCAATCAACCCGATGGCAAAAACATCAATGACGGTTGCGGCTCGATGCACGTGGAGTTTCTGTGCTCGAAGGTTGTCGAACACAAAGCCCACGTGGGCATTGCACATGACGGCGATGCAGACCGTGTCTTGATGTGCGACGAGAACGGCAGACTGGTTGACGGTGATGACATTCTCGCCATAGCGGCCCTTGACATGCTCGGACATGGCGCATTACGGCATAACACACTAATTGCAACTGTCATGAGCAACAGCGGCCTTGACGCTGCAATCCGCGCCAAGGGCGGCCATGTCATACGCACGCCGGTCGGCGATAAACATGTCATAGACGAAATGTTGCGCGGCGATTACAACGTCGGTGGCGAACAGAGCGGCCACGTGATCTTCCGCGATTTCAGTACCACAGGTGACGGTCTTGTCACTGCCCTGCAAATACTTCGCATCATGCAGGAGACTGGCAATCTGCTTTCGGAACTTGCGAAATGCTGGACGCGCTTTCCGCAGGTTGTCAGAAACATTGTCGTGCGCGCAAAACCGCCTTTTGAACAGCTCAACGGTGTGTTGGAGCTTGTGAGTCAGGCTGAGCGTGAGCTCAAAAAAATCGGTGGCCGCATTCTTCTGCGATATTCGGGTACCGAACCGAAAGCACGGCTCTTACTTGAAGGCCCCGACCCGGTGCTACTTGAAACATGGTCAGAGCGGATCAGTCATGTGATTCAAACCCAGATCGGTGCTTAACGGTATTTATCAATTCCGGTTCGCATTACACTGTGAGGATAATCTGATCTGCCTCATTGCATTTTAGCCTTGTAACTGCACCATTTAGCCTGAATTAGTTGGCCGGATGGTGAGTGCACGCTGCCCGTGTGCAGCTTTGCGCGCGCTGACCCAAAACACCATCAGAACATACTTGTTTCTGAACCGCCCGCCATGCCGCCCACAAATGTGTTGGACGCAAGACCTGTCTGCGTACGGACACACACAGGCGCATTCAGCGACTATCCCGCATGAACGGGACGAGTGTGCTTCACAATCCGGTTTTTCGGGTTCAGCGGACTATGCAGTCATCTAGCTGCTGCGCACGGCACAGTGCGTATGGCGGTTGGCATCTAGCCTTTTGGCAATTACGCAATTCCCAAACCGTAACAGGTATCAGTTGGGCCTATGGTCCGAGGGGTGCATCAGGCTCATGCAGGGGCGGTAACGGCCGATCTTGTCCTGGTAAAGGCTGAGGGATGCGGGGTGCCCCGCCCGGTCCTAGCTCTGGTCCACGTTGTGCCCAGGGCCGTTGTTTTATAAGTTCATCGAATCGCTCGCGTTGTTCCGGTGTCAACTCGGCGCGTATCCTTTTGTTGACCTCGGCCCAGTGTTCACGTAACTGTGGGCGAATGCTTTCGGTTATTTCGCGTGTTTTTTCCTGGCCTTCGCGCACGATTTGTTCGATGCGCATTCGTTGCTCGGGCGTGAGCCTTAATTGACGCTGGACGCTGAGGACAAACTCAAGTCGCCGCTGATCAAGCAGCGGACGCGGGTTTTGCCGGCCGTTACGCAGCAGTTCAGCTGGACGCGGCCGCCAAGTCTCCAGTGCATTTGTAATGCGGCGCATTTGGCGCGCATTTACGCGCTGTGCATGACTGACCATCAGGCCGCCGGTCACAACCCCGGCCCCAAAAATGACAACCGTTGCAAGGACAATTTTCCAAGTGTTCATAGGTCAACCTCCTGTTCGACTACGGCAAGCATCGCGCTTTCGAACTGATCGGCGAAAACCTCCTCTTCATTTGCGCGCGGTGTAACAACCATGAGCAACGCAATCGCCCCAACCGTTGCGGCGATACTTGCAAATGCGCCCCGGCACAGGCCGCGCGCCCAAAACATCGAGTACTTTTGCGCACTCAGTTCTTCTATGTGCGCCATGATGCGTTTCTCAAACGCAACCGGCACAGTGTCACTCGGCGGGTTTGCACGTGCCGCAGCTATCAGTTTTCGTTCAAGCTCGACCAAGTCCATGTTTACCACTCGACTTCTCAGACGCACCGTGCGTGCCTAAAGGTTACAGGTATTTTTCTGTGGCGATTTTTGCCAGGAGCCGACGCATCTCAGCCCGGGCACGGAACGCGCGCACTTTCACCAGTGGCACCGACCAGCCTGTCAGACGCGAGACTTCCTTAACCGACCGTCCTTCAATTGCAAGCAGCGTGATAACAAGGCGCGCACTTGGTGAAAGCCTCTCCAACAACCGTTCAACAAGTTGCCGAGCTGCATCGGCGGTTTCGCACGCTGCATCAGGCTGTTGACCGAAACGGTCGAGCCAGTCAAGCTCGGGCTTGCTCAGCTCTGAAAACGTAGTTTCGCGATTGCGCCGGTGCGCACGCAGGAAATCGTAGCAAGTGCGCACCGTAAGCCGCATCAACCAATGCTCGAAAGGCGCACTGGCACGGTACGTGTGCAGTTTCTGATACGCCTTTATCCAGACTTCCTGGACAATGTCCTCGACCTCGCTTTCACGCCGTGCATATCGTCGTGCAGTTGCAAACACGCGCGGTGAGTACTTCTTTACGAGCAGCTCGAAACACTCGGTCCTGCCGGCGCGCACAGCGGCAATCAGCTTTAATTCGTCCTGGTCCATTTGCCATGTCTGACAAAAGCATTTTCATCGCCAAAGCTGAAAAGCCCCGGCTCAGCATAATCAACAAGCGCAAACATCTTCTGTCTCCCAGCCGCGCGACGGAGAGCCCGGCGCGCGGATACGTTCCCGGTTAAACTTGCCGGCGTGACGATTGCGGACATGCGCCCGTGCGACCCCAATCGGCCAAGCCCATTTTTTGCAGAACCAAGCAGGACATAACGCAGTTGGTCCTCCGCATCTGAGCGGCTGAATTTCAAAGCGGCAGAATCGCCGTCAAGCATGCGCTGCCGAACTTTTGTTTAAACCGCTCGTCGAGCTGTTTGACAATTTCGATATTGTCGAAGATTGCGAATACTGTCGAGCCACTGCCACTCATTAGAGCTGCCAGTGCACCATTTGCACGCAGGAAATCCTTGTAAATCGCCAGAATCGGATACTTCTGGAACACGGGCACTTCGAGCGAGTTGTAAAACTCGGCTGAGGCAGTTTGCAGGTCTGTCGTTTGCAACAGCTCGATAAGTTTCATTGCACGCCCAGGTCTGCCGTTAAGTGCATGCGGGAATCGGCTGAGTTGTTGATACGTCCACACAGTGGAAATGCCAAATCCGGGATAAACAAGGAACAAACATTTGCCCGTCAAACTGCGGAACGGTTCAACAGGTTGGATCTGTTCGCCCCGACCAGTTGCAAGTGCGGGTTTGTCTTGCAGGAAAAATGCAACATCCGACCCCAACGCAACTGCCATTTGCTCAAGCGCGGCTTTTTGCAGTGGCATACCAAACAGTTCGTTTAACGCGAGTAATGTCGCCGCAGCGTCGCTGCTGCCGCCCCCTAGCCCTGCGCCGATCGGGATGCGTTTTTCAAGTTGGATGTTTACCACCGGCTCGATCTTTGCCGCCGCAAAAAAAACTGCCGCAGCACGCACGACCAGATTGCTCGGGTCGTTTTTGAGCCGTGCGTCGTTGCAGGTAAACTGAATTCCCTGACCGGTTCTTGTGAACCTGAGCGTGTCATACAATGCGACTGGGTAAAGAACAGTCTCGACTTCATGAAAGCCGTCTTGTCGCCTGCGGAGAACATTCAACAGCAGGTTGATTTTTGCCGGTGTATGTTTTTCGACTGACGCAGGCATAAAAAACGCGCCAACACACCCTGCTGGCGCGCATTACCAAATGGTCCAGCCCCCTGTAGGGCCGGCACAACAGTTCATTGGTTTTCGAATATCTTAAATCTGCTGCCGGGTAGCCAGGGCATTACGTCCCCACCACTGAAGCCAAGATCAACGTCGGTTGCAAACATCTGGCTCGCCGGCCGCCCGGGTTTGTACGAGTCCGGATACGCAGGTATGGCAGAAAGATAATTGGTCCAAATCGGCCTGTAAGACGGCAATGGGAACGTGACAATCTCGTACAGGCCAAGGCCCGTCCGAGCTAGTGTCCGGTTTAACCCCCGGACAAGGCCGGTTGTATACCCTGCTCGTGGTGATTCAAACAAAGCGGCCTGTTCAATGCACCGGCTCATCTCGCCCAGCCGTACGATCTCCAGTGTGTTGTTAATGCCGCGTCCGAGTTTTTTCTCCGGGCCTGCACAGCCGGCTGCTAACAGCCCAATTGCTAACACCGCGCCAATCAGACAAAATTGGTTTCGCATAAGTTCCGGCTCAAGCTTAACAGCGGCGCTGGACTTGTAAAGAGCCATTTCGCGCTTGCACCGAAATAATCCGGCTCGCAGCCGGTCAAAGCGCAAAATCTAGTTGGCATTGCCGGTTGCACTTGTATTGTTTGGGCGAGCAAACCAAAAGATTTTTATGGCCGCAAAACGTAAACATGTTCGGTATCGGGAAGACTTGTCTGAGTTGCCTGATTGGCTCAGGAAACGTAAATGCCCGCACAGGCATAAGTACCTGTCTGGCAAACGCATTTTGCCACCAAGCATCACTGGCAAAGAACAAACGATCACCCTGATCGAGGAAATGTTTCTAGCCTACAACGCTGCCAGGCTGCGTGAGGCTTGCCAGTTGTTTGTCCAAAAAATGCTCGAACCAAATGTCACAGTAGGCATGAGCTTTGCCGGTGCGCTCACACCGGCTGGGCTGGGTTGTTCGTGTATCGTGCCGCTTATCAAGGCTGGTTTTGTTGATTGGATTGTCTCGACGGGAGCAAACCTATACCACGACCTGCATTTTGCTCTGAACCTGCCGGTATACGTTGGCAGCTTCAAAATCGACGACTGCGAACTGCGCAAAAACGACATCGTACGCATCTACGATGTGCTAGTCGGCTACAGCGACAACTTGATGCGCACCGACGAAATTCTGCGCGGTATTCTCATCAAGCCCGAGTTCCAGAAGGAAATGGGCACGGCCGAACTACACTATCTGCTCGGCAAATATTGTGCGCAATGGGAAGAAGAACACGGACTCAAAGATGTCAGCGTGCTTGCGGCTGCGTATCGCGCAGGCGTGCCGTGTTTTACAAGTTCACCCGGCGACTCCACCATCGGCATGAACGTTGCAGGTGTCGAGTTGCGCGGAAACAAACTACGGATCAACCCATCAATAGACGTGAACGAATCTACTGCAATTGTGCTTGCCACAAAACGCGCCGGGGGCAAAAGCGCTGTTGTCCTTTGGGGTGGTGGCAGCCCGAAAAACTTCATGCTCCAAACCGAGCCACAAATTCAGGAAGTGCTCAGGATCAAGGAATACGGCCAGGATTATTTCATCCAGGTAACAGATGCGCGACCCGACACCGGCGGCCTGAGCGGCGCAACACCAAGCGAGGCCGTTAGCTGGGGTAAGGTTGACCCGAACGCTTTACCGGATGCGGTGGTGTGTTATTCGGACACCACAATTGCAATGCCGTTGTTCACGCATTATGCACTCGCAAAACATGCACCGCGTAAGCTCAAGCGCCTTTACGACCAGCGTGCGCCGATGCTTAAAGCCCTGACCAAAGAATACTTCCTGCACAACAAGGTTAAAATGCTCGACGGCAGTGATCCCGTGCTCGACTGAGGACGTTGTCCTAAAACGATTTCGAGGTTGAACCAGCCAGGTGGTTCGTGCCGCGGACGAATGCACAAACTGCATCTTTAAGGTTGAAACTTGTATTTCATGGGCGCTTTCGTGTGCGATTGTAACCGACGCAGCATAATCTGAACCCATAAACGCTTCATACACCAATACTACGGCTGTGGTTTTGCCAGACGCTGTAAAAATCCCATGGCCAAGAGCTTGCTTACCCATAAAACGGGTGCGTGCCATGCCCAGCGTAATGCAGGCAGGCGCAAACACACTCGCCAGCAGCCTCCTCAAAATCGGCCTGCTGCATGAAATTACCGGCTTGTGACGGAACCGCCGTTTCCGGGTCGCGCCATGTCTGACACTGTTCAAACAAACAGAGTCGCAGCCATAAACAGGCCGGATCCACAATTGGCAACTTTAAGAGCCGCTTTTCCAGCCAACGCTAATTACTCCAGTTTAGGCGCGGGTCCGCTGGGGCTTCAAACTCGCCACTAAACAGGTCCGAGAAATTTTTCTTTGTGGTTACGGTTGATGTGGCGTAGGGTTTTGCACCGCGGGCGTAGAGCGCGCGCAGAATCAAGTGCAATGAATGTTCTGTTAATAAGTCCGAAAACACCCGACACGTTCTGGAGTTTCAGACATGTGTTACGGCTTGTATCTCGTAAAGCTGCTTTCCCGCCGCTCGGTTTGTTAACAGTCGCCGCAATGTTGCCGCGCCACTGGCAGCTCAAGCTTGTTGACCTGAATGTAACGCGGCTTGACGAAGCCGACCTGCGCACAGCCGATGTCGTAATGATCAGCGCTATGCTCGTGCAGGAAGCCTCAGTGCGCGAAATAGCAGCGCGATGCGCTGCGCTTGGCAAACCTGTCATTGGCGGCGGCCCGCTTTTTACGACCGGGCACGAGTCGTTTCCCGAGATAGGGCATTTTGTTTTGGGCGAAGCCGAGGAGCTTATGCCGAAAGTTGTGGCTGATATCGAATCTGGCCGGTTACAGCGGATTTATGAAGCGCCGTCTCGGCCGAGCTTGAGCCTGACACCGGTGCCGCGTTGGGACCTGGTCAACCCGAAGGATTACGTGACCATGGCAGTGCAGTTTTCGCGCGGGTGCCCGTTCGACTGCGAGTTTTGCGACATCATCGTGATGAACGGGCGCGTGCCGCGCACAAAGGCACCTGCGCAGTTAATCGCCGAGCTTGAGGCGCTCCGGCGCATGGGGTGGAAAGACACGGTGTTCATCGTTGACGACAACTTCATCGGGAACCGCGCTCAAACCCGAGGGCTCCTGCGCGAGTTAATTGCATGGCGCCGCCGTACACGCACAACGATGACCTTTGTGACCGAGGCGTCGGTGAACCTTGCTGACGACCTGGAGCTGCGGCGGCTGATGATTGCCGCCGGGTTCAGAAAGGTGTTCATCGGCATCGAAACGCCCGCCGAGGAATCGCTCAAGGAATGTCGCAAGGTGCAAAACCAAGGCCGCGACCTTGCTGCGGCTGTGCAAACACTGCAGCGGGACGGATTCGAGGTCATGGGCGGGTTTATCGTCGGGTTCGACCATGACACACCTGACATATTCAAGCGCCAGTTCGAGTTCATTCAGCGGTCGGGGGTTGTAACAGCAATGGTCGGATTGCTCAATGCGCTGCCGCAGACACGGCTCTGGCAACGGTTGAAAAGCGAAGGCCGGCTCGAATCGCAAAGCACAGGCAACAATACGCAAGCCTGTCTAAATTTCAAACCGCGCCTTGCGAGAGAGTTCCTCGAGACAGGTTATCGCGACCTGATGCGCCGGCTATACGAGCCGCGTACGTATTATCGGCGAATACAAACGTTCTTGAAACATTACGAACCCACACGCGACCGATTGCGGCTCTCGTGGATTGACTTTTGCGCGTTTATCAAATCCCAGTGGCTGTTGGGTGTGCAGCACCGCGGGCGGGTGGCGTACTGGTGGTTTTTCTGGCGCACGCTCCTGCTGCAGCCGCATAAGTTCAGAGCTGCAGTGGAGCTTGCGATCGTCGGCCTGCATTTCAGGCGCATGGCATTGCAATTGTAAACGTGCCGGGTGCGCCCGTGTGTTAGATCCTACTTCCTGGACAACAGCTTACTGCACACGCACGACTTCGATTTTGTTTGTGTCGCTCTCGCCTAACTCGAGCAGGGTGGCGTTTTGATATAGTGCCATGCCGAGTTTGCGTGCCGGCACGCTTGCGCGGTGTCGTTGGCGTTCAATCTCTTGCACGGCCAATACGTCCAGCGCAACAGGGTCACGCGCAAACCAAAGCTGATTTAGCACGCTCGAGTAATGCAACAGGCACCGTTGCCCGCCCTCGTATTGACAGATGAGCGCATCTGTGATGCTCAATACAACACGGTCGCTCAACTGCGGTAATGCATAAATTTCCGGTATTGCAGTTGCTAGCCGCTCAGCACTGACCTCAAACCGCGCGGTGTTGTCAACGCTGCCTAGTGTCAGGCTGTACAAGTGCCCAGCCACGCCTGCCAGGTGATTGTTCAGCAACGGTGTGATGGCGATAATCTTTGTGATTTGGCTGGTCAACAACCTCGACACATAGGAGTTTCGCCCGAGGACTTCACCGCGTTTGCCGAATTCCAGATCGCCCCAGACAAGCGTACCAAGAATCGGGTTTTCGTAAAACACAGTTTCATCGTAACCGCTTTCGGCTGCGCCTTTGACTCGCACGCCGTATCGGTCGGCAAGTGCAGTAAACCCTGCGGCTTGAAGGTCAGCATAGCGTTTGTCCCAAACAATTATGTTTGTGGGGTCAAGCCCGGCACTGAGCAAACTCTCGACAACTGCTGTTGCAACAGCTAGGCGTGTACCACAAACCGCACCCGGCGCAGTGTAAACCTTGATCCCAACAACATCATTGGACGACACGACGCTGCACCAAGCTGCTTGTGGCGTGGGTTTTCCGATCAGGTTTGTTATGGCCTTATGCACCAAGGCAGCAACAACATCAGGGCGCGGCTCGAACAAGTGCACCGCTGCGGCATCCTCAATCACAACCACACGCGCCGCTACGGCATTTGTGGGTGTGCCTTGGCCGGCGCAACACACCAGCCCGATCCATACCGAGGCAGCCAAGGCCAGGTAGCGCCCGAGCCTGTGCAACCGCTGCAGTACGATTTCTTTTTGTGCGTTTCTTGACACGCCAGGCCGGCGATGTTACCACCAGAAACGATGCTGCGAAACAAAAAGCCAACCGGCGCATGTGCGGCGTTCGTATGTGCCGTAGTACTGGCAGGTTGTGCACCGTCAGGCACAAAACTTGTGCATGACGCAAAGCACTTGTCAGCCCGTGGCAAGTACACCGAGTCAATTCAGAAGCTTAATTTAGCGCTGTCGTTTTTCCCGACAAACGCGCTTGTGTGGAACGAGCTTGGGTTGGCGCATCATTATGCAGGCAACATCAGTAACGCTTTGGAGTCTTATAGGAAAGCATTGACATTCAATCGTGACCTTGCCGAGGCACGGTATAACCTCGGTTGCCTGCTTTTCGAGCAGGGCAAACTCGATGCAGCGCGTTCGGAACTGACCACTTACACACTGCAGCGGCCAAAGGATATCGCAGGCTGGCTCAAGCTCGGGTCTGTCCAGCTTCGACTTCGCGACAGTGCCGCTGCTGAAAAAAGCTTTGGTGAAGCGCTCAAACTGGACGGAAAAAATCCGGTTGCACTCAACGGGCTTGGGCTGGCACTTCTGCAAAAGAACCGGGCTAAAGAAGCCGCAGACGCCTTCCGCTATGCACTTGACGCAGACCCGGTTTTTGCGCCTGCGATGCTCAACCTGGCAATTGTATCGCACACGTACTTGAACAATCGTATTGTGGCGATCGAAAAATACCGGCAGTACGCCGGGTTAGAACCACGCCCCCCAGATGCGCATATTGTTCTTGGCATAGCCGAACAACTCGAACGCGAGCTTGTAGCCGCCGCGCGCGCGGCTACACCTGAGCCGGCGGTTCAGCCTCCGGCCCAGCCTGCAACCGCACCAAAACCACAACTAGCCCTGACAGGCCCTGTTGCAGCAGCTGGTATCTCCAGGGCCGAGCCGATAGTGCAACAGCCCAAAACCGGTCAGCCGCCAGAGGCCGTGGTTGCCGTTGCAACACCTACAAGGCAGCCCGAGCCCACCAGAACAACCGAGCAGGCTCTGTCAAGGCCGGTCTTGGACACCACAACCGCTCGGACAGACCCAGCCGCGCCTGCCACAAGCGCTACAACCGCCCCGAGCATGCCGACGGTCTCGAGGCCGGCTGAACCTGAAAAGACCGGCTTATTTGACCGGCTGAATCCGTTGAACTGGGTCCGGGGTACTTCAAGGCAACGTCCCACGCCGCTGCCGCCCAGGGCAGGTTCTGCGCAGGCCACAGCCGAAATCGCACAACAAAGCACAACACAAGTTCAGCCCGTACCGGTGCCCCAGCCTGTTGTGCCGGCTGCTACCCCAACGGCTCAACCCAAACCGGAGTTGGTTGCAACTCAAACCAGGGCGGATACACCTGTAACGGTCCAAATCCCGCGTTATGCTTACGGACGCATCGCGAAGCCCACCCCAGGCGACCCGCAAAAAGCGCGGCTCGCTCTGGCAAAAGGCACAGAAGCGCATCGTGCGAAGCGCTTGAACGAGGCCGTCGAGGCCTACAAACAGGCAGTTCAAGCCGACCCGAGTTGTTTTGAGGCGTATTACAACCTTGGCGTGGCCGCACATGAGCTGAAAGCGTATCCGACGGCACTTGCGGCTTATGAAACCGCACTTGCGATCAAACCCGACTCGACACTTGCCCGGTACAATTTTGCGCTGGTGTTGCGCGACGCAGGTTATTTGCTGGATGCAGCCGGCGAACTGCAGCGAGTCGTTGCAGCCGATCCAACTGATACTCGGGCGCATCTTGCATTGGGCAACCTGTATGCCCAACGATTGGGCAATAGCGCCCAGGCACGTGTCCATTATATGCGCGTTTTGGAGCTCGAACCGGCGCATCCACAGGCAACAGCTATCCGGTACTGGCTGGCATCAAATCCGGGCTGAAAAACCGGTATAGAATTGGCTTACAACAGGGGTAAGAAGTTTGTTTGACCTTGGCTAATAGGTCGGGGCAATGCGTGCTGACCGGTTCTGGGGCCAAACCGGTCCGGACGCAGGTAGGTTATGCCCTGGGTTAGTCGAAAAACATCGTACTTTGTAAGCAATGGATATTGCGGCGAACTTACCGCTTAATTGGTTCGACCTGCTGTTTGCCTGCGTGCTGATTGCCGGTGTGTTGCGCGGCCGGAAGAACGGCATGTCAGGTGAACTGTTGCTGCTGTTGCAATGGGTAACAATCCTGTTTGCGTGCGCAAAAATGTATGAATCGCTCGGCGCCACGCTGGCTGCAACCGCGCAAATGAGTCGGCTCTCTTCGTATCTGATTGCGTACGTAGGAATTGCGATTTTGGTGAAAGCAATTTTCTCTTTGATCAGGCATGTGTTGAAGGGCAAATTGCTGAGCGCGGATTTCTTCGGTAAAACTGAGTATTACCTTGGGATGATAGCCGGTATGGTGCGCTTCAGCTGCGTGGTGTTGGTTCTGTTGGCACTGTTGAATGCGCGCCAGTTCACCGAAGCCGAGATACTGCGCGATCTGCAGTTCCAACGCGAGGCTTACGGCGCGCATTTTTTCCCTAAACTTTACACAGTGCAGCAGCAGGTGTTCGAGCGGTCCGCTACAGGGCTGTTTATCAGACAAAATTTGGGCGGGTTGTTAATAACACCTACCCCGCCAGAAAGCGTTAAGTTCCAGCGCCAAGAGTGGCAGCCGCCTTGGTGACGCATTGCATATTGGGCAGGTTTATGGCAGCTTGAGGCGGAGCATTCTCGATGGCCGGGTTCATTTCGCCAGCAACACTCGAACAAATTAGAGCTGCAAACGACATTGTCGACGTGGTGGGTGGTTACCTACCACTGAAACGTGCCGGGTCAAATTTTGTTGCCCTGTGCCCGTTTCATAGGGAAAAAACGCCTAGCTTTAACGTTAATCCACGCCTGCAAATCTTCCATTGTTTCGGCTGTCACAAAGGCGGTGATGTCTTCACGTTCGTTCAGCAGTATGAAAACATCGGGTTCATTGACGCAGTGCGGCGCTTGGCCGAGCGAGCGGGTATCAGACTCGAGTTTGAAAAAGACGCTGCCTTTGTCCAGGCACGGCATTTGAAGGATCGGCTGCTGCAAATTCACGAGCAGATTACACAACGCTGGCAGTTGTGCCTTGCAAATGACGCAGCCGGCCAGATCGCGCGTGATTATCTTGCAAGGCGCGGTGTCTCAGCAGAAGCAGCCAAGCTTTTCAGGCTCGGTTATGCACCCGATGCATGGGACGACACTGTTAATTGGGCCAAGAGCAAAGGGTTCGAGCTCGACCTAGCCGAAAAAGCGGGTCTGATCATCCGGCGCGAGTCGGGGGACGGTTGGTACGATAGGTTCCGTGGCCGGTTGATTTTCCCAATCTGCGATGAACAGGGCCGTGTAATCGGTTTTAGCGCGCGTGTGCTTGCGGGCGATGAAAAAACCGCCAAGTACATTAACTCACCCGAAACATCAATCTTCACAAAAAGCAAGGTCTTTTATGGGCTGGACAAATCCAAGCGCGCTTTGCTCGAGGCTGGCTTCGCCATTGTGTGCGAAGGCCAGCTCGACCTGATCAGGTGTTACATGGCCGGCGTTCAAAATGTTGTTGCACCCCTAGGAACAGCGCTGACATCGGACCATACCCGGATCTTGCGGCGGTATGTGGATGAAGTGGTGTTGTGCTTTGATTCAGACGAGGCTGGTCAGGCCGCCGCAGTGCGTTCTCTGGATAACCTGCTTGCGTCCGGTTTGGCGATCCGTGTTGCAGTTGTGCCTGCTCCACATGACCCGGACAGTTTCATCCGGGAACACGGTGCCGAACCGTTCAGACAGCTTATAACCGGTGCGAAGGAATTTTTCGATTATTACTTGGACCGACTATGTCGGCTTAACGAAATTACGACCCTCAAAGGCCGCATGAGTGTTGCTGAAGCAATGGGCGAAGTGGTAGCCAAAACGTCCAGCCCGATCCTCGCAGAAGCAGTAGCACAAAAAACTGCCGGCCGACTCGGTCTTGCCCCAGGCGCGGTTGCCGCAGGGTTCAAACGAATAGCCGCGCGCCTGCGGACTGGTAGTGCGCCAAGTGTCCCCGACGAAACGCCCCGGCCAGAAGTACAATTGCCGAGTCAGCTCGAGCGTTGGCTGTTGCGGCTGATGTTTTTTAGTGACGAAAATGCGCGTTGGTTGGCGACGTATTTTGAGGCCGACTGGGTTACACATCCGCATGTCCGGAACATTGTCGTGCGCAGGTTACAGGCTGTTACCAGCGAAACTTGGGAGGGTGTAGCAGCGTTCCTGGCGGGATGCACTGACGAGTTTGAACGTCACCTCGTGACTGAGGCAGCGACAATTGATCACGAAATCCCGGACCCACAGCGTCAGTTGCATGACGTGACGCGTGCGTTGCGGAACCAGTTCATTGATAGACAGCTCGTGCTGCTGCGCCAACGCACAAATGCACCCGATACAACCGAGCCGGACCGGCTTGAGGCACTGCGGCGGTATCAGGAACTTGTGGTCGCAAAGTCAAAGCCGCTTGAACCACGTAAGAGTGTATGAGTGTTACCTTACGCATTCTGCACAGAGCAAACATCCGGTGGTCCTTTAACAAAGTGTCGCCTGCAAAAAATGAAAACCTTGATCATTGCAACACGTAACCGGCACAAGCTGGGTGAAATCTGCGCTGTGCTTGGGGAACAATACCAGTACTTGACGCTGGCGGATTTCCCGGGTGCGCCTGAGGTTGCAGAGCAAAGTGACACATTCATCGGTAACGCAACGTGCAAGGCGCTCGAGCTTGCCCGATGGCTCGCACCGTCAATAGCAGATTTGAGCTTCAGGATCACTGGAGCAACCTATGTTGTTGCGGAAGATTCAGGGCTTGAAGTTGATGCACTTGGCGGTGCACCAGGCGTGCATTCGGCGCGATTCGCAGCCCTTGATTCGGGACAGACAACAAATTCACCCGATGCAGCCAACAACGCTAAACTGTTACGGCTGCTCACGGGTGTACCGGTGTCGAAACGCACCGCCAGATTCAGATGCGTGATTGCAGTTGTGCAACTCAAACAAACCCAAGCCGAACCTATCGAGCCGGTATATTTTGAGGGCGTGTGCGAAGGCAGGATCGGGTTTGAACTGCGCGGCACGGCTGGGTTCGGGTACGATCCGTTGTTTATCCCGACCGGGTTTGACCAGACGTTTGGGCAGTTGGGACCTGCAATCAAAAACCAGATCAGTCATCGTGCAATTGCTCTTGCCAATCTAAAAGCATGGCTCGACAAAATGCCGGATTGATTTTTAGGGTGTGCCAACGGTTGGATGTGTCTCTCCGCCGTCCGACCCGTTAAACGTAACTCACCTGCGCTGAGACCAGGCGTGGCGTATTGATTTGAGATTTAGCCGTTGACGATTTTCTTCTTACGGCCAATCTTCGTTGTGAAACGACTGACATGAAAACAGTACTTTTCGTGTGCACCGGTAACGTGTGTCGCAGCCCGATGGCTGAAGGCCTATTTCGTCGCGCCGTTCAGGGCAGGGACGAGTACCGGATTTTGTCGGCTGGCCTTGGCGCAGTTGAGGGCCAACCGCCAAGTGATTTTGCCGTAAAAGCCATGGCCGAGCTGGGGATAGACATCTCGAGCTTCCGCAGCCGGCCGTTGACAGTCGAGCTGATCAAACAAGCCGATTACATCTTCGGCATGACACACGGCCATGTTGAAGGCGTAATAGCGATGCACCCGCCTGCAGCCGAAAAAACGTTTCTGCTACGCGAATTCGACGAGACACTCGAGTCTTTCGAAAAAGACATTCCCGACCCCATCGGCGGTTCGTACCAGGTTTACGCCGCTTGCCGCGACCAGATCGAACAGGGCATTGCATCGGCGTTGAAGTTTCTCGAGCAGGCGGCCGGCCAGACGCTTGCACACAGGCACGTACCGACAAAACTAACAGTTGCACTGGGTGCCGATCACGGCGGGTTCGACCTGAAGGAGGCGCTCAGAAAGTATCTCGAAGACAGGGCCGTGAGCGTTACCGATTTCGGTGCGCATGCAAAAGACGCCGCTGATGATTACCCTGATGTTGCGCTGCCGGTGGCACGCAGTGTCGGCACGCGTAAACATGACCTCGGCATTTTGATCTGCACAACCGGTGTGGGCATGTGCATCGCCGCCAACAAGGTGCCCGGTGTCAGAGCGGCTTTGGCCTGCAACGAGCACATGGCCGAGATGGCAAGGCGCCATAACAACGCAAACGTTCTATGTCTTGGGGGTAAAACCACGGATGCCGAGCTCGCAAAGCGAATGGTGGAAGCGTTTCTGGGCGCGCACTTCGAGGGCGGCAGACACGAGCGGCGTATCCGCAAGCTCGAGTCGGTGTCCGGGTTAGCAGACCTGAGTTTGAATACAATTGACCCCGATGTAGCCCGTGCAATCGAGCTCGAACGCAAACGGCAGCAGGAACACATCGAGCTGATTGCAAGTGAAAACTTTGCCAGCCCCGCTGTGCTCGAAGCCCAGGGGTCGGTTCTCACGAACAAATATGCTGAGGGGTACCCACGCAAGCGTTGGTACGGCGGGTGCGAGCATATTGACACCGTCGAACAGCTCGCTATTGACCGTGCAAAAACGCTCTTCGGCGCCGAGCATGTCAACGTGCAGCCGCACTCGGGCAGCCAGGCGAACATGGCGGTGTATTTTGCCGTGCTGAAGCCCGGCGACAAAATTTTGACCATGGACCTTGCCCACGGCGGGCACCTGACACACGGGCACAAGGTGAACTTTTCAGGCCGGTTTTTCGAGGTCATCCACTACGGCGTGCGCAAGGAAGATGAGCAGATTGATTACGACCTGCTCGAGCAGCTCGCCAGGCAACACAAACCCAAAATGATCACCGTAGGCGCAAGTGCGTATCCGCGAATAATAGATTTTGCGCGCATGGCGCAGATTGCCCAAGAGGTGGGTGCATATCTAATGGCCGACATAGCGCACATTGCTGGGCTTGTTGCAGCAGGATTACACCCAAGCCCGGTGCCGCATGCCGACTTTGTCACCACCACAACACACAAAACATTGCGCGGGCCGCGAGGTGGACTGATCATGTGCAAGGCCAAATACGCCAAGGACATTGACAGCACGGTCTTTCCAGGCGTGCAAGGCGGTCCGCTCGAGCATGTAATTGCGGCAAAAGCAGTCTGTTTGCATGAAGCATTGCAACCGGCGTTCAAAGCGTATCAACAGCAAATCCTGCTTAATGCAAAAGCATTGGCCGAGCGGCTCAGACAAAACGGGTTCAGACTCGTCAGTGGCGGTACTGAAAACCACCTGATGCTGGTTGACGTTGGCGCGCGGGGTTTGACCGGTAAAGATTGTCAAGAAGCACTCGACCGCGCCGGTATCACAGTTAACAAAAACGCAATTCCGTTCGATACCCGGCCGCCGTTCCAAGCCAGTGGTATTCGGCTCGGCACACCGGCTGTGACCACGCGCGGCATGAAAGAGGCCGAAATGATCATCATTGCCGACATGATTACCGACGTGTTACAAAATATAAACGCGCTTGACACGGCCGCAAAAGTGCGCCAACGTGTGCTTGAGTTAACTGCAAGATTTCCCTTGCCGTATTGACAGACAATACAGCACTCGGGAGGCTGGTAATGATTCCAGCTTGAACGGGTTACGGCGGCCTGGCCCGAGCTAGGTTGTCGGGCTTGACCGCCGGCAGATTCACAATTGACAACGCGGCCTGGAACATCGGCTGCAAAATTTAATCCAGTTGTTGGAGCAATTGACGTTTGTTTATGCCAAGAACTAGCAAGAAAACCACCAAATCGAAAAAGTCAAAAAAGACAAGCACGGAGCCCGCCGGGCAACCGGCTGAAAACGGCGCGACTGAAACCGTGTCGGCGGCAGTAGCTGAACCAAACCCGGCTGAACAAGTCGAAGCACAACCCACTGCAACTGTTGCGGATGCGCAGACTGTCCCTGCTGAGGAAACCACGATTGAACCTGCGGTTGCCCAAGAAGAAGCAATCGCCCCTGAACAGCCACCTGCGGGCGAACAGGTTGTTTTACCAGTCAATGTTGCCAAGTTGCACGCAATGTCCATGCCCGAGCTTTTCCAGATGGCGCGCGATCTGGGTGTGGAAGACTACGCCGGCATGCGCAAGCACGAGCTTATCTTCCACATACTGCAAAAGAACGCCGAGCGCGCCGGAGTAATGTTTGCCGAAGGCGTGCTGGAAGTGCTCAAGGAAGGATTCGGTTTTTTGCGCTCGCAAAACTCGAATTATCTGCCGTGCCCGGAAGACATCTATGTTTCACCCTCGCAGATCAGGCGGTTCAATCTTCAAACCGGCAGCATTGTTGCCGGCCAAATCCGGCCACCGAAGGAAAAGGAACGGTTCTTTGCGCTGCTAAAGGTCGAGGCGGTTGACCATGAAGACCCCGAGATTGCAAAACACCGGACGCCGTTTGACAACCTTACGCCGCTGTTCCCAAACAAGCGGTTCATACTTGAAACCGCCCCGGAAGAATTGAGCACGCGCGTGCTTGACCTTGTCTGCCCCCTCGGCAAGGGCACACGCGGCCTTATCGTTGCCCCGCCGCGCACGGGCAAAACAATCCTTATGCAGAAAATCGCAAATGCAATCCTCAAGAACAACCCTGAAACCTATGTGTTCATCCTGCTGATCGACGAGCGACCAGAGGAAGTCACAGACATGGAACGCTCCTGTCGCGGCGCGGAGGTGATCAGTTCGACCTTCGATGAACCGGCCGAGCGCCACGTGCAGGTGGCCGAGATGGTCATCGAAAAAGCAAAACGCATGGTCGAACGCAAACGCGATGTTGTGATTTTGCTGGACTCGATCACGCGCCTTGCGCGCGCATACAACACGATCCAACCGCACTCGGGCAAGATTCTATCAGGCGGTGTCGACGCAAATGCACTACACAAACCCAAACGGTTCTTTGGCGCAGCCCGCAATATCGAGGAAGGTGGTTCCCTAACAATCATCGCAACTGCTCTGATCGACACTGGCAGCCGAATGGACGAGGTGATTTTCGAAGAGTTCAAAGGCACCGGCAACATGGAGGTGCACCTGGACCGCGCCCTGGTTGACAGGCGCATTTTCCCGTCAATAAACATCGAACGTTCAGGTACGCGCAAGGAAGAGCTGCTTTATCACCCCGACGAATACAGCCGCATCGTGCTGTTGCGTCGCGCATTGACAGGCGTGCCCGCAGTCGAGGCAATGGAACTGCTGCTGAACAAGCTTAAGAAAACCAAAACAAACGTCGAGTTCCTGTTAAGCCTGACCATGACAACGTGATGGCCAGCCCAGCGGAACCGGTCTCAGCCTCCAGCCCGTAAAGAACCCCGCACATGGACCAGCGGCTCGTTAAATAGACCAATCCGACTGTTGATGCTTGAGGCAGAAGCGCAACCGAACAAAATTCACCCGCACCAAAGTGTCAAATGCGGACCCTGATTAAATACGCTCTAGCCGCAACCGAACCCAAGGACCATATCGTCGTAAAAGGCTGGGTGCGTACTCGACGCGACTCGAAAGGATTTTCGTTCATCGAGCTAAATGACGGCTCGTGTCTCGCCAGCATACAAATAATCGCCGACCGCACTACAGCCGGCTACGAACACATTGCACATTTTACAACAGGTGCATCGGCAATTGTCGAAGGCAGTCTGGTGCCATCCCCCGGTAGAGAACAAAAATGGGAAATCAAAGCAAACCGAATCGAGCTGGTCGGCCCCGCAGATGCAACGTATCCGCTCCAAAAGAAAGGGCACTCACTCGAATTCCTCCGCACAATTGCGCACCTGCGACCACGGTCAAACCTGTTCGGCGCAATATTCCGCACCCGGAGCCGACTAGCTTTCGCCGTGCACGAGTTTTTCCAAAGCCGCGATTTCGTCTATGTGCACACGCCAATTATAACTGCCAGTGATTGCGAAGGGGCGGGCGAATTGTTCAGAGTAACCACGCTCAAGGGCAACATTGATGAAAAACCCGAATCTGATTTCTTCGCGCGCAGGACATATTTGACCGTAAGCGGCCAACTCGAAGGCGAAGCATTTGCGTGTGCATTGTCCAACATCTACACTTTCGGGCCGACTTTCCGCGCTGAAAACTCAAACACAGCACGCCATGCCGCAGAGTTTTGGATGATCGAACCCGAGATGGCCTTCTGCGACCTGGCGGGCGACATGGACCTTGCCGAAGAGTTCATCAAGGCAATGGCACAATGTACACTGGAGCGTTGTGCAGACGACCTTGCACTGTTTGCACGGTTCGTTGACAAGGAAGTTTACAACCGGCTCCAGTTCGTGATCGAACGTCCATTTGTGCGTGTTGCTTATACCGATGCAATCCAGATACTTAAACGCTCGGGCAAACAGTTTCAGTTCCCGGTCGAGTACGGCGTGAACCTTCAGTCCGAACACGAACGTTACCTGACGGAGGAACATTTCAAATCGCCTGTGACGGTTTACAATTACCCGCGCCAGATCAAGCCATTCTACATGCGGCTCAACGACGACGGCAAAACCGTTACCGCAATGGACGTGCTTGTGCCCGGCATCGGCGAGGTTATAGGGGGTGCACAACGTGAGGAACGACTCGACCAATTGCTCGACAACATGCGCTTTCACAAACTCGACCCGCAAGACTACTGGTGGTACGTTGACTTGCGCAGGTACGGCACCGTGCCGCATGCCGGGTTCGGCGTCGGGTTCGAGCGATTGCTCATGTTCCTGACCGGTGTGGAAAATATTCGCGACGTCATCCCGTTTGCGCGCACGCCGGGTAATGCAGAGTTCTGACCTGTACAAAAACAACGACGCCTAAATGCGAAGCTCCTGAGCCCAGTGCATTCGGCCTGCAGTAAACACGGTTGTCGCCACTGGAAAATTGTGCCCAGAAAATCGAACAGCCAGTGCTCTTTTCCTTGGTCTGCTCCAAAGCTGCCGGTTGCACTTTTGCTAAGCGTGGCGTTGTCCGGATGCAGCCCCGAGAAGATCACAGTTTACATCGTTCCCAAAGAAAGCCCAGTACTTGAGCGTGTGCAAAAGGAACACGGCACAATTGTTGACCTGACCAACCCCGCTCAAGCAGTGTCAGGAAAACTCGGTTGGACCGTGCCGCCAGGATGGATTGAACTGCCCCCGACACAATTTGCCCTCGCGCGGTTTGTTGTGAGTGGGCCGACTGGCCATGCGCAAATTACCGCGACTGTTTTGCCGGGCAACGCGGGCGGTTTGTTTGCCAACGTTAACCGGTGGCGTTCGCAGGTTAACCTCGAGCAAATAGTTGAAGCTGACCTTGCCAAAACCGTCAAAAACATTGAGACACACGCCGGCACAGCACAGGTAGTTGACTTCGTTGGGGCAGACCCGAAAACAGGCCGCAAGATAAGGTTGATCAGCGTCATGCTCCCACATGAGGACCGAACTTGGTTCTTCAAAATTATTGGCGAGGCCGAGGTCGTGGCGCATCAAAAAGACGCGTTTCTACAGTTCGTTCAAACCACACGGTTCAACTGACGATGAGATTGCTCTTTAACACACTATTGGCCCTGCTCGGCTCGCTGAAGCTGACAGTTGCGTGCCTGGCACTTGCCATTGTACTGGTGTTTGTTGGCACACTTGCTCAAGCCCAGTTGGGGGTTTACCGGGTACAATCCGAATTTTTCAACAGTTTTATCGTGTTTTGGTCACCGGCAGACAAACCGGGCGTGAAAATCCCTGTGTTCCCCGGTGGATACCTTATCTGCAGTGTGTTGCTTTTGAATCTGATTGCCGCACACGTTGTGCGATTCAAACCCAGAACGAACATGTTCGGTACACTATTGACACACACCGGCCTTGCGCTGCTGTTGCTCGGCCAATTTGCCACTAACCTGCTCTCCACAGAAAGTCATATCCGCCTCGCTGAAGGTGAAATGAAAAACTATTCCGAAAGTAGCACAAGCACTGAACTTGCCGTCGTGGATGTAACCGAGCCGGACATTGACAAGGTTGTATCTATACCGGCTTCGCTCCTTGCGCGTGCAAGCGGGGCGCATAACCCGGCAAAAGCGGCCATTAAACATCCTCAACTGCCTTTTTCAATCCGTGTCGTGCGTTACCTGCATAATGCACGGCTGAGCGAGCATCCGTTGCCTGGATTTGAAAAATCACCCGCAACACACGGTGTCGGCGCCCGATTTTGGCTGGGGCATGAGCACATTACACCCGGGCCATTCAACCGCGATGTGCCCGCAGCGCTGATTGAGCTTGAAGCGCAAACCGGCTCGATCGGTTCGTGGTTGGTCTCAGAGCTAATTCCACAGCCGCAAACGGTCGAGTTCAACGGACGAACTTGGCAATTGAACATGCGCCCACTCAGGCATTATCGGCCGTTCTGGTTGCAGCTCATCAAGTTTACACACGAAAAATACCCGGGCACGGATATCCCACGAAATTTTTCGAGTCGCCTCAGGCTAATCCGACCAGACACAGGCGAAGACCGCGAGGTATCGATCAAAATGAACAATCCACTCCGCTATGGCGGTGAAACATTTTACCAGGCTGGGTACGACGACACCGAACCGCACGCGACGATTTTGCAAGTTGTGCGTAATCCTACCTGGCCCACCCCATATATCGCTGGTGCAATGGTAACTTTGGGTCTGGTGATCCAGTTCACAGGACGGCTGTACGACTTTCTAACCAAACAAAACAAGACATGACCCAACTCATCCCAAAAGTCGTCCCGTGGGTGTTACTGTCATTGTTCGTGGCGCTGCTCGGCCCGGCGCTTGTACCACGGGCAGAGATAAGTTTCCGTTATCGTGATTTCGGTCGTATACCCGTCATGTACAACGGGCGCGTGCAGCCTTTGGACACCCTGGCACGCAACACACTACGCCAGATCCGTGGCACAACTGCTATCCCCCTACGGGAAACAAAGTCGTATCAGCTCTGGCCCAGACCGGAAAAGCTCGGCGCAACACCGTGGCTGGCCGAGGTTTTGATGAATCCTGCCGCTGCAGATGCGCGTGCGATCTTCTTGATTCATAACCCCGAGTTGTTGGACGCACTCCAGCTCCGCTGTGCAGGGGTGCAACGCTCCGGCTTGTTTTACTTCAGCTTCAACAACCTGACCAATGCACTCGACAAAATCGAATCTGAAGCGCGCCAGGCCGCCAACATCGAGCCACAAACAAGAACCGCTTACCAAAGACAGGTTATACGGCTATTCAATGCCTTGGTTGTTTACCAACGGCTTAAAAACAGCCTGCAACCCAATGACACAGCCAATTTTGCCGCTGAAATTGCCACCTATGAAGATTCCATCAGCCCCGGCGTCGCGGCACTTAAAGCCCGTAGCGCAGGTACAGACTTTGACCAGGCTGCACTCGACAGGTTTGTAGGGTTCCTAGCCCGGTACGAACACATGTGGAGAACTGCCTCGGTGTTGCTTGTGCCGCCCCACATCAATGAGCCCACGGACAACTGGCGTACCATAGGTCAAGCCCTGTTCGAGTCAGGGCTCAGCACAGGCGAAGTTCCAGTGCCGGTCCGTGCATTTGCACTAATGACAAGCGCATTCCGGCAAAACGACCATGCCAGTTTCAATTGTGCAGTGCACGATTATCTTACATGGCTCGAGACGAATGCTACGCATGCCGTCGCCAAAGCCAAAACCGAGTGTTTCTATAACAGGCTCGAGGCTTTCTTACGCGCGCTCAAAATTTACCTGGGTGCATTTCTGTTTTCTACTGTTGCAATGCTGACGCTGGGCGTGTGGCCCATCGGCTCGGAGACATTCAGGCGGTCGGCAGCCTGGCTGTTGACACTTGCATTCATTATTCACACAGCCGGCTTGATGTTACGGATGTGGATCGAACGCAGACCACCGGTGACAAATCTTTATTCTTCTGCGGTATTTGTTGGTTGGGCGGCCGTGTTGCTGGGACTCTTGATCGAACGTAAATGGCGGCTCGGAATCGGGACTGCAGCGGGAGCTTCTGCCGGCTTCATAACCCTTATCATTGCGCACAACCTTTCGCTGGGGGGTGACACAATGGAAGTGTTGCACGCCGTACTGGACACGAACTTCTGGCTTGCCGCACATGTTATAACCATCACACTCGGGTACGGCGCAACGTTCATGGCCGGTCTGCTCGGCATTCTCTATGTGCTGTTGGGGTTGTTCACACCGCTTTTGTCGCGTCAGCAAGGTGTGTCCGACAATCCATTGCCGCCCACACAGGCCGCCAAACAACTCACACCTTTTGCTGTCGAGTCGCCAATCTCAACACACAACTCTTCGGCCTCGACAAACCTTGGCGCTGCGCTCAGCAGGACGATCTATGGTACAGTGTGTTTTGCGTTGCTGTTCAGTTTTGCGGGGACCGTGCTGGGGGGCCTTTGGGCTGAGCGTGCCTGGGGACGGTTTTGGGGTTGGGACCCGAAGGAAAACGGCGCGTTGATGGTTGTGCTCTGGAATGCAATCGTGTTACATGCACTCCGGGCCGGGTTGGTGCGTGAACGCGGCTTGGCCAACATGACCATTTTTGGCAATGTTATAACAAGTTTCTCGTGGTTTGGCGTAAACATGCTCGGTGTTGGGCTGCATTCGTACGGGTTTATGGATGGCGGTTTTAGATGGCTACTGTTGTTCGTTTCCAGCCAATTCTTTATAATCGGGGTGGGCTTGCTCCCACAAAAACTCTGGCGCAGTTGTCGTGTCGCGTGACGCTGCACAACCTCCACAAGTCACAGCTACATCAGCGGAGCACGATTCGTGCCCCATGCACCAAAAATGCAGCGTGCGGCACTAAACTTATCTTTTAGGGCACAATCACACGCAATTTCTGGGCCTGGACCGTAAAAGTAACAGGTAATTGCCCGGCAAATTCGCCATCAACTTCAACAGGTACGTGTTGCGTGCTCTCGAGTCTGACAGTCTCTGCCTTGAACCTGCGCACTGCAGTGGTGGGTAATTTCCTTGTAACGAGCAACACAGGACCGCATAACAAAAGCATCCCATAGCTCGCTTTAGGGAAAACGCATACGTCAAGCATACCGTCGAATGGCGTTGCCTCAGGAAAAACGCGGAATGGCCCACCGTAGAGTCTGCCGTTCCCCAACAAGACCAGCTCACCGTCAGTTTCGACCTCGGCAGTTTTGACCCGAATTTTTGGTTGTTGTTTACGCAATGCTCTCAGTCCAGCCAAGACATACGCAACCGGCCCAACAACCTTTTTCGTCCCAAAATCCACAAGTTCAATTGCCCGGGCATCGAGTCCTGCGCCCGCCATTTGAACGAAATACCGTTTTTGGATTATACCGCCTGCGCTGAATTCAGCTGCCGCAATGTCAACCCATATCTCCGTGCCGTGTTCAATGATTTCCCAAGCTGCATGTACCTTCGACGGTAAACCCAGCTCGCGCGCAAACACGTTCATTGTGCCCACTGGCAAAATGCCTAGCCGCGTTTTGGCAGGTCCATCCGGCACACTGCAAATGCCATTCACAACCTCGTTAACTGTGCCGTCGCCTCCGGCTGCAACCACAGTGTCAAACCCCTCGCGCACAGCGGCTGCAGCAAGTGTAACAGCCGAATTTGGTGCCGAAGTTGACCTTAGCACGGCACCTTGTCCGAGCAACTCGATGAACTTCCTGAACCGGTCGGCTTTACAACCCTTTGCTGCAGGATTGAATATGACGCAAATCGGCACGAGCAAGTTTGTTGTTAAACCCTATGCAGGCGTCTAGCCAAAAATTACGTTGTCCAGAGGTTAAATTGTCCAAAAGCAAAGACTGTTGAACACCGAAGGTGTTCTGGGTTGAATCTTTAAAGCGTTGAACCGTTGACACAGTGAAAGAAAGCTCCGCAGACGCTGTTGGCTGGCGAGGTTGTCATGGGTCCCAGCCGACGAAATAGAATTTATAGTCTCACAAAAAAGCCGGGGCGCAGCCAAACTCGAACCTGCGCCCCGCTTCGATTATGTGTGGCTGGTTGTCGAGACAATTAGTCCTCTGTCCAGAGCGTGGGTACAAAACCGCGATACGAACCGATCCGGGCAAGGTTTTCGTCGTAGTGGAAGTTGAAGTGACCGTTCATCTTGACCGTTTTTGTAACGCTTGCCCCAACAAAATCGTAGGTGTCGTTGCCGCCGCCGCCCAATGTGAAGTCTGCATTTGGCGCATAGATCGCGCCTGTAAATGATGCGTTGCCGGACAACTTTAGCTCCGTGTTGGTTGGCAGACCGAAATAATAAAAGTTCGCTGCGTTACCGCTTTCGTTAACCACGCCTTGCCCGGACACTACGAATCTCGCACCTTCCATGTACAATTTGAGACTTGCGCCGGGTCTGATCAAAATCTGATGGTTAAAGTTGGTTGTGACGAGCAACCTGACATTGACGCCGTTTGCTACATAAATATTGCCGCTGTTTGTTACAACGTAGTCGCCACTTTTAGTAAACACATAGTCGTATTGTACACCATCAATGGTCTGTCTGCCTTCGCCTTCTTTTTTGACTATGTATTCCCACAACCTTGTGTCGGGTCGTGGGACAGGCGGAAACACAACGTTCATGTCATTGGCTGACCAACCGGGTTGAATACCTCTGTTTCCGCCTTCGACCCAGGCACGGCTGCCGACCGACCCGTTCGGTCCTATTCTAATGGTGCCGCCCGGCCCTGTCTTTGCCTGTCCTTTGATCTTAGCGTTGCCAATGTCTAGTGTGTTAATTATCTCGCCGTTTGTTACCACATCACCTCTGTCCCTAGTCTTATTGACGTTGTTTTTAGGATAAAGGCCATTGTCGCTAAAGTTCGGGTCAGCAGAGTCGAAGCTGTCGGTTGTCACGTTATTGCCGTTCAGGTCAATCGTTGAGCGCGCTGCCATTGCCACGGCAAACATAGAGTCAATCCTTGTGAACGTACGAACTCTTCGCGTCTGGTACCCGGCAGGAACCTGTACACCTGCAGATGCGAACATGATTCGCGGTGCTGAGGCCTGTAACCCAGGCTCATACACATACCCAATAGATTCAATTATTGGCGTCAGGCCAACAATGGTTATCGTTACATCGTAAAAATTTTGGCCTAGATACCTGCGTGGGCAGCCGTACCGGTTGTTCCCGAGGTTTGTCCACCCGTTGACAGCTAAGTTATTCGTGCCCTCAACAGGATCAAAGTACGGCGCGTTACGGTTCAAATGTGATAACCCCTCTTCGATGCCAGCCTCAGCCACCACAATTGCCGCGTTCCAACTCTGTGACTTTGCCACAGAGATGTTTTGCGTCTGTGTATAGACCAGGTAACCGGCAAGCAGTATCCCTAGCACAAGTGCACTGCACAGGCTCACAATCAGAACACTGCCAGCCGAACCTTTGTTTTTGTAATTTATCGGTTTCATACCACACCTCGCTCTGGTTTAGTTACGCATGCAGATCTTTGCTGTCTGCACACTTTCAGTTTGTAGTTTTGTCCCCTTGATCGTTCGCGAACAACGCCAGCTCACATCAACAAGCTTGCATAAATCTGCTTGGTAAATACCGGCTAAATTTGTCGCCGGGTAGAAATCAAATCTGCCTGGGATCGGATTGCGCTGGTAAATTAGGAACCGTAGATAATCGCATTCAGTCAGTAGCACCTCGACTCGATCTGGTACCGATGGACCATATCTATAGCGCGTTACGTTCCGCGTATTCGGGTCCCAAACGTACATAATGAAGTTGGTTTTTTGAGCCCCAACCGCATTTGTATCTGTTGTCCTGAAGACCAGCTGATTTGTCGAATAATCAACTAGCGCGACACATTGCCGGATATCGCGCGTCATCTTGTCCAACGCAGCACAACTGCGCCGGTTTAAGTCCATGTAATTGCCTATGGCCACGAAACTTTGGTTGCCATACATGAAAAAAGTTGCAATTGCACCGAAAATGATCGTGCTGGCCGCCATTGCAACCATCATCTCGGTCAGGGTAAATCCACGGCCCCGCTCCGATCCGCTCATTTGGTAGATGTTATTGGCTAGCTGCATTTGCACGATCTTTCAGATCAGTTGTAATACACGTAGTTTTGTAAGCCCATGCGCCCAACCAACGTTTGCATCTGCCGAGTGCGCACAATCCTGTTTGTCCCAATTCTGTTGGTCCAGTAAATGGTTACCGTCACAAGCCGCATGTCATTTGCGTAGTTCGGCACAGGGTTCGGAAACGGGACATTACTGATTGTGACAGTGCCAAAGTACAAAACACCCGGCGATTGGTTCGCATTCGTAAGAGGGAAGTAATAGGCAGTGAAAGTCGTAGGGATCCAGTTGCTGTTAACAAGCTGATCCCAATTATAGAGGCGTAGTCCTTCCAACCGCTCAAGCATCACCTGTGTCGCTCGCAGGTTTTCGCGCGCTGCTTGTGTCGCCCTGAAGCTCATTGTTAGTCCTGCATAAATGCTCCCAAAGACTATCAACACAATAACAGCTCCAACGCACACCTCCGCCAGGGTAAACGCTGCTGAGTCAATCCTCCTTTGCGCCGCTTTGAAAAAGCACCTCATTGTCTCACAACACATGCCACAACCACACCTCCAAGTGCGTTCTGGCACACAGCTTTGGCAGCATACGCCTTGCCAAGCTATGGGATTTGCTGCGGGGCGTCTTTTGCACAACCGACTTGCAGCGAAACTTCCACAACCAACAAAACCCTTTCAAAATTCTGGCTTTTTCGGCACGATCAACGTCCAACAACCATTACCCACACTCATGAAAAAAA
>FMJZ01015750.1_pt1 | contig 41954 bp, 22 predicted proteins | sample 1987881 | NCBI WGS metagenome assembly FMJZ01 (sample SAMEA4378227, study PRJEB15110) | soil metagenome | biome: soil; feature: Field; material: Soil | place: India | collected 2015-03-11 | depth 0 m
ACGTCTACGGTGCGCAGCTTCTTGTGGTACGGTACCGCGCGAGCTCGACCAATTATTGAAACTGGAAATTTGGCCACAATTCTATATTGGATTTTGCCAAAAAACGCGTTCCGGGAAAACGTCGCCCGTTATCGGCAACCAATTGTCGAGCCGGAAGTTCGGAAGCTCGGCCTGCGCGGTGTAATCTACGTTTTACATATTGAGCCGTCTGCACGGTTGAGGGAGCAAGTAAAGATGGTCATCCACCAATAAGCACTTGCCCAAAACGGAACGCCAGTAGGGATTCCGGTCAAAACATAGCTTTGGAGATGTGAGGGTACCTAGTGTCTGTTTTTAAAGGGGGAGTAGAGACACCGTTTTGAGTTTTAGTTGGTGCCTTTACCGAGGGAGTGGAGTTGATGACGGCGGCAGAAAGGCGGATTTTGCGCCTTTAGCATGACAGATCTTTGCTTGCTTCGGAAACATCTTGTTAATGGTCGGGTGCCGGGGACTATCTTCGCGGTCGGTTCTTCACTGTATCCATCTTTGGTGTAGAGTTTCCCGGGTGCAGTTTTTGGATCCTGTGTATGCGCGAATGCCACTCTAAAGCATAAGCGGTCACAGGTTGGTTGCTCAAAAGCGGTCAGGTGGAGAATATATTCGCGCTTGTCTGGTGCAGGCACGGCACACCCGGCTACGTAAAAGGGATTCTCAATCGCCGCCGTTTCCGCATCCATGTACTGGCAACCGCGCTTTTCAATGCGGGGTGCTCGAATCCGAATCGAAGGAGCTTACGGCAACTGAGGTGAAAGGGTGGTTTATCAAAAGGTGGCAAAATGCTGGCTGCATTGCACCAGGCGCCGAAGTGTGGTTGGCACCGGGGTTGAAATGGTGCTCGTCAACAGGTTACTGATGGCCGCTGGCATCTTCGCTGTGCCTTGCTGTTTGGCCGTTGGGGGGGCGAACGCTGATTGGAATTCGAGGAATAACCTTACGTACTGCTGAACAAGCGGATTTGGTGCTGACAGAACCTGTTCCGGGTTGTATAGTGTAACCGAGCTGTGAAGAAGGCGTGCGGCGCGAGAAAAGAATTCCACGTTGTAATCGAACAGGACGAGGACGGGTACTTTGTTGCCTCGGTGCCGGCGTTACCGGGATGCCACACACAAGCGAAGTCTTTGGATGTGTTGATGCAACGGATCAAAGAGGCAATAGAGTTGTATCTTGAAGTGGAACAACCAGTGACAAAGGAGTTCGTGGGCGTGCAACGGGTGGCGATAGGTTAATGAACGGAAAGTTACGCGCAATAACCGGGCGGGAATTGATCGGTGCTTTACGACGCTTGGGGTTCGAGGTCATTCGATCCAAAGGCAGTCACTTTTTCCTTCGGCACCCTGACGGTCGCCGGACTGTTGTCCCAGTTTATCGCGGGGAAACGATCGGCAAAGGATTGGTTGGCCAGATATTGCGGGATTGCGAACTTACAAGCGAAGAACTGCGCAAGTTTCTCTACCATGCAAATGCCATGCCGAGTGGCTATGTTGGGGTAAATGTTTATGCATCCGAGGGTCCAACCAGTAAAAGGTAGTTGGGGAAACAGCCAAAGCGCTCTGCACCCGCAAAGGCCTAGCAACGAAAAGCATGGCCGCCCACGTTTTTGGTGGCCGCCAAGCATTTGGGAGGTTTTTATCATAACGCTTGTGGTGTTTTTAGCTCTAGTCGGAAAAGTAGGTGTTTGGCTATACAACAAGCTTTCGCTTCTTCTGGGGTTTTAATAAGTGAGGGAAGGTGAAGGGATCACTCATCGGAGGTTTCGGTCAAGACACAATCCCGCCCATGCGGGACCGCTCAGACCGATAAATCATAAAGGGGTAAGAGATGAGTTTTGACGTGTTTGGTGGAAGTGGTGTGGTTGTAAGACTGGCGTGAAGGCCAGAGCCGGCGGATTGCAAAAGATGAGCGGTTCAACGGCCAGACGGGAAAAAACACACGTGTTGGCCGCTTAATGTGGTGGGTTATAGCCGGGTTCGATGTGCAGTGTTCAGGGCATAGCGTGGATGCGTTAGAAGGCCGAGAAATCCCAAGATGGCCAAGTAGGTTCGGTGTGCGGTGTGCAAGGCATGGCGTGGACGTCGCCAATCTGATTCCATCATGATGTGCTGGATACGTTTGCGTTGGCATGCTTCAGTTGGGTCCGTTGTTTTTAAAGCGGAAGATAGCATCGAGGTGTGTAAAAATGAGTTGCCTCGGAGGAGCCAATCTCGTAAACAGCTCGCGTGAACGGACAGCAGTTGTTGAAGCGAATATCTGCGAGCCGACGGGTTGGACTTGCTGGGTTAGTTGCCGGTGTGGTGGTTTATGCTTCGTATGGCCAGGAAGGATGGAGCAAGTTGTTTAATGGCAGTGACCTAACCGGCTGGGTACAGCGCGGTGGTAATGCAAAATTTAGCGTTGAAGATGGTGTAATTGTAGGTGTTGCAGTTGCTGACACACCGAATAGTTTCCTGTGTACTGAGAGTGAATACGGCGATTTCGAGCTTGAGCTTGAGTTCAAGGTTGACCCTGCGCTGAACTCGGGTGTGCAAATTAGGAGCCAATGTTTTGACACCGACAAGGTGGTTGAAGTCGGTGGCAAACAGATCAAGGTACCGGCCGGGCGGGTGCATGGTTACCAGGTCGAGATTGACATGGAGACCCCGCGGAATCGGTTATGGACGGCCGGTATTTACGATGAAGCACGGCGCGGATGGCTTTATCCGGGCATACTCGGTGGTGAGTCGAACGCATTTTCGGTCCAGGGCCTGAAGGTAAGTAAACAAAACGACTGGAACCACTTGCGGGTCCTTGCTGTTGGTCCAGAGATTAAGACATGGCTCAACGGCGAATTACGCGCGCAGCTCACCGACTCGATGACGCTGCGTGGGTTCATTGCGTTGCAGGTTCATAGCATCGGCAGAGACAAAGCCAAAGAAGGACTCAAAGTCCAATTCCGTAACATCCGAATCAAACCGTTTGATGTGTCTTTTGAAGGGCAAGCGGCTGGGCTTAACACACTTACCGAGCGTGAAAAGGCTGAGGGCTGGCGCCTGCTTTGGGACGGTAAAACTACTCGGGGCTGGCGCAGCCCGCGCACGGATGCATTTCCCGAGCGCGGCTGGCAGATCAAAGATGGCGAGCTGCAAGTTGTTGCCACTGGCAGCAGCGAATCACAAGCCGGCGGCGACATAATCACGCATGAGCGGTTTTCGGATTTCGAGTTGGTTGTTGAGTTTAAGCTTACCCCCGGCTGTAACAGCGGCATAAAATACTTCGTACAGCCAAATCTTGATCCGATAACCGGCACGGGGGCAAAAGCCGCTACAGGCTCAGCGATCGGACTCGAGTTTCAGATCTTGGACGATGCACTGCATCCGGACGCAAAACTTGGCAGAAACGGTAACCGCACACTTGGCGCGCTTTATGATTTGTTGCCGCCAGACTCGGCCAAAGAAGTAAAGCCGCCTGGGGAATGGAACACGGCGCGGATCGTGTCGCGTGGCAAGCGCGTCGAGCACTGGCTCAACGGGCGCAAAATTCTCGAATACGACCGTGGTTCGCCCGAGTTCAAAAAAGCCGTCGCACAAAGCAAATTTAGGAACATACCGGGGTTTGGTGAATGGCCGGATGGCCACATACTGCTGCAGGAACACGGTAGCCAAGTGTCTTTTCGGAACATAAAGATACGTTTGTTGTGATGAACCTAGGCTCAACCAGGTCTTAAAGCATGAGAAAACATTCACGGCGCAGTTTCATTAAAAATTCGCTAGCTAGTGCAGGTGGACTAATTGTTTTGCCGAATGTCATGCCGCGCGGGCTTTTTGCTGACCCCGGGCCTAACAATCGGATTCAAGTTGCGCAGATTGGCTGCGGTCGAATGGGCCGCGAAGACATGGAGGGTGTAATGGCGCATCGGCTGGCTCGTGTGGTTGCGGTATGCGATGTGGACAAAAAACGAGCTGCATCGGCTCGTGCCAAAGTGGTCGAGTTTTACAAGGGCTCGGGCGAGTCCGAAGTATCGGTGCAGGTTTACCATGATTACCGTGAGCTTTTAGCGCGGCCTGACATTGACGCAGTGGTGGTAAGTACACCGGACCATTGGCATGGGCTGATTGCAATCGAGGCTGCGCTGGCAGGCAAACACTTGTTCGTACAAAAACCGATCACGTACGACATAGCCGAGGCGATTGCGTTGCGGAAGGTGGTGCGTGCGAAAAGTGTGATTCTTCAGACAGGCTGCCAACAGCGCTCTGAAAAGCCGTGGTCATCGTTCCGGACCGCAAGCGAGCTTGTTCGGAATGGGCGTATTGGTCCACTTAAAACCATCCGAATCGGCATTGGTCTGGACCGGCCCAAGGGCAAACCGCCTGCAAAACAACCTGTGCCGAGCAATCTCGACTTCGAGCGCTGGCTTGGCCCCGCCCCTGACCAACCGTACATGGAAGACCGCGTGCATCCGCAAGATGGTTTTGGCCGGCCCGGCTGGATCACAACTGAAGACTTCGGGCTAGGGATGATCACCAACTGGGGCACACACCACGTTGACATTGCGCATTGGGCAATTGGCCAGGAAAACGGCGGACCGAAAACAATCGAGGCAACCGCCGAGTTCATGAGCAACGATGTATGGACAGTTCACACTACGTACCACGTGGAGATGCTGTACCCGAACGATGTGCTGGTTGCATTAGACGACAAGTTTGAGAACGGCCTACATTTCGAGGGGGCAGAAGGCTGGGTGTTTTGCTCGCGCTCGGGCGCGCGCGTAACAAGCAGTGACCCGAATGTAACCGACCAAGCCACGCAACGCAGTGGGCCGTTGCGTGCAAGTGACCCGAAGATACTTGAACCGCTCGGCTCAGGGGCGGTTCGCTGGCCGGCCAGCACGGATCATTACCTTAACTGGCTTGAAGGAATCGCTGCCGGACGCGACCCGATTGCACCCGTGGAGCATGCGGTGCGTACTCTACAGGCGTGCGTAGCGGCGTGGATCGGGATGAAACTTAAGCGCAAGCTTGTTTGGGACGCCGCCAAGGAAACGTTTGTGGACGATCCCGAAGCAAACGCAATGATGCAACGCAAACCGCGCAAGGCCGAGTTCGATTTTAATCGTGCCCTTGAAAGGGCAAATCTCTCGGTTTAATTCTAAAGCGGGCTGCGGTCTGACACGGGATCCACAGCAAATAGCGCGGCAGTTTGGCTGGTTTTTTAGCTCGCCTGTAATTCAAGCGCGCGCTTTGCTGCGCCGTATGTGCCAGCCCATTCACCGAGCGCAGCAGGCACGATTCGTACCTGATGCCCGCCTGGGCGCCATTCCATGTCATCGAGAAATTGCTTCAGCGGGTCGAACAGCATTGAGCCACTGCGGGTTATCCCGCCCCCAATTATCACCAGCTCAGGGTCGAGGATGTTTATGAAAGATGTAATTGCGCGGGCGAGCGCGCGGACTGAAGCTAGCCAGACCTGAGTTGCGCACGGGTCTCCTTTGGCACAGGCGCCGACGAGCGCTTCGGTTGAACTGAACCTGCCGGCGGTGCGTTCGGCGACGGTGTAGTTGCCTATGGCTGCCTCGAGCGACCCTGGAGTGCCGAAAATGCTGCGGTTGGGCGTGTCTTGAATTGACACATGCCCGAGATGCCCTGCGCGGCCGAGTGCGCCTTTAAGCAGTTTGCCGTCTGCCAAGATCGCGCCGCCTACACCTGTGCCAAGCGTTAACAGAATTGCATTGGAGCAACCGACAGCCGCACCCTGCCATGCCTCGCCGAGCAAGGCGGCGTGCGCGTCGTTCATAACCGGCACGAGCTGCGTGCGTCCAAGAAATTCAGTCCAATCAAATCGCTCGATCCCGTGCATTTTGCCTGGTTGAAACTCGATCCAGCGTTCGTGCGGCGCGGGCACACCGGGCGCGGCCAGCCCGACCAAACAACCCGCCGGCGCAAGCTCTGCGAGCATGTCACGCACGGTCTGCGCAAATGCCGGCACACCAGTTGTTGGCCTGTCTTCAGTCGGGCGGGTCCATTTGGCGAGCAACCGGCCATCAGGCGCAAACGCAGCCATCTTGATCTTGGTACCCCCGATGTCTATTCCGATAAGTTGGTTCATTGAGTTGACTATGCGGCTGCGACGGTTGGCCCCGGTTTAGACTTGTGAAGTGTGTTAAAACAAAGTCGCTGGCACATACCGTGTATCACTCCAGATGGACTATGCCGTATTTGATTGCTGCGATAACTGCACCCACGCGGTCTTGCACGCCGAGTTTGGTGAACAAGTTTTGCAAGTGCGTTTTGACCGTCGGCTCAGAAATGCCGAGTGCAACAGCAATTTCCTTATTGCTCCGGCCCTTGACTAACGCCTGAAGCACCTCAAGCTCGCGCTGGCTGAGGTCTTCGCGCAGCATCCGTTTTGCGAGGCGGTCGGCTACTTTGTTTGGCATGATCGGCTGGCCTGCGTAAGCGGCACGAATTGCGGCGAGGATTTCTTCTTTGGGTGTGTCTTTGAGCAGATACGATTTCACCCCGGCCTGGCACGCGCGATAAATGTCTTCGTCGGTGTCGTATGTGGTGAGCACGATCACTTTTGCGTCTGTAAATTCTTTCCGCAGCGCAATAATTGCCTCGACGCCACTTGCGCCCTGCAACCGCAGGTCCATCAAGACCACGTCAGGCCGGTGCTGCCGATACACATCAAGCACTTGCCTGCCGTCGCCGGTCTCGCCGGCAAGAACCATGTCAGGCTGGCTTTCGATCAAGGCGGCGACACCCATCCGAAACGCCGGGTGATCGTCCACGACCATCACTTTAATTTGTCTTTTAGCTTTCATGTTTATGGGGTGGGTGCAGTCACGTTTCAGGCTCTGGTATAGGCATGCAGCACGGTCAATTATGTTTGCGGCACAGGTATAGTTGCAACCACTTCGGTGCCGTGTCCAGGGCTGCTCCGGACATCGAATTGCCCGCCGAGTTGTAGGGTGCGTTCGCGCATTCCCACCAGGCCGAACCCACTGTGCGTTGACCGTGCCTGTTCAGGCACGAATCCACGTCCGTCGTCGCTCACGCGCAGGCAGACAGAACCGTCGCTGAACGTTAGTGTGATTTCAATCCGGCTCGGCTGCGCATGCTGAAGCGCGTTTGTGATGGCTTCTTGGCATATGCGCAGCAGTGCATTTTCAGCCAGGGGCGGTAACCGGCGCGGCTGCCCTACTGAGCTGAATTTGGCTTGGATGCCGGTGCTGCTTGTCAATTGGTCTAACAAGCTCGGCAACACGGTTGCCAGGTCGCCATTCTCGAGCACTTGCGAACGCATGTTCCAAACTGCATTACGTGCATCTGCCATGCTGTTCCGGGCAAGCTCGAGTGCAATCTCGAGATGTTTAGCTGCGCGTGCCGAAACGGCCTTGACCTCGTCCCTGACTAGGTCAAGGTGCAAGACAATTGCGCTCAAGCCCTGGGCGAGGATGTCGTGTATTTCGCGGGCCATGCGATTGCGCTCGGCTAGGACGGCGGTGAACTGCGCCTCGGCCATGGCGCGTTGTGCGGCCTGCTCGCGCAGGCGCAGTCGCGCTGCAATTGTCACGCCGATTATTGACAGCAAAAGCGCGATCACGACACCGCTTAATATCCACAGCAGGCGTTTGCCGTGCCAAAATGCAGGCGGACTGATCACGGCAAGGTCAGCCGGCGCGCGTAGCAACAATTGGAATCCACTTGGCTGGCGCATCCCGCTGGATGGCCCTTCGGCCTCATGCAGCACATTGCAAATGCCGGTCAAGCGCACGCGACTGCCCGGCTCGACCTTTTTTGGGGGTGTCAACTGTGTACGGATGGGTATCACAGCCCTAAAACTCAACTCGTCGGCTTGTACCAGCCACGCCCAGCCTTGCAGGGTTGATTCCTGCCCAAGCAAAGCGCCCTCGAGTGTGACAAGGTCTGCGTCGTGATCGAATGCAGCAGTTGCATTTGTCAACACGACAGGTGCTGGAGCCGGGCCAGAGGCGAGCTTGCGGAATACCGCGTCTTCGAGCACTGGGCTGTATCCGCCGTGCCCGGGAAACCCGAGCACATCTACCAAGTCACCCACTGCAAGCTCGCGGGCATTGCGCGTGCGCACGCACAATCCGCGTGTTTCGTCGCGGATCCAAAACTCGCGCGGTTGTGTGCAAGTAACAACACCGCGCACGCGCACGCGGTGTCCGAACAGTCCGCCTGCGGCAAACTGTAGTAGTGAATCTATCGGTTGCACGGGCACTGCAAATGGCTCGGCTGGTGGTGGCACTTCAATTACAACTGGCACTTCCGCCGGCACGGCAAGCAGTGGACTAAGTGTTTGCCTGTACTTGTTAACCAGGTAATAACACACACCGCGCAACCGTACCTCTGCGTCCACTATCGGCTCGGGTAACTCGGGCACGTTAACACGCACAACAAGCCGGCCGCCACCTGTAGCCACCTCGAGCCTGCATTTACGGCGCTGTTTCAAGTCAGGCTCGTAATGCCGGACAACCCCGTAAACCTCGACCCATTGCGCGTCGAGCCTACCCGAGGCGATCTCGTCGAAAGTAACGCGGCGCGGCTCTGGCACGGGTGCCTTGCCGAGCTTGCGCAACGCAGGCACGCGAACAAATGGCGCGAATTCACCGGGGTCTGTCACGCCTTCTACCTCGACAAAATCGCCCGGATGCAATTGCGCCACAACAGAGGCTGAACTTCGCAAGTAAATGCTCGCTGTACCATCATGCAACGCAAATCCTTCACCGCCGGCTTCAGACTCGCCTATTACAACGCCGCGCAGGCGCACCGGCAACTTTTGTGCAGCTTCTGCAGTGGTCAGCCCACGGATCTGCGTCACATTTGTGAGCGCGGGCTGCAAATCGGGTTTTTCGACGGCTGGCTGCGCTGCCGCACAAACCAAGCCGCACCCGAAACCAAAAATGGCGCGCGCGATGGCTAAGACCCTCACGAAGCTTTTTTTCGCTCGGCGCACGAGCAAAAAGTGCCCCGAGCAAACATTTGACGCAACCTCCAAAACCTTAGCTTGTGCATGAGAGGCATGGGCAAGAACTGTGCGCTGTGAAAAAATCATACTTTTGTAGGATTGATTTTCGGGTACGGATCTGTTAAACATTAAGCCTGACAGAGGCTGGGGCGCCGGTGTCGGCAAAGGTTGCCCACGTAGCCTAAAAACCAAACAAGCTTAATCTAGGCTATGCATAAGCGCAGAATAATTGAAAAGGAAACGATAGCTCCTGTTTTTGTGGCGGTTTTATTCCTTGGTCCATTTGCGGCCATCGGCGCTCCTGTGAGCGGCTGGACTGTTGCAACTGGTGGCGGGACACTGAGCGAGCCGTGGTCGGGCGCAATAACCTATGCAAATGCCACAGGTGGCTCCGCATTACATGCTTCAGTAGGCCCGTTTACACTTGGGGTTGGTAATTACATCACTTTCTCGGGCTTTTACACCAACACCGTAAACGTCAATGCTGCTGGCATGTCAACTTTGTTGGGTAACATCCAGTGGCGTGTTGGCTTGTTCGATAACCTTGGCCAGGGACCCACCGTATATACAGGCTGGCGCGGTTATTGGCTCGGCAATCCTGTGCAGACCACACCTAGCGGTGCGCCGTATGAGCGGAGCGCCACTGGTAATTACTGGTCAATCTCCGGCGCAACTCAGCTCACACCGACTACCCCCGCAACCGGCTCGGCAATAACGAATAACCCTACGCCAAGCTTCGCGCCGGCTGGTACTTATGCGTTTGCACTCACATATAAACGATTAACCGCCACTGATCTGGAGATAAGTTGGTCGCTCGTGAATATACAGGACGCAAATGGAACGCCGGTCTCAGGGGTTTATGAATTCGTCGGGTCAATTGTTGATACGTCGGTAGCCTCGTTTACGGTGAACCGCGCAATGGTGTTCCCGAACGGCGGTGCCTTTACAGGCACGCTTTACTACGATGGCCTTGATATAACGTTTGTACCTGAGCCAAGTGCGATCGCACTGGGAGCAGTTGCGCTATGCACGCTTGGTGTAATTAGAAAACTGCGAAGGAACCGGTAAGCTTTTACAGTTTGAAAGGTGAGAAAACCGGCCAGTGTTAAATTGGCCGGTTTTTTCGTTGGTTTGGAGCCAGGTGCACGCCGAGGGCATCGTCTCGCGAGCCCAAAGGCGGTAAAATCATCCTTTTGGATGATTGAACTTGCCGAAGAAAAAAAATTACAATTTGATAGACAGAGTTCGGGTTGCGTCCATGGAGAATTTAGGCTGGGTCCGCAGCAGGCATGGCCAAAAGCGCCGCAACAATCTACACGGCTTTTGGACGGCCAAACCGAGATGCGGCCCCAAGAAATAGCGATTTAGAAAAAGAGCTCCGACGCACGAACAAATAAAAAACCAGACCATCGAGCAACAATGAAAAGACCAAACTTAATTCAGGCCGTTCTGATAGCGGTGGCGGTTTCGAGCCTCACAATTGGTTACGCCGCAACTTTGACTTGGGACACGGACCCGGGCACGCCCGGTGCGCAAGACGGCTCCGGCATCTGGAATCATTCCGCAAACAACTGGTGGACCGGCACAGCCAACACAACCTGGACCAGCACCGGTGTTCCCGACTGGGCGGTTTTCGGTGCTGGCACCGGCATGGCAGGAACGGTGACATTGGGCGACAACATCATCTGTAGCAACATCACGTTTAATGCCGCTGCAGCGGGCTGGTACACGATCGCTGGCGGAGGCTACACGCTGGCTCTAACCAATCGCACCATCACAGCCAATGTTAACGCTACAATTGGGGCTGATTTGATAGGAACTAGTGTTACAATAGCAAATGCAGCTGGTTTGCTTACTTTGTCGGGCAATAACACAGTCGTTGGTACATTCAAGGTCGGTCCCAATGTGGGAAACACCACGTTGGGGCTTCGCGTCACGTCGAGCGGTGCCTTTGGGTTGTCCACAAATGTTTGGCCGAACGACAACGGCAACCAAACAAGCCCGCGGATAGAACTTGTCGGAGGGATTACAATAACAAACCCGGTTACTTTGCCCGGGCGAAACAACTTCTCAGTAGCATTCATAAGCTTTGCCGGGGCAAATAAACTTGCAGGGCCCATCGCTTTCGGGCCAGGGGGCGTGATGTACGGTTTCCAAGCTGACGGGGCGGGCAGCTTGGAGTTGGGCGGCACAGTTACAATCCAGGCCGCCGGTGCGCGCACGCTCACATTGCGAGGCTCTGGTAATGGGTCAATAACGGGCCGGTTAATTGGAGGACAGCTTGTTTCACCGACCAATACATTGGTCAAATGCGGTAGTGGCACGTGGACGTTCTACGGTACCAACGATTATATTGCGCCGACCGTGGTTGCTGGTGGGACGTTGAGCCTTGATTATTCTGCCTTTGAAAGCTCGAAACTTGCGGACGGGATGCCATTGTACCTTGCCGGCGGCACGCTGAATTTAAATGCAGGGGCACATACGGAAGTGGTCTCCTCGAATCGCGTAGTTGCCGGGCGCTCGACTGTTACCCGGACGAGTGGCTCGAGCGTACTGCGTCAAAATGCAATTAACAGGTTCCAGGGCGGTGTGGTTGACTTTGCAGCAGCCGGCATAGCCGACACCGACGCGCTGAACGTGCACGGTATCCTTGGTGGTTACGCCACGGTCGCCGGTGCCGATTGGGCCATTAATTCCACCGGGGCCGGCGATGGCCCCATTACAGCTTACACCGGCTACACCGACATCGCCGCCACAGGTAGCACGATCACCGACGGCGCCAGTTCGAACGTCCGATTGAACAGCCCGGGCACGGGTGGCAACATCGCTCTGGGCGCAACCACAACCACCATTAACACGCTCCTGCAAAACACCACAACTGCGGCCACTATTGACACCTCAGGCCGTACACTCCGGTTGGGCGCAACCGGTGGCGTGCTCACCCCCAGCGGCAGACAAAGTCTGACAATCGGCACGAGTCCAAACTCGGGCATGTTCACCGCAGGTGGCGCGGACAATGTGCCGGGTGAAATAATCCTCATTAACAACTCTACGAACCCGCTGGTGGTTAACTCGACAATTACAGATAACGGCAGCGGTAGCGTTGCTTTGACAGTAGCAGGCACAGGCTCAGTAACGCTAAATGGCGCAAATTCTCACACAGGCACAAACTACGTGGTCGGCGGAATGCTGAACGTCAGCAGTGCGGCAAACCTTGGCACTGGAGCAGTTGTGATAAACGGCGGCGTGCTTAACTTCACAGCAAGCACAGAAATCTCAGACAGGCCGATAGCCATTGGACCACCCATTGGCTTTGGCGAAGGCACAATCAGTGTAGCAGCGGGCCAGACTGTGACCATTAACAGTGTCATTGCCAATTATGTAAGTGGTCTCGCAAATCCATCGGTTGGGGCAGCTAATTCCGGCATCCTGGGGATCCCTGTTGCCGCAACCCTGGTCAAGGCCGGTGAGGGGACGTTGATTTTGGGTGGAGCGAACACTTACAGTTGGGGAACGGTTGTCAACGGCGGCACGCTTCAGATTACTTCGGCTGGTAACTTAGGGCCAACGCCCGGTTGCTACCTTCCTGACAACATCGTTTTGAATGGAGGCACCTTGGAGGCTAATGCAACGTTCACACTTGGCTCTGGGCGCGGCGTTCTGCTCGGGCCGGTAAACGGTTCGGGTGTGGGTACATTCAGCGTGACCGATGGCAATACGCTCACAGTCGAGGGACGCATATCGGATAACTGGGGCGGGAACGGTGGGCTTGTGAAGACAGGCAATGGTACTTTGGTTTTAAGCAGTGCCGTCAATGACTATTCGGGTGACACACTTATTAATGCCGGCGTGCTCCAGCTCAACAACGCCCGCGCCATTCCAAACGGGCCCGGCAAAGGCAACATAATTATCAACGGTGTGCTCGCACTGAACAATGTCAGTCCGGTATTGAACCGGGTCAGTGGCTCAGGCTCGATTGACCATGCAGGCAGTACTGCTGTCAGCCTGACCATTGGCGCGTACAATACCGATGACACGATCGGTGGCGGAATAAACAACTCAGGTGGCGGGCCGCTGTCGCTTGTGAAGACTGGCACGGGCACATTTACTTTGGGCGGCCTGAGCAGTTACTCAGGCGCAACGCGTATCCTCGGGGGCAGCCTTAAGCTCGCTGCAGGCGCCTCTATTGCTTCAACAACAAATATCATCGTTGGTTCAGGGGCGGTTTTGGATGTGACAAGCCTGAGCGGTGCGACCCTGACGCTTAACAATGGCCAAACACTCTCAGGCTTGGGTACGGTTCAAGGCTCGATTGCTGATAGTTGGGGCGCTGTAATTGCACCCGGCGAGCGCGCAGGCACACTTACAATCAACGGCAACTTAACGCTTGGTGGTGGTGGGAACTTGAATTACGAGCTTGCCAATGTGACCACACCTGGCGGCGGTGTCAATGACTTGCTCGTTGTCACGAGCACACTGACCGTTTCCGGGCCAACCACGCTCAACGTGAGTTATCTGCAAGGTGTACCAGCCAGCGCCGGAAAGTACACACTCATCCAGTACGGCGCGTTCTCAGGGGATGTAAATAACATTTCTGTGCCCGCCGGGTTTGTTATCACAAATAACACCGTTGCCAAAGCAATCGAGCTTGTCGTGCTGCATCAACCGGTAAGTTTGATCTGGCGCGGCGACGGCATTGCAAATGTGTGGGACACCGGCGTGACGGCGAACTGGCTCTTGGGCGGCGCAAATCAATATTTCTACAGCGGCGACACTGCGATATTCGACGACACAGGATATAACACACCACCCGTAAACATTTCAGGAATAGTTTATCCTGGGGCGACAGTTGTTAACGCCGCTCAAGATTACACTTTCACAGGCGGCGTGATTGGCTCAGGTCCACTCACAAAGAGTGGCACAGGCACCTTGACACTCGAAAATGACAACATTTTGAGCAGCGTGCTCATCAATGCCGGCAGACTACAGATTGGCAGTGGTGGTTATACTGGCACGATCGCCGGTGGCAAAATCACAAACAACGCTGCGCTTGTGTTCAATCGCGCTGATGCGCTCACGTTCACAAACGAAATCACCGGCGCCGGTTCAGTTACACAGCTCGGGTCGGGGCAAACAGTCTTAACCGGCAGCAACAGTTACACTGGCCTGACCTTTGTAAATGCAGGCACGTTGAGTCCGCGTAACAGCGCTGCACTCGGCACTGTTGACGGCGCTACGATAGCGACTAATGCAGGCCTGCTTTACTTGGACGCGAATATTAACTTCCCGGCCGAACCACTTGTGTTGCAAGGACCAGCTTTGCGCAAAGGCGGCGCAGGTCAAACCGTGTTCGCCGGGCCGGTCACATTGGTAGGCGACTCAACCTTCCATGTTGACGGCAACGCAACGTTGGTCTTGAGCAATGTTGCAGGTGTTAACGGCGCGACAGTTAACGCAAATCTGACACTTACAGGCGACAGCGGCGGTCTGGGCGTAATTGCCGGACCGCTCAACCTTGGCTCAGGCATGATTACAAAAGACGGTGCAGGTGCATGGAAGCTTAGCGGACCGGGTGTATTTGGCGGATTCACCGCCATCAATAATGGCGAGTTTATTATTGGTCATCCGCAGGCGCTCGGCTCGGTTACAAACCTGCCGGTAAACACACAAGCAGGTGGGGCTGGCATAACCGGCACGCGTATCACAGTTGCCGACGGCACGGCGGTGTCGAATGTGTGGGTGGGACTGCCATCAGATGCGTCGTACCGCTCAGCATTGTTCAGCCGCGGCACAGGCGGTGTGACAAACATTTGGGCCGGCCCAATCGCATTCACAGGGTACGAAGGCACAATTAACTTCGGCACTGAACCAGGCGCAGTGTTTGTGATAGCGGGTGCGGTGACAAACGTTGATTATTCAGGCTCGCTCATACTACGCGGGTTTGGTGGTGGTGGTACCAGCGGCGCGGGCTGCACCGGCATAATCAGCGCGCCGATCAGATTGAACCCTGACTGGGCGCGAGTCCAAATTGACGACGGTGCAACCTGGATAATTGCCGCAAGCGGCCACAGCTTCGTGACCAACAACATCACGAGCGGCACATTGCGGCTCGGCACGCACAATGCATTGCCAACAACATGCAACCTGACGTTTGGCCTCGGCGGTGTGGCAGCGGAGACATTTGACCTAGCTGGGTACAACCAGCAACTGGGCAGTATCGCCACATTCAGTACAACCGCACGTGTCATTGGCAACAGCAGCACAACATCTGATTCGCTGCTGACACTTGCTGGGCCGAACACATCGATGTTCGGCGGTACAATTGTCGATGGCATAGGCGGTGGCACACGTCGCGTAGCGCTTGCGCTGACAGGCGGAGCCATGTTAACGCTGACAAACGTCAACACTTACAGCGGCGACACCATGATCGGCTCGGGGTGTACACTGCTCCTAGCTGGCGACGGCTCGATAGCCAACAGCGCAAATGTCATTGTTCAATCTGCCGGGGCCATTGACGTGACCGGCCGTACCAACGGCACGTTGACAATCAGCCCTGTGCAGGTGCTCAAAGGCAATGGCACGTTCAATGTGTATGGGGATGTGGTAAACACCGGCACGATCGAGATGAAGGTCAACAAGACCAGCGGTTCATTGTCCAGCGACCGACTCGTAGTGTCGGGTAACATCACCTACGGCGGTACATTGAGCGTGGTGCGTAGCGGTGAGCCGCTTGTGATTGGCGACAGCTTCACGTTGTTCACTGCTGCGGGTGCGTCTGGCAACTTTGCCAACATTACGGGCACGCCCGGGCCTGGGCTAGCCTGGAACTTCAACCCAGCCAATGGCGTGCTGAGTGTGGTGGCTGGTGTCCCGAGCACGCCCACCAATATCTCGTATAGCGTAAGTGCGGGTAACATCACCCTAAGCTGGCCGGTAAGTCACATCGGTTGGATACTCCAGGTACAAACAAATGCGCTCAATAAAGGCATCAGCACAAACTGGGTCGATGTACCAGGCTCAGCCAGCACAAACATGATGGTGTTCCCAATTGTTACAACCAATGGTACAGTGTTCTTCAGGCTGCGGTATCCGTGAGCCGGCATCCAGGTAAGCGGTTGCAATTTGAAAACAACGGGCGTAGGTTGTCGTAGGTTGAGGGCGCTGCAATAATTCCAACAGCTCAACCGAATGTGGTTATGAACAACTCCAAAAGCAAAAAGTCGAGGTACTCCAGCTCAAATTGGTATGCTCATGTAGCAGCCGGCGGGTTCACCCTAATCGAGCTGCTAGTGGTAATAGCCATAATAGCAATCTTGGCTGCGTTGCTTCTACCAGCTTTATCTGCAGCAAAAGAACGCGGCAAACGCGTAAGGTGTATGTCGAACATGCGCCAAATCGGCATTGGCACAACAGTATACGCGTCCGAGTACGACGACCGCGTCATACAAGCACGGCACGATGGTAACAACTTTGTCATAAACTGTTTGAATCCGCCGGAACGCAGTGCAGCCAAGATCGTGAACTTGACTATAGAAGCAAAGGCACCCAGCGTGTGGACTTGTGCCAACCGGCCGCACCTGCCTGTACTGGAACAACAATATGACCAGTGGGTAATAGGCGTGCTTTATTTTGGCGGACTGACTAATTGGAGTAATCCGATCGGTACTTTCAGGAACCCGCCCAGCCCGGTCAAGTTAAGCCAGGCCAAACCACATTGGGTGTTGGCGGCTGATCCGGTGATGAAAATCGAGGGCAGATGGGGTGGGCTAGTTGCCGGACGCGAGTTTGTATATGAAGGCATGCCACAGCATCGCGGGACGCGCTCCATAGTGCCTATTGGTGGGAACCAAGTGTTTGCAGATGGCTCTGTTAGTTGGCACAAGTTCGAGACGATGTTTTTCATTCATTCGTGGAACTTAAGCATGCGGATTGCATATGTGTACCAGGACCCAAAAGATTTCCCGCCTCAAATGCAGGCGCGCTTGAATGAGATCAGAGCTAAGCCGTGAGAATTAGACGTTGCAAAGTTAACCTTGAACACGCTCAGGATCGGCCCTGAACGAGCCGATTGCGCTCGTGCACACCCGAAAAAAAGCGGCGTGGTGAAGTATGAGCGCGCAGTTTAAGCTCACCTGCCAATCAGTATTTAAACCCTTAGGCCGAATGTGTAACCTCGACGTGCCTCATACGCAACCCTCTAATACGAAGCAACCGTCATCCAATCTTCTTCATCGGGAGGGTGGCACGGGCAACGCGCTTGCCGCGTCTGGCTGCCAAACTGGAGAAAACCGAACGCGAGCGGTTCGACCCCACGGATTCTTGGCTGCATGGCATGGTAGCTCTTCCAGTTGGCAGGTTGCAAACCACAACAAGCCGTTAGCGCGTTCCATCAGCTTCAGAGACCAGGTGTTTCAAATTTCTCGGCTCGGCGCGCAGCCAAAGCAATGTTTGAGCACCTTGCTCGCAGGCGTAATTGCGGTGGCTTGCGTATTGTTGAGTTGGTCCCCGAGCGCAGTGATGGCGCAAACTTTGCTGATTTCAAACGGTGTGCATGCTGTACCGGGGCTCACAAATACAACCGTCACACTCATGGGCCAGTGCGAGTTGCATATCACGGGCACAAATAACCCGATCCAAGGCTCGACAATTTATCTTGAGTCGCCTGACGCATACCTGGTCTTCCGCGGAATTAAACCATCTGCAGTTGTCTCCACACTACTGGCCCAGGTCCGGGTCAGTGGCGCAGTTGCAGTTGCGGATTCAAACTGCAGGGTTGTCCACTACGCGATGGGCGCAGTGGTTGTGCCGCATCCAGCGACGTATAAGCCACTGCAAGTGTTCAGCGGGCCGTACTTCACAGGGGTATCCACCAACCTCGGCTACTACACTTACTACACCGGCAGCGGCCTAGGCGCGCTCAACAGCAATATTCGGTCGTTCAAACTTAAGCGCGGTTACGCCGTCACCTTTGCTGAGTGGGAGAACGGCTCGGGCTTGAGTGTCAATTACGTCGCGCAAGACGGCGATCTGGATATGAGCGTTTTACCGGCACAAATGGCTGGCCGGGTGCGGTTTGTTTACGTTGTGCCGTGGCGTTGGTCGAGCAAGAAAGGTGTGGCGGGCGACCCTGGCATCAGCCAACTGAACGTTCAATGGTGGTACAATTGGAATCTTAACCAAAACTCGACACGCGACCTCGAGTACGTGCCCATACGGCAAAACCGTTGGTGGCCGAGCTTATCCCAGGATTGGCGTAGTCGTGGTTCTGTGCACCTGCTCGGGTACAATGAACCGGATAAGTCTGACCAAGCAAACATGACCGTTGAAGACGCGATTGCGTCATGGCCAGACCTGCTGGCCACGGGCCTGCGCGTGGGTTCACCTGCTCCAACCGACGGCGGCCGGAGCAGTTGGTTGTACCCATTCATCACTCAGGCTGATGCAGCCGGGCTGCGCGTGGATTTCGTTGCCCTGCATTACTACTGGTGCTATAACCCTGCCGACCCGCAGGGCGCAGCCAACCAGTTCTACAATTTCCTGAAGTCAACCTACGACAATGTGCGGCGTCCGCTCTGGGTAACTGAATGGAACAACGGCGCGAACTGGACAAGCTGTGCAGACCCGACCTTTGAACAACAGGCAGCCTGTATTTCAGCCATGATTGACATGCTCGATAACACACCATTTGTCGAGCGCTACGCAATCTATAGTTGGGTCGAAGAATGCAGACAGGTCACAACCAACGGCGTCCTGACCCCAGCCGGGATCGTATATCGGGACAAACAGTCGCCAGTTGGGTACATGCAGAATCTGCCTGGTAATGGCACGCGCAGTTTTGCGCAGCTCGAGCTTGACGGTGACACACTCGACAGCTCCGGCTACGGCAACAACGGTGTTACAACTGGGTGCCCGGCCTACACCAACGGCGTGCGCGGCATGGCGTTGGTATTCGACGGCGCAACAACGCGTGTTACACTACCGCAAAATGTTGCGCGTGGCGATGCGTTCAGCTTCGCCGCTTGGGTGAACTGGCGCGGAGGTGCAGCCTGGCAACGGATATTCGACTTCGGCAGCAGCACAACACATTACATGTTTCTGACACCGAACACGTCCGGAGGCAAATTACAATTTGGCATCACAACAAACGGCCCGAGCGGTAAACAGTATGTTGAGACCGCCGGCCTGCCAGTAGGCCAATGGACGCATGTCGCTATTACACTCGCAGGCAATACAGCTCGCATCTACACAAATGGCACACTCGCAGCCACAGCAACTGGTATCACACTTAGACCATCGGTTGTGCGGCCGTTGTGCAATTACCTCGGCAAAAGCCAGTGGCCAGCCGACCCGCACTTCAATGGCGTGCTTGATGCGGTGCTCATAACCGATTACGCACTCTCCGCTGCGCAGGTTGCCGCGTTACTGACCAATACACCCCCACAGTTCACCAACAGTGTGTTTATCTTTCCTATGGCGACCGAGGGCGTGCCGTACTCAGCGAGTTTAGCAGGCTTTGCGATTGATCCTGACCCAGGTGATACGCTCACATTCAGCAAGCCAACTGGGCCGGCCTGGTTAAGTGTGGCTTCTGACGGCACGATCTCGGGTACACCGACGGGGTTTGATGGTGGCACAAACTGGTTCACTGTGCGCGTTGTGGATGCGGCTGGGCAAAGTGGTTATGCCGTTTTGGCCATCCCGGTCTTAACTTTCAGCGCGAGCGGCGTTTGGGGTGTTAACGCAGACGGGCTGTGGAGTGAAACAAACCGATGGGTTGGTGGGGTGGTTGCAACAGGGCCGGGCCAGACAGCTGATTTTAGCAAGCTCAACATCACCGCGCACAGGACAGTTACACTTGATGTGTCGCGTGCAATCGGCACATTGCGGTTCGGTGACACTGCGTCTCCATACTTCAACTGGACAATCGCCGCCACAAACGATGCTGCTCTGACGCTGGTTTCAACCAATACAGCAACGCCGCCGGCCATCTACGTTACAAACACAGCTACGCTTGCAGTGCCACTTGCGGGCACAAACGGGCTTAACAAGTTCGGCCCGGGCACGTTTGTGCTAGCAGCCAGCAACACACTCAGTGGCACGGTGGACATCGACACCGGCAGCACAACCGCAAACGATGGTATTGTACGGTTCGCCGCCCCAGGTGCAGCAGGAGCAGTTTCACATATCCGAATCCGCAACAACAACGATGGCAGCTCAACCTTGCAGTTGGATGGGGCAGCCGGAAACATAATCGTGCCGAGCAGACTTACGATCAATTGTCGGAACGTCAACGTGCCGGCCATTCAAAATCTAGCAGGCACAAACACACTAACCGGATTTGTTGGGCTCGAGGTGGGTGGCAACCGCGTAATCTATCAATGTGACTCTGGCCTGCTGGTTTTTGCGGGAACAAACCAGTACATAGGTACACTGACCGGCGGGCGCACTTACATTTTCGCCGGCGCAGGCGATCATCTTGTGGCAGGCCCGATCCATAACTCGACCAACGGCGCGCCGATACACCTGGCGAAAATGGGCACCGGCACGCTTACTCTTGCAGCGGCAAACACATACGGCGGCACAACCGCTGTCAGCAACGGCACAATGTATGTGAACGGCTCGATCAGCACGGGCGCTGTTACCGTTGCATCAGGCGCGCTGCTTGGCGGTACAGGCACAATAAACGGGCCGGTAACAATCGTTACTGGGGGCACAATCGCGCCCGGGGTCGGGATCGGCAGATTGACTGTAAACAATTCTGCCATATTCCAGCCTGGCAGCACGCTCCGGATCGAGCTTAACAAAGCAGCGGGTACAAACGATTTTCTACGTATCAATGGCACGCTGGCGCTCGGGGGAACTCTCGTTGTGACGAATCTGGATGGTGTACTTTGTCCCGGAGACACATTTACCGTGTTCCAAGCAAACACTATAACTGGCAGCTTTAGCGCGGTCGTGTTACCGGCGCTGAACTTTGGGCTTGCTTGGGACACAACCGGGTTGCCTAACGGAGTATTGCGGATTGCTGCAACAAACCCGCCTTCGGTTTCAGGAGCACAAATATCCGGCGAAGGCATTTTCCACCTTACGGGTATCGGCTCGGCTGCACAGCGTTATCAACTGCTTACCACCACAAATCTAACCCCACCAGTGGTGTGGTCGGTGGTCACAAACACGGTGGCCGACACAAACGGGCTGTTTGAGTTCGCCGACCCCGAAGCAACCAACTTCAACTGCAGGTTCTACCGCGTGCAAGCCATTCAATGAGGTGTGCCATGCGGTTTAAACCAAAGCTCAAGCGGAGTGTCTGGTTCGTCGGAGCTGTGGTGTGTTTAGCCGTGGCGTTGTTTTGCATGCGACAGGTCCCGGCTCGCGCCGCCCGTACTGAGAGTGGCCGTAATTCAAAGCGCGCGGCATGGGCAACGCCGATGAGCACGCCCGCGCAGAAGCCGCCAACTGCGCCGGCGTCTTTGCAGGCCGGTCTTTTATCCGGATGGCCAAATTCACAGTTGCGTCCCCTGCCAGTTGCGCGTGAAAGTTTGTACTTCGAATGGACTACCCCCGATGCTATGGACACAAACGTGCTTAGACTGATTGCGCACAACAGTCTGGAGTACGAGCGGCTTGTTGAAGAAAACGCGCGGATCCTAAGACGGCAATTGGTGTATCGGAAGGAACCCGTTGACGCGTTAGTTGAACATGCCCGTGCAATCGGTGTACCGCTCAAGCAACTTATGGTACCCGGCTTGGACGGACAGGAGTTTGTGGTCGAGTTAACTGAAGCGGACCTACATCCGTCCGGTGTTGAGGGCGCGTTTGCAGGGCGTTTGTCTAGTCGGCCGGATTCAATGGTAACAGTTGCGTTCAAAGGGGGGCGGGAGGCGTTCACTGTTATTTCACCCTCAGACGGCATTTATCTGCAGGGCGACCCGCGCGAACCAGGTGAAATCATTGTCAAAAGTATTGATCCGGAGCGGTACGTGCCCGGTGTATGCGGAACGCCATGAGACTGGTTGAAATGTCCAAGTCCGAAACCCGAAACAAATTCGAATGACCAAAACTCAAAATCCCAAAAAGGACCTGATGGCAGGCTTCGGACGTTCAAATTTTAGCTTCTTAATGCTTTTGAGTTTTGTGGTGGCGGTGTGCCCGAGCACTTGCGCGGGGATCGAAGCTGACCTGCTCTGCGCTTATGCGCCAAGTTATGCCGCAAGTGTCGGGGGTGAAGCAAACGCACAGGTGTTACTTGCCAACGCTGTTATTGGGAATAACTTTCTGAACCGTCAGAGTGGCACAGGCGCACGAATCCGCATAGCCGGCTACTACCGATCAACAAATGACCCGGTGGATTGGACGACCACAGGCGGCATGGTCGGTTGGCTCCAAAACAACGATGCACGTGTGGCTGATGTTGTAGCCTATGGTTCAGCAGTCGGAGCTGATCTTGTCATGTACGTGGTGAAAAACAGTGACTCCGGTAGCATTGCGGCTGTAGCACAACAGCCCGGCATCTACGCCGTCTATAATCCAGGGGCGGTATGGTATGTTGTGCTGGCACACGAGACCGGTGGCCACAACTATGGCCGAACGCACAACGACGGGCTCGTAAACCCTAAAACAATCATGCTTCATAATTACTGCAGTGGCGGTGCTACACCGCCGTACTTTTATACAAACCCCAGAATCTGGTTTAACAACGTTCAACTCATCGGCGACACAAATAACAACTGCAGCATGGGTGCATTGGTCAACGGCGGTGATAATTCGTTGCCCAGCCCGCAGCCCGTGGCGGACCGGCGCAGCCGGCCGGCAACCGGACCGAACCTGAACAATGTGCTCTTGCGCTGGGTATTCACAAATGCAGCCGGCGCCGCACCTGCCGGCACGACAAATTTCGATCTGATAGGTAGCGCACCAGCCGTTGTCCGCGGCAACGGCGCTACCTACACTGGGAAAGCCCTGCGAATCCCAGGCGGTACAACCGGCAATGTGCCGATGAACTCGATGTCGGCTTACATTGACCTGCCGAACGGGATTATTTCCGCGCACACAAACATTACCATCGAGATCTGGGCTACACTGCTCTCGACGCAAAACTGGGCTCGCATCTTTGATTTCGGCCGGACGATTCAGGCCGGGGACGGCTACGGCGCACCGGGCGAATACACGGGATTGCCCGGAACGCCCGCCCCAGGCATCACCCAGTCCTCGGACAACATTATGCTCAGTGGGTTTATCGGTACGGACATCAATCAGCAACGATTCGAGGCACGGCTCGACGGCGGCACGCAATTCCGGATTGATTCGGGCCTGCGCACCAGCATCGGCGTACTGCATCTTTACACTGTCACCTTTACTGCTGGCGTCGGCGCTTACGCCGGAACCGGCGGGCGGTGGCAGTGGTACCGCGACGGTTACCCAATCGGATACCTGGATGTGAGTAACCGCCTGGCTGAAATCGAAGACGTCAACAACTGGCTCGGCCGATCAATGTGGAGCGCAGATAACAATGCGAATGCGGACTACCACGAAGTGCGCATCAGCAATGTTGCGCTTGATCCGCGGGCGGTGTTGGCTAACTATCTGCTTGGGTCGCAGTATTTCCCTGCAGCCAATGTCTGGCTTACCAACAGCGACGCTGTGGGAGCAAGCTCGTTCAATGGGGCTGGTAACTGGAACAATGCAAGCCCGCCAGCAGGCACAAATACCTATGACACGTTGACCTTCACACTGCGCACACCGGCTGCATCAGGCAATTTTACCTTCGGCGGTACGTCCTTAAACTTGTCTGGGGGTACATTGATCTACAACGGCACAGCAAACAGCACAATTACAGTGTCGAACCTCGTGCTTGACGGCGGCACCGTGTACCACGGCGGCTCAGGCACATGCACTTTGACTGGCAACGTAAATGTGACCACCAACGGCGGTGTGTTTAACGCTGTCAACAGCACATTCAACGTCACAGCAAATATAACTGGAGACGGGTCTCTGACGTTTTTGGGTAATCCAACAACGTTGTCCGGTGCGAACACATCGTTTACGGGCAAGGTTTACATCGGCACCGGCGCCGCAGGCACCGTTGTGATAAATTCACAGGCGCGACTCGGGGCAAGCCCGGCTGTGTTCACGCCCGATCAACTCGTGCTCAACCGCGGCACACTACAAACAACTGCGACCACGGCGCTGGACGATCCGAATCGCGGCATTCTGCTGGATGTAAGCGGTGGCACGTTCAATGTGGCGAGCGGCACAACGCTCACCCTGGCAAGTGTGCTTTCGACGCCGGCAACACCCGCAAACGTGGTTGTGGGCGCTTTGACGAAGTCAGGTGCGGGCACGCTGATTCTCAACAGTCCGAGCAACACGTTCAAAGGCACAGTGTTTGTTGACACTGGCAGCACGACCGCAAATGACGGCACGTTGCGTGTGGCAAACAACCGCGTGCTTGCAAACGCAAAATCCCCCATATTCATACGCAACAATAATAGTGGCAGCTCGACTTTACAGTTGGACGGCTCCACCGAATCGATAACCCTGCCGCAGGCTATCTCGCTTAATGGCCGCAACAACACTGTAGCTGCCATTCGCAACATGGCCGGCACAAACACAATTGCAGGGGGCATCACCATCAATGTAGGCGGCAGCTATTACATCATTCAATCCGACGCCGGCCGATTAAATCTTGGCGGCACAATTACGTCAGTGGCAACAGGCACGCGTACGGTTACTTTCCAAGGCAGCGGCGATATCTCTCTGACAGGTGTAATTGCAAACGGTAATGCCACGGTGACCGTGTCCAAGACAGGTTTAGGCACGCTGATCTTGGCTGGAACCAACACTTATACCGGGACGACAACTGTCAGCGGCGGCACTTTGCTTGTGAATGGCTCGATTGGCACCGGTGCAGTGACGGTAAGTTCGGGCGCAACGTTGGGTGGGACTGGCACAGTCAATGGGCCAGTTACAGTCCAAGCCGGTGGTGTGCTAGCGCCCGGCAGCACCGGCATCGGCAGTTTAAATGTGAACAACTCGGTCACACTGCAGCCCGGCAGCACAGTGCGCCTTAAGATGGATCGTTCAACCATGACAAATGATACACTGCGTGTGACGGGTACATTGAGCTGTGCGGGTACACTCGCAATCACCAATCTCGGCGGTGAATTTGTTGCTGGGGACAGATTCAGGCTGTTTAGTGCGGGAAACTACGGTGGCGGTTTTGCCTTTTATTCGTTGCCTGAGTTGGCGTCCAATTTAGTGTGGAAGACGAGTCGGCTCATGAAAGACGGCACGCTCTGGGTTGCCAGTACTGTGCCGCCGGTCATCACGCAGGCATCAGTAGCCGGCCAGAATTTCATATTGACCGGTTCGGGTGGTACACCGGCCTGGACGTTTTACATACGTGCCACCACCAACATTGCGCTGCCATTTGCCCAATGGGAACGAATCGCCACGAACAACTTTAATCCCGATGGCAGCTTTGTGGTGACTAATTTGATTGATTTTGGTATGCCCCAACGGTTTTACGTGATTGAGGTTGAATGAAAACCCTAAATCGCTTCGCTGCATGTTCTGGCCTGCCCAAACAAACCCGAAAAAAGTGGAATTTTGCACTATTTTCCGCTGTCGCCGGCCATCACATCGTTCAATCGCAGTTGCGGTTGTCACGTATCTGGCGCAAATCGCGATTGCGCTTGGTCAAACGAATTTTGCCGTGCTCGCCCAGGACGGCGCATGGTGCTGGTACAGCGACCCGCGCGCCGTGTTTCACAATGGCATTTTGTACTTTGGATATGTGCGCGCTGCAGACGGCAAGACTGTGCTGAGTGCGTTCGACCTAAATACAGGCCGGAGCACCGAGCTTTGGACAAGCACACGCACCGAACGCGATGACCATAACGTGCCCGGGCTACTGGTCAAACAGGACCGAACCATGCTCGCGGTTTACGCCAGGCACGGCACAGACAGGTTCTTCGCATACAGACTTGCCAGCTCTACTAACCCGTGCACACCAACAGACTGGGGACCCGAGCTCGTTAGTGCCAACACAGGCGCAGGCGTGACGTATGCAAACCTGTTCCAACTCGCAGCCGAGTCGGGGCGCATTTACAATTTTGCGCGCAACCTGAATTACAACCCGACAGTGTTCGTCTCCACCAATGGCGGCGCGACCTGGTCAGCACCGCAAATCGTCATTCGCACGGGTACAGGCGGCACACGGCCGTACGTTAAGTTTTCCGCAGACTACATTGATCGGATTGACTTTCTTTACACAGACGGGCACCCCCGTGACGTTGCAAATTCGCTCTACCACATGTATTACCGAGGCGGCGCCTTTTTCAGAACCGACGGTACACCCCTAAAATACTTGACGAACCTGCCGATACTGCACGATTCGGGTGAACGCGGCTCGGTTGTTTACCAGTACAGCGACGCGCCGCAGTCGGACCCGAACCAATGGATACCCACTGCTCGGGCGTGGTGCTGGGAAATCGCCACCGACAGCAACGGTGCCCCTGTGTGCGTGTTCACGGTACAGCGCGATAATGTCACAGGCACAAACTGGTTCGATGACCGCATCTACTACTACTACGCGCGGTGGACGGGGTCGAACTGGCAGAAACGGTTCATCGCGCACGCCGGCCGCCCGCTCTACGCTGCTGAAGACGACTACGCGGGTGGCATATGCATTGATCCACTGGACACACGCGTGGTCTATATCTCAAGTAATGCACAAGACCCGCTTAATTTGGCTGACACGACAAATGTGCCGCTCCGACCAACTGGCCGATACGAACTGTGGCGCGGTGTTACAACAAACGGTGGTCTGAGTTTTACGTGGCAACAGATCACATCTAATTCGCCCGTGGACAATCTGCGTCCGTATGTGCCACGTCGTAACGGAGGTGAGCCATGTGTGCTCTGGTTTCGTGGCACTTACACAAGCTACACTTCGTTCAATTGTGCGATCGTCGGCCTGTTCACAACTAAAGTACCGCAGACAAACGCGCCAGCGAGCGGTGTTTGGGTTTCAGACGCCAACGGATTATGGGGCGATCCGACGAACTGGTTGAACGGGCTTGTTGCAGATGGCACAGGCAGTACGGCAGATTTCAGTACTCTTGATATCACCGCTGACCGCACCGTTATACTGGAGTCATCGCGCGCAATTGGCATATTGCGGTTTGGTGACACTGCAGGTGGTCAAAACTGGACCTTGGCCGCAGCCGACAACGCCGAGCTTACCCTAAGTGCGCCAGCGCCCTACATAACTGTGCTGCAAAACACGGCCACAATTAACGTACCGTTATGCGGCACTAATGGGTTGACCAAAACCGGTCCGGGCACACTTGTTCTGGCGACCAGCAATAAGTTGAGCGGTACCTTGTATTTCGACACTGAAAGCAGTTCGGCTGATGACGGCCGGATACGACTGGCGCATCCACTTGCAGCGATGCTGTTGGGCGCAATCCTACTCAGAAACAACAACAGCGGCAGGTCAACACTTGAATTGGACGGCTCAACTGGAGGTATTGGGATTGCATGCCCGGTGACAGTCAGTTGCAGGAATAACGACACACCCGCAATTCGCAATGTGGCAGGAACAAACACACTCAGCGGTTTTTTCGGGCTTCAAGTCGGTGGGAACCGTGTGATCCTTCAATCTGATAGTGGACAATTGACACTTGCCGGTACGAACCAATACATCGGCTCACTTACAAATGCGCGCAGCTACATTTTCAGCGGTTCAGGCGACTTTTTTCTGAGCGGGCCGATCTCCAACTCGACGAACGGCGCGCCGATCAACCTTGTCAAGCTCGGGCCCGGCACACTCACGATCGGGTCGGCTTGCACTTACACTGGCACAACTTCAATTAGTAACGGTATGCTCCGGCTCAACGGCAGCCTGCAGAGCGCACATGTAACAGCGGCCGCAGGCGCATTGGCCGGCACAGGCACAGCAGCAAACGCCGTAATTGTGCTACCTGGTGGGCGGCTTACGCCGGGCCAACCCGAAGCTATCGGCAGACTCAATATTCATGGTGCGTTAACGAATTCCGGCATGATCTTTATCAGGCTCAGCAAAACAGGTTCTGACTTGACCAATGACGCACTCGGCGGCATGGCTTGGCTGCATTGTGGTGGGCAGTTGCAATTGACGAACATCGGGCCGGGTGTGCCAACGGTTGGCGATGCATTCAAGTTGTTTTATGCGACAAATTACTCGGGCATGTTCGACTCAATTGTGCCCCTGACACCCGGGCCCGGGTTAAGTTGGGACTCAAGCCGGCTCTACACGGAAGGTGTGCTTGGTATTAAGCTGGGTACCGTTGACACGCGTGTTGCACGAGTAACAATTGAAGGGACAAACTTTGTAGCTTACGGTGTCGGTGGCCCGGCCGGGTACACATTCACCGTTGTCTGTGCGACAAACCTCGCCCTGCCCGTGTCGGCCTGGTCAGTGGTAACAACCGGCACTTTCGATGCCGCTGGCGCATTTGGCTTCACGAATCCGATCACATTTGCCGTGCCGCAGAAGTTTTTTACCATTCGGATTCCGTGAAATGCGCACGAATCCTTTCGTGGCTTTGGATTGAAGGTGGGCCAGAGCTTGTGTTCTCACATCAAAGGCAGCCTGCTAAGTAAGATGACCAGAGAGAATTTTCCTCAGTTCCAGCGGAGCGCAATCGTCCTGCGATTGTGCCGGAGAGCGCATCTGGCATCGTGCCTACAAACGTGATCATACTTAGTCTTGGCCAGAGCCACGGAGCAGGCGCAGCTGCACCACCGAGTCTTTCAACTTTTGCGCTTTAGTGGACTCGGCCGAGCGCATTAAAATCGCGCCATGCTCCAACAACTAACAGCCCAATTGCGTGCGGGGCAAGACCTCGACGCAGACCAGATCAAAGCTGCCGTTGCCGGGCTCGTTGACGAAACTCTGGCACCTGAGATAAAAGCCGACTTTCTCGAAGCATTAGCGCGCAAGGGCGAAACGCCGTACGAAATAGCTGGGTTCGTGCGCGAGTTGCTCGGCTATGCTATCATACCAGAACTTGATCCTGCCACCCGCAGCGGCGCAATCCTTGATGTTGTCGGTACAGGGGGCGACAGGCTTGGCACATTCAACATTTCAACCGCAACTGCCCTAATTTGCGCCGCTGCAGGTGTCACGGTGGCAAAACACGGTAATCGCGCCGCAACATCGCAATGCGGCAGCGCAGACGTGCTCGAAAAGCTCGGCGTGCGGATTGATCTCGGACCGGATGAAGCTGCAGTTTGGCTGCGAGAGCGCAGGTTTGCATTTTTCTTTGCGCCGAGGTTCCACCCTGCCTTCAAACACGTTGCGCCCGCACGTAAGCTGTGCGCGCAGCGCGGCCAGCGCACTATTTTCAACTTTCTCGGTCCGCTCCTGAACCCAGCGAGGCCCACAGCGATGCTGGTTGGTGTGCCGCAACCTGAGTTTTGCGAGCCGATTGCGCGCGTGCTGCAATCACTGGGCACAGCCCGCGTAATGGTTGTGTGCGGTCAAGTGCCAGACGTACACAGTAACCTGCAAGATGCAACCCAACTTGGCACACAGCCGCAGCGAATTTTCATGGATGAACTTTCTACACTCGGCCCGAGTAGAATTGCGGAGTTTTACCACGAGCATGGATTTACTACCTCGAAATTTGAGCCGTGTGCGCTGCCGGTTCAGCCTGCTGCATTGGTTGACCTGCGCGGGTGCGATGTCGAAACGAATGCGCGGATCATCTATGCAATTCTTGCTCGGACCGAACGGGGGCCGAAACGGGACATTGTGTTACTCAATACAGCAGCAGCATTGTTTGTCGCCGGTCGGACAAGGTCGATCAACGAAGGTTGGGACATTGCACTTGAGGTGATCGAAAGCGGTCGCGCTGCTGAAAAACTGGAAGAATTGCGTAAGCGCTGAACCTGTGTGCTTGTGGAGTTTAGCATACCGAAGAAGAGCCGAAAACTCGCGCGCTTATGCGCTGCCGTAAAACGAAATGCCGTCCGGCAAGATTTCAGCCTGCAGGTTTTGTTTTGTGCGCGCTTTTTACTTTATTCTGCGTTTCTGCGGTTTTTTGTTCCGTGCGACACGGAAAACCCTGCATTCTGGCTGCGAATAAAAGAAAAATCCACTTGCCAAAAGCCAGCTTGGTGCTTTAGTAAAAATCGAGCGGTGCGCATATGGCGGAATTGGCAGACGCGCTGCTTTGAGGTGGCAGTGGGGCAACCCGTGCAGGTTCGAGTCCTGCTATGCGCACCAGTGGCTCTTGCGTTTGGAGGCCGATGGATTCCACATCCAGGCCGACCGAGTTTTTTGTCGGAGCCAAGTCCGAACCCGGAAAAACTCAGTTTAAAAATCAAGCACGGTCTAGGGTGGTAAAAACTTAAGTTTGCAGCCTCAATCGCAGGTGTACGAAGTTGTGCACCGAAACATCGATACCAAATACCAACATTACGGCACTTCGGATTTCTATTCACAGACAAACGCCCCACAGCGCAACGGCCAGCTGTTCGTCTGGTTCCATCATTGTCCCAGTAATGGTTCCTCAATCACTCGCAGCCAGTCGCAGGCTGAGCGCTAACCCACAAGCGACTGACACCAGTCAACTACATTTGTGCAGAACGCTTGTAGCAGCAGGCTGCAAAAGTGGATTCGGCCCAATTCGGCTATAAATTTTCCTGCGCACTTTGTACCAGTGCTTTCCATGCTTGAGGATTGCGAGTCACAATCGTTTCGCACAAGTGCGGTCTATATTCCGATCCAAGCAAGTTGCCTTGCATATTGCGTTTTATGAAAGAGGCTGTTTTCAGTACTTTGTAGTTTCGCATGTCACCAAGAAAATTGGCGTGGCTAGGTTGCAAACACGACGAATGCCCCCACCATAGCAATCGCCTTCTTGCAAGTCGGCTTTACCTCGACGCCATCCGCCGGTTAAAACAAAAACTCCTGCAATTTTCTTCTCTGGATAACAGCGATACACAAACAACATGGCGTTGAAAAAATGCATGTTGCTGGAAGACCCACCCTCAAAATCATTGGTTTTTACGTGTTTTTTCAGGCGAAGATGGCTTCTTCAACGGCCTACAATGCATATGGTCAACCATTTGTTGTGTTTTCATCGCAATCCGGGCCACTGTTCAAGCATGTGTCGTGTCTTGCCTCAATCCGCGATCATTGGTTTTGCACACGCATTCCGTGCGCCCGAAGGCAGCAAACTTTATCCTGTTAGGTCCCGTCAGGGTCTAACTTATAGAGGTGGTTTTGGTGAACTCGGCAAAGTAGATGCGCTGGGAAGTTCAACGCTTCGGTGGACAATAAGCACCGACGAATTTTTCGATGTACTTACCGATCAGGTCTGTCTCGATGTTGACCGCGTCGCCGACATTGCGTTGTCGGAGATTTGTCACCTCAAACGTATGGGGAATTATCCAGATGCGGAAGGTGCGTTTGGTTACACCGGCCACAGTAAGGCTTATGCCGTCAACCGCAACTGACCCTTTGTAAACGATATACCGCATCAGCTCTGGCGGGGCGGTGATCTCGAGCATGTAATCCCGACCCACTCGTTCCCAGCGCGTGATCTTGCCGAGGCCGTCAATGTGTCCTGTGACAAAATGACCGCCAAATTCATCCGCCGCGCGCAGCGGTCGTTCGAGGTTCACGAGCGTACCAGGCTTGACAAACTGCAGATTGGTTCTACGCCAAGTTTCCTCGAGCAGATCAAATCTCACCAGTGCAAAAGCAGCTCGGCGCTTCAGCTCAACAACCGTAAGGCAACAGCCGTTAACAGCAAGACTGCCGCCCACCTTGAGCCCACGCGCGCAGTTCTGGGCGCGTACGGTCAGTTGAATTGCTTTTGATGTGGGCTTGACACACTCGACTGTGCCTGCTTCTTCGACAATTCCGGTAAACATAAACCTGTAAAATGCATGCTGCGTGCGCCGTTTTCGGCTCAAGCATTTGTTGTCTGCTTGACGCGCGCGGTTAACAACAAGTCTTCACCCAGGCGGCGCCATTTAACATCGCAAAGATGCACTGCATCAGCAAGGCTGGTTGCGCCTTTGCCGGAGACAGCTCTCAAAGCGTGACGACCACCGATGACCTTTGGCGCGTAGAAAAATGCAATCCGGTGCGCCAAGCCACCTAGTAAAAACGATGCATTCACTTCGCCACCACCCTCGACAAGCAGGCTTGTAACATCCTGTGCACCGAGCTTTTTCAACAGCCAGTGTAGATCTATTTGCAACGGTTCCGATGCTTTGCGGTTTTCCACCAGCGGCCCTACTACCACGTTCGCACGTTGTGCCAGTGCAATCACACGATCGCTCGGGGCGCGGTCACCTACAACAATTGTGGTTAGCGCCGCGAACTTGTCGGTTACCACTTTTGCGTGCAGTGGTGTGCGTGCCATCGAATCGAGCACAATACGACGTGGTTGTTTTGAACCAAGCCGTTTGAGCCCGTACCGGATTGTGAGGCTCGGGTCATCAGCAAGCACAGTATTGACACCAACCAGTATTGCGTCTGCGCCCTGGCGAAGCTTCATTGCAAATGCGCGTGCGCGGGTTGCCGTGATCCATTTCGATTCGCCTGTTGCAGTTGCGATTTTGCCGTCAAGTGTCATTGCGGCTTTTACAGTCACAAACGGCGTGCGGTGCACGACCCAATGATTGAACGGTTCGTTGAGTTGCGTGGACTCGGTAGCAAGCACACCGGCAGTAACAGTCACCCCGGCACGGCGCAAAATCTGAACCGCCCGGCCTGCGTGTGCGGGATTCGGGTCAATGGCACCGATTACAACCCGTTTAATGCCAGCGGCAATTATTGCTTTGGTGCACGGTGGCGTGCGTCCATAGGTCGAGCATGGCTCAAGCGTAACTACAAGTGTTGCGTTTTTTGTGTTTTGACCATTTTGCAGGGCGTCCCGGATGGCCTCGATTTCAGCATGTGGCATGCCCGCCCCGAGATGCCAGCCGCAACCGATAATTCTGCCGCCCTTGACCAGAACCGCGCCAACCATTGGGTTGGGCGAAGTCAGCCCGTAGCCGCGCCGGGCCAGCTGCAGTGCAAGGCGCATCAGGTCAGGATCGGTCATTTCCTGTCGTGTAACAGGCGTATTTACGCCTTGGTTTAGCTACCCCTGTCGAGTTTGGCGAGCAGCTCGTCGTTTGTTTGATGTTTCTTAAGCGCAGCAATGAGGGTTTCCATTGCCTCGACTGGGTTGAGGTCAACCATCATGCGGCGCAGCTTGCGTACGGATTCGATCTGATGTTTCGGGAAAAGTTTCTCTTCTTTGCGCGTGCCGCTCTTCGGGATGTCGATTGCAGGGAACAACCGCCGATCGGCCAGCTTACGGTCGAGCACAAGTTCCATGTTGCCCGTGCCCTTGAACTCTTGAAAGATCAGCTCGTCCATGCGCGAGCCGGTGTCAACAAGTGCAGTTGCAATAATCGTCAGTGACCCGCCCCCTTCGATCTTGCGCGCAGAGGCGAACATGCGCCGCGGAATTTCGAGCGCGCGCGCGTCAACGCCGCCTGTCATTGTGCGGCCGCTGCTGCCGAGCACGTTGTTGTAGGCGCGTGCTATTCTTGTAAGCGAGTCCATCAGCACAAAAACGTCCTTGCCGCATTCGACCATTCGCCGGCACCGTTCGATGGTAAATCGCGACAGGCGCACGTGTGTGTCCAGGTCCTGATCGTTAGACGACGCCACAACCTCGGCTTTGACGGACCTTTGAAAATCTGTGACCTCCTCGGGCCGTTCGTCAATCAGTAGCACAATAACACATACTTCGGGATGATTGGCAGTGATTGCATTTGCGATCTGCTTGAGCACAGTTGTTTTGCCGCTGCGCGGCGGCGAGACAATCAAGCCGCGCGTGCCTTTGCCGATGGGTGTTACAAGGTCAATTACACGTGTCTCGATCAAATCGGGTGTGGTTTCGAGCTTAAATTTCTCGACTGGATCAATTGTGACAAGGTTTTCAAACCGGCCAAGTTTGAGATATTCCTCGAACGGCATGTCGTTGACGCGCTCGACGGCCTTTAGCTGCGGACTGTTGCCGCGGTGCGGCGGCTGAAGGGGCCCGTACACGTGACACCCTTCGCGCAGTGAATTTTTCCTGATCGTGTCCGGGGACACAAACACGTCCGTAGGTTTGGGACAGTAATGACGTTCAGGCGTGCGCAGAAACCCGAAACCCTTGTCGGATATTTCGAGGTAACCCGAGCCGTATTCGGTGGCGTTGTCTTTTTCTGTACTCATAACCGACTGTTCCTGCGTGCTTTTTGGGCAAAAACCCAGAAAAACCGCTTTTTGAATTATTGAGTTTGGGAAGCTGCTGCTCGCCGACACATCAACCCAAATTCCGACGGCCTGCAGCAATCAGACCTTTGACTGCGTTATTTTTACCCCAGAGCCTAGCGTTATGCAACTGATTTTTTTGGAGAAAAACCTAACCGTGATTGGGCCAGTGGTAACGCTTTGTCCGCAAACCACGCCCGTGAACAAATTATCCGATGAGATCAACAAGCGCAATTTGTGCCCCCGAATAATGTTCCTTAGCCAAGTGAAATTTTTCGCCTGTCCGGCAAGATTTAACGTCGCTAGTCTGGACATTCCGGTTTGTCTCAGTAATTTCGATTAGTACGAAGTAAGATGAACACAGAAACCAAAGGAATGTTGGACCTGATTTTTGGGCGGCGCAGCATTCGTGTGTTTGCACCCGGCGTGGTTGATGACGCAACTGTAACCAAGCTGCTCGAGGCAGCCATGGCCGCCCCATCGGCAGTGTGCAAAGACCCGTGGCGGTTCGTGGTCGTGCGAGACCGCAAGACCCTGGAAGCCCTTGCGGGCGTGTTGTCCAACGGACAGATGTTGCACAGTGCAGCGCTTGCGATTGCTGTGTGCGGCGATATCGAGTCGGCACATGACCGGCAATTAAGCTACCTGTTGCAGGATTGCGCTGCTGCAATTGAAAATCTGCTATTGGCGGCCCATGCATTTGGCTTGGGCGCATGTTGGCTCGGGGTTCACCCACGTGAAAACCGGATCAACCGCGTTAGAGAGATTTTGGGAATACCCCCAGAAGTGATTCCAGTTGCGTGTATTGCACTTGGCAAGCCGGGCGAACACAAACCCGCTCGAACACGGTTTAACCCGGCTTCTGTCCATTACGAAAAATGGTGAGCGCGCTTTTGCGAGCGTGCCCAAACCAACTTTCGGTCAAGGCACGATAACCGCGCGGTAAAACCGCTGGTTGTACACGCTTGATTCTGGATCGGAAAAGTAAACCGGGCTTGTACCGAGCCAATTGGTTCCCACTGGCGTCCAATCGAGAAGATTCGTTGAACCTTGCACGAGAACTCGCCAGCCGGCTGGACCGCTCAGGTTGAAGCCGAACAAACCGTTTATGAAGCCGAAACTGGCATCAGCAGTGTGAATTATCGGTGGCGGCACTGGAGCTGTCCTGATCGTCAAAGCCCATCCGCCTTGGATGACGCCCACGTAGTGGTCGGGGTTATCATCCGCTACGTATAATGACCATGCGCCGTTCGGGTTCGTTCCGGCAAGCACAGCCAGGTTTGTCGTGTACGGGCCGGTTGGCGCTGGACTGGGCATCGCGTCTGGTGGGGGATAGTCTGTTGGTTTGTAATAACCAGGTACGATCTGCCCTGTCCAGGGCAAAACGTTGGTTGCAACCATCGTGAAATGCAGGGTGACATTTGTTATTGGCACTGTGCCGCCTGCGTCTGACATGAGCATGATCTTCTGCCCTTGTGGGCCGACCAGCACGATGTCGAGGTCAGCCGGCGCGGAATGCGTGAGGTTACTCAATGTAACACGAACGCCGTCTATTGTACCCATGAGACCCTCGACAAGAATCTGGGATGGATAAGGCAAAGCCCTGTTTGTACCAAGTGCGATTTGGATTGGTGTTGAGTTAGCGAAGTTTGTTGTGGGATAGACCACCACAAGTTGGGCAACTGCACTTGTGACGCAGCCGTAGCTGTTACTGACGATGACAGAGTAGTAACCTGCCTGATTGGTTTGGATATTATGTAATGCAAGAGTTGCGTTTGTTGCACCTGGGATTGGTATGGAGTCTTTTCGCCACTGGAAGTGCATGGGTAACATGCCGACGGCGACAACACTGAATGTAGCGGTTGTGCCTAGTACATTGGTTGAGCTTGTTGGGCCGGCAAAAATCACCGGGCCAACGAGCTTGTCCTCGGTAAACCAAGTGGAGCCATTGAATTTGCCGCCTACTGTGCATCCGCGGGCGCGGACAGCGCCACAGGTTCGAATCTGCACTCCAGCAAGTTCCCATCCGTTGGCAATTCGTGTGGGTACCCCCAAGCTGATCCAATCGGTTCCATTTGTTGAATACTCGAACAGTGTCCAGCAAACTTCGGGACTTGCGCTGCTGCGCAACCATCTAAGTGTTGTGCCTGTAAAGTTCAGGCTGTGTGTTGCGGCCGGTGTGTTCAGTAGCCGGGCGAGATTTGCTCGGTTTACCCCTCCCAGTGTATCGAACCTGCCTCCAGCTAAAACGTTCCCGTCGGCCTGCAGAGCCAACGCGTGCACAGCGCTGTACAGCACGCCGACTTCAGGGATAAAACTTGGGTCAAGTGTTCCGTTGGCATAGAGTCGGCCGATGCAACTGCGCGCGCCGCCACCGAGCCGTGTAAATGATCCCGCTACTAACATTTTGCCATCGGTTTGGAGGGCTAGTGCATCAACCGTGCACTCCGTGCCCGGGTTAAAGTTTGTATCGAGCGTTCCATCCGAATTAAGTCGGCCAATGCTTTCGCGGATTTCATCCCATATTGCGTCGAAACACCCTGCCAGAACGATTTTTCCGTCTGGCTGGACAAGCGCGCTTTGCACGAAGGCATACTCGTTTCCCACAACCGCCGCAAAGCTTTGGTCGAGAGACCCGTCCGGGTTTAGCCTGGCAATGTTGGTACGGCTCTGGCCGTTTACCGATGCAAACCTGCCTGCCACGATGATTTTTCCATCCAGCTGCACTGCTAAGGAATAAACGGTGGCGCTTTCGTCACCTGCAATTGCCGGCTCAAAGTTTGTATCGAGGGTTCCATCCGGATTGAGCCGGGCCAAATTCGACCTTGTCAAACCGCCGAACTTATCGAACCAACCGCCCACGAGGATTTTGCCATCTGGTTGAAGTGCAAAACAGTTGACCGGTTTGTTTGCGCCCAACATAAACGTTGTGTCGCATGTCCCGTCCGGATTGAGTTGGGCAATGTTCGTGCGACTGTAGCCATCTATCTGGTCGAAATATCCACCGATTAAAATCTTGCCGTCGGGCAGCAGAGCTATGCAGTTAACGGTGGTGTCGCCTAACCCTGAGATCACCGGGCAAAATGCCAGATCAACCGTGCCGTCTGCAAAAAGCCGACCAAGTTGGGTTCGACTTTGTCCGGCAAGTTGTGTGAACTCGCCGCCAACAATAATCTTTCCATCAGGCTGCAAAGCAAAAGCGTGCACCGAATTGTTTGCTCCCGGATTAAAACTCGGGTCAGGTTGCGTCATGTTAACAACCAAAGTGGCTACTGCGCTTGTAACTGCGCCGAAGGTATTTGTTACAACTGCTACATAACCGCCAGCATGTTCAAGCTGCACGTTGGTAATGACGAGCGTTGCGTTTGTTGCACCGATGAGTTGCGTGTCATCCTTAAACCAGCGGTACGCAAGTGGCGTTGTCCCAACTGCCACCACATTGAAGGTTGCAGTTTGGCCGACGTTTCTGTTCTGGTTCGTGGGGTTTGCCAAAATGGCAGGGTCAAGAACCTTCACAACTGCGATTGAATTGGTGATGCAATTGAACCAGTTCGACACAACAACGCTGTATTCGCCGGCGTCAACCCCATAGCAGTTGACGACCGTCAGTGTGTGGTTTGTTGCGCCAGTAATGCGCCCGCTGTTGGTGAGATCGGTGCCGTTTTTACGCCATTGATAGCTCAGTGGCAAGGTGCCGATTGCTTCCACAGTCAATTGGAGTGATTGACCGGCATTAAGTGTGACTTCAGTTGGTAGGTTTGTGACCAGTGGGTCTGTGACGGTTAACACCGCAACCTCGCTGGTTACGCTGCCATACGAATTGGACACAACAACGGTGTACACACCTGCATCCCCACCATAGAGATTGCTGATTACGAGGCTGGCGGTTTGTGCGCCGGTTATCCGGTCTCCATCAGCCAAGTTGGTGTTGCCCTTTCGCCACTGGTAACTTAACGGTACGGACCCGATTGCAAGCACGTTTAGGGTTGCAGTTGAGCCGAAGCTGTTGGTTTGGCTGGCTGGTTGTGTGCGTATGATTGGAGGCGTGCCGGTAATCGTGAAAATGACGTCGTCGTACGGCCCTTCAATTGGTTGGATTAGTATCCCACCCGATACGCCCCGGACGCTTGTTTCATCGCAATAATGACTTGCTGATTCGGCGTAAGTGCAATCAGCCGCCACATGCACGATCACGTTGTTTGATAGGATCAACTCTATCGTGTTAGTTTTATCCAGGTCATCACTGTCCTCGTCGGTAATCAGGATGAATGCCTTGTTTGCGTTTGGCCTGAAAAAGTAGGTCTGAATCGCCAGTCTGATTGCCTCAAACCCGGGTTCGTTCCCGCCCCAATCTGTCCAATCATTTAACGGGGCAATCCACTCGGCAAACTGCTGCTTATCTGGAGTCAGTCCGTCCCCTATGATTTGCGGCGCGCCGTCGTCTGAGGATTGCCCGAATACCACAACACCAAGCTGAAAATCAATCCCGGCCAATTGTAGCGCATCGCTAAACAGTAGCATGTTTGTGTAAACGGCGTTTAGTCTGCTGGCCATACTCCCACTTGCATCCACCAGAAAAACAACGTCGGCCTTTGGCATTTGATTAATGGGGCGTGGGCCGTCGGCAGACTCAGAGTTGGCCCACGATTCGCCAAGCCCGCTTGCCTTGCTTTTATCGGCGGTACCGCGGTAATTCGCGGTCGGTCCCAATATTCCCGTGTTAAACGGTTGTGCATCGCGGGATAGTGATTTTAAACGCTCTCGTTTGAAGGCCATGTCATATCGAGCTTTGCTATGGGACGAGATTGACGTGTTGATTGCCTCCCGCGCGGAACTGCTCAACACTTTTCCATCTGCTGAAAGCGCTTTGACGCAGACCACCGCAATGCCCCGTACCCACACATTGCTTAATGTCAAAGCCGTCTGGTATGGAAGCGCCACCGAGGTGTAAATCCTTTCGCCATCTGCCGCATAACAATCGATCTCAAATGAAGCAGCCGGCCTTGCGCAACACGGGTACCAGCGCAGTTCGGCAATGTCGCGTGTCGGATCAGCTTGAACTCTTAAGTCCAGCCCAAAAACTTGCGCAGCAAAGCCGTAAACCGCAATCAGCAACCCAAACCAGCTTTGAGCCAACGTACGGTTGCCCCACGTGTTGTTGTGCCCATTTATAAAGTCATTCTGCATTTCGGCGACGTACGAAGCATTGTCTCTTTAACACAATCCAGCGGCTGTTAGCATGAGCCGCACAATAAAAATAACCCAACACGTCAACCCTAATGCGAATTTTTATAGTATTTCCCCAGCTTCTTACGTCCAAGTACTGCTGTTTTTCCTAGACCTGTCGCCTGCCTTTTCCGACTAACAGCTAAAACACCGCGCCGTGGCAGGTCTTTAAAATTGACCGCACCGGCGCGAACGCTTCCACCAAACAAAAACTCTGCGTTACTGTTTCCCGGTTTACTGCGAGTTTACAGTCCACAATGTTAAAAGCTTTTCCAAACACTGCCAGCCTTTTTTGACCCGATCTTCGCATAGGGGATTAACCCAAGCCGATTTGTTGAGACAAATTGGCGCGCCTGTGATGGTGTTTTTTCGGTAATGTCGGCACCGTTATTTTTAGCGTTTTTTACGGGTTTTGGGAAAGTGGGTTTTAGCTTACCGCGAAGGGGTAAGCGATGCCATTTTGCCGTTGTTTGTTTCTTGATGAGCCAGGCTTTTGTCCGGTGGTCTCGGCCAACAAATCGGCGCCAGTTCAGAAGGTGTCTCAAAAGCACTGTAAGTTGAGCTGCTCTTGACCCTGGACGAATCCAGTCGCGTGCTGAGCGTTGCCGGCACCCCGGCAATTCAGTATGGACACGGCCTGGTCAGGTGTGGTGATGATTAATTATGCGGCTACAAATTGGCCTTGATCTTTTCCAAGATAAGCTTTGATAGCGATTCGTCTCCGAATGTGCCCACGCGAATCCGTACCTCTGTGGCATTGTTGGTGAGCTTGACAAGCTTGACCAAGACCTTCTTGTCAGCAGCGGTTCGACCGGTTAAGTCGGCTTGGAGCGCATCCTTTTGTTCCTTGGTGACGGCGAATTTCAGGTCTTTCATGGCTGTCTGTGTTGCGCGCCATGTGCGGTCCAAGGACGCATCCAGCGTTGATTTCAACTCGCCGCGCACGTAAGCGAATGTGCCCACGCCGGCTGCTGCACCCGCCCCGGCGGCAACCAAAATGCAACCGGTGGTCAACGCCAACCCACAGCCAAGCCCCATGACAATCAGCCAAGAACGATGTTTCATAAGTGGACTATTGTATGCTTCACTTTGTTTCCGATACCGACCCAATCTTCTTGCAAGCTAGGCATTTTGCATGCCAGCGGCAACAATTTTGACCATGTTAACTGTCTGCAGTGCCGCAAAGCCGCGCGCGAGGCTAAAGAATAACAGCACCGCGTTTGTGGGCTCGCACTATACACCGGTTGGGATTGAGCATTGCCATCCGATTCACGCATTAGGTGATCGGCTTGGTCAAGTTGCCAAGAATTCGGGCTGAAATTGTTTTGTGAAACTTGCGTTGACACGCCTCGGGCGTGAAGGTAGCCTTGGGCAAAACAAGTTGAAATTTGCAAGACCATGTTATTCCGGATAGCTCTTATCATTGCCTTGGTGGCCGGGTTGGTCTCGGCTGCGTTGAATTTTGTCAAGGTCCGCGAGAGGATTTCCACCCTCAAGGCCAACCTACAGGAACAGACCGACGCTCGCGCCCAAGCCGAGCGTGAACGCAACGCTGCTAAGGCCGCACAAGAAAAAGCCGAGCAGAAACTCAAGGAAGTCGAGACCGAGCTAGCCACAGCCAAAACCGAACGAGATTCTGCTGTTACTGAGGCAGAAACCCAACGCGCACAGGCTGCCAATCTGGCTGAGCAACTTAAAAAACTCAGACAAGACCTCAGCGATGCGCAGGCGAAACTGGTGCAGTGGGAGATATCGGGCGTTCAACCCGGACAACTAGCAGCGTTACAGGCACAGTTGCGCTCGCTTGAGGCAGAAAAGGCAGAGCTCTCAAACAAGATCGTTCACATCACTTACCAATACTATAGAGCTACTAACGAGCTTGCGCGGTATGTGTTTGGCGAGGTTGTACCGCCTTTGCCGGCCGATTTAATCGGCAAAGTATTAGTGGTGGACCCAAAGTGGGATTTTGTCGTGCTGGACGTTGGTGAAGACCACGGTGTTGTTGAAAACGGCCAGTTGCTGGTGAGTCGTAACGGTAAACTCATCGCCAAAGTGCGTGTGCGCACCGTCGAGAAAGACAGGTGCGTGGCAAACATACTGCCGAACTGGAAGCTCGGCGAAATAATGGAAGGCGACATTGTGATGCCATAACCGATGCGCGGCGAATTTGTTAAAACGCTAGCGGCGTGCCTATTGACGTCAGTTTTGCTCGGTCTTGTGGTTTTCCTGACAACTGGCTGCGCCACCACTGAAGATAACTCCGAGTTGTCACCGCGTCCGTGGAACTCGCCCAAGGGTTGGGAAACCGGCATTCCACCAGCCCTTTACGAGCGGCAACGATAGCACACAGGCCCAAACAAGGTTCTTTGCTGCGCTGCACTCAAGACCTACGGTTTCTTTTTTT
>FMJZ01088932.1_pt1 | contig 41679 bp, 38 predicted proteins | sample 1987881 | NCBI WGS metagenome assembly FMJZ01 (sample SAMEA4378227, study PRJEB15110) | soil metagenome | biome: soil; feature: Field; material: Soil | place: India | collected 2015-03-11 | depth 0 m
GAGAGCCCCCTAGGTTTTGGCCTTATGTGTGAAGCGGACGCTAATCAGAAAGGTATTTCTGACTGACGTAATCGTTGTCCTTACCTATTTCACACGAGACCCATTTCACCCTTGGTGGTGTTTCCGACATCTTGGCGAAGTTGACCGGCAGGACGAACTTACCCAGTTTCGGGTCATCGAACTGCTGGAAGGACTTTCGCATGTACCAGTGCAAATTCTTCATAGCGGTGGAAGGACTTTCCACTTTCATCACGAAGGGTATGCCACCGCCGCTCAGCTTAGAACGAACTGCTTTGAGACTGTAATTAATCGTTTTAGTGACCAGCTCTTCTGAAGTAAGTTTAGTGGTAGCGCTCTCGAGGTGTGCGGTAAGCTGGTCGATGCGACGAAGGTCGTCAGTGATACGGTCTGAGATGGTCTTGAACTCCTCTTCCACCTCTCTCCTGAACAGGTTCAGGATTTTGAGCAGTGCTCTGAAATCGTTGTCCCGCCCTGCGGCGATAGCGACGAAGCCATCTTTGGTCTTAAAAACCCCGTAGGGGCACATGGAAAAATCGTAGCGACCGAGTCTGGGCCGTGCTTTGCGCCAGGTGTTGCCGGCGATGACCGAATACTGTGCCAGCGTGGCGTAGCTATCTGCGGTGGCAATATCAATCATCTGCCCCTCACCGCTGAATTCGCGGAATAGCAGGGCTAAAGCGCCACCGATGGCAGCTTGTGTACCAGCCATGTACCATGCCATCCAGGTGCCAGCCCGCGTAGGCCAGTTGTAGGGCTCCTCGCCAGTTTCCGGGTCACCGATGATAGCTGCTAGCCCTGAAGCAGCCTGTGCTGTAATGTCAGCATCGGGCACTCGGGCGAATTCCCTGGCCCTTTTACCATACTGACCATATTGGGTAATGGCTATGTAAATCAGCCGCGGGTTGAGCTGGCTCAACTGCCTGTAGCCAATGCCCCAGGAGTCCATCTGCCCTGGTGGGAAAGTCTCGATAATGATGTCAATCTTCCTGGCAAGTTTGAGGAAGTCTTTTCTTCCTTCCTCGGTGCGGAGGTCGAGGGTAAAGTAACGTTTATTCCTGGCTTCCATGAGGAAAGGGATGCCTACTCCGTTCGCAGTCACGCCGAAAGGCGTCATCTTGCGTGCTGGATCTCCTTCCGGTGGCTCAATTTTAATGACCTCGGCGCCGAACTCAGCGAAGAAACTGGCGGCTACTATACCGGCAAAATTGGCGTAGCTGGTGTCAATTACCACCACACCTTCCAGCGCCTCAGGTTTCCCTTCGGGGCTCATCATGCTAGCTAGAAGCTGTTCACGCTCTTTCCTAGCGGCGGCGACACCACCATAGCGGATGAGGACTTGCTCTTTGGGTTGCTTAGTGGTTGTCATGCTGTACCTCCTCCGTCGCCATGATAATTGAATGTGGGGTCGGTAGTGATATCGTAGTAGATTGGGGGTTTAGCTCCTGGCCTGTCGTCCCAGTAACCTATAACCTTCTTTCTCTCCAGCTCTTCGAGCTCCTTGTCTGATAGCCCCAGCCAGCCCTTCAAAACATAGCGGTTGTGGTAGCCAACGGGTCGGCAAAGCCATTTAACTTTGGCAGGGCTTTTGCTGAGGATGGCCTGTGGTCCGGGGAGAAGGAACTCGCGGTACATCTCGTCATAGAAGCTTTCGACGCTGCCTCTTTCCCTGCGCCATTCCTCGTGGGTTATCTGGTAGTCGTCTGTCACCTCAGCGGCAGGGAAGCCGTGCTTTTTTGCCAGATCTGTGATCTCAGCAGCATCTTTCTGGCTGACCCACTCCTGAGCGAGCCTATTCAGCTCCTGTGCATTTTCTGGCTTCAGCCTTTCCAGCTGAGTGGGATATTTCGTTACCAGCTCGCTCCGTCCCATCGCCGTGCAAAGTGCTTTGAACTGTTCGTTGGTGCTTGCCGCAAGGGCGACAAACTTACCATCGCGTGTCTTGTGGATGAACGCCGGTGCCATTGCCGGGTCGATATTGCCGGTGCGTTCCAGTTCCTGACCGGTTATGCTGAAATAGGTGAAATGTGGCAGCAGCCTTGTCATCGTCTCTACCTGAGCCAGGTCTATGTATTGACCTTTGCCAGTTTTCTTTCGGTGGTATAGGGCAATAAGGATTACCAGGGCGCCCAGAGTGCCGGGATAGAAATCTCCAAGGTAATCAGGTAGTTTGTAGTATTTGTCTGTGCCAGGGTAGCCAGTTATAGTGATGGTGCCGGCAGCTGCCTGAGCTAACAGGTCCCAGCCAGGGAAGAACCGAAGTGGTCCATATTGACCGTACGTTGAGCAGCTCAGGTAGATAATGTCCGGCTTGATCTCTCGCAACTGGGTATATCCCACCCCCCAGGCTTCAGCAGTGCCGGCAGCCAGGTTTTCCACTACCACGTCAGCCTTCTCTGCCAGTTTGTAGACCAGTTCCTTGCCCTCGGGCTTTTTTAGGTTTATGGTGACGAAATACTTATTGAGGTGCAGTGAATGCGACAATGGGTTGGTGTGTTTCCAGTACTTCCCCCACCAGGCTCCCAGTCTGAGCATGTCGCCGGTCCCGGGCTCCTCGATCTTGATGACATCGGCGCCGTAGCGAGCCAGTATGCCTGTACAGGTTGGCCCGTAGATGAAGTGGGTGAAGTCAAGGACTCTGATACCTTTGAGTGGCTGGGGCTTATCCTTAGCTTTAGCTGGGTCGAAGAGCTCCTGAGTGAAATGAAAATATTCCTCCATAATCACACTCCTAAATAGGCCCTTTTAACCATCTCGTTGTTCAGCAGTTCTTTGCTGTCGCCGCTGAGCATTAGCCTGCCGTTTTCGAGCACGTATCCACGGTGGGTGATAGCTAATGCCTGGCGCACGTTCTGTTCTGAGAGCAGTATGGTTATCTTTTCATCGCGGAGCTTTGCCAGTGTCCTGTAGACTTCGGAGAGGAGCTTAGGGGCTAGACCGAGTGAGGGTTCATCGAACATCATCAACTTAGGTCGTGCCATAAGTCCCCTGCCAATGACCAGCATCTGCTGTTCGCCACCACTCAGGCTGCCGGCAAGCACCCTCCGCCTTTCTTTAAGCACTGGGAACAGTTCATATATTCTTTCAATAGACTGTTTCCTTTTACGCCAAGCCTCGTTGGTGTAGGCACCGAGATAAAGGTTTTCTTCCACAGTCAGGTAGGGAAGTATTTTTCTTCCCTCCGGAACTTGGATAATACCGCGCTTGACTATCTCGTGGGGAGGTTTGTTCTCGATATGTTCCCCCTCGAATATGATGCTACCCGATGAAGCTTTATGGATTCCTGAGACAGTGTTCAACAGTGTGGTCTTGCCAGCGCCGTTGGAACCGAGCAAGGCCACCATTTCACCCTTTTTGACCTCGAGGCTTACATCATGCAGGACAGGGATGAGTCCGTGAAATACATTGAGGTTCTGTATCTCAAACATTGACCTCTTCTCCTAGATATGCTTCTATCACCTGTGGATTACGGGCCACGTCCTGCGGGGTGCCCTCGGCTATTTTCTGGCCATAATGCAAGACGATGACGCGGTTAGCAGCCTTCATCAATACCGCCATGACATGCTCGATCCAGAGTACGGTAACGCCGAAGTAGTCTTTTATACGTTCTACGAGTTTTATCGCCTCTTCAGCCTCGGCGGGGTTTAGCCCGGCCACCACCTCATCGAGAAGAATTAGCTTTGGTGTTGTTGCCAGAGCCCGCGCCAATTCCAGGAGCCTGAGCTCGTAGAGGGAGAGCTCCTCAGCTTTGACGTTCCTTTTATGGAACAAGCCGACGATTTCCAGATAGTGTATTGCCTCTGCCGCGGCGTCCATGAGGCTCCGTTCCGTCATGTCTTTACCACAGAGAGCGCCGACAATTATGTTCGCTGAAGTCAGCAGTCCCGGGAAGGGCCGTGGTATTTGATAGGTGCGAGCGAGCCCCAGTTTACAGCGCTTCCACGGTGGCAGGTTGGTGATATCGACTCCAGTGAACTCGATCTTGCCAGAGTCCACGGGAAGAGTGCCTGAGATCAGATTTACCAGCGTGGTCTTCCCGGCACCGTTGGGACCCATGAGCCCTACGGTCTCTCCCTCGTAGATGGAGAAGCTGACGCCGTTCACCGCGGTTAGGCCGCCGAAACTCTTGTAGACATCGGTGACTTTGAGCAGTTCTTTAGCCATTTATCTGCCCCTTATTTTGTAATTTTGAAGCGCGGCTTGTAATCCCGATAATGTCTCTTGCGGTAAAGGCCGAATAGACCTTCCTCGCGGAAAATAAGCAGTAGCGTCAACATGATTATAGGGAACAGTATTGGTGAAAGGTCACCGGCAAAGCGTATGAGCAGCATCTCAATGAGCGTTACCACATAGCTGCCAAGGACTATTGCCCAGGCGCCACGGCCGCCAATTACCAGCGCCATGAATACCTTCATCATGAAGGTCATGGGGAGGTAGGTGATGCCAGAGAAGGCGCCGAAGTAATGGGCATAGAACCAGCCCACTATGGAAATCATTACCGCTGGTCCCACAAAGGAGATTATCTTGATGCGGCTTATGTTCACGCCCAAGCTGTTGGCGACCTCTTCGTCATCGTTGATGGCTGCCATCTGGAGGGCATAACGAGACTGGAGAACCCTGTCTGTAATAGCCAGGTATATCAGCATGAGAGCCAATGCGATGAAGGCATAAAGGAGCTGGCTGAGTGTAAAATTGGGTAAGTTCACCAGAAAGGGGATACCGGCGATGCCCGTGTCGCCTTTGAAGATGCCAAAGACAAAAGTGACCTCAAGAAAAATGAGGGGTAAGAGTAGTGTCAGTAAAGCGAAGTAAATGCCACCGGCAAGGAGTGTGAGTGGGCTGAAAATCAAGCCGGTGAGCAGCCCAGCAGCTGCGGCAGCCAGCAGCGTGATTCCCGGTCCCAGTCCGAGATGGATACTGAGTAAGCCAGCGGTGAAACCACCGACGCCGACGAAGAACTGGGGACCGAAGTTGAACCTCCCTGTTCCAATGAGCATCAGTATTATTGGGAGGACAATACAGGGGAGCAGACTGCCCTCGATAAATGTAGCCAGCAAGGGCGGATAGACAAAATAGAGGATAACGGGCGTGGCAACAAGGATGCCGATGCCGATGATGTGGGGGCGCCAGTATCCGGGCTCGATAGTCCAGTCCCACTTCACGCCGAAGAAGCGGAATATGATCCTATCTCGTTCCCATTCAATGACTTTCATAACTTCACCTCACCAGACGCTCTTGGTACTGATGATGCCTTGCGGTCTCACAATCAGCACGATAAATACCACAATTAGTGCTGCTAAACTCATGAGTCTTGGCTCACCGATGGCAAAGGCAACGAAGGCATGGCAGAAAGCAATCAGATAGCTGGCTATGATGGTGCCTTTGAGGTTGCCTAAGCCGCCGAGGACGGCTATCAATATGGCAATACCCAGATAAGCCTGCCCTATGCTGGAGTCGATAGCCCAGATCGGTGCCACGGTGAGGATGGCAACTATCGGCGGGATGATGGTCATCAGGAAGACGATCATGAAGAGCTGTTCTACGTTTATCCCTAAAATGCGGCTGGAATATACATCGTAGGATATGGCACGGACCGCCAGCCCCATTTTAGTTCTGGTGAAAAAGACGACGAAGAGAAGGGTCAGTATTATCCCCACGCCGGCGGCAAAGAGGAGCTGGTTGGACACAGTTATGGGACCGATTTGAGAGGTGCCGGGGAATACCGTTGTCTCCAGATAAACACCCTTATAGACGGGGTAAAAAACGTCGGCGCCGAGCTGCAGAATGAGCGCTATGAAGATGACTGTCATCACGAACATAAATTCTTCGTCCTGCTTGAACCTGAAGGGCACCAGGATGAATTTGTAGAGGACGAATGCCAGCACTGCTTGCAAGGCGAACATGGCGAGTATTGCCCAACCAAGGGGCAAGTGGAATATGTCCATAAACATCCAGGTGAAATAGATGGCACCGATGAAAAGGTAACCGTACCCGAAGTGGAATATTTTAAGGACGCCTGTGATCAAGGAGAAACCGAGGGAGACCAAGAGATAGAGGGAACCCAGCAGAAAAGTATAAAGGAGCACCGTGCTTGTTGTAGCGAGCATAGTGATTTCCCCCGCTTGTTATTTTTGAGATGCCAATTGCGTAAGCAACGCCTCTTTTCTCATAGTCGCTCTTCTACACAGGGCAAGATCCCACTGTAGCGTTTCCAAGAGTTTGCTATTGTTGCTAGTCTTGCTGGGCTGAAACGTTAGGGCATATGGTATCCTATGTCTCAGCACTTGTCAAGCCGTGTAGTAGTTCAGTCTGTTTGACAGCCAGGGAGTGCTGTTATAAACTTATGTTTGCGCCTTTTGTGGGATAGAGTCCGTTGGATTCTATCTCCATCCAAACTAATCAAATATCAAATAAGGAGGAGAAATGAGAAATGAGGTAGCCGTGATTGACGTGGTGAGGTCACCTGTGGGCATTCGTACCCAGAGGAGGTATTCGGACATCTGCCGGGTAATGCCGGATGAGCTTCTGGCTCATTGTTTGCAGGCGTTGATAAAGCGCACCGGCATAAATCCCAGTATAGTGGAGGATATCATCTGTGGTACTTCGGACCGCCCCCATAATTCCGGTAGAACTGCTGCCCTTGCGGCAGGATTTCCTCCCGAGGTGGCTGGCTGCCAGGTAAACCGGCAGTGCGCCGGGTCGCATACCGCCCTTCATTTTGCCGTTATGGAGGTATTGACCGGCTATGCCGACGTCACTATAGCCTGCGGTGTCGAAGCTATGTCCCGTGACTGGCAGGTGAGGAAAGAAGTACAGCCGCCGCCAGCGCAGTCAGCCACCGGGGCACCTGTGCCGCCTGATTATATGGTTCAGGGGCTGATAGATGCTTTCAATAAACATGGCGGTGCCTGCAATATGGGACAGTCAGCGGAAGCCATTGCCCAAAAGTGGAATATCTCGAGGGAGGAGCTGGACGACTTTGGTTACTGGAGTCAGGAGAAGGCAATAAAGGCGACCAAGGAAGGGAAATTCAAGAACGAGATCGTTCCCATACCGGTAAGGATGGAAGATGGGACGGTCAAGGTTGTGGAGGTCGATGAGACGATCAGGTTCGACCTCGACCGTGAGAAGATGAAAACCTTGCCGCCAGCGTTCATTCCGCCGCCATTTATGGGTATCACGCAGGGTAAAGTGACGGCAGCCAATTCGGCTCCGATAAGCGATGGTGCTGCTGCTGCTCTGCTTATGAGCGTGGAGAAAGCTAAAGAACTCGGGCTAAAGCCGCGCGCTTATTTGAGGGCTGACCGCATATGCGTACTCGGGGTCAACCCTGGACCATACCAGTTGACCGGACCTATCCCAGCCACGCAGAAGGTGCTAAAGCGTTCTGGCATGAAACTATCAGACATTGGCTGGTTTGAGGTCAACGAAGCCTTTGCTTCTGTGGTCATTGCCTGGGCTAAGGAAATGGGTATACCGTGGAATGACCCCAGGATTAACCCTCACGGCGGCGCCATCGCTCTGGGACATCCGCTGGGTGAGTCCGGCGTCAAGATACTGACTACCGCGGTCAATGGCATGGAGCAGAACAATGTGAAGTACGGGCTGCTCACCATGTGCGTCGGTCTGGGGCAGGGCATAGCCACAATAATTGAGAAGGCGTAGTAGATAGTTTTGGTTTGAGGTCAGGGCTCAGGTCGGTGTGAAGATACTGGCTTGAGCCCTGTACTATGTGTGGCGGATTTGACTAGAGGTTGCGGTCTATTTTTTCCAGTTTGCTCTCCAGGTCCTTCTGACGGAGGGCAAGGGTTAGGTCGCCGCGGGTCTTCTCCAGTATACCCCGGACGTTATCGGTTATCCTCCTCAGCCCCCAAGTTATAGCATCGGGGAAGTCCATGGTCATCAATGTATCGTAAATATCCTCCATCGCCTCCAGGAGTTCTTGAGACCTGGAAAAATCGTTCTGTCGGAGACGGTCGAGAAGGTAGCGCCTGAGCTCCCCCACTGCCTCCCCCAGGCCATTGAAGTAGGCGGGATAGCTCACCTTCAGTCCCTCCGGGTCGGGCAATGGCTGCTGTGTGATGATGGCTAAAACCAGAGCAGCCTCTGCCAGCTCCTTCTGGGCGTCGTGAACGAAGCCAGTTTGTGCCAGGTCATCGTGTTTGCTGGTCTTGTGTCCCAGTTCCTGAAGCAGGCTTCTGGCTGCAGCCAGGTTTCTGCGTGCCCCCTGTTCATCATGGCGGTGTATGGAGCGGATTGCCAGGGCGCTATGACGGATTGTCTCGCGACAGAGGCGCAGCGCCTCTTCTCTAGCGGCGTCCTTCGCCGTGAATAGTGCGTGTGCCCGCTCGGCTATGGTCTCAAGATTCCAGGTGGCTTTTCGTGGCTCCAATTTCTTTCACCAGAATGCGCGTTGCCCGTTCTATGTCTTCCTGTGTGATAACGGCGCTGATCACCGCCGCTGCTTCTGCCCCTGTTGCCATAACATCTCTGATGTTTTCCCGGTTGATACCGCCGATGGCGACTATGGGCAGGTTCACCGCCTGTCTTATTTTGCGCAGTTCTGCTAGTCCTATCACCGGAGCATCCGGTTTGGTGGGCGATGTGTAGACGGAGCCGACTGCGATGTAGTCGGCGCCCTGTGCTTGGGCGTCCGCAGCCTGCTCGGTGGTGCGTGTGGAGATGCCGATCAGTTTTTCCACCTGCAGTTCTCGCCTTATCAGAGATATGGGCAGGTCTTCCTGCCCAATGTGCAACCCATCGCATTCCACCACCAGCGCGATGTCGAGATGGTCGTTTATTATAAAAAGGGTATTGGAATTGCGGCACAGTTCGTTGATTTCACGGGCAAGGTGGAGGAGTTCCCGTTTGCTCCGTTTTTTATCACGGAGCTGGATAGTGCTGGCACCGCCGCTGATTGCCTGGGCGGCGACTTTCGTTTCATCCCTGTAGCCCAGCGTTTCGGCATCGATGATGACATACAGTCCTCTGAGACGGGAAACCTTGTCATGGCGGAGCAGCCTGGACAGGAGTTCTTTCTCCAGTGCATACAGAGCGAAACGGGCTGTTTCAAAAGTTCTAGAGTCTAGCTGCCTACTGATTTCGGGCAGTTTTGCCATTTCTTCAACCACCCTCAATGCCTCCTCGACACGCTTGGCGTTCGCCGCTACAAGGGCAGCGAGGTCAGCTTGCGTCGATGTGTGGATGCCAGCGGTGCCCACGTCTGTATCCGTATCTCTGGCAGTGATGAGACCAGTGCCAAGGCTGGTTAGCCTTTTAACCAGGTCGTGGCGCAGGGCTTTGAGCTGGTGATTCAGGGGCTGATTGTTGAGGATGAAGCGGGCTATGTCCTCAAGGACGCGCAGCCCCTCACTGATACGGTTGCAATTGGCATCAATGATACGCAGTGTCTGGTGAGGCACTTTGAAGGTCCTTCAGTGAGTCTGGCAGCACACCTTCCCTTGCGGCTTCGATCTTCTGCTTGAGATGGCTCGGTAGTTCCATGCCCATGTCCTTGAACTTTTCTTCCACCCATCTGCCTATATTGCGCGGGTCTTTGTAGTAGTCAGGTCCGGGACGGCTAGGCTCGCCGCTTTCTTCATGGATACTGTTTAGGGACCTGTGGTAGGCGAAGGTGGATAGGAGACGCCTGAGTTCGGCGCTGCCACAATGACTGCATCTGGGCACAAAAGTGGCTGTGTGGCTTTTTATTAGGACGCTGCTTTTTTTGCCGCAGGCGGGACAGAAGTATTCATAGATGGGCATAAGTCTGTCACCCCTCACGACCCTGCTTTTGTGAGGTGATACCAGTGCCGGGCTTCGTATCAGGCATCTCTCCTTTTTCCATCCTCTCCAGCATCTCCTGGTATTCAGGAGCCACCGGTTCGTCCCGGCTGATCCTCCTGTTCCATTCCGCCAGTGCCCTGGGGTCGTTTGCTAGCATGCCCTTGGTCAGGCTGGTATCAGAAAGTATGTCTTCATAGATGTCTTTGTATGTCTTACGCACAGCGAATGTGGAAAAAAGTCGGTGCAGGTTCTGGCTGCCGCATTGTGGGCATGAAGGCGTTACCCCAGATGATGCCATCTGCAGGAAGGACACCTTTTTCTGACAATCGTAGCACCAGTACTCGTAGATCGGCATAATACTTTACTGCATTTTAGCACAATTGCCGAAAATATGAGAGTTCCCGTTAGCTGCGTTGACAGCAGGGGTGGAGTACTCTAAAATCCAGAAGATGGCAAAGCGGATGAAAAGCGATGAGATAAGGAAGGCGTTTTTGAACTTCTTTGAAGAGAAGGGGCATCTGGTCATCCCCAGTTCCTCTCTGGTTCCGTATGGTGACCCCACCCTGCTGTTCACCACAGCGGGAATGGTGCAGATAAAGCCCTACTTTCTGGGCTTGGCGGTGCCCCCCAGCCCGCGTCTGGCTTCATGCCAGAAATGCTTCCGCACCACCGACATCAACTCAGTGGGGGATGCTAAGCACCTGACGTTTTTCGAGATGCTGGGAAATTTCAGCGTGGGCGACTACTTCAAGAAAGAGGCTATTTCCTGGGCGTGGGAGTTCGTCACCGGGCGGATGAAGATAGCCCCTGAACGTTTGTGGGTCACAATATATCTGGATGATGACGAGGCTTTCCGTTACTGGCGAGAGGTGGGGTTTCCGGCGGAGAAAATAGTGCGCCTGGGTGAGGAGGACAATTTCTGGGGCCCCGCCGGGGACTCGGGACCCTGCGGTCCCTGCAGTGAAATTCATTATGACTTCGGCATTGGGGTGGGCTGTGGACGGGCTGAATGCAATCCAGGCTGCGATTGCGGACGTTTTTGCGAGGTCTGGAACCTGGTGTTTACCGAATACGATCAGAGCCCTGATGGCAAGCGTACTCGCCTGCCGAAGCCCAACATAGATACCGGGATGGGTCTGGAGAGGATAAGCGCTGTTATGCAAGGAGTGTCCTCTGTGTATGATACAGACCTCTTTCTGCCGCTGCGGGAGAAAGCCTGTCAGATAGCCGGCGTAGTTTACGGGAAGGACGAAGCTGCTGACAGGGCTATCCGCATTATATGCGAGCACAGTCGGGGTGTTGCATTTCTGATTGCTGATGGAGTATTGCCTTCCAATGAAGGCAGAGGCTATGTGCTGCGGCGTATACTGCGGCGGGCCTGCTTCTTTGGCAGGAGGCTGGGTGTAAATGGGCCGTTCTTCAGCGAGATGGCTGTGGGTGTGATAGAGAGGATGGGACATATTTATCCGGAGCTGGTGAGCAGCAGAAGCCTGATCGAAGAGGTGGTCAAAGTGGAGGAGGAGAAGTTTGAAGGTACTCTGGATGCCGGGATAAACCTAGTCGATGAAGCCATCCAAAAAGCTTTGCAGGAAGCGAAAAGCTGCATATCCGGGGAGGACGTATTCAAATTCTGGGATACTTACGGTTTCCCGGTGGAGCTCACTGCTGAGATCGCCCGGAGCAAGGGTCTCGACGTCGATATCCACGGCTTCGAAGCTGAAATGGCGAAGCAACGGGAAAGAGCCAGGGCAAGTCAGAAATTTGTTTTTGCCAGCGATAAGGGGGTTGCACGAGAGAAAGCCACTCTTACTATAATCCCCGCGCCGACGAGGTTTGTGGGGTACGAGCAGTTTACAGCCAATTCTAGGGTGAGCTATGTGCTCGATGCGGATGATGGTCGCTCGGTAGGTGAGGCTAAAGAGGGCGATAAAGTGGCAGTGGTGCTTGAGGAGACACCGTTTTACGGTGAGATGGGAGGACAGGTGGGAGATGCCGGCAAGATTGTGAGCGCTTCAGGGGAGGTGGAGGTGACCAATACCGTGTGGTCACCGTTTGGCAACCTCGGTGAGGGGGCGATAGTGCATGTTGGAAGGGTCACCAAGGGGGTCATAAGGGTTGGGGAGGTGGTGGAAGCCAGTGTGGATATAGAGCGGCGCCTTGACATCGCCCGTAACCACACCGCCACGCATCTGCTCCACTTTGCCCTGAGAAAGACAATAGGTGGCCATGTTTCTCAAAGGGGGTCACTGGTGAGCCCTGACGAGCTCCGCTTTGATTTTTCCCACCTGGTGCCTCTCAGTAAAGAGGAACTCGCCCAGATCCAGCATGCGGTGAACGAGAAAATCCGGCAGGACCTGCCGGTGAGGTATAAAGCGGTTTCCTATCAGCAGGCCATAAGCGAGGGTGCTATAGCGCTTTTCACGGAAAAGTATGGCGACACCGTTCGTGTAGTAGAGATCGGTGAGCCTGTGGTAAGCGCTGAGCTTTGTGGCGGCACCCACGTGCGGTCTACGGGGGAGATAGGGTTCTTCGTGGTTACTTCAGAAAGCAGTATTGGCACTGGGTTGAGGAGGATTGAAGCCCTGACCGGGCGCCAGGCTGAAGAGTTTGTGGAGCGCTGTCTTGAAGTGCTGGGGAGCACGGCAGAGAAGCTCAAAAGCTTGCCTCTAGAGCTACCCGTCAGGGCAGAAGCCCTGCTTGACGAGCTGGCTGCAGAACGCAAACGGGCTATAGCATTGGAGAAGGAACTTGCCCGGCTGGTGGCTGAGGGACTGCTTTCCAAGGCTGAGCAGGTGGACAGCATAACGGTGGTCGCTGCTAGAGTATCTTCAGCTTCCCCTCAAGCCTTGCGGGAGATAGGCGACTTCCTTAAGGCGCGCCTCGGGAGCGCGGTGATCGTTCTGGGAACAGTCTATGATGGCAAACCCGGGTTTGTGGCTATGGTGACCAGCGATCTGGTGGCTCGGGGGCTGCATGCCGGAGAGATAGCGGCTCGGGTGGCTGAGGTCACCGGAGGCGGTGGCGGTGGCAAGCCCGGGATGGCACAGGCAGGTGGCAGAGATGCCAGCAAGCTGGACGAAGCTTTGGGGCTGGTGAAGAAGCTGGTTTCATCTGGGAAGGGTTGATAAAGGCATGCGCGTGATGGCTCTGGACGTCGGGGATAAAAAGATAGGCGTGGCTATGAGCGACCCCGAGGGGCTGCTAGCCAGCCCGTTAACGACTGTTGTCAGAGTGAGCGACAGCAGGGCTATCGACCATATCTGCAGCCTGGTAAGTGAATATAGGGTGGGTTGTGTGGTGGTGGGGCTCCCCTATTCGCTGGATGGCGGAGTTGGTGCACAGGCGGAGAAGGTTTACGACTTTGTACGGAAGCTGTCTGAAAGTCTTCAGATTGATATCAAGCTGAGGGATGAGAGGTTGTCCACCAATGCTGCTGACCGCCTGCTTTTGCAGGCAGGTGCGAAGAAAGGACACAGGCGGCTGGTACGCGATGCTGCGGCTGCTGCCTTTGTACTGCAGGGGTATTTAGATAGCCTGCGAAGCGGGGAGCAGTGACGAGGTCTATCTATTTAATCGGCTATCCGCTGAAGCATTCCATTTCTCCTGGGTTTCAACAGGCAGCTCTGGACTACTGCGGGCTCGATGTACGCTACGAACTGCTGGAGGCTGAGGAAAGGCTGTTGCCGTCGGTTGTAGAGGGCTTGCGTGTCCCGCAGAGCCTGGGGGCGAATGTCACTGTTCCCTACAAGGAGAAGGTAGTACACCTTGCAGACAGCCTCGATGACCTGGCGCGTGCTGTGGGCGCTGTAAATACCATTGTCAACGAAGATGGCAGTCTAATGGGTTACAACACGGATGTAGACGGCTTCCTCGCTGCTTTAAGCAGGGCTGAGTTTGAGCCGCGGGGAAAGGTTGCGGTGGTACTGGGGGCAGGAGGGGCAGCAAGGGCTGTATGCTTCGCTCTTATCCGTGAAAGACTGGCAATGCTGATGGTTGCCAACCGCACCAGAGCACGTGCCGAGCGGCTGGTGAAAGATTTATCCAGATACGCATGGGAGGCAGGCCTTGTTACCCAGATGGTTGTGGTACCTTGGGAGGAGGACTGGTTGAAAGGGGCAGTGGCGAGGTGTCAGCTGGTGGTAAACTGCACTACGCTGGGTATGAGACATACTCCGGAGGAAGGAAGATCGCCCCTGACCGAGGATATGCTCGGGGGTGGTGTTCTGGTTTACGACTTGGTGTATAATCCTCGTGAGACACCTTTGCTCAAAATGGCTAAAAGGGCGGGGGCGAAAACTATAGATGGTCTGGCTATGCTGGTATATCAGGGGGCTGCGGCTTTTAAACTGTGGACCGGAAAAGAGCCTCCGCTTGAGATAATGTTCCAAGCTGCAGAAAAGGCGCTTATTGAGAAAGGGGCTAGTATATGAAAAACGGTTTACTGTTATTGGCTTTATCCATCTTGCTGGTTTCTATGCTGCTGGGTGGGTGTACAGCGGCGGATGGCAAGGTCGCGGTGATCTCGCTGAGCGGTCCCATCCAGCATGAACCCAGCGGGCTGCTTTTTGGTGGGGCGGTGATAACACCGGCGCTGGTGCGTGAGCAGCTTGAAAGGGCACAAAATGACCCTGGCGTCAGAGCTGTGGTCTTGCAGATAGAAAGCCCCGGTGGCAGTGTGGCTGCCTGCCAGGAGATACTTGAGATATTGAAGAGCCTGAAAAAGCCGATTGTGGTCAGTATGGGCGATGTGGTGGCTTCAGGTGGTTATTATATATCCGCCAAGGCTGATAGAATTGTAGCCTTGCCCGGGACGCTGACGGGGAGCATCGGGGTGCTCGCCCAGGTGCCGAACATAGCGGGGCTCTACGATAAACTGGGAATCAAGGTCCAGGTCTTCAAAGCCGGGGAACACAAGGATATGTATGCCGGGCTGAGAGAACTGACCCCCGAAGAACAGGAGCTTATGCAGGAGATGACCAGGCAGCTGTATGAGCAGTTCCTCGATGTCGTGGCTGAAGGCAGGCGTATGGATAAGCAGAAGGTAAGGCAGTTAGCCACCGGGCAGCTTTACACCGGAGAGCAGGCGAAAGCGCTGGGCCTGGTGGATGAACTCGGCGGGCTAGATAAAGCGGTAAACGTGGCAGCAGGGCTTGCTGGTATAAAAGAACCCAAGATTGTGCATTACAAGCCACGTGTGCCGTCTTTACTGGAGACATTTCTGAAGCTGGGTGGGCTGAGTCTAACCGATTTGTTAAGAGCAGGGCTGCTGGGGGCCGAGGCTGTGGTTGTGGAGAAAATTTTGAGCAACCCGTACCCGCAGCCCGAATATAGGTAGTTTAAGAGGAGGAACAAGCAAGTGGGGAGACTCCGCTTTTTGACCGCTGGAGAGTCGCATGGGCAGGGGCTGCTGGCGATTTTGGAAGGTATGGTGGCTGGCTTGCAGCTCTCTGAAGAGTATATCCATCGCGACCTGAGAAGGCGGCAAAGCGGGTACGGTCGCAGCGAACGGATGAAGCTGGAGTCTGACAAAGCCAAGATAGTCTCGGGTGTGCGACATGGTTATACCATCGGGAGCCCGATAGGGCTTATACTGACTAACCGTGTCTGGCAGGAATGGCAGGAGGTGATGAGTATTTCACCTGTCGAGGTTGAGATACCACCCTTGACTGCGCCCAGACCGGGGCATGCAGATCTGGCAGGTGTGGTCAAATACGGGCTTGATGATATCAGGACTGTACTGGAAAGAGCCAGTGCGCGGGAGACTGCAGCACGGGTGGCGGTCGGTGCCATTGCCCGTAGGTTTCTCGAGGAGTTCGACATCGCTATTTACAGTCACACAGTGAATATCGGCGGGCATGAGTCTAAGATAAGAGGTCATGTAGATTGGCGAAAGGTGGAGAAGTCGCCATTACGCTGTGCTGACCCTGAGGCGGAAAAGGCGATGCTGGCAGCCATTGACAGGGCTAGAGCTGATGGTGACACGCTGGGCGGTATCTTTGAGGTTGTGGCGGATGGCGTCCCCATAGGGCTGGGAAGCCATGTGCACTGGGACCGGCGCCTCGATGCCCGTATCGCTGCGGCGATTATGAGCATAAACGCAGTCAAGGGCGTTGAAACAGGAGCTGGTTTTTCTCTGGCGAGTATCCACGGCTCACAGGCGCATGATGTTATCAAGCCTGCCCGTGGCAAAAAAGGGATTTATCCCTGGCGTCGTGCCACCAATTTTGCTGGCGGTATCGAGGGTGGTATAAGCAACGGGGAACCGATAGTCGTTCGGGCTGTGGTCAAGCCCATTGCTACTCTGGGCAAACCCCTCCCAACGGTTGACCTGCGCGCCGGCAGGGCGACGAAAGCCCACTATGAACGCAGCGACATTTGTGTGGTGCCGGCTGCCGGTGTGGTTGGGGAAGCCATGCTGGCTATTGTTCTGGCGGATGCGATGCTGGAGAAATTTGGCGGCGACAATTTGAGAGAGACTTTAGAGAACTACAGGAACTACATTTCTTCGCTCTCTTTTGGCGGACATGGGCAATCCACATAAGAGCAGTAACATTTCTCTGATAGGCTTTTCGGGCACCGGGAAATCTTCGGTGGCTAAAAAGGTGGCGGAACTATTGGGGTGGGAGTATGTGGACACCGATGAAGAGGTGGTCAGACTAACTGGTAGAAGCATACCGGAAATTTTCGAGCGCGATGGCGAAAGGGAGTTCCGACGCTTGGAGCGTGAAGTGCTGCACCATGTGTGCAGGGATGCCAGTAACAAGGTCATTGCCACCGGCGGGGGCATAGTTGTTGATGCCGAGAACCGGAAGCTTCTTCAGGACTGCAGCGTGGTCATCTGTCTGGAAGCTTCCCCCGAGACCATACGCCAGCGCCTCTTGGCTGAGGGACAGGAGTCCTCCAGCCCTGTGGTACGTCCCCTGCTTGCCGGTGACAACCCGCTGGAGCGTATCAGGGAGCTTAAAAAGCTACGGCAGCCTTTTTATGCGGTTGCTGACCGGACGGTGGACACTGACAGGCTGGGTACCCTCGAGGTCAGTCTTGAGGTGATAAATGCCTGGAAGTCTGCGGTGAAGGACTGTGGCTTGCCCATATATGCAGACAGGGGTGAACCGGCGTGTGTGGTGGTGACGGGAACGGCGCGCTATCCGATATTTGTGGGCTGGGGAGTACTGGGGCAGCTCGGGAGAAGGATGAGACAGGTCGGCTTGTCGGGCATGGCGGTTATGATCGCTGATGAGTCGGTGTTTGCCATTTACGGGGCAAAGGTCCGTGACAGCTTGAAGGAGGCGGGCTTTGCCGTAGAGACATATACCGTGCCCTCTGGCGAGTCTACCAAGAGCATTGTGCAAGCCATAAAAATATACGACTTTCTGATTGAGCGGCGGCTGGAAAGGAAGGACGTTATCGTGGCGCTGGGTGGTGGCATGGCTGGCGACCTCGCCGGGTTTGTGGCGGCAACATATTTGCGTGGGATATACTGGGTACAGGTGCCAACGACCTTGATGGCTATGGTCGATGCCAGCATCGGCGGCAAGGTGGCGGTAAACCATCCCCTGGGTAAGAACCTGATCGGTTCCTTTCACCAGCCCAGCCTGGTGCTAGCTGACCTGGAGACGCTGACCACACTGCCCAAACGCGAGCTGGTGTCGGGCTGGGCGGAGGTGATCAAGCACGGTCTGATTGCGGAAGCTGGTCTGGTACAGTTTCTTGAGGATAAGGCGGAGGAGCTTCTGGCGCTGGAGCCTGCTGCCCTCCGTTGTGCTGTTACCCGGAGCGCCTCGATTAAAGCGCAGGTGGTCAGCGAAGACGAGAAGGAGACGGGGAGGCGAGTGATCCTGAACTACGGACACACTGTGGGGCATGCTCTGGAGGCAGCAACCAGGTATGAACGCTTTCTCCATGGCGAGGCGGTATCTGTCGGCATGATGGCGGCAGCCGGAATAAGTCTGAGGCTCGGACTGATAGACATGGGGGTGGTGGAGCGGCAAAGGGTGTTGCTGGAAAGGTTTGGACTGCCTACGCGGTGCTCTGGGGTGGCAATGTCTGATGTAGTCAGGGCTATGGAGCTGGATAAGAAGGTGCGCAGTAAGGCTATCCGCTGGATATTGCTCGAAGGCATAGGCAGGACAGTGGTGCGCGGCGATGTGCCAGAAGATGTAGTCTTGAGCGTTCTACGCGAGGTGATGGTGAATTGAGAGCCAGCGTGTCCTACGCGTGGGGAATCGTTGACTACATCGAGGTATTGAAGCCCGGTGCTACATTCCTACTGACCTTTATTGGGGGGTGTGCAGCGGTACTGGCTGCCGGTGGGGAGATAGCGGCTGGGCGGCTGGCGTTGGTCCTGGTGGCTATCGCACTGGGGAGCGCCGGCTGCAATGGTCTTACCAATTACCTCGACAGGGAGGTGGACGCACGGATGAAAAGGACCGCCCGCCGTGCCCTGCCTTCAGGGCGTATCGTTCCTGCGCAGAAGGTGTTGCCGTTGGTCCTGGGGCTTATCGTTGCTGGTCTGGTGCTGGCATGGTTCTTACACCCGCTATGCTTTGCTGTCGGTGCCATAGGTGCTATAGCTTCGTCTATATGGAGAAAAACGGTCTCCTGTACTTTCCTGGGCATGGTCGCCAGCTGCAGTCCGGTGCTCATCGGTTGGCTGGCTGTTAAACCATTCTTTGACATGCAAATCCTCCTCCTCTGTCTTCTGGTAATGGCATGGGTGCCGCTCCATGTATGGAGCGTGATGATAGCCAACCGGGAGGACTATCTGGGTGCTGGTCTAAAATACTTTCCTCTGAGCTGGTCGGTCGAAAATGTGGTGAAGACGCTGTTTGGTCTATCGTTGCTACTATACTCGATCTCAATTCTGCTCTATTTCACCGGACTTCACATGCTGTATCTGGTAGTGGCGGGTATTTTCGGTGCTGCTATGGTCATCGCCAGCGGCAACCTTTTGTTCTCGACTACAGCGAAGTCCGCCTGGCGGCTTTATAAGTTGTCTGCCTATCCTTATCTCGGGATCGTATTCCTCGCAATGGCTCTGGATGCCTGGTTGTTCTGAGAGGTGACCCGCTTTAGAGTAATGGAGACATGCAGCGCCACCAGGGCGCGATTGGGGGAACTCAGCACGGCTCACGGCGCGGTGATGACGCCGGTGTTTTTGCCGGTGGGCAGCCGGGGCACGGTGAAAACGCTTACACCCCACGACCTCAAAGATGTAGGGGTGAGTATGGTGCTGGCGAATGCGTACCATCTTTATTTAAGGCCTGGGGTGGATATCATTAAGAGGGTGGGTGGGCTACATAAATTTATGAAATGGGAGGGACCTATACTTACCGATAGCGGCGGCTATCAGGTCTTCAGCCTGGCAAGGCTCTGCCGGGTGGACGATGGGGGTGTGGTTTTCCGCTCACATATCGATGGCAGTGAGCACCAGTTCACTCCTGAGAGCGTTATCGAGCTCCAGGAAAGGATGGGTGCTGACATAATCATGCCCCTGGATCACTGTCCGCCGTCAAGTGCTAGCGCTGAGGAGGCGGTTGATGCGGTGAGGCGAACCTACCGATGGGCTGAGGCCTCTAAAGGAAGTCATAAAAAGCCGGACCAGATGCTTTTCGGCATCGTCCATGGCGGGCTTTTTCCCCAGTTGCGGCAGCAGACGGCAAAGCAGATCGTCTCGCTCGACTTCGATGGCTATGCTATCGGGGGGCTCAGTCTAGGTGAGCCGAAATCGGTAATGTGGTCTATGGTGACTGAGACGGTGCTGTCGCTACCTGAAGATAGACCTCGCTACCTCATGGGGGTGGGCTCGCCCGAGGATGTAATTGAAGGTGTTAGCCAGGGTATTGACATTTTCGACAGTGCGCTGCCCACTAGGGTCGCCAGAAATGGGGCGCTGTTCACCGCCCGCGGCAGGCAGGACATAACCAAGGCTAGATTCAGGGATACTGATTCGCCGGTGGACCCGGAGTGCGATTGTTACACCTGCCGCACTTTCTCGGCGGCTTATCTTCACCATCTTTTCAGATGCGATGAGTTGCTGGTGTACCGACTTGCTACCATACATAATGTGCGCTTCATGATGAGGCTGATGGAGAGGATAAGAGAAGCCATAAAGAACAATACCTTTGGCGATCTCAAAAAGGAGTTCCTTTCCAGTTACCGGGTCACCAATGAGGAAAAGAGGATAGCGCAGAAGCAGAAGTGGTTGAGCACAGCCCGTGACCACCATGGAGATGCGGACTAGATGGGTGGGGCTGTGTTTGCCGGTTTTTTGTGGTTAGAATTTGTGTCCGGCGACCTTTGTCTGCCGCCAAATTGAGTTGGAATGCTACCGTGGGCTATAATTTCGCAGTTAAGGAGGTCCCCGTTGCTTAAAAGTCATAGCTGTGGTGAGTTGGGGAGGGAGCATGCTGGCCAGGTGGTAACGCTTGCCGGGTGGGTACACCGGCGTCGCGACCATGGCGGCTTGATATTCATTGACCTGAGGGACAAAGAAGGCATTGTCCAGGTGGTGTTCAATCCTGAAGTCTCAGAAGAAGCCCATATGGTGGCAAGCGATTTTCGCAACGAGTATGTTGTCCAGGTGCGCGGCAAGGTGGCTTTGCGCCCCAAGGGCACTGAGAACCTGAAGCTGCCCACCGGGGAGATAGAGGTGGTTGCCGAACAAACCCGTATCCTGAACACTGCGAAGACACCACCATTTTACATAAATGAAGATGTGCCCATAGATGAGAACTTAAATCTAAAATACCGGTACCTTTATCTGCGGCGTCCCAGGGTGAAAGAGAACATCCTGCTCCGCCACAAGGTGGTCAAGTTTATGCGCGATTTTCTCGATGCTAGGGGTTTTGTGGAGATTGAGACGCCGATATTGATAAAGAGCACGCCGGAGGGCGCGAGGGACTATCTGGTGCCCAGTCGTCTTTACCCGGGCAAATTCTATGCCTTACCTCAATCGCCACAGCAACTAAAGCAGCTACTCATGGTGGCTGGTTTTGAGAAGTACTACCAGATAGCCCGCTGTTTTCGGGACGAGGACCTGCGGGCTGACAGACAGCCGGAGTTCACCCAGCTCGACATCGAGATGAGTTTCATAGACGAGGAGGATATACTCCAATTGCTGGAGGAGATGTTCACCTCTTTGGTGGAGACGGTGAAGCCGGATATGAAGGTGATAAAGCCATTCCCGCGCCTTTCTTACGCTGAGGTTATGGAACGCTATGGGACAGATAAACCCGACATGCGATTCGGGCTGGAGTTAAAGGACATTTCAACCATAGTGGCTGAATCTTCCTTTTCCGTATTTCGTTCTGCCGTCAAAAGCGGTGGGAAGGTGAAGGCTATCTGTATACCAGGTTGTGCTGGCTATTCGGGAAAGCAAATAGAAGAGCTGACGCAGCTTGCCCGTTCCTATGGTGCTAAGGGGCTGATAACCATAGCTCTGCCCGCTGATGAAAACATTGAGCAGCCATGCCCGGAGAAGGTCAAATCTGTGGTGAGTAAATACTTGAGCGCCGATGAACTGAAAGCGATCCTGCGTAAATGCGAGGCAAAGCCCGGCGACCTCATCCTTGTGGTAGCTGATGAGGTGAAGGTGGTGAATAAAGTGCTGGACGAGCTGCGGAGGGAGATGGGGCACCGGCTGGATCTGGCTGCACCCGATCTACTGGCGTTTCTGTTTGTCATTGACTATCCGTTGCTGGAATGGAACGAGGAGCTAGGGCACTGGGAGCCGATGCATCATCCCTTTACGGCACCACGCGAGGAGGATATTCCCCTGCTGGATACAGACCCGGCTAAAGTGCGGGCGCGTCACTACGACGTTGTGTGCAATGGCTACGAGCTTTCCAGCGGCAGCATCAGGATTCATACCAGACCTCTTCAGGAAAAGATATTCCGCCTGCTGGGCTATAATGATGCTGAGATCGAGGAGCGTTTTGGCCACCTCCTTGAGGCGTTTGACTATGGGGCACCGCCTCACGGCGGCATCGCCCCGGGTGTGGATCGCCTAGTCATGTTACTAGCCAGGGCTGACAATATAAGGGAAGTAATAGCTTTCCCCAAGAACCAGAGCGCTGTCGATGTAATGAGCGGCTCACCGTCGCCGGTACCACAGTCCCAGCTTGATGAGCTTCACCTTATGGTGAAGCTAGATGATGCGGCGAAGCAATAACCCGAGCGCAATTCCAAGTAAACTGATATAATTTATTAACCTACGAAAGATGGTGTTGAGATGAAGGTGTCCGCTGAACCTATGCAGAATAGCCAGGTGCTGTTGAACATCGAGATGGAGGCTGGTGAGGTGGATAAGTACCTCGACAGGGCTTATCAGCGTCTGGCAAAGCGCGTATCGGTGCCCGGGTTCCGTAAGGGCAAGGCACCGAGGGACGTGCTGGTACGCTATGTGGGCAAAGAGATGCTATTTCGTGAGGCACTGGAGGACCTGATACCGGAGGCGTATGCTGAGGCCGTGGAGAGCCAGGAGCTCGAGCCCATTGCTCAACCGTCGTTTGAGATAGTCCAGACCGAGCCACTGGTATTTAAGGCGGTGGTTCCGCTCAAGCCAACGGTAAAGCTCGGCGATTACAGCCAGATTAAGGTTGAAGCCCAGCCAGTGGAGGTCACCGACGCTGAGATAGATGCGGTGCTGGAGCAGCTCCGTGAAGAGCATGCCGTGCTGTCCCCTGTGGAGCGCCAGGTGGCTTTAGGCGACGAGGTGACACTGGACGTGCATGAAGTGAAGGAGGGGAAATCAACGCCGCTCCGCCAGGACCTGGTCTACGAAGTGCGCGAGGGCTCGCGGTTACCCCTGCCCGGGTTTGCTGAAAGTTTGGTTGGCATGAATAAGGGCGAGGAAAGGGACATCACCCTGTCATATCCCGCTGATTATGAAGTTGCAGAGCTTGCCGGCAAGGAACATGTTTTCAAGGTGACCATCAAGGACATAAAGGGGAAGAAGCTTCCAGAATTGGATGAGGAGTTCGCCAAGTTGCTGGGAAGTGACGACCTAGCCTCGTTGCGGGCAAGGATAGCGGACGCCATCAGGGCTAGAAAAGAGTCAACAGCGCGTCTAGATGCGGAAAAAAAGATAATGGACGCGCTTGTGGAGGTGAGTCAGGTGGAGTATCCACCGGTTCTGGTGGAGAGGGAGATCGACCGTCTGATTACAGACGAAGCCAGACATTTTGTTGAAGGGATCAGCGGGCTGGAGAGGTACCTGAAGGCAGTGGGCAAGACAATGGCTGAGCACAGAGAGGAGCTGCGTGCTGAGTCAACACAGCGGCTGGTGCGCTCGTTGGTCTTGGATGAGGTTGTGGAGGCTGAAAAGGTGGAAGTCACGGACTTTGAGGTTGAGGAAGAGGTGGAGCGGATAGCGGCAAATGCAGGTGAAGGGGCTGAGAAGTTGCGAGAAGTCTTCAGTTCTGAGGACAGGAGGGAGTCGGTGAGGTGGTTCCTCAAGCGCCGTAAGACCATGGACAGGCTGTTGGAGCGGCTGGTGGTGAAGCCTGACTGATTCAAACTAGGAGGTGAGCAGGATATGATGGAAAAATTTAAGAACATAATACCAATGGTCATTGAGACGAGCGCCCGCGGGGAGCGTGCCTTCGATATATATTCGCTGCTCCTCAAGGAGCGCATCGTATTCTTGGGCACGCCGATTAACGATCAGGTGGCGAACCTTATTATTGCCCAGCTACTGTATCTGGAACACGAGGATCCGGAGAAGGACATACACCTTTACATCAATTGCCCCGGGGGCATCGTCAGCGCGGGCCTTGCCATATATGATACCATGCAGTTGATCCGCCCTGATGTGTGCACCATCTGCGTAGGTCTGGCCGCTAGCATGGGGACGCTCATCCTCTGTGCCGGTGCCAAGGGGAAGCGGTATGCCCTGCCCAATGCCACCATCCACATGCACCAGGCGATAGGCGGTGCTCAGGGTCCAGCAGCAGATGTAGCGATAGCTGCCAGGGAGATAATGAGGCTGCAGGAGCTGATCCGCGGTATAATAGCCAAGCATACGGGCCAGCCCATTGAGAAGATCGCCCATGATACCGACCGCGACTTCTATCTGGGCGCAGAGCAAGCCGTGGAGTACGGTATCATCGACGAGATCCTGAGGAAACCTGGCGACAAGCAGTCAGGTGGCAGGAAGTAGTGGCGTCCAGCTAAAGTCGCTTGCCGGTTCGCTTGAGGTGGGCACGGGACAGTTGTTTCAGGGTGGGGAAGCCTTTCCTGCCACCAGGTGCTGAGAGCACAGAGCGCGCTACAATGTCCCCGAGCACCCCACACTGGTCCAAGGGTTTCTCCCTCAGTACGCCGAAGAGGAAACCGCAGGCGAAGGCATCCCCGGCACCTGTGGACTCGATATCCTTTGCTTCTAAGGCTTCAGCCGTCACGAAGTGCTCTGTCCCCCGGGTGCGTATATAGCCGTTCAGCCTTTTGCCACCGCTGTGGGCAATGCCCTTCCCTAGGGTGACCACTACCGTATGACATCCGGTACTGAGCAGCACCTTTGCCCCTGTTTTGAAGTCCTTCCCGGTAAGCAGTCTAACCTCTTCGCGGTTCAGAAAAACTATAGAGGAGCGCTCCAGCAGAGGGGCAAGAATTTTTAAGCCTTTGGAGGCGTATAGCATACCTGGAGCCAGAGAAAGTTTTACATGGTCCGCCAGAGTTTGTGCTGTCTTTATTTGCAGGCGGAACTGCTCGTCGCGGGCAAACGAGGAAAAATGCACTATCCGGGCGCGGTTCAGGTAAGCAGTGTCCATGTCTTCTTCGGAGAGCAAATCGTTGGCTCCGGGGAGGAGATAGATGGCGCGTCTCCCTTTGCTGTCGCTGAAGCAAAACGCCAGCCCCGTCTTTGTGCCGGACTTTACACAGATGTGGCTGGTGTCTATCCCGACGGTCCTAAAGCTGCGGACGAGAACCTTGCCCTCTGCGTCATTCCCCACGGCGCCGATGAAACCAGCCCCGATGCCGAGTCTGGCGAGGCCATAGAGGGTGTTGGCTGCGGAGCCACCGGGGGAAGGAACAAACCGGGTGATCGTCGCTTCACCATCCTCGACGGTTTCCCCAACACGACAGATATAGTCGAGGTTCATGGCACCGACGCCGATTACTGCAATTTCGCAGCTGTCAGCCAATTTTTTTACCCCAGTTTGGCTGCCTCCTGTCTGACCACTCTCCTGATCCTCTGGTGTATCTCAAGGGGAGCGGTAATATCCTTTCTGCCGGAGAGCCAGTGAAAGTAATTCCGGTTATCGGAGCCGCCGGTCTTTTCTTTCTGTTTGACGAGCATTTCTACTGCCCGGCGCCCGCCTTTCGACCACGTTTCCAACACGGGTAGGAGGTCGTCCAGATGGGTAGATGCCAAGCCCATAGTAGCGTAGGGGAGTGCGTACTGGTTGGCGTTAAATGCTATAGCCAAGCCGCCTGTGCCTTCCACGTTCTGCAGCATTTTGAAGTCGGTGATGCTGTCGCCCACCACCACCCAGGCGGAGAGCGGCTGTCTGTGACTTTCAGCGAACCGTTTCAATGCTTGTACCTTTCGAGCGCCGCCGACGGGCTTTACCTTTTCCATTATTCGAGCCAGGCTTGTCTTCTGGATGTCCTGCCAGTAAAAACGGTCGAGCCGCTCTTTTATCCAGGCGTCGTCTATCGATTGTTGAGCCAGCAATTCAGCCTCGAGGTGTTCAATAGAGTGGAGATCTTCACTGGAGACAAGGCGCTGCAGTTCTTCGATGGGGAAAGGGGTGCAGGCGACGTTCTGCCAGAAGATGTTAAGCCTGTGGGCAATGTGCCTAGCATACTGCTGGTAGCTGGTGCTGATGCAGAATACCTTCCAGCCGGCGATGCTGAGCTTGAGGACGAGTCTTTCTGCCCCGTTGACCAGCGTCGCCTCTCTGGCTAACGCCGAGATGTGCTCCTCTTTAATCCCGTGGTAGATCAGAAATGGGGCGATCAGGGCTAAGGTATCGCCTGGTTCGTAGTCCGGTCTGCCCTCCAGGGTGAGCAGGTCGTCATAGCGGCTGATTATTTCAAAGATTTTATCGCCACCAGGAAAGAGCTTCATCAGCTCGTAGGCATTGTCCTGGACTGCCAGAGGTCCCTCCAGGTCGAAGGCGATAAACTTCATCTTGATTCCACCATCCTGTTTACTTGTTCGGTGAGGTCATAGCCGGCTATCGGTTTACCCGCATTATCCAGTACCACGCCGTTTTCAATCTTGGTCTTTCCCTGAGCAAAAGCTTTCAATGTGGCTACTATAAGGGGTAGCTCCCTGGCGACACCATGCTGGCGTATGAGCTGGAAGAGCCTGTTATTTTCTCCTTCCTCCCTCTTTATTTCTGCCACGGAGCGACTGCCCAGTTCCTGCCATAGTCTGTCGAACGGTCCACCCACGATGGGGAAAGTACAGTAAGTGACCACAGGTCCGCTGTCTAGTTCCGGCGTTACCAGGTGCATCATGACGCCGGTCTCCCTTGCTTTTCCCTCTATCAGTGTCCAGATAACATCCTGCCAGGTGCCCTTGGGACCGCCGGGCTTTGCCGGGTGGAGGTTGATCATGTTGTATTTTTGGCACATTTCCTTGCCCACGATGAGCATGTAGCCGGCGAGGACGCACAGCTCTGGCTTAAAATTGCCAAGTCGTCTCATCACCTCACGGTCGTATTCCAGACGCCACAGCGGCAGACCTGTTTCAGGATCCGCACCCTTGGGTTTGCCGCCCAGTTTTGCCTGAAATCCTCTAGACGACAGACAGATAAGCGGGATATCGTAGCTTTTGACCAAGTTGAAGAACAGGTCGCTCTGCTCCGATTCGCCGGGCTCACGGTTGCTAAAGACGAAGGATATTCTGGCAGATATCTCGCCATCCTGGATATGCTGGCAGACTGTCTGAAGCAGCAGTCTTGCTGCCTCGTCCCTGCCGGTGGAAAACCAACCCAGCTTCAGCATCAGCACTAATTTTTCAAAATAGCTGTTTTTTCAGTCTCGCCCAGGTGCTGAAGAGATGGACGGTCGGGCTCGACTTGCTGCCGGCGATCCTCCCCTGTTCCAGTGAGGCGATGAAATCCTCTTTGCCGTCGAAATGAGGCATCTCCACATAGGCATTACCGATTTCTTGTGGTGAGTGGGCATCGCTGCCAGCGCTTGCGGGCTTGCTATATTTGTGGGCTAGTTGCCAGGCTTTGTCGGTGCTGGAGGGTGAAAGGCTGCGAGCATTGAAAACCTCAACTATATCCACTTGTGGCATCAGGCTTTCAAAGAGGGAGTCCCTTGAGGCGGAAAGCCGCAGTGTATCGAAAGGGTGGGGGATGCATACCAAGCCGCCCTGGGACTTAATGCGGTTTATGGTCTCTTGGGGGGAAAGTCCGCTGGGGATGTGATGGATGAGGAACAGTCCTATGATCTCGCCGCTGGTGGTCAGAATTTCTTCACCAACGATCACCGTGAAGGGTGCGATTTCCCTCATACGCAGGGCACCTTCGATGGTATTGTGGTCGGTGATGGCGAGGCAGTTGATGCCCACCGCGAGGCAGCGGTCAACAATCTGCTCCAGGGTCATGGCGCAGTCCATGGAATAGCAGGTGTGAAGATGGAGGTCGGCTCTTATCCTGTTACTCAACTCACCCTCTCCAGGTACTCTCCTGTTCTGGTGTCCACTTTGATTACATCACCGTTGTTGATGAACAGAGGCACCTTGATGGTGATGCCCGTTTCCAGCTTGGCTGGTTTGCTGCCGGCGGTGGCGGTGTCCCCCTTGAAGGCGGGTCCCGTTTCCACCACCTTCAGCTCTACCGCGACAGGCAGTTCTATGCCCACGGCTTTGCCGTTGTGAGTCAGCAACTCCAGGTTCAAGTCCTCCTTGAGATAGTTCAGGGCATCGCCCAGGATCGACCTGTCCAGCGGTATTTGCTCATAGGTCTTGGTGTCCATGAAGTAGTAAAGATGCTCGTCATTGTAGATGTACTGGACGGGTCGGTGTTCCAGGAAGGCGCGCTTGAACCGCTCGCTGGCTTGGAATGAGCGTTCTGTTATATAGCCAGCGCGGAGGTCGCGGAGCTTCAGTCTTATCTGTGCTGAACCGCGCCCCATTTTGATGTGCTGGTAGTCGAGTACCTGATAGAGGTTCCCGTCCAGCTCGATGGTGATGCCTTTTTTCAGTTCACCGGCGTCTATCATTGGATGAGCGGACCTCCTGATTTAGCATTGGCTATTTTTCAGACCGCGTCAACGGTCTGGTTTTGCCGTTTTGTAGGATCACCGTATCCTCAATTCTGATGCCACCCCAGCCCGGCACATAGACACCCGGTTCGATGGTGAACACCATATTTTCCTGTAATACATCGGACGAGCCGGGCGACAAACGGGGCAGTTCATGTGGGTTCAGTCCGACGCCGTGTCCCAGCCCGTGTCCGAATTTCTCTCCGTAACCGGCCTCCTCGATGGCGGCTCTGGCAAGGCTGTCCACCTCACCGCCGGTCATTCCAGCGGTAAGTGTGGCGAGTGCGGTGAGCTGGGCACCGAGAACTGTGTCATAAATTCTGGAAAACGTCCCATCACCGTTGCCCAGTACGATGGTGCGGGTCAGGTCGCTGCAGTATCCGTTGACGCGGGCCCCGAGGTCGATGACTATCGGTTCTTTTTCCTGAATATACCTCTCGGATGCCCTGGCATGTGGCAGCGCTGAATTGGGACCCGAGGCGATGATGGTGTCGAAGGGCACGGTCTCGCTGCCTTGGCTGCGGAGAAACTTTTCCACCCCCCAGGCAACCTGCTTCTCCGTGATACCGGGGCGGATTATGGACCTGGCATATTCAAAAGCGGCGTCGGCAAGTGCTGCTGCTGCGGCGATGCTTTCTATTTCTTCTTTTTCCTTGGTTGCTCGCAAAGATTCAACCATGTTCTCTGTTGGTGTAAGCTTGATGTCATGTTTTTTTAGCGCGGTGCGCAGCTTTTGGTAGGTGGCAAAGGGAAGGTGGTTTGATTCGAAGCCGATATTTCTAACGTTGTTGCCTGCAGCGAGGTCTGGTAGCCAGACTGCCGGCTCTCCTTTGATGTGTACTATCTCGAATCCAGGTGCCTCCATCCCGGCTTGCTCCACATATCTGAAGTCGACAGCCAATAGGGCAGTAGTACGGGAAATGAGTAACCAGCCGGCAGAGCCGCGGAAACCGGAGAGGTAATGACGGTTTTCAGGATGTGCAACCAGGAGCGCATCCAGTCCCATCTCTGCCAGTATTTTGCGCAGCCTTTCTACTCGGTTCATTTCTGTTTTTTATCTTTGAGCACGCCAGCCAGATATTGCAGAGCCAGCAGGTAGCCCTGCCAGCCCAAGCCGCTTATCTGTCCGGTGACGACGGGTGCGGTTACCGATTTCTGTCGCCATTCTTCCCGCGCGTAGATATTTGAGAGGTGCACTTCCACACAGGGGAGCGCCACATCGGCAAGGACGTCGCGTAGCGCCAGACTGTAGTGAGTCAGAGCCCCGGGGTTGATGATTATCCCCTCGGCCTCAGCATAGCTCTGCTGGATGAAATCGATGATGGCTCCTTCGCTATTGGACTGGAAGCAGAGGATCTCGATACCGAGTTTCTTGCCCTCGGTTATCAGTGCCCTTTCGATCTCCGGGAGCGTTTTGCTTCCGTAATGGCGTGTGTCCCTTTTGCCCAGGAGGTTTAAGTTTGGACCATTGATGACCAGCACCTTTTTCATACCTTGGCACCTACCTTTTCTATCGCGTCCAGTTCCCCTTTATAATCGCAGGCGATGCATTTTACCAGATTTCTCCTCCACGTGATAAGTATGTTACCACAGTCAGGGCACGACTGTGGTATTGGTTTGCGGTTAAGAGTGAAGTTGCATTCGGGGTATTTTGTGCAGGCATAGAAGCGGCGCTTTCTCTTGCCTATCTTTTCCACTATTTCTCCGTCGCAACCGGGCCTGGGGCAGGAGACTCCTGTCCTGGTCAGGAAGGGCATGGTCTTTTTGCATTCCGGGTAGTTGCTGCAGGCGAGGAACTTACCGTAGCGCCCGATCCTGACGACCATCAGGCTGCCGCAATCGGGGCATTTCTCCTCGGTGGGCTTGATCACTTTGATTCTGTCTATATTAGTCTGAGCCTGAGTCACCATCTTCTCAAACGGCTCATAGAACTCCTTCACTACGGATACCCACTGCTTTTTCCCCCGGGCGATGTCGTCTAGCTCTTCCTCCATGCGGGCGGTGAAGTCGAGTTTGACGATCTTGGGAAAGTGCTTTGTGAGCAAGTCGCTTACCACCATGCCTATCTCGTCGGGACGGAAGCGACCGTTCTCCTTATAGACATAGCCGCGCTCCTGTATAGTGGCGATGATAGGAGCGTAGGTGCTGGGGCGGCCTATCCCCTTCTGTTCCAGCGCTTTGATCAGGGTGGCTTCGGTATAGCGGGGTGGTGGCTGGGTGAAACATTGCTGCGGGATAAGGTCTAACAGCTTAAGCGGTTCACCGGGCGAGAGCTTGGGGAGCGGAAGGGTTGCGGTGTCCTCTCCGGTATCCTCGTCCCTGTCCTCGCTGTACAGGATGAGGAATCCGGGGAACTTCACCACATAGCTGGTTGTCCTGAACAGGTAGCCTCTGTCTGTTTCCTTTTTCCTTGCCTCTACCTCTAGAGTAACGACATCGAGGACAGCGGCAATCATCTGGCTTGCCACCATCCTCTTCCAGATGAGCTCGTAAAGCTTGAACTGGTCCGGTGTCAGGAAGGGGCGGAGATTTTCCGGTTCCCTGTGGACCCTAGTGGGCCTGATGGCTTCATGCGCCTCCTGGGTCCATTTAGCTTTCTTGGCTTTTTCAAAGGTGCGAGCATGCGGTGGTAGGTATTGGACGCCGAACCTTTCTTTGATGAACTGCCTGGTCTCAGCCAGGGCACTGGAAGCCACATGGGTGGAATCGGTGCGCATATAGGTGATCAAGCCCACAGGACCCTCATCGCCGATAGGGATGCCCTCGTAGAGCTGCTGCGCTATGGACATGGTGCGCTGAGCAGTGAACCGCAGCTTACGCCAGGCTTCCTGCTGCAGAGTGCTGGTGATGAACGGAGGCGCCGGCTGCCGCAGAGCCTCCTTTATCTGTACTGACTTGACATAATACTCAGCAGCCCTGAGTTCAGACTGAAGTGCCTCAGCTTTTCCCCTGTCCGGTATCTCTATCTTGGTGCCGTCGCTGAAGCCCACCAGCAGGGCTTTAAAGCTTGGGCTGGCGTCCTCTGGCGGCATTTTAGCCAGCTCTGCTTCTATCAGCCAGTACTCGGTGGGGACGAAGCTCTGTATTTCCCGCTCGCGGTCAACGATCATCCTGAGGGCGGCTGACTGTACTCTTCCGGCGGAGAGCCCTCTCTGTACCTTGCGCCACAGCAAAGGGCTGAGCATATAACCGACGAGCCGGTCGAGGAGGCGGCGTGCTTGCTGGGCGTTGACCAGGTTCATGTCGATAGAACGGGGCTGCCGAAACGCCTCCTCCACTGCTTCTCTGGTTATCTCGTGGAAGACCACCCGGTGTATTGGCTTGCCATTATTGTCCAGTTTCAGGGCTTTGACCAGGTGCCAGGAGATGGCTTCCCCCTCGCGGTCGGGGTCGGTTGCCAGATAGACCGCTGAGGCATTTTCGGCTGACTTCTTGAGCTCGCTCACCACATGTTTCCGCTGGGAGATTATCACGTATCTGGGAGTGAAGCCATTGGCGATGTCTATGCCCAGCTCTTTCGGCGGCAGGTCACGGACGTGTCCTAACGACGCCTTAACGGTGTACTCGCTGCCCAGGAACCTGCTTATCGTTCTTGATTTGGCTGGTGATTCAACGATAACTAGCTTCATCTCCTGTCTCTCTCAATCCCTTCGCCAGCACATAGCTCATGCTGCTGACCTGTTTCACCATGCCTTTCAGTTCCATCATCGCCAGCGTGCTGCTGACCACGGCTGCCCCCAGCCCGCTGGAGCGACAGATATCGTCTATGTGGGTTGGTTCGTGGGATAATTGTTTGAGCAAGCAGGACTCCGTCTCGTCTGCAGCGATGAACTCTTTCATCTCCATCTGGCGGGGGATGATGGTCAGGTTCAGTTCCTCAAGTATGTCTATATAGTTCTGCACCAGCTTGGCACGGCACTCTTTAATGAGGCGGTTGGTGCCACGGCTGGCTGGAGAGAGGATGCTTCCGGGGACGGCGAAGACCTCCCTGTCCTGCTCCAGTGCCTGCTCGGCGGTTATCATGGCACCGCTGCTCTCACCCGCCTCCACCACCAGAACCCCCAGGCTCATCCCGCTCATAATCCGGTTGCGTCTGGGAAAGTTGTCCGCTTTGGGCTTGGTGCCCAGTGGGTATTCGCTGACGAGCGCACCGTGTTCCATGATATCGCGTGCCAGCCGGGCGTTTTCGGCTGGATACACGATGTCCAGCCCGCAGCCGAAGACAGCTATGGTCCTCCCACCAGCCTCCAGAGCGGCGCGGTGGGCTATGGAGTCAATGCCCCGAGCCAGCCCGCTGACGATGGTCACCCCGTTTCGTGCTAGGTCGGCCACTATTTCTTCGGTCACATGGCGCCCGTATATCGTTGCTCTCCTTGTGCCCACCACTGCCAGACAGACCTCGTCTTCGGGAAGAAGTTCGCCACGCACATAAAGCACGGGAGGGGGGTCGTAGATTTCCTTGAGCCTCCACGGGTATTCGGGCGATTCGCAAGTCAGGACCTTTACCCTGTATTGCTGTAGCCTGTCCATCTCTGTTTCGGGGTCTATTCTGGTCCTCGAAACAGCGATGGCTTCGGCTGACTTTGCGTCCAGTCCGGCTTTTTCCAGCTCATTTAGCGGCGCCTTCCAGGCATTTTCTAGGCTGGAGAAATATTCCTGCAGACGGGCAAGCTTAACCGGGCCGATGCCCGGTATTCTGGAGAAGCTGACCAAGTATTTCAATTCCTCGTTGCCCGACATTGGAAGCTGAGACATTGTAACATAGGAGGACAGGGCGGACAAAAGACTTTTCCGAAGAGTTCCTGTGCTGTGGATCCCGGTAAAGGTTTTCCATGTGTGGCTGGCGATTTTTTGGGCTATAATGTTCTGGGGGTGGGGATGAGCCAGTATATAGTTGCCCATGATGTGGGCACCAGCGGTGACAAGGCTGTGTTGGTGGATGTTGACGGGCGTGTCTGCGGCAGGGTAGTTGAACCTTACCGTGCTTTTTACCCCAAGCCTGGCTGGGCGGAGCAGGAGCCTGAAGACTGGTGGAGGGCGGTGACACGGGGTACCAGAGCGCTCCTGGAGACTACCGGTGTTTCGCCGCGGGATGTTCTCTGTATCACCTTCAGCACCCAGATGATCAACATCGTCCCCCTGGATGCTAGCGGGAAGGTGCTGCGCCGTGCCATCATCTGGATGGACAACCGCGCCGGCGAGCAGGCGGAGAAGATAATGAAAAAGTTTGGTGGTGCCGGGCTGTTTGCCATGATCGCCGGTGCCGCACTGAGCGGCAAGGACGGGCTGCCGAAGTTGCTCTGGCTCAAGGAGAAGGAACCCCAGGTGTATAATGCTATGTCGCGTTTCGTCGACGTCGCCGGGTACCTTTTCTACCGCAGCACGGGCAATATAGCCATGGAATGGAGCGGTGCCTCTGTTTTCGGCATAGATTTGAGGAAAAAGGTCTGGCTGAGCAGTCTGTTCAAGTATATCGGGCTTGACCCGGCGAAGTTTCCGCCGCTGGTGCGTTCTGTTGATAAAGTGGGTGTTCTCACCGCGGCGGCAGCCAGCGAATATGGTCTGCTGGAGGGCACGCCGGTCATCGCCGGTGCAGGGGACGCCCCCTGCGCCCTTATCGGTTCGGGTGCTGTTGGGGAAGGGGACGGACACGTCTGCCTGGGCACTTCGGGGTGGGTAGGGGTGACCACAGAACGCACCCCCACGGGGAAGTGTGGTGTGGCGACAATCCAGTCTGCTGACCCTAACAAGGCGTTTCTCATCGCTGAGACTGAGGCTGCCGGCGCCTGTCTCCAGTGGCTGGCTGAGGAGGTCTACAAGAAAGAAAAGACGGAGCTGGGTGTGCCTGAAGTCTACGCTTTTATGGACAGAAAGGTAGCAGAGGTGCCGCCGGGTTCGAATTGCCTGTTGTTCACTCCGTGGATTTATGGTGAGCGGGCGCCTGTGGACGACTGTTATGTGCGGGCTGCTTTCTTCAACCTGAGTGGTGAACACACACGCAGGGATATGTTGCGTGCTGTCTATGAGGGTGTGGCTTATAACATAAGGTGGCTGGTGGAGATTGTGGAGAAAAAGTTCAAATTCCCTTTGCCAGTACTGCGGGTGATCGGTGGGGGTGCCCGAAGCAGACCGTGGATGCAGATCCTGGCAGATGTTACCGGGCGCAGGGTTGAGGCAGTGTCTAACGCTCAGGAGGCCGGTGCGGTGGGGGCGGCGCTGGTGGCTGGGGTGGGACTGGGCATCTACCCTGATTTTGCATCGCTCAAGAAGGTGGTCAGGGTGGACAGCGTCTTTCAGCCGCAGACGGAAAACCGGGAGGTTTACAATACCCTTTTTCGGGCTTATCAGCAAGTGTACCACAATCTGCGTGGCTTCTACAGAAGGCTGAACAGGGATAGGTTCAATAAGTCTATCTGATGGCAAAGGAGGAGATGACGACATGGTAGAGGAGCTGGAGAGCAGGCTAAAACCGTATAAGGGTACGGTACCGACTTATACCCGTCTACCCGAGGTGGGACGCAGCAGGACAGAAATATTGAAGGAGATGGAAGAGCTGGCCTCTCTGGAGAGGGCGAGGTGGCAGAGGGGGTTTGCCTCGGGGGCGGTATATCACGGCGACGAGGAGTACATAGATTTTCTCTGCCGGGCTTATGCCATAAACTCACAGAGCAATCCCCTCCATGCCGACCTCTGGCCCAGCACGGTGAAGTACGAGGCGGAGATAGTCTCCATGACGGCAAATATGCTGGGCGCAGGCGCTGTCGGAGACGGCGGAGATGCCGTGGAGATATGCGGCACGGTCACCTCCGGGGGCACCGAGAGCATCTTGCTTGCTATGAAGACCTACCGCGATTGGGCAAGAGCAAGAAAGGGTATTATGGCACCGGAGATGGTGGTACCTTCCAGCGCTCACGCCGCTTTTGACAAGGCTGCCCAGTACTTCAATATCTCTATCGTGCGTGTCCCCGTAGGTCCAGATTTCAGGGCGGATGTGGCGGCGATGAGAGAGGCGGTCACCAAAAACACCATAGTGATAGTCGGCTCTGCGCCCTCTTTCCCCCACGGAGTCATCGACCCCATAGAGGAGCTGTCCGAGCTGGCGAGGGAGAAAGGCAGCGGCTTTCATGTTGATGCCTGTCTCGGCGGCTTTTTGCTTCCCTGGGCGGAGAGGCTCGGCTATGAGGTGCCGCCTTTTGACTTCAGGCTGCGCGGGGTCACCTCCATTTCCGTGGATACCCACAAATATGGCTATGCCCCGAAGGGGACATCGGTCATCCTCTATCGCGGACGGGAGCTACGGCGCTATCAGTATTTTAAGGTTACTGACTGGTCCGGTGGCTTATATGTTTCGCCGACCATCGCTGGTAGCCGTCCCGGTGGCTTGATAGCGTCCTGCTGGGCGGCGATGGTGAGCATGGGCGAGAGCGGTTACCTCGAGGCTGCCAGGAAAATTCTGCTGGCGGCGGAGGAGATAAAGGCAGGGATCGCCAGTATACCCGAACTGTATATCCTGGGTAAGCCTCTGTGGAACATAGCTTTTGCTTCGGACACAGTGGACATCTACCGGGTCATGGACTTTATGAGCGGCAGGGGCTGGAGTCTCAACCCCTTACAGAAGCCACCCAGCGTGCACATATGTGTCACTCTCAGGCATGCCCAGAAGGGCGTAATGGGGCGCTTTATGGAAGACCTGAGAGCGGCCGTTGAGCATGTGAAGAGCAACCCCCAGCAGGAAGGCGGCATGGCGCCCATATATGGTATGGCTGCCACAGTTCCTGACAGGAAGGTGGTGGCTGAACTGCTGGACGGTTATCTGGACACTTTATACTCGGTCTAAGCCACCAGTGACTGATAGCTGGCGGAGAGGGTGGGATTCGAACCCACGGTCGCTGTAAGGCGACACGCGCTCTCCAGGCGCGCCTGATAGACCACTCCAGCACCTCTCCATGAAGCTGGCGGAGAGGGTGGGATTCGAACCCACGAGGCTCATCACCTACCGCTTTTCGAGAGCGGCTCCATAAACCACTCGGACACCTCTCCAGCCCGCTTTAAAAATTATACAATCTATACCCGATAATAACCACCTTCTTGACGGCGGCAGGTGATATGATATGATAGTCTTACCGGAGAGAAGTCTGTGCCGGAGCTTCACTTTTTGATGGCGATATGAAGGAGTTGCAGGAGGTGGTGAATGAGCACACAGACTGAGTTGCAGCGGATAAAGGACATGCTTTGCCGGGGTCAACTGTCTGTGCGTGACCCGGCGACAGGTTTATACCATTACCTGTACGCGCGCTGTCCGAAATCCGGGCATGAATCGCCGGTCCACAGGGTTGATAAGTCCGGGGTGGCGATAATCAGGGTGGTGTTCCGTTGCCCTGTCTGCGGGTGGGATTTCGATGCTGGCGCAGAGGATATGTTCCTGCGCTAGCATCACTCAGGCGGTGGCAAGGTATAGCTACGGTGTCCTGGTCCTTTCTACCCTGAGACCACAGTTGTTTATCTTAAGCTTTCCGTCGTAGAACAGGGCGGCAACGCGGCTGCCTACTAAATGCAAGTCGGCAAGTGGGTCGCCGTCGACGATAGCTAGGTCAGCCACCTTGCCCGTTTGAATGGAGCCAAATTTGTCTTCCAGCCCCATCGTTTCGGCGCTGTTTATGGTGCAGAGACGCAAGGCATCAGCGCCGGTGAACCGCCCAGCCTTCCCGCCGCTGTTCAGCACCAGGTCAAACATGCCAATTTCGTACTTCAGAGATGCAGGTGTGCACGGGGGTATACCACCGTCATTACCGCATGCCATCCTGGCGCCGGCATCAAAAAGCGTCTTGAAGTTGCGCATGCCGTGGATGCCAGCCGGGGCATAATAACGGAACAGGTGTGTGTTGTCCCTGATTCCCAGCGTCTTCATGATGCCCTGCGAGAGGCGTTGATGACTGCCTAGCACGCTGTCCCTTAACTCCGGTATGTAGAATTCCTCAGCCAGGCTGGCTATTGTGCTGTCACGGAACTGTTTGATTTTGAGCACCTCGGGATGGTTTTCCGAAGGGTGGCCCTTCACGGGCCAGACCACGTCGTAAGCCACTGACAGCGTGGGTTCGATAATACATTTTGCGGCAATAAAGGCTTTGATATCCTCCTCGGTGAGCTCAGCGTCCATAGCCACATGTGCCAGCGACGACACGCCAGCCTTGACACCGCGGCGGAACGATTCCACGCTCATGTGGTGCATGGTGCTCTTCAGCCCCCTGCGGTTTGTCTCATCTACCAGCGCCTCAAGCTGTTCCATGGTCATTATGGTATTTATGGGCTTAAAGTACACCAGGTCTTCGCGCTGCTCTCCGATCTTGATATATTCCGCGCCCCTTTCCTCAATGGCGCGCTTGACCGCATCCCTGACCTGCTGGGCGCTGGCATCAGGGGGGAATACTACTATGCCGCTTTCTTTCTTTTCGTACTCGATAATTGGTATGCCCAGCGCCATGGAAAAGAGCCTCCAGCTAAGTGTTTGTGGCGGTGAAAAGTAGCCTTTTGGCTGAGTGACTACAATTGCCTGATAGATGCGGGGACCGTTTGCCTCGCCCCGGGAAATCCTCTCCTTCCACTCTCGTAGTATACGCAGGTCGTCGATCTTGCAGTCGCGGATGTGGGTGATGCCGTGTGCCAGACATTCCTCCATGTTCTTGGCGATCTGCTGGCTGCGGAACTTGTTGCTCAGCCTGTTGTCCTTCATGGACGGGCTCACCGTGGTCATGGTGTAGGAGCCGTGACAGTGCGTGTTGAAGATGCCCGGAAAGACCGCCCTGTCTTGAAGGTCTATGGTGAAGTCCGGTCTGATATCGGTGGGCTCGCCCGGTAGCCCTGGCATAGCTTTGATTTTGTTGCCCTGGATGATCACGCTGGTCTCCGGCGGGAAACAACGGCCGTTGATGACGTCGATGAACCTGCCGTTTTTCAGCTCCACGAGGGCGTCTTCACCCGGTTCATAGTTGCTGACGAAATTGGTTTTGCCTTCACCCTTCATTTCTCCCTCCTGTGCCGATGAATGTACCACCATTATATGATAGCTTCGTACCGCAGGCAATGGGTCTAAGAGCTTTTTATGACGGTTTTAGCATCGTTGACATCGAAGCGGCGATGGCATAAGATAGATTCAGAAGTGAGTATGGCAAGGCTCGTCCTCCGGGGCTGGCGGCACACCGGGCTGCTAGTAGGCTGGTCCGGTTGTGGATAGTGTTAGTAGAGGGGTGACCCGTGTCTCGGGTGAAGGTTTTGGCTTTTTTCGTCGGTTTCTTTTTAGGGCTTGCCATGGCTGAGGCGACCCCATACTTTCTGGTAGCCCTGTTTATTTTCATCGGCATGGCGCTGCTGGCGGCGAACGTATACATCATTCTTTGTGCGGCTGGTTAAGCTTTCAGCCTTTTGTTTGTGGTCAGGGCGCGTTGTACCTCGCGGCTTAGCTGCTCGACATCGAACGGCTTTTCTATATACGCTGCTCCGGTCTCGGCAAGGAACCTCCTGGTGTCGGGACTCATGATGTCGCCGGTGATAAACAGCACCTTTTGAGCCAGCGAGCTGTCCATCTCCTTGACCTGTCTGTAAAGTTCCATACCGCTCCTATCTGGAAGTTTGATGTCTATGAGCAGCAAATCGTACTTTCGCCGCTTGATTTTTTTCAGCGCTTCGCTGGCACTATGCGTGGTATCCACCCTGTGTCCCTGTTCGGTAAGGGCGTGGACCGTCAGGTCCCTGATCACCTGCTCATCGTCCACCACCAGTATGGTGGCTTTCGCACTTTTGGATGGTTTTTCGGCGACCTTCTGGGCAGGTTCTGGTGGTGTGACTACTGGCAGCTCCACTATAAAGGTGGCGCCTTCGCCGGGCTTGCTTTCAGCATAAATCCTGCCGTTATGTTCGGTTACTATCCCATAGCAAATACTGAGCCCCAAGCCCGTGCCCTGCCCTGCCTCTCTGGTGGTGAAAAAGGGGTCAAAAATCCGGTCCATAATCTCAGGCTTTATCCCTGGACCGTCGTCCTTGACCGCAATCCTGATGGTGTTGTCCACCCTCTCGGTGGTGATGGTGAGGTTGCCCTTACCGTGGGCTAGCCTCATCTCTGTCTCAGCGTTGGCGATCAGGTTGAACAGCACCTGCTGTATCTGGCCCGGGTCAGCTACCGTGGCGGGCAGGCGGGGGTCGAGGTGGGTGGTGACTGCGATGTTGTTCATCTTCAGGCTGTAAGCCCGCAGGGTCAGTGTGCTTTGCACCAGCATGTTAACATCCACCAGCTTTCGCTCCGGCTTGGTCTGGCGGGCAAAGGTGAGCAGTCTCCTCACGATGTCAGCGACCCTCTGGGCGCAGTCGTTGATGACGGTGAGGTCTGCCTTTATATCGGGCGGTACATCTGGGCGGCTCAGCAGCAACTGTGCGTAGCCGACCACGCCGGTGAGGGGGTTATTTATCTCATGGGCAATGCCGGCAGCCATCTCGCCGATGGATGCCAGGCGGCTGGCGGCTTGGGCTTGGAGCTCCAGCAGTTTCCTTTTCTCCTCAGCCTTCTTGCGCTCGGTGATATCGCGTAACACAGCTATGAGCCCCGTTGGTTTTCCCCCAGCATCGCGGAGAAAGTTTACCCGTGCCTCCACCGGTACCGCGGTGCCGTCCTCGCGGACGATTTCCACCTCGAGCACCCTGGACCGCGCCGGGTCTCTGGTGGGGCTCTCTGCTAGAGGTAGCTCCTCGGCTAAGGTCCTCCTTATCGTTTCGAAGGAGGCCGGTGCCACGAGGGTTTCCAGCGGTGTGGCGACGATTTCTCCCGGCGTGCGCGTCCCGAGGTACTGGACAGAGGGGCTGACATAGGTGATGTTGAGGTCCATGTCTGTGGTGACGATTATGTCCCTGGTGTTTTCGGTGATGAGCCGGTATTTTTCTTCGGCACGGCGCAACTCTTCCTCCAGCCTCTGGCGCTGCTCAACCTCTTTTTCCAGGTCAAGCATCTTCTTCTCGAGCTTATGTACCAGGCGTTCGGAGTACAGCTTCAGCACCTCCGCTTCTTCCTCAACCGCCGGCTCTCTAGGTACCGGTCTTGCTGTTTCGATGTGCTTGACGAACTCCCGGATGATGCTCATAAACTCGTCCGGTTCGATTGGCTTTCTGATGAACTTATCGGCACCCAGCGCCAGGGCAAGTTCTTCGTCTTTCTCGTTCACATAGGTAGCGGTGTAGAAGACAAAGGGGATATGCTTCAGTTTTTCATCGGTCTTGCACTCGCGGCAGAGCTGGAAGCCGTCCATGACCGGCATGAGGATGTCGGCGATGACCATGTCGAAACTCTCGGCACGTAGCTTTTCCAGAGCCTCGGCGCCGTTGCTGGTGGGCACCACTTTATAGCCTTCTGCTTTGAGCATGGTCTCCAGTAAGTAGATGTTGTCTCTGTTGTCGTCGACGATGAGGATCTTCATTTTGTTCCTCCACCGGGCATGGTCATGGTGTCAAAAACTTCTCTATCTCCGCCATAAAGGTGTCCGGGTTTATAGGCTTTTCGATGTAGCCAGTACAGCCGGCTGCCAGTGCTTTCTCCCTGTCACCGGGCATGGCGTAGGAGGTGAGTGCCACTATGGGTGTCTCACGGTCTATTTCCAGCGCCCTTATTCTCCTCACCGCCTCTAAGCCGTTGATATCGGGCAACTGGATGTCCATGAGGATGAGGTCTGGCTTCTCACTTATTGCCAGCTCGACGCCGTGGATACCATTCTTTGCCTCTATCACCTGATAGCCGTTTTTCTCCAGTATGAATCTGGTGAGGTAGAGGTTGTCTTCGTTGTCCTCAACTACCAGTATGCGTTTCGTTTTTTGTCTCCTTTGCTGGTGTGCACCGCAGCGGAATTGTAAGGGTGAACTCACTACCCTGACCGTACTGACTTTTTGCGGTGATATCGCCGCCGAGGAGGCTCGCCAGTTTCTTGGTCAGGTACAGTCCCAGGCCTGTCCCATCATGCCTTTTGGTCAGCGAGGCACTGATTTGCTGAAAGGGCTCGAAAAGCTTAGCCATGTCCTCCTCCTTTATCCCTGGCCCGGTATCGCTGACGCGGAGCTCAAGTTTTGCCCCATCGATGACCGTGGCTGAGAGCCTGATCGTCCCCCTCTCGGTGAACTTCACGGCGTTGCTCACCAGGTTTATCAGTGCCTGTTTCAGACGCCGTTTATCCGTGACGAGCGATATGCCCTCCGGTATTTCTGTGACCAGTTGCAATCCTTTCTGGTCTACCATCGGGGAGAAGGTATGGGCTATGTCCTTTACCATGTCGTCCAGCTTAATTTCCTCGGGGAACAGCTCAACCCTGCCCGCCTCTATCTTGGAGATGTCGAGGATGTCGTTAATCAAATTCAGCAGGTGGCTGGCGCTGCTTTTAATTATGGTGAGCTGTTTGCGCTGTTCATCGTTAATCCCCCCAGCCATGCCCTGGAGAAGTATGCCGGTGAAGCCGATTATAGAGTTCAGTGGGGTGCGGAGCTCATGGCTCATGCTGGCGAGGAACACCGATTTTAGGCGGTCGATTTCCTGAAGACGGATGTTTGCCTGTTCGAGTGCCAGGTTCTTTTGTGTAAGCCCGGCGGTCCTCGTCTCGACCAGTTTTCCCAGGTGTTGGC
>FMJZ01006377.1_pt1 | contig 41592 bp, 40 predicted proteins | sample 1987881 | NCBI WGS metagenome assembly FMJZ01 (sample SAMEA4378227, study PRJEB15110) | soil metagenome | biome: soil; feature: Field; material: Soil | place: India | collected 2015-03-11 | depth 0 m
GAAGATATAAATATCCATTTATAAACTGCACAAATTGTGGTCCCAGATATACTATAATATTAGATCTACCCTATGATAGAGACAAAACCACTATGAAAATCTTTGAAATGTGTATTGAATGTGAAGGGGAATATACCGATCCTTCTTCAAGAAGATTTCATGCTCAACCCATTTCTTGTTATAATTGTGGTCCTTCTTTATGGATAGAAGGAGAAAGAACAGATATTTTTGAAAAAATAGCTGATTACTTAAGAGATGGAAAGATCTTAGCTATAAAAGGAACTGGAGGATTTCATCTTGCATGTGATCCTACAAACTACCAAGCGGTAAAAAGACTTAGGGAAAGAAAGAAAAGACCCTCAAAACCCTTTGCTATAATGGTAAAGGATTTGGATATGATAAAAAAATATTGCTATGTTAATGAAGAGGAGGAAAAAATATTAGTCTCAAGGGAAAGACCCATTGTATTACTTAGAATAAAAAACCTTTATGATATCTCCCCATTAGTATCTCCTAATAATGAATACTTAGGAATTATGTTGCCATATAATCCTTATCATTACCTTATCTTTGACTATTTTGATAAGCCTATTATTATGACTAGTGGAAATCTAACTGATGAACCTATAGTAAAAGACAATTATGAAGCAAAGGAGAAACTTAAGAATATTGCAGATATTTTTGTATTTCATAATAGAGAGATATTCCACAGGATTGATGATAGTGTGGTATTTATAGAAAATAATGAGGTAAATATTATAAGAAGGGCAAGGGGCTATGCTCCTGAGCCTATAAAGATACCTATAAAAATAAGGCCAAGTCTTGCTCTTGGTGGAGAATTTAAAAATACCTTCTCCCTTGGAAGAGAAAATTATGTATTTATGAGTCCCCATATAGGAGATCTTGAGGATAAGGATACTTTAATAGTATATGAAGAGACAATAAACGAGTTTATTAGATTATTTAAAATTGAACCTGAAATTCTAATACATGATTTACATCCTCAATATCTTTCAACAGACCTTGCAGAAAAATTCAGAAAATATATGGATGTAAAATCTATTCAACATCACAAAGCACATTTTTTCTCTCTCCTTCTTGACAGAGAAATTAAAGATGAAATAATTTGTTTTGCCTTTGATGGTACAGGATACGGTGAAGATGGGAATATATGGGGAGGAGAAGTATTTGTGGGAAATATAAATAAAGTTGAAAGGGTAGGACATTTTAAATATTTTCCTATAGCAGGAGGAAATTATGCTATAGAAAATCCTAAAAAAATTGCTATTTCATATCTTATCAAATATTTTCCAGAAAAATTGGAAAAGGTATTTCCTAATATAGATTCCTTTGAGAAGGAAATAGTAGAGAAAATGATTGACAAAGGGGAAAATATATTTTATACCTCTTCTTGCGGAAGAATTTTTGATCTTGTATCTTGTTTTCTAAAAATAAGAGAACATATTGAATATGAAGGTCAAGCAGCAGTAGAACTTGAGATGACAGCTATGAAAAGTGAAAATCAGGAATACTATAACTTTAAAATACTCGAAGAGAATAATAAATTTGTTATTGACATATATCCCATTATTGAGGAAATTCTTTATGAGATTGAAAAGAAGGAAAAAGCGGATATAGCAAGGAAATTTCATAATACAATAGCTCAAATAATATTGACTATTTCTGAAATGTTAAGAGAGATATATAAGATTAAAAAAATAGGTTTTTCAGGAGGAGTTTTTCAAAATAGACTTCTTCTCAATCTTACAACATTAAAACTTAACGAAAGAGGGTTTCAAGTTTATACCCATAAAAGGGTGCCCCCTAATGATGGTTGTATCTCTCTTGGGCAGATAATCTTAGCTAGGGAATAATATTAAGTAAATTCTCACTCTTTCTCTTGATTTAACCTTTATTTTGACAGCATAGCTAAATTATGCTAAAATTTTTCTCAGTCGGAAATGTTGAAGGGTTTTTGTTTTTTAAAGGAAGAATTTTGGAAGAAAGAGCCTAAGGTTTCTAAGATTTTAGGAATCTTAGGCTCTTTTATTTTCCAAAGAAAGAGAGGTGAAGTATACCGAGGTACCAATCTAATTCTTCTGAATTTTTAGGGTTCTAAGAGTTTCCCTTAAAACTCTTAAATCTAATAAATTTCCTGAGGTGAGAGATGAGTAAAACTTTGTACGTAGGAAATCTTCCTTGGTCTACAACTGAGGAAGAGTTAAGAGTTGTATTTTCAAGTTATGGAAATGTGATTTCTGCAAGAATTATTTCTGACAAAAATACCGGAAGGTCTCGAGGTTTTGGATTTGTAGAAGTTGATGAAAGCTCTGCAGAGAAAATGATTAATGCTTTAAATGGATCAGAGTTAAAGGGAAGGAGAATAATAGTTAATGAGGCAAAGCCAAGGGAAGAAAGACCGAGAGATAGAAGATCTCGGTCTTAAATATATTCAAAATTTTTGCTATCCTATTTATACTTTAGATTACAATTAATATGGACCCCTGATATCAGGGGTCCATATTTTAGAGCCTTTAATGGAGGTAATAGAAATTGAAAAAATTAAAGATTCTATTATTGGGTATAGGGATCTTTTTACTACTCATAATTTTAGTAGGTATAGGAGGTTATCTTTATATACAGAATAGTTATTACTATGTATCTAAGAGTTCCTTTCCCTCCCTTAATTCCATAGACTTCTCAGAAATGATTTTAGGAAAGATAGATAGAATAAATATATTATTTTTAGGAGTTGACGAAAGAAAAGAGGATAAGGGTAGGAGTGATACTATTATCTTTGTTTCTTTAAATTTAAAAGATAACAAGATAAATCTTCTTTCTATTCCTCGAGATACAAGGGTCTTAATTCCAGGGTTTGGTAATGATAAGATAAATCATGCATATCGCTATGGAGGATTAGATCTTGCAGTAAGGACAGTGGAAGATTTTTTAGGAATCTCTATAAATTATTATGCAAAAATGAATTTTCAACAATTTGAAAAATTAATCGATGCTATAGGGGGAGTGGATATTGAAGTTGAGAAGCCTATGTATTATAGAGATCGAACTGATAAACTTTATATAAGATTAACTCCTGGAAAGCATCATCTTAATGGAAAAGATGCCCTTGGATATGTAAGATTTAGACATGATCCCTTAGGAGATTTAGGGAGAATAGAGCGACAACAAAAGTTTTTAAGAGCTTTATATAATCAAATGAAAAATAAGATTTCTTTAATAAACCTTCCCCAATATATAAATTTAGTGGGTTCTACTATAGAAACAAATATTTCCTTTTATGAGATTTTATTTTTAGCATCAAAATTTATTAATATTGAAGAAGGGGATATTAATATGGTGATGATGCCGGGAATTCCTGAGAATATTAATGGTGTCAGTTATATTATACCTGATATTGATAAGATTAGAGAGTGGAAAAAATCTATTTTTAATAAAAGGATAGAATAAATTAATTTGGGGGTGGAATTTTTTGAATAGTAAAGAGAAAGTATTTCATATTGCTCGCTTGATTTTAGATAAAAAAGGATTTGATGTTATAATATTAGATTTATCTGACATTTCTGGGATAACAGATTTTTTTGTAATATGCACAGGTATGACTCTCACCCAAAGAAGGGCAATACAGAGGGCAATTGAGGAAGAAATGGATAAATTGGGATATAAACCTCGAGGGATTGAAGGAAAAGAAGGAAGTGGATGGTTACTGTTAGATTATAATGATTTTATAGTTCACATATTCTCGCAAAAAGCTCGGGAATTTTACAAAATTGAAGAACTTTATAAGAATGCTCCCCAATATACAGAATTTTAATGTTGGATATTCCTATTTCTTGGGGAAAAGTTAAAGATAGTATAATTGAAAAAAGAGGATTAGTAGTGGTATTAGGACTTCCTGATGTTGGCAAAAGCTCCTTTGTATATTACTTGTCCAAAGAAGGTTTAAATAAAAATTTAAAAGTTGGTATAGTAAATAGTGATTTAGGACAGAGTGAATTAGGAATTCCAACAACAGTAAGCCTAAGTATTCCGGAAAAGAATTTTCAGAATTTTGAGGAACTTTCCATCTTTGACTGGTATTTTGTAGGATCCATATCCCCTGTAGGGCATCTATTACCCCTTTTGGTGGGGGTAAAAAATTTGGTAGATAAAGCAAAATCCTTTGGATGTGAATTAATTATTTTAAATACCTGCGGTCTTATCTTGGGAAAATTAGGAAAGGTATTAAAGTACTATAAACTTTCTTTATTAAAACCTGATCATATTGTCTTAATAAAGAAAGAGAATGAGTTGGAAGGTTTTTTAAAAATCCTCAAAAGATTCTCATTAGAATTTCATGTTATTCCAAGAAGTAATATGGCAAGAGAAAGATCCTTTGAGGATAGAAAGGCTTTTAGAGAGAAAAGGTTTTTTCATTATTTCGCAAAGGGAAGTATTGTAGAGCTTCCTTCATCTCTAATTTATTCTATAAACAAATATATTGATAAAACTAAAGAAGATACTTTAAAGAATAGATTAGTGGGGCTTTTAGGAGAAAAAGAGAATCTTCTGGCTCTTGGAATTTTAGAGATGGTTGATTTTAAAAATAATATTTTGAGGGTTTTTACTCCTTTTCAAGAGAAGGACAAAATAAAGAGAATTGAATTGGGAGATCTATATCTTTCTATGAAGGGTGAGGAGCTAAGAAAGGTAGCTCCCCACCTTTAAAATTTTATATTTTTGGTAAATCCTTTAATGCTTCTTCTACCTTTTCTCGAGGATAAGCAAAATTTTCTAATTTTCCTGCAAAATATTGATCATAAGCAGAAAGGTCAAAAAATCCATGACCACTAAGATTGAATAATATTACTCTTTTTTCTCCCCTTTCCTTTGCATCCTTTGCCTCATCGATCACTGCCTTTATAGCATGAGCAGATTCAGGGGCAGGGATTATCCCTTCGGTTCTTGCGAATATCACTGCAGAATCAAAAATATCTAATTGGTGATATGCCCTTGCGGATATATAGCCATGATGATAGATGGCACTCACAATGGGTGCCATACCATGATATCTTAATCCTCCTGCATGAATTCCAGGTGGAACAAAATTATGACCCAATGTGTACATTTTAATAAGAGGGGTAGTTTTTGCAGTGTCTCCAAAATCATAGGTATAAATTCCCTTTATTAGGCTGGGGCATGATTCTGGTTCCACTGCAATAACTTCTATCTTTTTACCTTTAAATTTTTCTCTTAAAAATGGGAAGGATAATCCTGCAAAATTGCTTCCTCCTCCCACACACCCAATTACTACATCTGGAAATTCATCTACCATTTCCAATTGTAATAAAGCTTCTTCCCCAATGATTGTTTGGTGTAATAAAACATGATTTAATACACTTCCCAATGAATATTTTGTATCATCCCTTTTTACCGCATCTTCCACTGCCTCGCTTATGGCAATTCCTAAGGAGCCTAGGGATTCTGGATCTTCTTCTAAGATCTTTCTTCCTGCTTCAGTATCGGGACTTGGACTTGGAACAACCTTTGTTCCCCATGTCTCCATTAAAGATCTTCTATATGGCTTTTGATAATAACTTATCTTTACCATATAAACTTTACATTCTAATCCAAAGAGATTGCAAGCAAAGGCTAAAGCAGAGCCCCATTGTCCTGCTCCTGTTTCTGTGGTTAGTCTCTTAACTCCCTCTAATTTATTGAAGTAAGCTTGAGCTACAGCAGTATTGGGTTTATGACTTCCCGGAGGACTTACTCCCTCGTATTTATAATATATATGGGCAGGAGTATCTAGATATCTTTCCAAATTTATCGCTCGATATAGGGGAGTAGGCCTCCACATTTTATAGATCTCTAAAACTTCCTCAGGTATAGGGATATATCTTTCGGTACTTACTTCCTGCTGAATAAGGGAAAAAGGAAATATTGGTATCAAATCTTCGGGGGTTACAGGTTTTCCTGTGGCAGGATTTAAAACTGGTGGCAAGGGACAAGGAAGATCTGCTAAAATGTTATACCATTCCTTTGGGATCTTGTCTTCTTCTAATAGGATTTTCCTTTTGATTTTCATAAATTACCCTCCTTTTTAATAGTTTTATTAAAATAAAAAAGCCTTCTCATCCTTTAAAGGACGAGAAGGCTAATTCTCGTGGTACCACCTTACTTAGGCAACATCGCCTCTCTCTTTTTCGGGCACAGGAGACTTTCCTTACTCCAATACCCTTTGCCTTGATAACGGTGGCAACATCCGTTGGAGCCTACTCAAGGATTATTTCCTTTTTCGGTCCAAGGCTCCCGGGCCCATTCACTATCTGCAGGATAGCCGGCTCACACCTTTTCCCAGCCTCTCTGAATCCTGCTTATGATGGTTACTACTCCCGTTCCTTGCCTTTATCCTTTGCAAAAAATTATATCCTAAAAATTTTTGTATTGCAAATTAAAAGTGTTTTTAATTAAATGGCTTTAATTGAGATCTCATCTCCTAAAAGTTCTCCACTTACAACTCTTACTTTTGTTTCTCCTGATTTACCAATACTTTTCAAAATAGCAAGGGCCTTTCCTTTGTAAAGAGAATTAACTGGGTTTACAAAGATTTCTGTAGAACAAGGATTTGAATTACCTAAGGCAATAAGTTTTAAAACTCCTTCCACCTCTATCCTTATCTTATTATTAGCGTATGGAACTTCTCTTTCTTTTTCATCTAAAGCAACAATTTTTATATAGCACAAATCTCCATAATTTGAAGAAATGACACTTTTTTCTGGTATTAAGCTTAACTTATATGGCTTTTCTGTAGTTTCTAATTTATCTATCCCTATAATCTTCCCATTTTTATATGCTACTACTTCTAAAATTCCTGGTTCATAAATAATATCATATATAGTCTTCAATTTAGCCTTCTCTCCTGCTATTTTTCTTCCAAGACTTTTTCCATTCAAAAATAACTCTATTTCATCCCCATCAGAATATACAAAAACTTGTGTTGGCTTTCCTTCATAGTTAGGAAAGGTATAATTCCTTTCCACAGGTTCCCATGTCCAAAGCTTAATAAACATCTTTTTTCCATAATAGTCAGGAGGTAATATAAAGATAATTGGATCTTTTCTTATTCCCCATAATATATCCCTATAATAGGATTGAGGTCTTTTATCACCGCATATATCTATATCACCACAATTGGAAATAAACCATGGGAATTTACCTAAAAAGTTTTGAAAATCTTCCTCATTAAGACTAACTCTTCCAATTCCCGCCTCTCCTAAATAGTCCATTGCAGTCCAAACAAAATCTCCTATAACATTGGGATATTTTAAAGTTTCTTTCCAGCTATCAAATATAGTGTAGGGAAAGGTTTCTGTACCACAAATGATTCTGTTTGGATAATTTTCATAATCATATTTATATCTTTCATGTTTGTAATTGTATCCTATTATATCTAGAAACCTATATAGCTCTTCAGTAATTCTTCCCCATTTATCGTCTTTCTTTACCTCATTTTTTATCTTTCTATATAATAAATTCCCTTCTTCAAAAAAATCTATATTCCCTTCATATTCAAAGGGAAAATGGCAGATAGCTTGGGTTATGAATCTGGTGGGATCTAAGTCTTTTACCTTTTGAGCTAATTTCTCTGTTCCCTTATGGATACTTGAATAACTTTCATCATCTTCAGGATTAACCCCAGCTCCCCAAGTTATTTCATTCCCCAAGGACCAGATAATAATTGATGGATGATTAAAGTCTCTTTTAATAGTATTCTCAATATCTTCTTCCCAATATTTATCAAAATATAAATGATAATCAAAGGTCCTCTTACCACATGTCCATACATCAAAAAATTCTTCAATTACAAGCATGCCTAATCTATCACAGGCATCTAAAAAAGATGGAGAAAAGGGATTGTGGGCAGTTCTTATAGCATTAAATCCATTTTTCTTTAATATTTCAACTTTTCTTTCTTCTGCCCTATCATAACTTGCACTTCCAAGAAGTCCATTGTCATGGTGAATACAGCCTCCTCTTAACTTAATGATTCTTCCATTTAGTTTAAAACCTTCTTTTAAATTTAATTCAATTTTTCTTATTCCAAAATTTGTTGAGGCTTTATCTATTTCCCTTCCATCTAAAAAGATTTTTGCATTTAATTCATATAAATAGGAATCCTCAATATCCCAATATCTGAAGTTTTCCAATTCAAATTCTGAATACACATATTTTTCATGGGTATTGTTAATATGATAATCTTCCCATTTTTCCTTTAAAATTTCCCCTTCCCTTGATAAAACTTGAAAACATATCTTTCCCCTTGCATCTTCTTCTAAGGTTTTCTTTAGACATGTTTTTATCTTTATTAGAGCCTTATTATCTTCTATAACTTTACTTATTACATGGAGTTCCCACGGCTTAATATATAAAATATCTCCTACATGGAGCCATACATGTCTATATATACCTGCTCCTAAATACCATCTTGAACTTGGTTTTATGGAGGTATCTACATGTACTAAAATTACATTTTCATCCTTAGGCTTTAGATATTTTGTAATATCGATTAAAAAACTTGTGTAATTGTTATAATGTTTATAAACCAAAATCTCATTTATAAAAACTTCAGTTAAGCCCATTACGCCTTCAAATTCCAGTATTAGATTTTTCTCTTTCCAATGATCTTCTAAAATAAAATCCTTTTTATAAAAAAGACTTGAACCTGGAGTAAATCCCTCGTCTGCACCAGAAGGATTGTTTTCTTTCCTTTCCTTTTCTACCACTGCATCATGGGGAAGATCAATTTTCCTCCAGCTTATCTCTGAGGTTAGAATCTGAAGGGGAGTTACTAGAGGGCTTTCGATAAATTCCCAGTTTTCATCAAAATTAACCTTAAACATTAAACTAAAGCCTCCTTATACTTTTTTAAATTTTAGCATGATATCTTCAAGATTGATATTTTTTTATCTTCTAGTTAGAATAAAATATAATTTTATCTTAGGAGGATGTAGATGTCTTATCAAAAATATTCTATAAAAAATGATTCTTTTAATGAATTTAGAAAGGAAAACTTTATAATAAGAAAGGTTAATTTTTCTGCTCCCTTTGAGGGAGAAGTAGAGGTTCACAAATATGTTAATGATATATATGTGGTTTATTCTGGAAAGGCAAGGGTGATTTTGAGCAATGAATATTTTGGGGGAAGGGAAATAGATAGAGGAGAAATAAGAGAATGTGAAATTAAAAATTGTAAAGAAGAATTTATTTCTGAAGGAGATGTTTTAGTTATTCCTGCAGAAACAGCCCATAAGCTTTTAGTAGAAGAAGGAAATTTTGTCCAATTGATAATAAAAATTCCTGAATAAAGGGAGGAAGATATGGGTATTAGAAAGGCAGTTTTCCCAGCTGCGGGTCTTGGTACTCGCTTTCTTCCTGCTACAAAAGCTCAGCCTAAGGAGATGCTTCCTATTGTAGATAAACCTATAATTCAATATGGTGTAGAAGAAGCAGTAAGTTCTGGATTGGACGAAATTATTATAGTGACTGGTAGAAATAAAAGGGCAATAGAGGATCATTTTGATATTTCCTTTGAATTGGAATATTTTCTCCAAAAGAAGGGAGATATGGAATTGTTGAAAGAGGTGAGAGAAATATCAGAATTAGCAACAGTTTATTATATTCGTCAGAAGGAGCCATTGGGATTGGGACATGCAATTCTGGTTACAAAGGAGATCGTCAAAGATGAACCCTTTGCAGTGGTTTTGAGTGATGACTTAATTGTTAGTGAGATTCCTTGTTTGAAACAGATGATAAATATCTATGAAAGATATAAATGTTCTGTAATTGCTGTGCAAAGAGTTCCTGAAGAGGAAGTTAAAAACTATGGAATAATTGCTGGAAGGGAATTAGAAAATGGTTTGTATCAAATTACTGATCTTATAGAGAAGCCAACTTTAGAGGAAGCACCATCTAATCTTGCCATTGTTGGAAGATATATATTGACACCAGAAATTTTTAACATGTTGGAGAAGGTAAAGCCGGGAAGAGGAGGGGAGATTCAGCTTACAGACGGTTTAAGACTCCTTTTAGAGAAGGAGGCAATTTATGCTTATGAATTTAAAGGAAAGAGATATGATACTGGAAATAAATTGGGATTTCTTATTGCTTCAGTGGAATTAGCTTTAAATAGAGAGGATATTGGAAAAGTATTTAAAGAATATCTTAGAAATATTAATTTCGATGAATTTAATTAGATTTTAAATATCTTTATAAATTATTTTCCCATCCTCAATATGTATGTAATAGTCAAAAAACTCTTCTCGAAGGAGTACATGGGTTATCACAAATATTTGGTCAAAATGTTCTGCAATTTCTCCATGGGTAAGAAGTTCTACTAAAGCATAAGCTCTATCTTCATCAAAGGATCCTAAGGGTTCATCTAAGAAAATAAATCCTGGATTTGTCCCTTTATCTTGTGGTAGGTTTGCCATTGCAAAAGCTAATCTTAAAGCTAAAGAAAATTGGTCTTGGGTTCCTCCACTTAGTATTTCTTTATCATAATACTTATTGGTTATATTATCGTAGACTTTTAATTTAAAGATTTCAGCATCAAGATGGACCACGTGATATCTATCCATAGTAAGGATGGGAAGAATCTTTTGCATATATGTTAAGGTTCTTGGAGATACAGTATCTAATATTTTTTTAGCACTACCTTCTAAAATTTGTTGAGCATAATACATTTTTATTTTTTCCTTTAGCATTTTGTTAATATTTTCCTCTTCTTTGTCAGGATCTAAATCTTCAATTTTCTTTCCAGTATTTTTTTCGTATCTTTCCATAATGAATTTTATTCTTGATAACTCTTCGCTAACTTCCTTTTCCCTTTTTTCTAGTTTCTCCTTTATTTTATAGTCTATTTCTTTCTCAGATAACTCCTCCCAAATTTTTTCAGGATAATTATCACTAAATTCTCTAATAAGTCCTTCTAAATTCTCTTTTCTTGCTTTTTTCTCTCCATTTTTCTGATCAAGAACTTTTCTGTAATATTCAAATTTATCTTCAACTTTTTCCCCTTTAAGATCTTTTATGGTTTTTTCTAATTGTTCCTTATATTCTTGGGATGGTCCCTTCATGAGCATCTTCGAAAGATTTTCAGCTTCTTCCTGAAGTGTTTTTACTTCATTTTCAATCTTTATAATTTCACCTTTATTCTTTTCTACCTCTAAGGAAAGATTTTTGAGATTTTCTACTCTTTCTTCTAACTTACTTTCTTCCCTATTTAAACTTTCTAAATCCTTTTCAGGATATTTATCTAAAATTGTGATTTTACCAAAAACTCTTTCCCATTGGGTTTCTTTTTTCTTTTTAAATTCTTCCAATTCAAATATTTTTTCCTGTATCTTTTCCAAAGGTTCTTTTAGTGAGATTGGTGTTATTATTTTAAATTCTTTTTCAATATCTTCCTTTCTTATGTTTAGTTTTATCTTTTCTTCTTTTATCGTATTTCTCCTTAGGAAAAGGAGAAGTGATGCCATTATAAATATGAAAGATAAAGGTAAAAGGAATATGTTAATTGAGAAGGAAAGAAGGAAAAGGATTATTGAGAATGATAAGGAGGAGGTAATTTTAATTGTGTAGCTTTTTAAAGCTATATTGATTTTTCTTATATCCTCTTCATATTTATTTAAATCTTCAGATTTTTTAAGAATTCTTTCTATTTCTTTCCTTTCTTCTATAAGACTTTTTAAGTTGTCATCTATTTTTACAAATTTATCTCTGATTTTCTTTGTTTTCTCTACTCTTTTCTTTATCTTTATAAGGTATTTCAAATTATTTATCTCTTCTTCCAATTTTGGAATTTCTTTTATTTTTTCAAGATCTTGATTTATTTTGTTTTCAATCCTTTCCTTTGCTTCTATTTTTTCCAAGCTTCTTTTCTTAAATTCAAAGATTTTTTCTAACTTATTAAGTTCTTCAAGACTTTTTCGAAGGGTTTCTACCTTCTCTTTGTATTCTTCAACAACTTTTGAAAGTCTTTCTATCTCTTTATCTATATTATCTATACCCTCTTTTTCTTCTTTTATCCTTTTAGCCTTCTCTATAGCTTCTATTTCTGTCTTTTCTTTTTTAATTTTTGAGAATTCTTCATTGAGAATAGGATATTTTCTTTTTGCACTACAGGTTTCCCTTATTATTTCCTCAAGTAATAATTTTTCTCTTAAATTTTCCTTCTCCTCTTTAGCTCTCTTTGAAAGATCTGTTAAAAATTCTAAATTGAATAGGGAAATAATGATTTTTTGTCTTGTTGCCTTATCACTATTTTCTAATCTTCCAATATTTTTCTGCTCCACAAAACAGGTATTAAGAAGGGTAATATAATCTAAGCCTAATTCCCTTTCTATTCTTTCATTGGCATCATTAACCTTATTGATAATAACAGATTTTTCAGGATTTTTCTTATTATATATTTTAAATAAACATTTCTGAGATGCATTTCTCTCTAAGGTTCTTTTTATATAAATTTCTTTGTCGTCTAAATCTAAATTTAGAATTACTTGTGCTTTATCTTGGGAGAAGTTAATAAGATTTTCCTTGCCATTTATATAAACAGGTCTTCCAAAAAGAGCAAAAACTATAGCTTCAAATAGAGTACTTTTTCCTGCCTCATTCTTTCCCTTTATTAAGAATCTACCCTGGAGAGGAAATTTTAATTCTTCATGTTCATATCTTTTAAAATTAAAAATTTCTAAACTTTTTAATCTGATCATAGCAATCCTTTAAGATTTTCCCTTATCCAATCAAAGGCTTCCTTTATTATTTCTTTATCTTTTTCTTCTTTTATACACAATTCCTCAGTAATACTTTCCAAGACTTTTCCTATACTCCAATTTCCAGGAATAGAGATAGTAGAAATTTCTTCTGCTGAAATTGTTAGATTCTGAGTATCAAGATCAAAAAAGAAATTCTTTTGGTTTCCCATCTCATTTATCTTATTAAAGCTTATTGTCTGATAAGTACTAATAGAGATAGGCCCAACAATCTTACATTTTAATAATTGATCCTTATGAGATTCTCTTTCTATTATTGATAAAATACTTTCCATAGGGTTCTCATAAGAAATTTCTCCTGTTCTGATCTCTATAGATTTCATGGGTTGGGAATTAACTTTTATATATTCTGGAAGTATTTTTCTTCCTTCTAATCTAATAAAATAAAAACCTGTCTCGTTTTTCTCTTCTCCAAAATTTATTTTTTCTGTAGCTCCCGGTATAATTAATACTTTTTTCCCAAAGATAAAATCTTTATGCTCATGGAGATGGCCAATAATGAAAAGATCAAAGGGAAGAGAATACAAAGTTCCCTCTGGAATCTGAGGTTCTTGAGCTTTAGGATGGGCAAATTTTTCTAAAGAATAATGGAGTAGAAAAACTTTAAGTAAATTGTTTTCTTCATTAATATTTATCTTTATGTTAGAGAGGGGATTCACCCTTCCCCTGATTCTTAAATCCGTTGATAAACCTGAGATTAATAGTTTTTCTCCATTATTTCCTTTCCAAATATAAGGCTCTATTTCTCTTGTTTTTATAAAAGCTTTTAAAATTCCAGCCTTTTCAAAAATCTTAATAGGATAGGAATCTTCATCGGGAGCAGTTATGGAATCGTGGGTTCCTGCCACTGCAAAAATACTTATTCCCTTATTCTTAAGATTTAAAAACTCTTCCATAATAAAGACAAGTTCAGTGTTTCTTGGATCAGGCATATCAAAAAGGTCTCCCACCTGTATAAATAGATCAACCTTTTCTTTAATGGAGAAATCTACAACCTCTTTAAAGGCTTTTCTTAAATTTTCTCTTCTTTTTTTCAACTGCTCTGGAAACATTTTTTTATAAAATCTATTTAAATGATTATCTGCAGTGGCTACAATCTTTATCATTTAAATCTCACTCTCCATTTCCTCGGTAGGAATAAAGGGTTCATCAGGAATTAGAGCATCTCTTCTTGCCTTTTCAAATTCCTTTTCTAAATCTATATCATATCCTCCTTCTGCTGTCTCCCTATTTCCAATTTTAACAATTACAGGAATCCTTGTGAGATTTCCTACAATAATTGCTTCTCCTATATTTAAGCCTGGAAGATCCCTAAAAAGACTTTCAGATAAAGCTTCTGATGCTTCCTTTACTGCGTTTTGATCATTAGGATTTGTTAGTTTCATTATTATTTGACTTCCACATTGGGAAAGGGTATTGCTACTAATCTTATATGGCCTTTGAGTAATAACAATTAGAAAAATCTTAAATTTTCTGCCTTCTGAAGCTATTGTATTAATTAATTTTGTACTTTTTCCTCTACTTTCCCTATCGTTAGGAACAAAGTTATGAGCTTCTTCTAATACTATAAATAAAGGATATCTTAAGCCCTCTGACTTTGCCTTCATCCATATCTCATTTAATAAATGACTTACAATGAGGTCCATTAGATTTTTCTCTAAACCTGCCAAATCTACAACGGTAATATGAGAGGGTTTCAAAATTTTCTCTAATTTAATATCCTCAAAACCCCAAATGGGATAGTCCTTAATCCATCTAACGTATTTTAAGGCTTTCCTTGCACCATTTACTAAATCTTCATTAATCTTTGCCCTTTTTTGATGTCTTTTGGCTGTTTCAATTTCATAATTTTCAAAGGGAATGGGTTTTTCTTCTTCATTTATATCTCCTGTAAATTGGGATAACTTGTCATATAAATCTTCTGGGGTAAAATCTCTTCCTTCTTTTTTCAATTCTTGTAGGGCATGTTCTATAGAATTTCTAATATTTGTCTTTTTTTCATCAATCCCTAAAATTTCAAGAATCTGCTCATCTTCTAACTCGCTAAATTTTATAGAAAATTTTTCGATGCCTCCTATCTCTACCTCTGAAAATCTTGTAGGAATTTCTGGGATTCTATAAATTGTTACCATTTCTGCAATGGAAGAAAATCCCCTTAAATCGCTAGTTCTTCTTAAAAGGACATAGTCACTATTAGGGTCAAAGACTAAGATTGTTGCACCTAATTTTATTAATTTTTCTATTAGAAGTCCTGTCAAATAAGATTTTCCAGCTCCTGTTTGGGCAATAATTGCAAGATGTCTTCTTAAGCCATTGGGATCTAAGGTGACTTTGACATTGGGTCTATAAAGAAGGGTACCTATTTCAATGGAGTTATTTTTTGCATGGCTAAAGAATCTTTGAAGAAGGGAGTCAGAAGCTAAGAAAACAGGAGAGCCAGGAAGAGCTACAGATCTTGGAAAATGTATTTTATTATTTTTATCTAAATATCCTAATACCCTTGTCTCTGCTATGAGATGAGTGGGAATAGCATAGTCTAAACCTAAGATTTTGTTTGCTGCCTCATACTCTTGATCCTCATTTAAAACCTCAGAGAAGGCTCTTAAGGATTCAACTTGAGCTAACACTTCTACTTCTTCCTCAGGAGTTGCTGTTCCTTTTATTGTTACATACTCTAATCTTTTTGGAGCCAATTTCCTTGTGGTCACAAACTGGAATCTATCACAAAAACTCTCTCCTACTAAATATCCTACACATTTTTCCTCTTCCATTAGAAGAACCTCCTCTGACTCCTATCTAAGGGTAATATTTTTCCCAATTCCCTTTCTAAAATAAATCTGTATCTTTCCAAATCTGGATCTCTTTTTATTCTTACCAATTTATCCACAAGATAAAGATAGGTCTGGTATACATTAATTCCCGCGCAATTATTTCTTATTAATGAAATTATACTTTTAAGTTCTACTTGGGGTAAAATTTGATAATCAAGGGGAAGAAAAGAATCTTCTCTTCCTATAAGATAACAAGGAAAATCAATTCTAAGGGGAGAATCATTAGGAATAAGCCTTAGATATAGATTAACAAAGGCAGAAATATTCTCAAGTTGTTCCTTTATTTGGATTTTGGTCTCTATGATTTCCATTTGTTTTTTCCCAAGGCTTCTTTTTCCTCCTAAAAGGATGGGAGTCGAAAAACCTGTTTTATGAGGAATGATGAAAGATATTAGTTCTGTATCTGTAGGATAATATTTTGATTTAATAATTGTTCCCTTAGATTCTGAAATTATCTGGGATAAAAAGGTATCTCTACTTATTTTTGAAATTGAGATAAGATAAATTCCTTTTTCCTTAGATAAATTAATTAATTTTAAAGTTTTTTCAAGAACTTCAAGGGTGAGGGAATTATAATCTCCAAGATCCATTGATGAGAGATAAATTATATGAGAAATTCTTGAAGAAAGGGAACCATCTATAAAAAGAACATAAGGAGGCTTTTCTTTTTCAAGAACTCCTAAAGCAAGATCCATCTCAACATTTTGAAGAATTATGTCTGAAATATGTTCCAATTGATTTTGGGAGATGGAGCCCGGCAGAGCCTCTATATTTACTTTCGCATCTTCATAATTATCTCTTCCCAAGGTTAGACCTTGGGAAATAATAATATAAGAACCAAAGGCAAGGGAAAGAATTCTTTGAGATGCATCTACCGCATAACTTGGGAGATTAAATTCCTCATCAGGGAAGGAGTGCCAATGGCTTTCAAAAAATCTTTCAAAGAGCTCCTCCTTAATATAATCCCAGTTGAGAAAGGTTAACAATTTATCTTTTTTTCTTTTTATCTCCTCTAAAAATAATGAGATGAAATCAGGCATATTTCTTTTCTTTTTTTAAATCTAACATTAATTTCTCATATATTTCTAACAATTTTTTATTTAATTTTTCAGAGCTTAAATTTTCTGCACTTTTTTTAGCATTTTGAGACATAGCATTATAAAGTTCTTTATTTTCTGTTAGGAGGATTATTTTTCTTCCAAATTCTTCAAAACTATGGGTATTATTTGGTATTAAAAATCCATTTTCCCCATTCTTTACAAAGTCTCTAATAGCAAGATCTTCTAAGGCGATTACAGGAACTCCTGAAAATAATGCTTCTCCAACTACCATTCCTTGCGTTTCTGTTAGAGAGGAAAATACAAAAATATCAGAAGAATAATAACATTCAATTACTTTAGGATAATCTAAATAGCCAGTAAATATAACTCTATCCTCTATTTTGTATTTTTCTACTTCTCTTTTTAATCCTTCCTTTATACGCTTATCGGGATTATCTCCAACTATCACAAAATAATAAGGATATTTTGAATTGTTTTTAAGCCATCTTATTACCTTTAAGAGAAAGTTAATATTTTTTTCCTTTCCTAATCTTCCTACAAATAATAGAATTATACCCTCAAGGGGTAAGCCTCTTCTCTCCCGGGCAACCTTTTTATCTAAGGGTTTAAAATCCTTTAAATCTAAACCATTGGGAAGAATTTCAATGGGCTTTTCTATCCCATAATTTTCTAAAAGTTTTTTAACCTTTGTTGAAGGAGCAATTATTAAATCACAGAGTTCACAATAGGTTTTACTTATCCATGCTGCAACATCTCTTGCTTTTTTTTCTTTAAGTATCTTTCTTTTAATTATATTAGGAAAATGATCCCATATATAATATACATATTCCTCAAATATTGTATGAAAGGTATGTACTAATGGTAGATTCCTTTTCTTTGCCTGACTCCATCCAAAGATTCCTAAGGAAAATGGAGTGTGGGTATGGACTAAATCAACTTTTAGTTTTTTAAATAAAAGCTCATATTTTAAAGAATAAGGTGATGCTACTCTATGTTCCCTTTGAAAGGGAAAAACAATGGAAGGTAATTTATATATGTTTTCTTCTAAAGGGGAATTGGGAATATACGGGATAAAAAGATAAACTTTATTTTTATAATTTTCTAAGAATTTTTTTTGTGACTTAATTGCAGTAACTACCCCATTCTTTTGGGGCTCGTAGGTATCACTAAAGAAGGCTATATTCATTTATTTATCACTCCTATATAATATATTAATGCAACTATAAATCCCAATATGCCTCCCATTATTGCTTCAAAGGGTGTATGTCCAATAGATTCTTTTAAAATTATATCACACTTTTCATTTATAGGGTATTTTTGAAGAATTTTATTTATTACCTTTGCTTGTTCTTCTGATGCCAATCTAACACCAATAGCATCTGCTATTACAATTCCAGCAAAAAAAAGAGAGAGGACAAATAGTGGAGAAGAAAATCCTTCCTTTAAACCTAAAATAGTGGCGAGAGAAACCACTAATGCAGAGTGGGAGCTGGGCATACCTCCCCATTCAAAGAAAGCTCTCCATAATACCTTTTTCTCCTGAATACTTCTTATTACTCCTTTTACTCCTTGGGTAATTATTGTAGAGATTAATGGTATGATAAAAATAGGATTTTTATAAAGCTGGAAGATTTCAAACATTTTATTTTGTTATAGTAATTTTCTTTAGAAATCTTGGTTGGTCTGGATCTAAGTTTTTTAGAATTGTTAGAAAATAAGCAAAAAATTGTGCTGGTAATATAAAAAGTAATGGAGATATCTCTTCAGGAATATCTGATTTGATAAAGAATCCATTATATTTATTGAAAAGAGATTCCTCATTTGAAAAGATAAATAAATCTACATTCTTTTCTTCTAGAATCTTAATAACTTCCTTAGAATGGGTAATACTTTCTCCCTTTGGAACAAAGAGAAACATAGGAAACCCATGAGAGACAAGGGCTAATGGACCATGTAGAAAATCAGCAGAAGAATAAGGTTCTGCAAGGATATAAGATGTCTCTTTTAACTTTAAGGCCATTTCTAAAGCGGTAGCCAAATTGTATCCTCTTCCTAAGACAGCACAGTGTTCCATAAATTTATATGGATTTGTCTTTTCTTTAATTTCTTCGTCTCTTTCTAAGATTTCTCTTAAAGATAGAATAAGCCTTTCAAATTCCTTTGAATTATCTCTATTTATCCACTGATTTACTAAAAAATATAAAGCTCCTAACTCTGCTAAATAAGTTTTTGTTGCTGCAATACTTTTTTCTTCCCCAGCATCTAAAAACAGAACCTTTTTAGAGATTTTTGCTAATTTACTGTCCAAATTATTAGTGAGTCCCAAGGTAAAAGCATTTTGATTATTTGCCTCTTTTATTACCTTGCATATATCTTCGCTTTCTCCTGATTGGGAGATGGCAATAACTAAGGAGTTTTTAAGAATTGGAGGGTTATGGTAAATAGTATACAATGATGGAGCACAAAGAGATACAGGAATTTTAATATAGGATTCAATATAATATTTTCCCCAAACTCCTGCATTGTCCGATGTGCCTCGGGCAACTAATATTATATTCTTGGGATTATATTCTTTTATCTCCTCAACGATGCTCTTAATCTCATCTTTTCTTTCTTTAATTTTTTCTAAGACTTTTACTCCTTCTTTTATTTCTTTATACATGTATTTTTCCATTTATAATCCTCCATAAATTCTCTAAAATTGTGTAAAAGAGTTTATCATCTAATAAAAGATAATGTCAAGAAATTGACTTTTTTGAGTGGTTATAATGTATAATAGAATTACTATGGATGACCTTCAAAAATATTTATTACTAATAGAAAGAAGATTACAGGAAAACTTGGAAAGATTTTCAAATCCCCTTCCCTTATATTTATTTTCTGCATATCATATGGGTTGGATTGATGAATTTGGTAATCCCCTTTCAGAGTTTAAGAGAGGAAAGAGATTAAGACCCCTTTTATGTGTATTAATAAATCAAGCTTTTAATGGGCCCTTGGATGATGCTTTAAATTTGGCTTCTTCTTTGGAATTTTTACATAATTTTTCTTTAGTTCATGATGATATTCAAGATGGTGATGAAAAAAGGCATAATAGATGGACGGTCTGGAGATTGTGGGGAGTTCCTCAGGCTATTAATGTGGGAGATTCCTTATTTAATCTATGTTTTCAAGTATTAACTCAGCTTTTTTCTCCTCTTCTTCAAAGGATAAGTCTTAGGGAGATTACTAATACAATTCAAGAACTTATTGAGGGTCAGTATTTAGATATAAGTTTTGAAAAGAGAAATGATGTATATTTAAAAGAATATATGACAATGATAGAGAAAAAGACTGCAAGACTTTTTGCAACTTCTTTATTCTTAGGTTCTTTTTCTGCAAATTATAAAGAAGATATCTCAAGAAAATTTTTTGAGATGGGAAAGAATTTTGGGATATTTTTTCAAATTGCAGATGACATTATGGGTATATGGGGAGATTCAAGAAAAACAGGTAAAACTCCCCTTGGAGATTTATGGAAAAAGAAAAAGACTTTTCCAATTATTTATCTCCTTCAAGAGGCATCGGATAAAGAAAAACAGAGAATATATGAGATTTGGAATAAAAGTAATTTATTGGAACAAGATATTTCATATATTTTGCAAGCTTTGGAGAGAAAGAGGGTTAAGGAAAGCTCCCTTAATACTGCTGAAGAATTCTTTGAAAAAAGTTATAGGATTATCGAAGAATATGAAGGATTAATTGATTTAAGGTTAATAAAGGAATTGTTTAAAAATTATTACAATTTAATATTCTCCTCCCAAAGTTGAATTATTTTTGAATCTGAGTCTCTTAGATAATTATAAATTTTAGGGGCCATACTACTTTTATCAATAGCCCATCCCCACTTCTGGGGTTCATATCTTGATAACATGCTTAAAAGAAAAAGAATTAGATAGTGAATTGCTAAAGGATGAAGGGAAGTAGTTATTTTTAAATATTTGAAAAGCTCCTCTAAAGTAAATTTTTCTCCTTCTGGAACTTGAAAGGAAGATACACATTTTAAAAATGTTGGAAATAACCCCTTCTCCTTTATTAAAATTGTCTCTTTTCCAGGATCATAGTTTTCATCCCAATCTATAGACTTTTCTCCTGCCACTCTTACCGTTAATCCATGTAATACTTCCTTTGGAATCTCATGGGTTTTTAAAAATATCGTGATTTTTGCTAAAGCAACTAAACCGTAAAATAAAAGAAGAGGAGAAAGATATAAGTCTACTTTTTCCTTTGCTTTAAAGGATAATTTTGCTTGTTTTATAGTATAATGAAGAAAGAGTCTTTCTCCTTCTTCTAGGGAATTTAATAATTTATTTTCTATTTCATCAAAAATTTCATAATAAAAATATTTAAATAGCTTTTTAAAAATTTGCATCTAAATACTTAATAAAATTTTCTATTCTTTTTAATGTTTTTTCTTTCCCTAACACTTCTATCAATTCATAAAGACTTGGACCTACTGTTTTATTGGTTAAGGCAACTCTTACTGGATGAATTAAAGTTCCTGTAGATATATTCAATTTTTCTGATAATTCTTTTAAACCTTTCTCTAATTTATAGGCAGAGAAATCCTTTAAATCTTCCCATTCTTCTTTTAACATTCTTAAGAATTTTGAGATATCATGGTGTTTAATTACCTTTTTAACAGTTTCTTTTTCATAATCTAATTCTTCTAAAAAGAAATAATCTCCATAATCCTTAATTTGGGAAAGGAGTTTCAGTCTCTCCTGTAGAAGAGATATTACTTTAAGATAGTAATCCCAATTTAGAGAATCTTCTTTTATTAGTTTAGCTTCCTTTAAATAGGGTAAAGTTAAATCTGCTAATTTTTCATAAGATAAACCTCTAATATGTTGAGTATTGATCCACTCTAATTTTGTTATATCAAAAATTCCAGGATTTTTGGTCACCTTTCTTAAATCAAAAAATTCTATTAGTTCTTCTCTGGTATAGACTTCTTTTCCTTCCTGGGGAGTCCATCCTAAAAGGGCAAGATAATTTACAAGGGCTTCAGGAAGATAACCCATCTTTTTATATTCTGATACCGATGTTACACCGTGTCTTTTACTTAATTTTGACCTGTCAGGGCCTAAAAGTAGGGGTAAATGAGCAAACTCTGGGGATGTCCAGGAGAGGGCATTATATATAAATATTTGTTTTGGAGTATTTGAAATGTGATCTTCTCCCCTTATGACATGGGATATTCCCATAGTATAATCATCAATTACTACTGCGAAATTATAAGTGGGAATTCCATCGGATTTCATTATTACAAAATCTCCAATGTCTTCATTGTTAAATTCAATATCTCCTCGAATTATATCCTTAAATACTGTTTTCCCCTCTGGAACTAATAGTCTTATTGCAGGCTTTCTTCCTTCTCTTTCATATCTTGCCCTTTCTTCTGAAGTTAAATTTAAACATTTTCTATCATATTTTGGTGCCCTTTTCTCTTGAAGGGCAATTTTTCTCCTTTCCTCTAATTCTTCGGGGGTACAATAACAATAATAGGCAAGACCTAAATCTATAAGTTTTTGGGAGTATTTTTTATATAATTCCAATCTCTGGGTTTGATAATAGGGGCCTTCATCCCAATTTATACCAAGCCAATTTAGTCCTTCTAATATATTTTCTTCATATTCCTTTGAAGACCTTTCTATATCAGTATCTTCGATTCTTAGAATAAAGGTACCCTTATTATGTCTTGCAAAAAGCCAATTGAAGAGGGCAGTATGGGCAGTTCCTACATGAAGATATCCTGTGGGGCTGGGAGCAATTCTCACTCTAACATCCTTCATTTTTAGTTAACCTCTTCTATAAAATTTTCCAAGAATATGTAACTTCTGCTGTTCCCTTTAAAATTGCAGAAACGGAACAGTATTTTGTTTGAGATAATTCAATTGCTTTTTTTATATTTTCTTCCTTTAAATTTTCCCCTTTAAAAATGTATTCTAAGTGTACCTTCTTATAGACCTTTGGATGTTCCTCTGCTCTTTCTGCAGAAATTTTTATCTCAAAGTTTTTTACTTTTTCCTTCATCTTTTGAAGGATAGAGATAACATCCATTCCAGTACATCCTCCCAGAGCGACTAAGACAAGCTCCATGGGTCTTGGCCCTTGGTCTTCTCCTCCATGATCTGAAGAAGCATCCATTAAAATTGAAAAATTAGATGGAGTGTTTCCAGTAAATTTCATTTTTCCATTCCAAACTACTTTTGTTTCCATCTTTGCCTCCTAATATAGATTCTTTTTCAGTATACAAATAGTTAGGATGTTGTCAATAATTGAAGTTATAAGTTAAAATAACCAAAAATCGAAAGGATAGGAGGAATACATATGGAAAAATTAGATCAAATAAATGAGCTTAAAAAACTTGATCCCCAGGATATGTTGGGTTCAGTATATAGACTTCCTGAACAAATAGAGGAAGCAAGTAAAATATCCTATGATGCAGGATTGAAATTAGATAAAAGAAATATAAACAAGGTTTTAGTTTTAGGTATGGGTGGTTCTGCAATAGGAGGTGACATATTAAGGGCTATTGCCTTTGATAGTGCAAGAATTCCTATATTAGTAAATAGAGATTATTCTCTTCCCAATTATGTTGATGAAAATACCTTGGTTTTTGCGGTGAGTTATTCTGGAAATACTGTTGAGACTGTGAATTCTGCAGTAAGATCTTATGAAAAAGGGGCAATAGTGGTTTCTGTAACCAGTGGTGGTAAATTGGCAGAATTTGCAGAGGAAAAAAAACTTCCATTAATCCAAATTCCTAAGGGATTGGCTCCAAGAGCTGCAATAGGATATGTAACTATCCCTCCTTTGGTAATATTGGATCAATTGGAGATAGTTCCTTCCCAAAGGGAGGCAATAAGGGAAACTATAGATTATATTGGAAAAAAGAGAGAAGAATTTAAAATTGAAAATCCTACTGATGGAAATCCTGCTAAAAAATTAGCTAAAATGCTTTATGGGAGAATTCCCATAATATATTCTGTAGAGGAAAGATGGGCAGTTGCAGGATATAGATGGAAATGCCAATTTAATGAAAATTCTAAATATCCTGCCTTTACCCATTTCTTCCCAGAGTTAAATCATAATGAGATAATGTCTTGGGAAGCAGATTTCAAAATTATAAATAATCTTTCTCTTATTTTCCTTTATATATCCTTAGAAGGAGAAATGAAAATAAGATTTGATTTTATGAAGGAAAAAATAGAGAATCGAGGAATACCAGTCTTTTTATGGCAGGGAGAAGGAAAATACTCATTAACTAAATTTTTCTCTCTTATATACCTTGGGGATTTTATTACTGTTTATCTTGCATATCTTGCTGGAAAGGATCCCTTTGCCATTGGTTTTATAAATGAACTTAAGTTAAGAATAGGTCAAAGTTTATCTTGAAAATATTAGCGTTAGCAGATTTTGAATCACCTATTCTTTATGAAAGATTTGATGCTACCCCATACAAGGGAGTAGAAGCAGTAATATCCTGTGGAGATGTTTTGCCAGAATTATTAGTCTATCTTACAACTATTCTTAATGTTCCTGTATTTTATATCTTGGGAAATCATGATGAGAGATATATTAAGGAGCCTCCTGAAGGATGTGATAATATCGATGGAAAAATAATAAAATTTAAGGATAAAAAAATCTTAGGCTTAGGAGGCTCCATTAAATATAGTGGAGGACCTCTTCAGTATACAGAAAAAGAAATGAGTTGGAAGATAAGAAAATTATATTTTCAGTTAAGAAAAGGAGTTGATATTATAGTGACCCACGCTCCTCCCCTTGGAATTCATGAGGGAGATGATTTCTCTCATAAAGGCTTTAAAGGCTTTCTCTGGTTGATTGAGAAATATAAACCAGCCTATTTTCTACATGGGCATACCCATATGAATTATAAATTTAGAAGTTCAAGGATAACAGAATATAAGGGTACTAAAATTATTAATTGTTCTGGAATTATAGTTTTAGATCTATGAAAAACTTTTTTATAAGATCTTTCAAAAGAAAAAGACATCTTAAAAGCCTTCAGGAAAAAATCAAAGAGGAAAAATTTATTATCTGGAGAGATTTAGGTTATCAGACTATAGAGATAGAGAAGATAGTAGGAAGCGTAGGAAGATATAGGGATTTTGATGAAGAGTTTAGGCCATTAAAGGGAAGTTCCCTACAAAGACTAAAGGAATTAGAAGATGCCATACTAAGGGGTAAAATTCTTCCCCCAATAGAAGTTTATAAAATAAAAGATGAATACTATGTAATAGATGGTAATCATCGAGTTTCCATAGCAAGGAAACTGGGGCAAAAGGAAATAGATGCCCATGTAATAGAATATTTACCTCCAGAAAATTCTATAGAAAATATTCTTTATAGAGAAAAATCAGATTTTGAGTTTGTTACAGGACTTAGAGATATTAATCTTACGGAGATAGGACAATATAAAAAGCTCCTAAGTCAAATTCTTGAACATAAATATTATATGAGTGAAAGAAGAAGAAAAGAGGTAAATGTAAAGGAGGCTGCAAGAGATTGGTATAAAAATATTTATCTTCCTATTGTTAAGGTTATAGAGAAGGAAAGAATTTTAGAGGCTTTTCCAGAAAGAACTCTTTCAGATTTGTATGTTTATATTTCCGATCATAAGTGGCTTGAAAGTCAAAAGAAGGGATATGATATAGGATTTCATAAAGCAATTGAGGATTTTAAGAATCTCATTCCTGGCACATCTCTTAAGGATAAGATTTTAGAACTCTTTAAATTACCCTTTTAAAATAGAGAAAGCTGTCCCTTTCCCTCAGAAGGAAGTATCTTAATTTTTCCATATATCCCATCATATCCAGGTTCTACTTGGATTTTCCCTTCCCTCATAAGCTTTATTCCTTCCACAATTTTTTCCGATGTGAGCCTTTTAATTTCCTCTAAGGGGGTCTCCATTAGAATATTTAACTCATTGTCTAAGTTGGATACTAATTTTACATACTCATTTTGAACAAAGGGAGAAGAGACATCTTTATTTAAAGCTTGCGCAATAATTTCTTCTAAGGGTATTAAATTTTTATATGGTATTTTATTTTCAGGGATAAAACCCTCATCTCTATCTGCCAATTCTTCTACTCTATGAGCAACCCCAATAGTCAGAGGTTTTCCACAAGAAGGACACAAATTGTTTAATTTTATACTTTCCTTAGGAGATAATACTATATTGCAGTTTCTATGTCCATCAAAATGGTATTTTCCTTCCTCTGGAAAAAATTCAATGGTAAATAAAAATTTATTTTTATCTTGATTTTTTATTATATTAAAAATTTCTCTATATTCTATATTGCAATTAAAGACATTTGCCTCTCTTCCTAATCTATTGGGGGAATGGGCGTCAGAATTTGAAATGAGGCAAATATCATCAAGTTTACTTAATCTCCAATTCATAGGAGGATCACTACTTAATCCTGTCTCTATACCAAAAATTCTATTAACATATTCACCAAAGGCTTCTTCTAAGGAGTTAAATCCAGAATTGGATCCAAAAATGGAAAACCATGGTGTCCAGGCATGAGCAGGTATAATATAAATCTCTTCAGATATTTCCCAAAGAAGGGAAAGAAGTTCTTTTAAATTTTTTCCAAGGATGGGTCTTCCATCGGAACTTAGATTTCCCATCTTTCCTAAAAGAGTGTTAATCTTATGACAAATTTCTAGAGAAGGGGAGAATATAATTGAGTGGATTCTTCTCACTTTTCCATCTTGATTATAGATATTACTGATTTCCATGGTTAAAATAAAATTTATATCATTAAACTTATATATCCCATAGCTATCTTCTTTAAGCTTATCTCTCAACTCTGCAAACCAAAGGGGATGGGTAAAATCTCCTGTTCCAACTAAATTTATTCCCTTTAGTTTTGCCCATTTACTAATATTTTCTAAGTTCATATCAGAACTTGTTGCTCTACTATATTTCGAATGAATATGAAAATCTGCAACAAACCTCATGTTTCACCCCTTAATATAGTTAATTTATAGATTAATTTTAGTTTAAGATAAGAAATTTGTTAATAACATTTTGGCACGTGGTGAAGACATATTTACCTTCCAATTTATTATGAAAAAGAGAGGTGAAAATGCCTATTTATGGAAGTTTTTAATTATATTCCCTAAAATGTTTTCCTTTAGGCAATTGAAACCCCTAATATATTGTGGTATTATACACTTTGTTAATAAAAAATAGCAATTGGGTAACTTATGATTTATTAAACTATTAAGGAGGTTTTTTATGAAAAAAATTTTTAGTTATCCAATTTTTATCTTTCTCCTCTTTTTCATTTTGGGATTAACCCCTAAATATAAAGATGCCTTTATACTTACGAAACCCTCCTTAGGTGATGTAAAAACTAATAATCTTCCATTAACTTTGGAGCTTAACTTTTGGAATATTGAAAGATACGAAGGAGAAACATGGATGGCATTTTATAAGCAGGAAGATACTGTTGAGTTTTATGCAGATATAAAGAATATTGTATTAAGGGATAGAAATTCTTGGGTACATGGATATCCAGAAGTATATTATGGGTATAAACCTTGGTCTTCTCATGGAACTTCTATCGAAAAGCTTATTCTTCCTATAAAGACATCGGAGTTTCCTGATGTGTATTTTGGAGTAAAATATTCTATATGGTACGAAAAAAATCTTCCTTTGAATTTTGCTATGGAAACCTGGATAACAAGAGAACCAAATCAAAATTCAGTTTCTTCTGGAGATATTGAAATGATGGTCTGGCTATATGCTAATAGATTAGGACCAGCAGGAAGGAAGGTATCAGAAGTCAAAATTCCTATAATATTAAATGGAGTAATAAAGATGATTACTTGGGATGTTTATTTCAACTCTGGAAGCTGGGATTATGTGACCTATAAATCTAAAGAAAATATTATTGAAGGAGAAGTAAATATTCCAATAAAGGAATTCCTTAAAAATTTAAAAGATATTATAAAATCTAATTCTTCGAGAATTACTTTGGAAAAATATGAAAACATGTATGTAACAGTTTGGGAAGTTGGAACAGAATTTGGAGATCCATATACAAGGGAGGCAAAATTTGGATGGAGCTTTTCTAATTTTAATATAGAAAAAAAGTAAGGGGAAAAGATCTATGGAGAAAGTTAATGAAAAAGATAAAGAATTTAGATTTGGAGATTGGGGTCCTAAGTATCTTATGAGGGGGCCAAAGATGGAGTGGGGTATTGTAAAGATAATACCAGGGAATGAGTTGGGGGCTCATTATCATAAAGAAGTTGAAGAGATATTTTATGTTCTCTCAGGAAAAGCAGAAATGATTGTTGATGATAAAAATTTTGAGATCAATATTGGTGATGTGGTAAGAGTAGAACCTAAGGAAGAGCATAATATTGTGAATCCATCAGAGGACTTTTTAGCAGTTTTTATAAAGGTGCCATATTTACCTGAGGATAAATATAGTAAAACTTAAAAATGAGAGTTTTTAGAAGTTTTTTTGAGGATGAAAAGATAATAATAGTAAATTTGGAACCTAAGGAATTTTTAATAGAAAGTTTAATAGCTTATCTTAAAGAGAATAATATAAAAAATGCCTGCATTTTAAATGGTATAGGAACTTTAAGAGTATTAAAATATCATAGAATACTCACAACAGAATATATTCCTCAAAATGAATTTATAACTGTAGAGGGGCCTATAGAGCTTTCTTCTCTTCAAGGATTAATTCTTAATTTCGAACCCCATCTTCATTTTGTTGCTTCAGATTTAAAGAATGTTTATTCAGGTCATTTAGAGTATAATTCTGAGATATTGTATCTTGCTGAAATATCTCTTATTCCTTTAGAGGGATTTAAACTAAGAAGAGTTATTAATGAAAGAAAAGTTTCCTATATAAAGGAGGATAATGATGAACCTTAGCGAATACGAAAACAAGGAGTTATTAGAACTTTATAGAGGTTTGAGGGTTGCAGATGTAAGAGATGGGCTTGATTGTTGTCTTTTACATCATTATTATTCTATTCCGTATACCGTTAGACCTCTTTTTAGGGTAAGGGTTATTGGAATTGCAAAAACTATAAGGTATCTGCCTTATTCTGGAGAAATTCCAAAACTTACTCCTAAGGAATATGAAGAGTGGATGGGATTCTATTACCAGAATATTTGTCCTTATCCTTGGTTGGAAGAAGTTAAAAAAGGAGATTTTATAGTAATTGATCAAAGCAATGTAGATGCAGGACTTATGGGCTCTAATAATTCTCTAGTGGGATATCAAAGGGGAGCTATGGGATATCTTACAAATGGTGGCCCAAGGGATACTGATGAATTAATAATTCAAAAAATTCCCTTTTGGTTTAAATTCATCTCTCAAAAAACTGTTATTGGAAGACTTCAATTTGGTAACATGAATATCCCAGTAAATATAGAAGGAGTCTTAATAAAGCCAGGAGACATAATAGTTGCTGATGGAGATGGTGTAGTAGTGGTTCCAAGGGAAAAAGCTTATGAAGTTGCTACCTATGCACGAAAAGAATTGGAAAATGATAAATTGGCAAGAAGAAAATTATATGATTTATTAGGTTGGGAATATGACGAAACTTTAAGATAGTTTCTAAATAGATATTGTTATATAATTGACTTATGAAGGAAAATATTTTAAAAGAAAAAATTTTTGATAAAGTAGGAAGATTAAAGGAAAATATCAAAAAGGTAATTATTGGGAAAGATAGAGTTATTGACTATGTAATATGTGCCCTTTTAAGTCAAGGAAATATTCTTATTGAAGATGTTCCCGGAGTTGGTAAGACGGTTCTTGCAAAGGCTTTAGCAGAAAGTATAAATCTTTACTTTAAAAGGATCCAATTTACTCCTGATATGATGCCTTCTGATATTTTAGGAACAAATATCTTTAATCCCAAAACCCTAGAATTTGAATTTAAAAAGGGACCTATTTTTACAAATATTCTTCTTGCAGATGAGATAAATAGAACATCTCCAAGAACCCAATCGGGACTTTTAGAGGCCATGGATGAAGGTGGTGTAACTATTGACGGAGTTTATTATCCTCTCCCTAAACCCTTTTTAGTCATAGCAACTCAGAATCCCAGGGAGCATTTTGGAACATATCCTCTTCCTGAATCTCAATTGGATAGATTTTTTATATCTATAACTATTGGATATTTATCTTTACAGGAAGAATTAAATATGTTAGAAAAACAGAAAATTTTTCATCCCTTGGAGAAATTGGAACCTGTTCTTGATAAAGATGATGTATTAGCTATGCAGGATTTTGTCAAAAAAATATATATCCATAGGGATATTTTGGAATATATAACTCAAATTGTTAGAAATACGAGGGAAAATCCTAAAATATCCCTTGGTGCTGGTCCCAGGGGTTCTATTTCATTAATGAGGGCAAGCCAAGCTATGGCAATAATTAGGGGAAGAGATTATGTTATTCCCGATGATGTTTTAGATTGTTCTATTCCCATTTTAGTTCATAGAGTAGTTATTAAGGAACAGGTTGAAAGTCCAAGACAAAAGAGAGAGGAAGTTGTCAAGGAAGTAGTGGAGAGAACAAAAATTCCAAGGATAAAGCTTCCTTGAAGATAATAATAAATTTTACTCTTTTTGGTTTTTTCCTTTTTACAGGAGATCTTCTCATCACATTTATTGGAATTAATGTGGGATCAGTCCCATTAATTCTTATGTCCTCTTTTATTTATGGGTTATTTATCTTTAGCTTTTTAGAATTAATTTTTCAACCTTTCCTTTTGAAATTAGAATTTATAGTTCCTCCCTTAGTTGAGGAAAATAAAGAGGAGGTAGTTTTTGTAAAAGTAAAAAATGATTTCCCCTTCGAGAAGGGAAAATTTTTTATTTTTTTTAAAGGCAGATTTATTCCTTGTAATATAGGGGGAAGAGAAGAAAAATATTTTAATTTTACATATCTCTTTAAAAAACGAGGAGTTGAAGAGTTTAATGATGTATGGATAAAATTTACAGGAACTTTTGGCCTTTTTTATATTAAAAAACATTTTCCAATAAATGTAAAAACATTAGTTTATCCTACCTATTATCAGATTCATAGAGAATTGGCTATTCCTGGAGATTCAGGTTATAAAACTTCTATTTCAAGTTTTACTCGATTTGGAGAGGAAATTCATACTTTAAGAAAATACACTCCAGGTGATCCTTTAAGAATAATTGCATGGAAAGCTTCTGCTAAAAAGGGAGAACTCATATCGAAGCAATTTGAGAAATTGTCTATTTTGGAAGCTATTTTCTTATTAGATAATTGCTTATCATCAGAAATAGATAATATTTCCTTAGAAGAATTTGACCAGCTTCTTAGATTTCTCCATTCTATTGTTCTTTCCTTTTTAAGGCAGGGATTAAAGGTGAAGATACAAACTCTTTATCCAAAGGAGATATTTATGCCCCAAAATTGGGATGATTTAAAGATCTTTTTAGCAAAATTGGAGATTAAAAGAATGAGAGATAAGAGTCTTAATCTTGATGAAAATTTTAGTTTAGTATTTTCCTTGGATTATAGTTTTTGGGAGAGTAAAAGTCATTTACAGAAGAAGTTTATTGGGGTAGAATTTCACAGGAAAGATGTCGAAAGTTCGCTATATGTATTTAAAAGGGAAGAAAATCCCTATGATTTTCTAAATCTATGGAGTATACATTATGAATAAAATGAAAAAGATAAATATGAAGGTGGAAAATTCAAAAATTCTAAGGGGAAGTATTCTTTATCTTAACTTTATAGCGATATTTTCTGTATGGTATTTCTTGGAATTGTCTATTAATTATATTTTAGGAATTATTTTGATAACTTTAATTGGATATATTTATAGTTATAAAAACAGGTATAATGTTAATCTTCTTCCTAAGATATTTATGACTATTTTTATGTTTTATCTCCTTAGGGAATTTTTTAAAAATCTCCTTTCACAGCCTTACGATCCCAGAATCCCTTTAGCTACTTTTCTTATAAACTTAAATGCCCTTCATAGTTTTGATCTTCCAACAAAATTGGATCTTAGTTTTTCTTTTTTCATTTCTTTAATTCTCATGGTAATATCAGGGGTTTTTGCAAGGGAGTCAATTTTTTTAGCATTCTTACTTTTTTATATTATAGGATTAATAATTTCTCTATCTCTTATTAATGATTATAAGCCATCTACTAAATACCTCTCAGGTGCAATACTTTCTATATCTTTAATTGGATTTCTCCTTTTTCCTTTTATTCCGAGATCTCTTCCCTTTACCTTTAGGCAGGATATAATGTCCCAGGTTATTCAAAGAATTACTGCAGCAAGAGGAGAGATAAAAACTCCAAATATTCAAAATGTTAATTACTATTTGTATCGTCTTCCGGAAGGAAGAAAAATTAATCCTCTTCCCTATGATCCTGAGAATTACTTTGGTTTTGCTCCCTTTGTTGATTTGAGACAAAGAGGGGTTCCTTCTTCTTCTTTAGTTTTTCGAGTTCTTTCATCTTTTCCTACTTATCATAGAGGATTAGCCTTTGATACTTATAATGGTTTTGGATGGTATCAAAGTCTTGAAGAAAAAGTAAATTCTATAACTACAGCTCTTCAGCCCTTTCATATTGTGGAAAATCCATTACCCGAAGAAAGATTACTTAGATCTACATATTTTATAGAAAAAGATACAGGAAATGTAATATTTATTCCCCAAGGGACCCAGAAGTTATATTTTCCTGCTCCTTTTATTTATAAAGATACGGAAAATGGAATAAGAAGCCCCTTTGAGATGCCTAAGAATTTAATATATACCTCCTTCTATTCTGATACCTTCGTAAGATCTGCAAAATTGTTATTAAAGGCTAAAATACCTGATAAAAAGAAGTTCGAAAGATATTTGCAGATTCCAAATATCTCTAAAAAAGTTGAAGGGTTGGTACTTGAAATAACTAAAAATTATGGGACTCCTTGGGAGAAGGTTTTGGCTATTGAAAAATATTTAGAAGAAAATTATCCCTATTCCTTAGATATACCACCATTAGAGGAGAATTTGGATGCGGTTGAGGACTTTTTATTTATTACTAAAAAGGGATATTGTGAACAATTTGCAACTGCCTTTGCTATTATGTTAAGAATTATTGGAATTCCCTCAAGATTTATAACAGGTTTCTCGCCTGGAGACTTAAATCCATGGACAGGTATGCATGAAGTAAGAATGAAAAATGCCCATGCTTGGGTTGAGATTTATTTAGAACCTATAGGTTGGATTCCTATAGATCCTACCCCATCAGGAGACTTTATGGAAGAGATAGAAATAAAAGCAGAATATAATATTTTGGGCTTAATTTTTGATTCCATTTCCAGATTTATAAATGAGATGATTTACTTCCTTTATAATTTATCTACCTTATATCTTTCTGCTTTTATTATCCTTTTCTTCTCCTTAATAATATATTTTACTATAAGAATAGTTTGGAAATTTCGGCAGAGCATGGAAGATAGAATATTTTTAAAAGTTATAGGAGTGCTAAAAAAGAAAAACCTAATAGATTATGGAAATTCTCCATATGAGATGGTAAAAAACTTGGGGGATGAGATAAAAGAGTTTGTAAGTATTTATTATGCCTTAAAGTTTGCACCTTTAAAGGAAAATGAAAGAAAAGAATACAGAGAAAAACTTATTAAAAAGGGAAAAAAGATATTAAGGACTAAATCCTTCGACCTGTTCCCAACAAATGGTCAAGGATTAAATAGAGATTAGAGGTAGATATATTACCTTTCACATAATCATAACTTTCTATTAATTCTTTAAGATGGTTCTGGTAATTTTTCCATATATCAATTAATCTATTCCAATCCTCTTCCCCTAATTTATCTTTTACTTTTTTAAGATGATAAAGACAAAGTTTATAATAATCTTTAAATCCTTCAAAAAATTCTTTCTCTATGTTTTTTTCTAAGGAACATATATAACACTCTCCAATTTTGTATGTATCCCAGTTTATAAAAGATAAGTCCTTTATTTTAGATAATTCATAAAAGTGTTCTTTACAAAGAGAAGGAATAAAATTTTCTGAGATAGAATTGTATATAGCTAATTTTCCCATTCTTATTTTTTCACATAAAGGACATTTTTCAAAATTCATTTTTTCCTCTTATTCTAATCTTTTTTAAAAAAATTATAGAATAATCCTTATCCCATAAGGGACTTCCAAATAAATATTCTGGGTACTTTTTCTTTTTATCTTTAGATTCAATGAATTTTACGAGATTCTCTGGTAATTTTTTCTTAATAATTTCCCAATGGGGAAGACAAAAGCTATATGCTTTTTCTCTCCATAGGAGAAGAGTTTTCTCATCTATAAAAATATCAGGTAAAGTAGATAAATAAAGATTTAATATTTCTTCTTCCTTTTCACAAAAGATACAATTTGTTTCTTCATGAAGATTTTTCTTTGAGAGTGAAGGAACAATTACATTTTTAACAAGATCTTCAAAAATTATAGAAATTCCAAGGGTATCTTTGAAATTTAGTAGCTGGATAGTATGTTCAGGGCAAAAACCGTTGCCTTTTCTTATTCTCTCTCTCATTTTAGGATCATTAACTAGCTCATATAGAAAATTATCCTCTGTCTTCCAAAGAGTTTTGTTAATAAGAAAACATAAGGGACAACCCTCCCAAAGGAATGCTTCTTCCCAAGCAATGTGGGCAAAATTTTTTCTTAAATTTTTATTGTTTCTTGAAGTTTCCATAAAACTCTTCTCTTAGAACTTTTTCTATAATCTCACAGGCTTTGTCTATATCTTCAAAGGATACATCTTTGTGGGTTACAAATCTTAGGGTACTTTCATCAAAACTCGTAGCAAGAAGTCCATATTTCTTAAATTTATCAAGAAGAATACCAGAATTGTAATTATTCTTTATCTTAACCTTTAAAATATTTGTTTCGGGTTCTTTTAAATCAAAGATAGGTATTCCTTTTAGAAAATTATATAAATTCTTAGCTTTAATATGATCTTCTTCAAGTCTATCAATCATCTTTTCTAAAGCAATAAGACCACAGGAAGCTACCACCCCAGCCTGTCTTAGACCTCCCCCTAATCTTTGCCTATTTTTTCTCGCTTTTTCAATAAATTCCATTGAACCTACAAGAACTGAGCCCATAGGGCATGATAATCCTTTAGATAAACAGAACATTATAGAGTCTGCATATTTTGCTATCTCTTTTGCAGGAATTTTTAAATAAATAGAAGCATTAAATATTCTCGCTCCATCAAGATGAATAGGAATATCATGTTTTCTACTTAAATTATAAATCTCTCTCATATAATACAAAGGTAGGGCTTTTCCTCCTGCTCTATTATGAGTATTTTCTAAGACGATTAAAGAGGTTTTAGGAAAAACTCTTCCCTTTTTTCTAATTGCCCTTTCTATTTTTTCAATAGGCATTATTCCATCTTCTCCAGGAATAAGATATGGTTGTACACCACCGTTTGCAGAAATTCCTCCTGCTTCGTAATAAAAAATGTGGGATTCTGCTTCTAAGATTACTTCTTCTCCTAAAGAAGCCCAAGAGAGAAGTGCTACCTGATTTCCCATAGTCCCTGAGACTAAGAAAAGTCCTGCCTCTTTTCCCAGAATTTCTGCAGATTTTTCTTCCAATAGATTTACAGTAGGATCTTCTCCATATCCGTCATCTCCTACTTCTGCTTCATACATGGCTCGCCTCATCTCCTCAGTAGGTTTAGTTACTGTATCACTTCTTAAGTCAATATATTCCATAAAAATTTTTTCACCCTTTCTTTTTTAATTAATTATAGATTAAAATTTAAACTATTGACATACTCAAAGGAATTTTGTTATAAAATTGGGCATATGAAAACAAGAGTAGAGTGCTTTCCTTGTTTTCTGAATCAAGTAATATCGGCAGCAAAAAGGGTATGCGTCGAGGAAGAGAAGAAGATTTTTGTTATTAAGGAGATTGCAAAAATCTTGCCTGAATTATCCTCTGGAGATAGTCCTGCATATAATACTTATCTTGTTTTAAAAAGAGCATATGAAATCCTGGGAAATTCTGATCCATATTATCAAGAGAAAAGAAAATATAATAAGATAGCTTTAAGCCTTTATCCAATATTAAAGGAGATAGTAAAATCCTCAAACAACCCCTTATATACTGCTACAAAGATAGCAATTTCAGGTAATATTATTGATCTTGGAATATTGGATATATCAAAATTAGATTTAGGGGATTATATTAAAGAAATTTTAGACATTCCCTTGTCTTTAGACCACTTTAAATATTTAGAAGAAGAAATAGAAAAAGCAAAAAACATAGTATATCTATTAGATAATGCAGGGGAGATTGTATTCGATAAGGTATTTATTGAGGAGTTAAAGGATAAAAATGTCTTTGGAGTTGTGAATACTTATCCAATAATTAATGATGCTTTAATGGAAGATGCAGAAGAAATAGGACTAAATAATGTTTGTAAAATAATAGACTCGGGAACTCAGATTGTTGGTAAAATTCCTGAATTAGGTTCTGAGGAATTTAAAGATATTTTTTCAAAGGGAGATCTTATTATTGCAAAGGGACAAGGAAATTATGAAAATTTAAATGAAAGAGACTTGAATATATTTTTTCTTTTAAAGGCAAAATGTGAAATTATAGCAAAAAGCTTTGGTGTCAATTATGGGGATTTGATTTTAGCATATGGTCCAATTTTGAGGAAAATGATGAGATCAGGATGAGTTTGAAATTAAAAAGTTATAGATTTGTTCATAAAAATTTCTAGAATGTTCTTTGTCTTCAAATAACTCATGATATCCTCCAGCAAATTCTATAAAATACTTATTAGATATCTCGATATTTTTAAAAAAATCCTTAGAACCCTTTGGTGGGATAATTTTATCTTCTAAGGGAATAAGAAAAAGTGTAGGAACAGAAATTGCCTTTGTCTTTTTATGAGCTATCTCAATATTTTTTACCATGCTAATTCCAAGCCTAAGGGAGATTTTCCTATGCACTAAGGGATCTTTTGCATATTTTTCTACTGCTTCTTTATTTCTTGAGAGATAATCTAAATTAATTCTGTTATCTATAGTTAATGAAGGTAAGATCCTTACAAAAATATTAGAAAAGATCTTTGTTATTGGATCCACATTTAAATATAAAACTGGGGCAGAAACAATAAGAGCTTTTACTCTTTCTGGATTTTCTTGGGTATATCTTATGGCTACAAGCCCTCCAAGACTATGCCCAAATATAAAAAATTTTTCTATATTTTCTGTTAAATTATTTATTAAACTGATTACTTCTTCTATAGATGTGTCTCCCCTTCTCCCACTACTCCCTCCATGACCAGGAAGATCAAACCCTATAACCCCAAATCCTTTTTTTAAAAGATCACCAATAAACTCTTCATATCTCCCAATATGCTCTCCAAGTCCATGAACCAAAAGAACCCATCCTTTTTCAGGTATCCCCTTCTTAAAAGAATGGATCATAATTGTCCCTCCGAATTTAGAGCAATTTTTAATTATTATATACTAATTTATGTTAAAATAAATCTGTAATCTTAGTTATAAACTTGCTAATGATTTTTAATATTAGAAAATTCAATCTAAAGGATTTAGATAAAGTTTTGGAGATAGAAAAGCTTTCCTTTCCAAAAGATGCTTATACGGGACTTCTTTTTAAAGAATTTTATAAGTTTTTCCCTGAAGGCTTTTTTGTTGCTGAGAGTGAAGGGAAGATTTTAGGCTATATTTTTGGGTATATCTACGGGAATGTGGGAGAAATTGTTTCTATTTCTGTGCATCCTGATTATAGAAGGTTAGGAATTGGAAGCAAACTAATGGAAACTCTTATTTCTCTTTTTAAGAATAAAGAGGGAAAGAAATGCCTTTTACATGTGAGAGTATCAAATGTAATTGCTATTGAATTTTATAAAAAATTAGGATTTAAAATTTTAAAAAGGGGAAAAAGGTATTATTTAGACGAGGACGCATATTTAATGGGAAAAGATTTATAGAAAACTTTCTATCATATTTGTGGTTAATCGGCAATCATTTGCCCATTGACATATATTTTAATTTTAAATAAAATTGGATCTAAATATTTATTAGGGAGGTGTCTTAATGTCCTTTTCAAGACCAAATTTCTCAGAAGCTACTAATACAAGACTCCGACTTAAGGATTATTCTCCTTTTAGCGGAATGTGTGTTACATGTTTGGATGGATGCTTAGGTTATTGCGAAATTGCTAAATCTGCGATAAGAGGAAGAGAATTTATTTATCCCCAACCTTATGGGAAAACAACTTCTGGTTCTCAAAAGGATTATCCCGTAGATTTTTCCCATCTAAATATTAATGGAACATGTATTGGGGCTCTTGGAGTTGAGCCTGATCCTGATAAAGCAACATTTCCAGCAGTAAATATTGAGACAAAAATAGGAGATATAAAACTTAGAGCTCCATGGTTTACCACGGGATTGGGTTCCACCTTTATTGCAAGGGATAACTGGGAAGGGGTTGCTATTGGATCTGCTATCTTTGGAACTATGGTAGGAATTGGAGAAAATGTGTGTGGCGTAGATCCTCAAGCAGAGTTTAAAAATGGAAAAATAATAAAATCTCCTGAGATGGAGAGAAGAGTTAGGTTATTTAAAGATTGGCAAAGGGATGGATATGGAGGAATAATTGTTCAGGAAAACGTAGAGGACAATAGATTAGGTACTTTAGAATATGTGATTGAAAAATTGGAAGTTCAATTCGTTGAAATTAAATGGGGCCAAGGAGCAAAGGATATTGGTGGAGAAATTAAGCTTTCCTCCCTAGAAAGAGCAAAACAATTGAAGGATAGAGGGTATATTGTTCATCCTGATCCCGATGATCCTATAATTCAGGATATAGCTGAAAAAGGTGGAATTAAAGAATTTGAGAGACATTCACGTCTTGGAATGGCTTCCCTTGAAGGATTTTTAAAGAGAGTTGAAGAACTAAGGAGGGCTGGAGCAAAATATATATCTCTTAAGACAGGAGCATATAGACCAAGAGATTTAGCATTAGCATTAAGAGCTGCATCAGAGGGAAGAATAGATCTTTTAATTATTGATGGTGCAGGTGGAGGAACGGGCATGAGTCCCTGGAGAATGATGAATGAGTGGGGAATTCCTACAGTTTATTTGGAATCTTTAACTTATAAATATGCAAAACTCCTTGCGGAGAAAGGAAAATATGTGCCTAATATAGCCATAGCTGGTGGATTTACTATGGAGGACCATATCTTTAAAGGATTAGCCCTTGGAGCTCCATATGTAAAATTAGTAGCGATGGGAAGGGCTACCCTTACAGCTGCAATGGTAGGAAAGACTATTGGAGAGTTAGTAAAAAGTGGGAAAATTCCTGCAGAATATAAAAATTATGGTGAAGATATAGAGGAAATTTTCACAGCAGTTGCAGACATTAAGAAGGTTTATGGGAATGAGGAATGGAGGAAGATTCCCCCATCTGCATTAGGAGTTTATGGATACTTTGATAGGCTTGCGGTAGGATTAAAACAATTTATGGCAGGAGCAAGAAAGTTCAGGTTAGAATATATATCAAGGGATGATTTAGTATCTTTAACTGAAGAAGCAGCTAAAGTTACTGGTATTCCATATGTTATGGATTTAGATCACGAGGAAAGTATGAAAATATTGTTTGAATAAATAAAGGGGGAGTTTTTTCTCCCCCAAAAATCCTAAGTTTTTTCTTCCTTTCTTTCTGCTAATAAACTCTTCAATTCTGAGTATCCAAATATTATTAAGATAACTCCTAATAAGATTAAAAAAGCTGGAATTGCTCCCATAAGTACCCGGATAAAGTAATTCCACCATGAGACTATTCCCCAAATTCCTAAAACAAAAAATGCTAACCCAATAATAATGATTATAATTTTACTTACCACCTTATCACCTCCAATATAAGTTTAATCTAATTATAAAATATAATTTACTTTTTGGATAGCAAGGGAAGTAGATTTATTAATTCCTCTAATGGAGCTTTAAAATCAGGAATTTTTTCTTTATTATGATAATATTTTAATGGTTCTTGGGTAATAAGATAGGTATTTACTAAAATTTTTCTTGCGGCCATATCTTCTTCAATATCATTACCAACCATTAAACAATTTTCAGGCTCCTCTTTAACAATTTCCAAGATTTCTTTATAGTACTCTAAAAAGGGTTTACAGGAATGCATTATTTCCATAGATGTTATTAAATAATATGGGAAATCATCTATCCCAGCCCAAGAGAGTCTTTCCCTAATTGCAGTCAAAGGAAAAACAGCGTTTGTTGCAATAACAACTTTTAATCCTAAATTAAAAGCTAATTTTATTACCTCTTTTGCGTAAGGATTAGGTTTTGTAAAAACTCTTAACTTTGGAAAATCTTCTCTATAAAATTTATTAAAAAAATCATAGATTTCTTCTTTTTTTAGGTTCGTTAGAGGAAGAAAAGAATTCCAAAAAACTTGTTCATTGGTTTCAGGTCCTTTATTTTGCATCATTTGATAAACAGCCTTTTGAAGCTTCATTAAAAAGCTTACCCCATCTTCCAAGGGATGAATTTTTAGGGCAATAAGTTTAAAGTATTCCTTAGTAAAAATTTCCATATCATTAAATAGAAGAGTCCCATCAAGGTCAAACCAAATACTCTTTATCATCCTTTTCCTCCCTACAATAGTTTCTTACTTTGTTTCCAGTATTTTCTAATAAGAATATATACTAAAGGTATTATAAGAATAGTAAGCCACCATATTTCTGAAAGGATAAGAAAATCGTAGAGAGCATGAATAATTGAGGGATACAAAAGAGCATTAAAAATATGAGTTGAGAAATTAGATGTAAATTTTGCTAATCCCAAGGAATATCCCATTATTAAAGAAAAAAGAAAATGAGCAGGAACAGCTAAGAAAGCTCTTAAAATTGCGGTTTTTATTCCCCCAATTAGCACATATCCTATGTTTTCTAAAGTAGCAAATCCTAAACCCACCATGACGGAATATACTATTCCGTCAAAGGGTGTATTAAATTCGTCTTTAGGATAAATATATTTATATATTATAAAAAATTTTGCTCCCTCTTCTATTAATCCTACTCCTAAAAAAGAGTATAATGCAATAGAGATTAAATCTTTTCTCTCAAAAACTCCTAATATTTCAATTACTCCTTCAGTTATCCCTGCGGGAAAAACAGATAAAATTCCAAGACCAAAAGATAATAATAAGAGCCTTAAGGGCTCCTTTTCTACTTTGTCCTTATTGTAAACATACCATGCTAAGGCTAAACCTGGTGCTATTGCCAATACTAAAAAATACAGCATATCTAATTATATCTTAACTTCAATAATTTGTCAGGTAAGAATATTTGTGGAAATTAGAGGCACATTTAGTTTTTACCTATTTTCTCTAAGCTCATCTCTTAAATTACCTAAGATTTCCTGGTGATCTGCCTCATTTTTTCTACCATATCCATTAGCCTTTCTAATTCTCTTTTAGAATCTTCTTTTACAAACCTAAATCTCTCTTCATTATTTATTTAAATATTAATGGATTTTTTTCTCCTAGTGGGGGTTGGAATCAAAGGTACCTTACTTCTTAATTATGTATTCTTTGTAAATGAAGCGCAGATATTCTTTAAGTCCCAAGAAATTTTTCATCCTCTTGATAAGGGATTTATGTAAGATAATATTCCAATAAGCACATCTATTTTACCCTAATCAGAGGATAAAAAATACAAGTTCATCTGGTTTAGGATCACTTGTTGCAGATGAGA
>FMJZ01002983.1_pt1 | contig 41205 bp, 37 predicted proteins | sample 1987881 | NCBI WGS metagenome assembly FMJZ01 (sample SAMEA4378227, study PRJEB15110) | soil metagenome | biome: soil; feature: Field; material: Soil | place: India | collected 2015-03-11 | depth 0 m
CCCCCCTGGGCAGGAGCCTGGTCTACCCTGTTCAGACTGTTTTCAAGAAGGTATTAAGTGTTACGTATCCGGCGGCCTAGTTCTTTTTTCATCTGAACCAGTTCCAGAAGGGTTGTTGGGCCTTTTGAGCGAAACATAGAGTACTCCTATGAAGACGACTAATAGGCTGACCGACATTATTCTCGCAGCGTTATTGTCAACCCCGAGGTCTCCTAGAAGCAAGTGTAGCATCGGCGCTGAAAACACTATTATCACTGAGACGAATAGAAGTATTTCACTAATGGGTGGCGGGGCGATTCTCCCAGTTCTCGAAAGAAGGTATGCCGCTATGCCGAATAATCCTAATGCTAGCGACGCTAAAATCGGCATCGTTGAGGCGAACCCCCTCACCATTGTTTGGGCCAGGATTAGTATTGACATTATGAGACTTGACGTGAAGCATCTTAGCCCAATGCTCCTCATTCTGCGCGGGGCCTCCATCTCTTTAAGCAGGAATGGAAAAACTGAGCCTAGGAATACAAGGATGGAGCTGAAAAGATTGACGCCCGTTCTTAGAAAGCCGGTGACTTGGAGGCTGGCGACGAACGTGAATACTGTGAAAACAATTAAACCTATCAGTACTAGCAGGTTTCCAACAGAGTAAACCGCCTCCTTCTTCTCCAATCCGACGCTACTCTCTCCGTGTTCTTTTTAAACGTTTTCTCTGGAAACCTTTACGCCCAGCATAAGGTAGGCAGTGTGCCCAGTCATAAGGGATTCGGGCCTAACCTTCCCTTGGAACGGCCTTATCCTCCTGAGAAATATCTCCACCGTTTCGAGATGTGCCATCCCAGAGTCTACTAGCGCCGAGTAAGCCTTCTCCAGCTGGTTCATGGTTGGCAGTACGAGACATATTCTGGCTGACGGCTTAAGGAATCTTAAAACATTCCCCAGGGCTTCCCAAGGGTCTGGAAGATCCATCAAGGCAGCGTCGAAAAACTCTTTGAAAACAGCTATCTTAACGTCTTCATGCACGAGTTCAACATACTCAAGGAGGCCGACTCTTTCAAGGTTACTCCTAGCAACCGCTATGGATTCCTCGTCAACATCGTAAGAGAAGACTTTCCCAGTCGGCTTTACGAGGCTCGCCATAACCATGGCAGCAGCCCCGCTTCCGGTGCCCGCGTCCAGAACCTTGAAGCCTGGTGATATTCCTAGGCTTAAAACCATGTAGCCGAGGTCCTTAGGATACATTACCTGCGTCCTCCTAGCCAGCTTAGGAATATAGTCTGCAACCAGAGGTTTAAGGGCACGAAACTCGTCTCCCGTGTGTGTTCTAACCACTATTCCAGGCTGGTTGCCAACTATGTCGCCGACCTGAATATACCCTTTATGAGTGTGAATACGGTCTCCCTGTATTTTCACGACTCGTTTCTTCCCTTTAGATGAGATGAGTAGAACATCCTCGCCTTCTTTAAAAGCATCGTTCAACCTTAGGCTCAAACCTGTTTAACAACTCTATTGAATTTATTATGTCTTCCTCTCTCGCTCCGAAGCTTATTCTAACGTGGTTTTCGCCTGAAGGCCCAAACCCCTGACCCGGAGCCATGACGACTCCTGTCTCCCTAGCCAGCTCAAGACAGAACTCGAAGGATTTGAACGGCACGTATGGGAATATGTAGAGCGAGCCCTGGGGCTCGTAGACCTTTAGCAAATCGCTTCTCTTAAAGCCCTGTAGGAACATCCTGAGGCGTTTCTCAACATTCATCCTTACATACCCGGATATCTCGTTTATGAGGGGAAGCGTTTTCAAAACTACGCGCTGCCCCAGCGTGTTTGACGTTAGCGAAGTAGCGTATCTAACCATGCTTGCCCTGCTGATCATGCTTTTTTCAGAAGCTATGAAACCCACTCTTAAGCCGGTTACCCCCATGTTTTTAGAGAAGCTTCCTATGATGATGGTGTTTTCAAGGTCGATGTCGAAGCTTCCAGGGCTCACGGGCTTGTTTCCATCGAAAAATATTTCTAAATAAGTCTCGTCGGAAACAATCGTGAAACCGGTTTCTCGAGCATGCTCGACAAGCTTCTCCATGTCTTTTGCTGAAATAATCCTTCCAGTCGGGTTGTTTGGAGAGCAAACCAGTATAAGGCTATGCCCGTCTTTTCCCCCAGCAACCTGATTACTGACATCCGAATCCTGACTGTAATAGTCTATCATAATGTTGTCGAAAAGGTTCGCAGCCAGAGTGTGCTGAGGGTAAGTGGGGTCTGGGAGAATAATCCTGTCCCCAGGATCAAGTACAGTCATTAACGCTATGAGAAACGCTTCCGAAGCCCCTGCGGTCACTAGAATGTTCCCAGCTTTTACGTCTAAACCCCTGCTCTCCACCAGGTATTCAGCTATCAGGCTTCTAAGCTCGCCGAACCCTTCTATCGGGGGGTATGTGAGGCTGCTTTCCTCAGAGGCTTTCCTAACGGCATCCTTAACCAACGGATGGGGCTCTATGAAAATGTCTCCTACGCTAAGGTTCATCACAACGCTCCTTCTAGACAAGGCTTCTTTCAAGATCCTTCTGTGGGGCGGCTCGACGATCCTACTTATTCTGGCGGCTATTTTCAACCTGGTTTTTCCCAACGCGCCCTTTTTTAAGCATTAACCCTTTTCCAATGTTGGGTATGCGGATAGCTATTTGCCTTGCCCCGGAGGAACGGGTGGCATGTAGTGGACTTCACAGCGTCTCCCTGGAATAATGCTGCGAATCCTCTCGAGCAGCCCTGGCAATGCTTCACGGGGAAGAGACATGTCTTTAAGAAACCTCTTTTCGAGTAAAGCTGCTTCATGATTCTTATCCTTGTCCCCCGGAAGGACCACCGCATACTTTCTACACCTTGCCTTTACCTTGCTTAGACCCCCGTAGGCCACCTCGCCATCATCTGAAACCCCGATCCAAAGCTTAAGCTCAACATTTCTAATGAAGTTCTTCTCCCCCCTTATCATGAACGCTCCCTTGGGCAGATACTGGCCGGGGGGAGCCTGCTTGCTGACCTGGCTCCCCCTGACCCAGTAGACGTCTAGGGAAGCATACTTGTTCTCCCAGGCTCTTGCGGTGTAGCATGCCGCCATGAGCGCAGCCTCCTTAAGCTCCTCGTCCGAAGGGTTTTCAACGTTATGAATGGTTACGAACGGTGCCCCTATGAAGTCCGCGTGAAACACTACGCTTCTATCCGAAACATGCTTCTTGACGAGAAGCTCGTTCGTCCCAGCGTCTCTACCAGCTAGAATCAGGTTTCCGTTAACCGATATGTTCCACCGGAACTTCTCAAACCATTTTCTTTCAACCCTTCTCTCAGGAACCATTCTCCTCCTTTCAGTAGGGGTCTTCTCCTTAAGAAGAAGAATCTTACCATCGATCTCGGAAAGATGCTTCTCTATTTTCTTAGCCTCCTCAAACATGCTGGAGGCGTTTGACGCGGCTGAGGAATCCAGGCTAAGCTTAAACTCTGAATCGTTGAACAGTATTTTGACGGTTCTCCTACCGTAGTCGGTTTCAAGAATCCTGAAACCAGCGGGCGCTTCCACCTTATTCCTTACAGCGTCTAAAACTGCCTGGAAGCCCGCGAGGTTCACCATGATCATCATGGCTTTATTCCTCAACGCCTCTACTTCGGAGGCAAGGTTCTCCCTTATTCTAACCAGTCTGCTAAGCTCTAAGGATGATTTCTCATCCTTGGAAACAGCCTCAAACCCGAGTGTAGCATAGTATTCGTCCAAAGCTTCTGAAACGGTTTCAACCTCCTTCTGCTCCATGCTCTCTAAGGAGAGAAGCCTTATCGCAGACACATCCACCGGGCGTCCCTCGCGATAATATATCCGCGGCTTCGGAGACACTTCAGCCTCCTTGATAAGCATACGTATGGTCTCGATTACGAGAGGGATCTTTCCTTCAACGCTTGAATCAGGATCCAGCCCTATTCTTCTGCATATCTCACCCATTGTTTTAGACCCGAAGCCCAGCCTACCAGCTATCAGCCTGCCAAGCCTTTCCGAGGAATACTTCTGCAGGGCTTCCAGGCTTCCCGGGGCACCCGTGGGGTCAAATATGTTTGACGGTGGGAAAATGTATTTCTCCCCTTCCCTGAGCGACCTGGCTCCCAGCTCGATTCTCTGAGAAGTGAAAAGGATACGCCAGTCTTCAGAGACGAGGGCGATGACGCCTCGTCTCAACCCCTCCACGATAAGCCTGGCTTTAAACCCTCCTCTGGAAAGACTAATGATTATAATCCTGTCAAAGTCATGCTGCTCCACGCTCTCAACCCTAAGGTTGCAGACTATTCTTCTCAGCTGCAATACGCTGCCTCCAGGAGTACTCGGGACAGGATAATCGTGACGGGTTAGAAACAATGATTCTCCAGGTATTACGACCAGCTTCTTAACAACCCCGCTGCTTCTGAAAACCATCAGATAGTATCCGTAAACAGGATGGTTGTACACATTGTCAACCCATGCTCCCTGCAGCTCTTTAGAAAGCTCCCTGGAGAGCACAAGGTAGTCAATGCTGGAAAGACTTATTTTCGGGGGTTTCAAGCTCAAGATGAATGAGCGAATCCAGATTTAAACCTGAAAGCCTCATTTACTGGACGAGGGTTGCCCTAGGAGCCATACTGGGTGCTTTACACGCCTTCTTCTGGCGTCCCCCTTCCCCGATAATAAGCGCCTTCCTAAACATGGTTATGGCATACTTCTTAACCTACTATTTTTTCAAAAGAATCTACAAAGGCAGGCTTAGGGATGAGAGCGCCGCTTGGAAGGAGGGCGTGGGAAGCTTCTTCTTGGCTTGGCTTTTCACGTGGTTCCTCCTGTATAACATTCTATTCCCCTCCGGATAGTTTCTCCAAGAAGTCAACCCAGGCTGAGAAATACCCCTCCTCCTCCTGACTCAAGCAATGTGTTTCAACCGTTTCCAGAAGGCTTTTCACACGCTTCTCCAAGTTCTCCGCAGGCCCTCCGACAATGCTTCCTTCAACAGGCTTCCTAAGCGTTTGGAGAATTCCTCTTAAACCTCTAAGGTAGCCAGCCTCGTATCCGACGCTGGGCTTAAACCCATCCAGCTGCTTCTCAGCTTCTTCAAGCCTTCTCCTAGCAAGCAGCTCGAGTATTTTATCAACCTGGTCTGTTTTCCTCTTCAAGCCGGTTTCTTTAAAGGCTTAAGCCTAATAAGTTTATCCAACGTGCCCGAAAATCTTAAAACTTTTCTAACAGTTAGAGAGGAGGCTTGAAGCATCTGGTAATAGTTGGAGACGGAATGGCTGACTATCCGGTTGAGGAGGCGAAGGGTAAAACTCCTCTTCAAGCGGCGGAGAAGCCCAGCATGGATGAAATAGCTAGAAGAGGGAGAATGGGTATGCTTCGAACACTCCGGCCGAACCTGCCTCGGGGCAGCGATATTGCAAACCTCATCATACTGGGGTATGACCCCTGCACCTATTACACTGGGAGAGGCCCGTTGGAGGCTGCGGCTAGAGGCATAAGGGCAGGGGATAACGAGGTTTTTTTCAGGTGTAATCTCATAACTGTTGAAGAAAACAGGGTTGTCGACTACTCGGGTGGTCATATTGCTACGAGCGAGGCTGAAGTTTTAATATCGGAGTTGAACAGAAGGTTTAGCTGTGTCGGAAGGTTTTACACGGGTGTCAGCTACAGGAATATTTTCGTCTCCAAGTGGGGCGATGGGTTGAGAGCTACTCCGCCGCACGATATTGTCGCCGAGGAATATGGTAAGCACTTGTTGAAGCCGGATAACGAGGAGTCTAGACTGCTTAACAGGATGATGGTTGAGTCGATCAGGGTTCTTTCCGAAAACCAGGTGAACACCCGTAGGCGAAAAGCTGGCGAGAGGCCTGCAAACATGGCTTGGATATGGGGGCAGGGCAGAATGCCCAATATGGAGCCGTTCTCCTTGAAACACGGCTTAAGAGGCGCGGTTATAGCGGCGGTAGACCTGATAAAGGGGATCGGTAAGCTCGCCCAGATGCGTGTGCCTGAAGTACCGGGTGCAACCGGCTACTATGATACTAGCTACGAGAACAAGGCGGTTTACGCGGTTAACGCTCTTGAGGAATGCGACTTCGTGTATCTGCATGTTGAGGCTCCTGACGAAGCTGGCCACGAGGGTTCTTTCGAAACCAAGGTGAAGGTTATTGAGGAGATGGATAGGAGGCTTTTCAAGAAAATACTTGACAGCGTTGAGGAAAACGTTTCGATAAGCATACTGGTAGACCATCCGACGCCGGTGTCTGTTAGGAACCATACGTTGGACCCGACTCCTTTCGCCGTTATGAAACCGGGTTTAAAAGGGGACGGTCTTTCTTTCGACGAGGCTTCTGGGCTTAGAGGATCGCTTGGGCTTGTAGACGGGATGGAAATCATTAAATTGATTAAGAGGGTTTAGGTCGTGCCCCATGGCTCCCCCTAAGAGGAAAGGCTATCTTGCTGAGCGTAAGGTCAGAATGCTTCTCCAAAGACACGGCTGGATGACCGTTAGGTCCGGCGGAAGCCTTGGGCCGGCAGACCTGGTTTGCCTCAGGAGAGGCAAGTGTATTCTTATGCAGGTTAAGTCCACTAGGAAACGCTTTTTATACGTGGAGGGGCCGATGCCCCGTGAAATAGAGGGGTTTCCACTCTACGTCGTAGTGGACTTCGGATATGGTGACATAAGGGTTTTCACACCCGAGGGAAAGATTAGTAGACAAGGAGGCATCCGGTTGAGAGAGTTCATGGAAAATGTTGAACACGCCTTGGAAAAACGTTTTTAAACGATATGGAAATCCTTATAGGGTTTTTAAAGCGTGGAGACGTGATGAATCATCTGTTTAAAACGTCAAACGGTGGAAGGACGGTGAACGAATAAGTAATGGTCACGCTGGAACGGATCGTTCAGAGAACGTCTTTCGAAAAGATTGCCGGTCAAACTGTGATGGCATATGTTAACGAGGTGAAAAACTTCAGCGAGCTCGAGAAGATGGTTTTGGAGAATGCTTTAAGCGGGTTGATAATCGGCAGGAAAGCCCTGTCCGGGCTTAAAAATCCAGGCTCCTCCTTGAAGGAGCTGGCTGCCTCGTACAAGAAAGCCTTAGGCTTCTCCCTAATAATTGCCGCTGAACAAGAGGGGAAGGGTCTTGATGGTGTTTACCCGCCTTTAACCGAGCTGCCTAGTCAAATGGGTGTGGGTGCAACCGGGGAGGCTAAGTCAGCCTACATAACCGGTTACGTGACCGCCCTAGAATTAAGGACGCTTAGCATTAACACTAACTTGGCACCGACGGCGAATATTTACTCCCCCGGAATGGGGGAGAACTTTTTCGGAGATGATCCTGATGAAGTATCTGGCTACGTGGTCAGCTATATAAAGGGTCTTAGAAACGGTGGTGTCCTATCCTTCGTTAAATATTTTCCCGGAAGGTTTTACGAGAAGCATGAAGGCGAGGAAGACCTTAACGGGCTTCTTAGACGGGACTTCAAGCCTTTTCAACAGGCCTTTAAATCTGGCGTCGAAGGGGTTGTGATTGGACACAGTCTTCTTCCGGCTTCAGGGAACATGGATACACCGTCCTCGTTATCGCCCAAGGTTGTTGAGAAAATAGTAAAGAGGAAAATGGGTTTTAAAAACCTTCTCGTGACTGATTATTTGGATGATAAGCGGGTCTTGGAAAGCTTTGACCTTGAGGAAGCTGCGGTGAAGGCTTTGAAAGCGGGCAACCATATAGTGGTGCCTTCGAGAAGAACGGATAAAACACAGGAGGTTTTGGACAGTATTCTTGAAAAAGCCAGGGAGGATAGAAATTTATACGAGAGAATAAGAAGCAGTGCTCTGGAAGTGCTGAGTTTTAAACTTGAAAAGTTTGAGAAGTTTAAAAAAACCCCTGAGAAAACACGTGGCAGCATTATAAACCAGACTAAGGCTTGGAAAATATTTATTCGGAGCATAAGTCTGGTGAAGGGTGTTGATGAACTCCCCTTAAGATGGCTGGGTAAACCCCTAGTGGTCGTCACAGGCGGGTTTGAAGAACAGCTTGAGGAATCGGGCAGGAGCGCCCTCCAAGAAGTCCTGAGGGAAGAGCTTGGAGGGTTTAACCTTTTAGAGCGTCTCGAAGAGGTTTCCAGCAAGAAACTAGGGGAGATCTACAGAAGCACCCCTAGCAATACGCTTCTACTAATACTGGCTTACAACACGCAGGAAAACAGGCGGGAGCTATCCATGCTTAAAAAGCTTGTCGAGTTCTTCAGGGAGAGCATAGTCATATCGCTCGGAGCCCCTGAGGACCTGTCTCAGTTGAGCAGCGCTAAGATTTGCGTTGCCGCTTTCACCCCGAGTGTAACCGCTGTCAAGGCTGCTTTAAAGGTTTTAAAAGGCAAGTTTAAACCAGCGGGGAAACCACCCATTAAAATAGGGTTGTGAGGAATTATTCAGATGAGATTAAATACTGGTTGACGCTTCTCTGAGAACGTTGAAGTGGTGGAGGATACAGTTTAAGAAAGGCGGTGGAGAAGCCTATTCTAATGCTTATAGGCTTGTAAATAATCTTCTCGAATCAGGGTTTAAAGTTGGAAGAACCGTGAAACTTAGGGGTGCTAGGGACATGGGCCTTAAGCCCGGGGACTTCACGATCGGTGTAGAAGACGTTTATTCGGAATGCTTGGTGAAGAATCTCGGTGAAGAGTACGGTGTAGAGTTGAAGCCTTTGAAAACCATTGATCAGCAGAGTGTTGCCTGGTTGCGCAGCCCGCTCATCGGACTATACAGTGGAAGCGGGGTTTCAGTATCATGCTTGAAGGAAACCGTTGAGACTTTGCTTAAAATGGGTTTCAGAAGGATATCTCTCCTCCCAGGGCCGTTGACGCTCGAGGACCTGCGTGCCCTAGATGTCTTGATAGTTGGCGGTGGAGACAGTTTTGAAATTCTCAGGTCGCTCGGGAAAGAGGAAGCCAAGATGATCAGGCAATTCGTAGAGTCTGGAGGCGCATATGTTGGAATATGCGCCGGCGCGCTGCTTCCACTTAAACCAGTCAACCTGCCAATATCCGCGTACGGGGAGATAGAGGCGTGGAGCGAGCTGCAGATTGTTGAGTGCAAACTTTTAAGCGACACGGTTTCAGAGCCTTCTTGGCCTGTTTTCTCAGGAAGACGGCTAAGCGGGGTTTTAAGGACTTACCCTGTAACAGGCCTCGTCAAGGCGAGGATTACGAGAAGAGGATTGTTGACACTAGGGTATGGGGGTGAGCTCACGATGTTTCACACTGGTCCGCTTGCTAAAATCACTAGCGCTAAACAGGTTTTCGCAAAAATAGTGCAGCCTCTTACTAGCGTAGAGTATGGTGTGCCATGCGAGGAGGCGCTTAAAACGATAAGAGACGCTAGCAGCATAGGGTTTACCGAACACGGATCCGGAAAGATCGTTCTGTTCTTCTCCCATGTTGAGAGCCTTAAAACTCCTTTCACGCATGGCTTGCTCGGGAATGCTGTGCTGCTGAAAGCCTACTTGGGTGGGGAGAAGGTTAGCATACCGTCCGCAGAGACTGTAGATCAGGAGACCCTTAGGGAAGCATCTGAATCCTGCAGGATGCTGAAGCTGGTTCGAGATTCTGCGGGTAAGGTTGTAGACCAGATGGAGAGCGTCGTACCCTGGCTCTATGCTGCCCGGCTTCCAGATAGGGCGATGCGGCTGATCATGCTTAAACAAGCATTAAGCAGCATCCTGAGGGAAGAGGACGTTATTCTAAGCTCGATCAGCGAAACTGTTGAAGCTGAGAAACTGCTGCAGGAGCTTAGAAGGAAGAAACCAACCCTTCTTCAGACAACAGTTTTATCCAATAATCTGGCGGAATGGAAGTATGTTGTCGGTAAGACAAGAAAAGCATTAACCCCGATTCTTGAAAGAATCCTTAAGATCCAGGAGATGATGGCTGATTTCTCCGCCACGGTGGTGTCCTCTACGGAGGAGGAGATTGAGGTCAAGTTCGACCTCCTGTTCAACAGTATTGTTGGCGGCAGAATGGCGAGTGGGAAAACAACGTCTGTTTCACCCGGAATCGTCTCCCCGATGCTGAGCATAATTCTTAACATTCGGGATTCTCTTGAGAAAACAAGGTTTCTAAGAAAGATCCTTACGTATGTTCAACCCTAGCTAAACGTATATTGACAGGGGCAGGCCCCTGTGGTACTCTTCTAAAGAATACGGCTCCTGCCCGCAGCCATTATTGTCGTTTTTGAAATGTATTGCTTCAACTATCTTCTCCGCAACCTCGAGGCTTGTGATTACGGGTACAGCGAATTCTACAGCTGTCCTCCGGATCGCATACATGTCTTCAAGAGTACTCTTATCCTTTTGATCTGGAGTGTTTATTACCATGCCTATTCTCCCGCTTGCGAGGAAACTTATCGCGTCTACTCCGTCATCAGACTTCTCGCTAAGCCTCCTAACCAGTACTACGTCTTTCAAACCGTTAGAAACCAAGAAGTCCCTTGTGCGTCGAGTGGCGGCCACTGTGAACCCCATTTCCTTAAGGTTTAAAGCTAGTTTTAAAGCCCTGGGCTTATCCTCATCTCTAACCGTTATGAATATGATGTCGTTTTTAGACGGCAGGCTTAGGCCCGAAGACTCCCAAGCCCGGGTGAAAGTGTTTATGAAGTCGTAACCTATGCATGCTACTTCACCCGTTGACCTCATTTCAACGCCTAGAACAGGATCAGCTCCTTTAAGCCTGATGAATGAGAAAACCGGTACTTTAACACCAATCGTCCTCTCGTTGTACTTCAGCGAATCTTTAAACTCGCTAATCTTCCGCCCAGCAATAAGCTTTCCTGCAAGCCATATGAGGGGGATGCCCCTCGTCTTGCTTACGAAAGGCATTGTCCTACTGGCTCTAACGTTGGCTTCTATCACGTAGACCTCTGAATCCTTAACCAAGTACTGTATGTTAAAAGCCCCGACTATTCGGAGCTCCTTCGCGATTCTGACAGTGTAATCCTTAATCTTCTCGACAATGTCTTCGCCAAGCCTCTGGGGAGGAAGGATTATGGTTGCATCCCCACTGTGTGTCCCAGCATACTCCAGGTGCTCCATTACTCCACCTATGAACACATCCTCGCCGTCGCTAACAGCGTCCACCTCCGCCTCATAAGCCTGCTCGAAAAACTTGCTTATGACCACGGAGCGTTCAGGAGATATTCTTGTCGCGTTGCGAATATATTCTACAAGCTCCTCCTCATTTGAAGCAACGTTCATCGCTGCTCCAGACAGCACGTAGGAGGGCCTTATTAAAACAGGGTACCCTATCTCCCTTGCTTTCAAAACAGCCTCCTCCATGCTGGTCACCCTTGTCCAGACCGGTTGCTTTATGCCTAGGTTATCCAGCAGGAGGCTGAACTTAGCCCTGTCCTCAGCAAAATCTATGCTCAGCGGAGACGTCCCAAGGATTCTGACACCGTGCTTATAGAGTTTTTGACTAATGTTGATCGGATCCTGCCCGCCCATTGTCACTACGACGCCCTCAGGCTTCTCAGCATCCACAATATCCATAACTCTTTCAAACGACAGCTCTTCGAAATACAGCTTATCCGACATGTCGTAGTCCGTGGAGACTGTTTCAGGATTATTGTTCACGACGATGACCTCGTCGAAACCCTCCTCCTTCATGGACCATACGGTGTGCATCGTGCAGTAGTCGAACTCGACGCTGCTCCCAATCCTGTTGGTCCCAGCTCCAAGAATGATCACCTTCCTTCTGCCGGTGGTTTCTGAAACATCATTGGCCTCATCCCCATAGGTAGCGTAAAGATAGTTTGTAACGGACTCCCATTCGGCAGCCATCGTGTCTATCAGTTTGAAGACTGGTTTGACACCATGTTTAATCCTGAAACCTCTCACCTCGTCTTCGCTCCACCTGAGCCTCCTTGCTATCTGAATGTCTGAGAAGCCGAGCCTCTTAGCCTCTTTAATCTTCTCAACGATCTCTTCCCCATCCTTCCCGCTGCGGAGGGATTTAAGCTCAGAGTCGACACGGATTATGTCCAGTATCCTGTAGAGAAACCATTTGTCTATGCCCGTCACACTGCTTATCTCTTCTACTCTAACACCAGCCTTCAACGCTCTGACGACGTTGAAAAGCCTCTCATCGCTCGGCTTAAGAAACCCGGTTAAATCGGATGGAACCCCGTCTTCTTCGCCTTCATTCCCCACTACGCCGACCCTGCCTATCTGAAGCATTCTAACAGCCTTCTGCAACGCCTCTTCGAAAGTCCTGCCTATAGCCATTACTTCTCCAACAGACTTCATCATCGTCCCCACGGTTCTGTCAACGTTTCCAGGGAACTTTTTGAAATCCCACCTGGGGATTTTTACAACCACATAGTCCAGTGCAGGCTCGAAACTAGCCTTCGTAACTCCAGTAGCCTTGTTCGTAAGCTCCTCTATCCGGTATCCTAGGGCGAGCTTCGCTGCAAGGTACGCCAGAGGATAGCCGGTAGCCTTAGACGCCAGCGCGCTAGACCTTGAAAGCCTCGGGTTGACCTCGACGACGATGAGATCCCCATTTTCAGGATTCAAGCCGAACTGAATGTTGCACTCTCCAACTATTCCAAGCTTGTCCACGATTCTGAGACCGGCCTCCCTAATCATGTGGTACTCCTTGTTCGTAAGCGTCTGAATCGGAACCACAACTATTTTCTCACCCGTGTGGACGCCTAGAGGGTCGAAGCCCTCTATAGTCGCGACTGAAACACTGTTCCCATAGTAGTCCCTCATATACTCGTATTCAAGCTCCTTCCACCCATAGTAGGACCTCTCTATTAGAACCTCCCTGTTAATGCTCCATTTCAAAGCTTTTGAAACCGCGTCGTAAAGCTCACTCCGGTTCCTAGCTATGCCTGAGCTCTGACCCCCGAGTGTGAAAGAGGTTCTGACGAGAAGCGGTAAACCCAGGCGCTCCGAGGCTTCGATCGCTTCCTCCGGGGTTCTTGCAACACTGCTCGGAGGAACCTTCAAGCCTATCTCCCACATGGCTCTTCTAAACAGGTCCCTGTCCTCAGCCATCCTGATGGTTTCAATGGAGCACCCCAACACTTTAACACCATACTTGTCTAAGACACCCGCCTCATGCAGGCCTATGCCAAGGTTGAGAGCCGTCTGACCCCCGAAGCCAAGCAGAATCCCGTCAACCCTCTCCTTCTCAATTATTCTCGAAACCGATTTAACGGTTAACGGCTCAAGATACACCTTGTCAGCCATCCTTCTGCTCGTCTGAATCGTCGCAATATTCGGGTTCACGATTACTGTCTCTATACCCTCCTCCTTCAAAGCCTTCAAAGCCTGACTCCCACTGTAATCGAACTCCGCTGCTTGAGCAATCACGATCCCCCCGCTTCCTATGACGAGCGCTTTTCTTATGTTGCCCATCCTAGGCATTTAAAACACCTCTCAACCAATAGGCTTCAGAAAAAATCTCTGTACAAGGGAAACGAATACATATTGCTAGAAACCTGCTTACGCTTATTCTTCCGCTTCCTCGTATTGGTTTCGCCACTGAAGTATCTGAGGAGAAGAAAAAGGGATTTCACACTATTTAAACGTTTCCAGAGGATTTAGCACATGCCTAAAACATATTATTGCTTACTCCTTTAAAAGCATGCTATTGCCAAGCATGCAGCGACCCTGACCAGAGAGAAGCGTAGGATTGTCGCTAAAACATGCAGGCCGGCTTCAAGAATCTCGGCCGGCTTCTTTCTCCTCAAGCTCCCTGATGGCTTGTTCGTATTTCTCTTTAAGCTCTCTGAAAGTTTTCTCGTCCAACTTCTTCTTTTTAAAGGCTTTTTCAAGCTCTTCTATTTCAAACCTTATTCTTTCAATCTCCTCCTGAACCTCAGGTGTTCCAGGCGTCGGCGGCGGTAGGGCAAGTGCCACAAGTTTTTTGTCGACAAGACTCTTCATGAACATGGATAGCGAGACCTCCGCCTCCCTCTCAGTCAGCGTGAATTCCTGCCTCATCCACTGAACCATTTCGTTCAGAGGTGTTTTCCCGTCTATTCTCTTCCAAACCTTGCTCCCTATCGCGTCGAGCTTTATCCTCGCTGTCCTCTCAGGCTTTTTAGAGTCGCCCGTCGGGACGGGGATAAGAATCGTGACGATGCCGTCCGCATCCTCCTCGTGTCTCACCCTCGGGTTTACGATAGGTATACTCCTGTAGAGTCTTCCCGGCGAAACCCTCGGAGGCTCCCTCTTTTTCCCGAAAAGCGGCATCTCTGCTCACCTAGACCGGCTTAAACACTATGCTTTTCTCAAGCTCTTCCATGTCGATAATGTTCTCCCGAGGACCGGAGTAGCCTGTTACGAATATTCTGTTCGAATCCGAGTCATGCCAAATCCTTAACTTTTTAACACTCGTCTTGCCGCCGAAGAATGTTCGTCCCGTTTCCTCCAACATCACTCTCCCCGTCTCCTCGTCGGGCTTAAGCTTATCGTATTTCAACCCTTTCATGATGCTGCTCACTTCTTTCGGAACCTCTTTCTTCGCCCATTCAGCAAGACTCCGATACTTAACAAGGGTTTCTCTGGCGAATGCGGACCAGTGGATCAGCAGTGTTTTCCCCCCTGCTTTAAAAACAACCATCGGCCTGCCTAGTAAAAGCTTCCTTGTTTGAAGAGAATACTCCTTGGGCACTTTGAACTCCACGCCGATCAGACGGTACCTCCAGAATTTTTCCGAAGTATGACATATAAACCCGGGGATCAGCCAGTTTGCAACATCCTCCCATTTCTCGGCCGGCTCCAGATAATAGTTGAGAAGAAAAACCTTGTTCTCGTCTTCACACACCCAGGAGACGGTAACTATATCGCCAACATCCCGCCATCTTGCGAAGTAAGCGTTGTGTCCGCATATTCTTGCACTCCCCCGCTCATATACTTCAGCCTTCCCTTTCCTCTTAGCCCGCGTCATATAGTCTTCGATAAACTTGTTTATCACAATCATCGGCTGCGCTTTCGCCTTCGCCCTCTTGTCAGAAGCCTGTTTCTCCCACTTTACTTCAAGCTTAGCGGCGGTTTTCGAGTCTATCCTGAAATACCCGTCTAACATTCCTCCCGACTCCGCGGCTAACATCCATCCTTTAGGGTGTTGCAGTTCAACCTCAAGCCAGTATTCTTTTTCAAGGTTTTCCATTAAACACTAGTGCTCCAAACCCCTTATTTAATTATTTTGACTCCGCTTTCCCCCGCTTCTCCACGTATTTGAAGAAGATTTCCTCCCAGTCTATCTTCATCATCATTATTATGACTCCCGCTAGAAGCAGAAAAGTCGCCAGGGTTGTAGCCCATCCTCCCTCCCCGCCGAAAAGACTTTTAATCAGGCTTATTGAAAACCTCCCTCCGAGTGCCAGTATTAGGCACATCACGGTTTTACCCAAGACGCACGGTACGAGAAACTTAACCGGGTTGTAGCGCATTATGCCAAGTGGGATTATCAGCAGGTCGTCAGGCAGAGGAGTTAGGGCGAACAGGAATATTGCTGCAACACCGTAACGGTCGAATATCTTAAGCATGTAACCCATCTTCCTCCTCCGCTCCTCGCCCATCAGCGTCCTGCCGTAGTATCCCAAGGCGTAGCCGGCTAGCTCTCCGAAGACAGATCCTAAGCCTCCTGAGACGGCTATTAGAAAGGGATCTATTACGGAGCCCATCAGATAGATCACGACAGTATAGGGTATTGGAAAGACGATGGAAATGGCTCCGATTAAGGACAGGAAGAATATACCCAGGTATCCATACTGATAAGCAAGCTGCTCCAACCATTCTAAGAATTGCTGGGTTGAGAGGAGGGTTTTCAGCATCTGGTGCCTATGACTCCGGCCACATATTTAAAGATAAACTCAATACAGTGGAAAAACCTTTTACTCGCACCAGATAAGTTTTAATACGAATCGGTCAGCTATTCTATGGAAAGATGGACCATATGGTTCTTGAAAAAGCAATTTACCATGTGACTATCGAGGTTGAGAATAATCAGTGCAGGGGGTTGGAGCTCATGTCTAAGCTCGGCATCAACGATTGTAAGCTTATCGATGTTAGAAGGCTGCCTGATGGTTCCGTGAGACACCTGGTCCGGTTTCCCGTCAGCGAGCTCCGAAAGACCTCCGGGGAGAATCTTAGGATTCTGAAAAGCTCTAAGGGCTCCGTACTCGCCTCCTTCAAAACAGAGGGGTGTAACGTTTGCAACACAATGCTTTCTCAAGGCGCTTTCCTTATTTCAGGCAAGCATATAGGGGGATACCGGATGATCTACGAGTTCATAGCACCGGGCTACGAGGTCTTTAAACAAATAGTAAGTATCCTAGAGCCCCTCGGGTTTAAGCCTAGAATTCTTGGTTTAACGAAGCATGACCATAAGGAGGGTGTTTTAACCGAGAAGCAGGAGAACTTGCTCTGGCTTTCCTTGAAAATGGGCTACTTCGACACCCCTAGGAAAATCAGCACCAGGGAGCTTGCGAAAACACTTGGAATAGTTCCTTCAACCTTCTCTGAAATAACTAGGAGCGGTATTCGTAAACTGCTGGAGAAATACTTCGAGTCTAAAACTTTCTAGAGGAAGAGTATGGCAGCCTGAGCATTTCATCCTCTACTTTTTCCAGCTGTTTGGAAAAAACATCTTTATTAGTGTGAGCCAAGCTGTATTTCAAGGTGGACAGGTTTGAAGAGCAGGGTGATCGTTGACGCGACCACGCCAATAGGCACTATCGGCAAGAGATGCTACGGTCAGTTTATTGAACACTTGGGCGAGTGTATCTACGGAGGCATCTGGGTCGGCAGGGATTCTGAAATACCTAATGTGAAGGGTTATCGTCTTGATGTTCTGAAAGCTGTTAAAGATTTGAATCCTACTCTCGTAAGATGGCCCGGTGGAAATTTTGCAAGCGGCTACCACTGGGAGGATGGTGTTGGAGCCGTAAGCCGGAGGCCGAGGCGTTTCGACATGGCGTGGAGAGCTGAGGAGCCTAATCTTTTCGGGACAGACGAGTTCATAGAGTGGTGTAGGCTGATAAGTGCGGAGCCGTTCATAGTTGTAAACGCTGGAAATGGGACGCCTGAGGAGGCTGCACGATGGGTTGAATACTGTAATTCGAACATGAACACATACTATTCTTCCCTAAGACGCGAGCATGGCCATGAGGAGCCTTACCGTGTCAAACTCTGGGGCATAGGTAACGAGCTGCACGGGAAATGGCAGATAGGATTCTGCGTAGACGGTGCTGAATGCGCTAGGAGAACTGTTGAGTATGCGAACGAGATGCGTAAGGTTGACCCGGACATAGAGCTTGTGGCTGTTGGTTGCGAAGATCCTGAGTGGAACCTTGAAATGCTTAAGGGAGCAGGGAGATGCTTCAACTATCTTTCTGTTCATTTCTATGCTTCGGGAAGTATGCCATACGGTGAGCTAGTAGCTCTTCCGGAAGAGATTGAGCAGAGGCTTAAAAGTGTCTACGGCTTGATTAAAGCCGCTAGGATAAAATACGGGATAGAACACGAGATAAAAATAGCTTTCGACGAATGGAACGTCTGGTATCCTGAAGCTAAGGAACCCTTAGTGACACAGATTACGCGCGTGAGGGATGCTGTTTTCACAGGAGGGGTTCTGAATATGCTTCAAAGACTATGTAACATCGTTCCAATAAGTAATTTCGCGCAGACTGTGAACGTCCTGCCGCTTATAATAGCTGCTTCTGATGGACGCATGGTTCTAACACCTCAATACTTTGTTTTCAAAATGTACAGCAACAATAAGGGGGTTAGTGTTCTTAGAACGCTGGTTGATTCAGAGCACTACATGTCCACCGATGTCGGCGGATATGTACCTTACATGGATGCTTCCGCAACGGCCTCGAAAGACGGGGAGACAGTATACCTTTATGTTTTAAACAGGAGTTGGGATAACGGTGTTGAGCTCCAAGTGGATTTCAAAGGGTTTACTCCGAAGAGCGGCGTGCAACAGTTTATCGCAGGGGAATCGGCTGAGGACAGGAATACGCTTGAAGAGCCGGACAGGGTTAGAATAGAACAGGCGCGGGTTGAAGCAGCCGATGGAAAGATAAACATAGTATTGAAACCCCATTCGGTAAACGTCGTGAGGCTCCACTGCTGACCGTCGGGACTACAGCAGTGTGAACGGATTAAACAGGGGCCGGCGCCCACTTAACCATTTTTAGAGTGTCTGGAATAATTACCGGTATATTTAAATACCGGTTCATCGATGTACCGGTTTTTAACGATGAGCTTAACCCATATCCAGGGAAAGATAATAGACGAAGTGGCTAGCCATCCGGGTGGAACCTCGTTTAACAGGTTGGCCGACAGACTTAAAGGGAAACTTTCAAGAGTAGTGCTTTCCAGAGAGGTTCGGAATCTTTCACGGAAAGGCGTTTTAAAAATCGCTAGGGACCCCAGCCATAGACAGAGGAAGATAATCATGGTTGAGAGTGTTGCAATCAACGTTTTGGAAAAGATGCGTGAGGACAGGCTTGAGGGAAGGCTCAGTAGGAGGAAGGCTGCGCACATCACCTTAAAATATATTTCAACATACAGAAGGCTTGTCGAAGAAGAAGCCTCTCAGCTCGTTAAAGATTACGTGAAGTACAAGGTGATGCAGTGTCTCGAGAAAATCCTGGAGAAGGTGGTTTAAGTGAACCCTGATAGAAAGCTCCATGTTACTGTTAAAAAAGAAAAAAAATTAGAAGAGCCGGGCAGGCTTGTCGAGAGAATTGTCCCCCTGCTTACGAAATATAGGTGCATAATCATCGATATGCAGGGTTTTAAGCGTGGAGAACTGCTGGAGGCGATCAGGTCTCTTTCAAACAAGAATATGCAGGCAACGATAATAGTGTATAGTGGTGGGAACAGGAACACGAAGGCTTACGACGAGGAGATAACCGTGCCTTAGGAATGGTTTATGAAAGCTTCGACGTGGTGCTTTCCGTCGACAGAACCCTCATGAGTAACCATCACGGTAAAGAGTTTCTAGGCTTTCTGGCAACCGGCCCGCCGATTATGGTTCCGGAGAAAGTCTGGATGACTATAGCCGCCCCGAGGATGAAAGTGGATGATTTAGGAAGACCCTTGGAAGCACCGTACGGGCTTAGAAAAATAGAGGCCGCGCTGCTCGAAGCAGGTATTAAGGCTGCCGTGATAGACCCTGACCACCTTGGAAAACACTTGGAAAAAGCTAGGGTTCTTGGAATAGGCCACCATGATTACTTTGCGCTTGGGCCTCCGAGCAGCGAATGGTGGGTTCTAACTGGGAAGGAGCCTGTTAACTCAAAGTATTTCAAAAGGTTCATGGAGAAACCTGAGATAAGAGCGGCTAAGAAAAATGGGCTTAAAATAATTGTGGGTGGGCCCGCCGCGTGGCAGTGGCTCTGGATGCCCGAGTACGCTGAGAAATGGGGCGTAGACACCATTATTGAGGGAGAAGCCGATAAAGCAATAGTGCAGCTTGTCCAAGATGCTCTAGAAGGCAAGCCTCTTCCGCAATACGTGCATGTTGGAATCCAGGACACCCCGATGCTGAGCGAGATTCCTACGATTAAAAATGCCTCGGTAAACGGGCTGGTTGAAATAATGAGGGGCTGCCCAAGGGGCTGTAGGTTTTGCTCTGTGACTCTAAGACCATTAAGACAGTGTCCTCTTGAAATGATTGAGAAGGAGCTCAAGGTGAATAAGGCCTGCGGGCTAAACAGGTGCCTCCTGCACGCTGAAGATATCCTTCTATATGGGGCTGACGGGGTTAAGCCTAGGCCGGAACCATTGATAAGGCTGCACCAGATGGCTAGGAGGTTTTTCAAGATCGTAGGATGGAGCCACGTGAGCCTCTCCGCAGTCAAGCATGCTCAGGAAAACCATTCCCTCATAACACGCCTATCCGAGATAATTCTCCAGGATGAACATGACTACATAGGGGTTGAAGTCGGTATTGAAACAGGATCACCAAGGCTGGCTGAGAAAACAATGCCTGCGAAAACAGCCCCCTACCCGGCAGCCTCCTGGCCGAGCATCGTGAAACAGGCTTTCTCCATAATGCACGAGTCTAGAGTAGTGCCTGCAGCAACCATAATAATCGGCCTGCCCCAGGAGAAGCCTGAGGACCTTGTTAAAACCCTTGAGCTCATAGATGAACTTAAAGAGTTTAGAAGCCTGATAATACCCATGTATTTCGTGCCCATGGGTGTTCTCAAGAATGGGGAATGGTATAGGGCTAGGCCTACGGAGGAACAGCTGGAGGTGATGAAGGCATGTTTGAAGCACGACCTCCATTGGATAAAAGACCTCTCAGGATGGTATTTCAATAAAACAAACCCATTCTTAAAGATCTCTTTGAAAACGGTCGTTTTCCTCGCGGAACGGATTGCGAAATGGCTTCGCCTCCTCTCCTAATGGTTTCCCCGGACCACCTGTTCTCCTAGGATGGTTTAGAGTTTTGAAAAACACCTGTGGAAAAGCGGCCTCTAGAGTGAGCCTCTCCTGACTTTCCAGGTTCTTCCTGGCGTTTGGAACTGTTTTAAAGAATTCTTCAAGCTTCTCGCAAGGATATTCTTCACAGCAAGCACAGTTCTGAACCTTCCTGCTTTGCCAGCACTTCCTTGTCTCACAGATCCTGCAGTAGCCAATTATTCTTTCCCCCGTTGTCAAACAGCCGTCGCAATTAATATCCTCAGGCTTGAAGGAGTTGCCGAACTCTTTTCGGCCAGAGTTCCGCCACCCGTCTTCCGTTCAGCATCATCGTTCTTCTGAGTTGCCAGAAAAGCCGGACAATCAGAGCATATTAGCCCGCAATACGCAATTAACCTACTCATACTCGTCTTCACGCGCCAACTTTATAAGGCTTTTGAAAAACGTTCAAGTAAAAGAAGCCTGCCAGCGGAGAGTAGCACGCTTTTGATCATGTTCTGCAAAACCAGTTTGCCGAGGCCAAAACAGATATTAGCACTCCCGCCTATAGGAAGACATGCTGCTCCTTCAAGTATTGGAGGCTCTTTTTCAGGCTCCACGCTGGAAAGCAAAATACGTTGGAGTTCTCCCCCCGGGGATAAAAGAGGTTGTTAGAGAAACCTTCGAATGCTTCAGCATCACTTTCTCAAGCAAGCTGGATTCTGAAAGGATGAAGCAGATATGTCTTGAATATGGCTTCTTAGTCAAGGAGAAGGATAGTAGGATAGAGAATATTTATGACCAGTTTGGCGTGCTGATAGAAACCCTCGTCGTAGAATGGACCTACCCTTTCAGAATTGTGGACTCTGATGGAGGGATAGTTTTATTCGCGGACCCGGATGACCCGAATAAAATATACGTGATCCCGCTTACGGCAGTACGGCAAACTATAAGGTTGAGGGAGAGCATAATAAACGCGGTTGAAAAATACAGGGTGGAAAAATACGGTCAATAGGCCGATAAACCATCGGCCTAAAAATGGTAAACACGGGCCAGTGGCGGCCCGTTTGAATCCCTTTTTGCTACAGGATGCTTGTCTACCGGGTTATCTGCACGCAGAATTGCCTAACCGCGTCGGTGTACTCGCCGGTTTCCACCTGATTCCTCCTCAGCATAAGCGTTGCAAGCGGTTTCCTGCCGCACAGGGCTTCCATCTCTGTAAACACATTGCTCTCGGAACCGTATTGTGTGCAGAAGAATGCGACTTGTTTAAACCGATTTCTGTATTCCACTATGTATGTTCTAATAGGCGTGGACACCGTATTGTTCCATACGGGAGTGCCGATTATCGTAACGCTATAATTCTCAGGAGGCTTCTGCAGCTCCTCTATCTTGGTCAGCCTCTTCAAAGTTGCATCCATGCCTGAACTCAGCCAGCCTAAGACACCTGTCCTATTCTTCAAATCCCGGATTTCCTCAACATCACATTTTAAAACTTCCGCGATAGCTTCTGCCACCTTCCTCGTGGTCCCAGTCCTAGAATAGTAGACAACAAGCGGCTTCATATCCAGTGGAGTATGAAGCTGCTTCGCATTATTATAAAGTTTATGCTTCTATTGTAAGAATCAAACCACAGTATTTAGGAAGCACGTTATTTTTCAACCCTAATCATTTTAAAAGCTACGTCTTTGAGAAAAACCGGGATCTCAACTACAAGCTTACCGTCAGAGGATTCTACTTCGCTAAGCCTCGTTCTTTCGCCAGTATACGTGTCCCATATCTCAAACAGGTAGCTTCCAGAGTTAAAATCTAATAGCTCTACATACACTCCTCCAGCCGTCTTTAGAGTAACATTGCTAACAGTGTTAAACCAGTTGTAATCCTTGTTTCTAACCCAGCCCATTGCGAACGTCCCGTTTCTAAGGCCGAAAATCTCGAAATCGACGTTCGACGCATTAATCTTCTCACCGTCAACCACCCTATATTCAAGCTCAGCCAATCTGGATCTGCTGAAGCTAATGTTCGCTACGAACAGTCTCAAAGCATTGTAATGATAGTATAGGTTGTACGGATCAACATAAACGTCCCACCACCATAGCATCGCTGTCCCAAAGGATCCGCTCATAAGAGAAGCCCATATGCCCTCATGTATCTCAACGCCTTCTTTATCCTTATAGTACAATGGAGAGTCGAACCATCTCCAGTCGGCGCCAAATTCTCCAAACAGGGTCGGCTTCCCGTATGTTGCCAGCTTCCTTTTTATTTCGCTTGAAATCGCCCGTGCAAGATCCTTAACGTCTGGTCCATACATGTGTGTCTGTGTGAAATCTAAGCCGGATGTTCTCCAAATCGGATCTCCTTCTCTCGGCCCCCCGAAACTCGTAGTAACTAAATGCTTATAGGGATCGATGCTTCTCAAGTAACCCGCCATCTCCTTGTGCCAGTCTGCAACATTGGAAGGATTATAGTTATCGGTTAACTCAACCTCGTTGAAAAACTCCCAAGCTAATAGATGGGTGCTGTAGGCGTACCTCGACACCAAGTATCTCAACCTCTTCTTGAAAAGATCCTTCGCAGCAGGATCCGTGAAGAACTGCTCAGGTGAGGATAATGGTCCTCCGCGCGCCTTATTATACGGATTGCCGCTCCAGTTTTCGCCAGCCCTGAGCTGCCCGTGGTTAACCAGGCAAAGCATCACGTATATCCCTTTTTTCTCCGCAAGCCTAAGCACGTAGTCCAGCCTCCACGCCTCCTTCAAATCATACCTGCCCGCCCTATCGCTCCACTCAACCGCAAACGCCCAGGGAGCCATCCATATCCTCGCATAGTTCATACCGTTCTCCGCCATTTTCTCAAACCAGACATCGTAATCAAACGTTTTCCTAGACTCCGTGTACCAGCAAACGTTCTGGCCGATTAGGAAAAGGTCTGAGCCATTGTCGCAAACCAGGTAATTACCGTTGAGTCTTACAAAACCAGGGTTATGCGAGTAACCCTTTACTTCTAAAGACAGCTCGCGAGAATCCGTGGGCTCCCCCCTTGAGTACACGCGTAAAACAATGGTGTGGCTTCCCTCCAGTATGGGTGTAAACCTCAGCTTCCAAAACGGTTCTCCAGATGGAAGCAGGCTCTCCCCCTCGTTCACAACGCGTCTCTCATAATCCTGGTAGAAAAAGGCAGGTATGTTCCACTTCACACCGTTTGGAAGAATGATTTCTGAAGTAACGTTAACCTCGTTCTCATCGAAAGGATTGCTTACACTGCCGTTAAGCCTGATGTCCAGCTCCACAGTCTCATAGACCCGTGGCTTCTCACTGGATGGTTGAATATCCCTGAACGAAATCCGCGCTGGCCTCCCGGGGGAACCGGGTTGAATAGCGAAGAGATAGTATAGGGTTGAAAACAAAACTATGAAAAGCATTGTAAGAATTAGAAACATCCGTTTTTTCAGCTTTAAGACTGGTTCTTGGACGTAACTGGTTTTCCAAGTGCTGGGAACAGGATGCATCACTGTAGAGAGGAAGGACGCTCCGATATAAGCCTGGTCTTGCCTGCTTTTTAGAACGCTTTCCACGTGTTGGCAACTGGACCCGGTTAAATCTAATTTATCCGAATATCCGTGGAATCATATCGTCTTCCCCCTACTCTGAAAAACACTGCTTTTACTAATTTTTCCCACGGGGAAAACCTTAATAACCCGGGAAGCGTTAATAAGCCTGAGGGTTTTAAGGCGAGAATCCCTGGGGGTCACCCGGGGAAATCTAGAAAACCCTAAAGGGTGATCCCGAGAAATGAGTTACAGGTTTGAAAAGGTTTCGGATGTAGAATACCAGGTTAGCGTAGGCGCTAAAAAAGGAATGCGGGTGCCGCTTAAAATCTTCGCGGACGAAACACTTCTGCATAAAATGACGCAGGATAAAACTGTTGAGCAGGGGTTGAACGTGGCAACCCTACCGGGGATATACAAGAGCTCAATAATTCTTCCGGATGGACATGAAGGCTACGGTTTCCCAATAGGAGGAGTCGGTGCTTTCGACGTTAAAGACGGGGTTGTGTCACCCGGCGGAGTGGGCTACGACATCAACTGCGGCGTGAGGCTCCTGCTGACGAATCTGAATGTTGAAGACGTTAAGCCTGTCCTTAGAGAGCTGCTCGACGAGATTTTTCACAACGTGCCTTCAGGCCTGGGTTCAGAGGGAAAGCTTAGAATGAGCTTCGACGAGCTGGACGGTGCTGTCAGGGAGGGTGTCGGTTGGGCTATTAAGCGTGGATACGGCTGGAAGGAGGACGCGGAGTTTATTGAGGAGAACGGTTGCCTAAAGGGAGCGGACCCGAGCAGGGTCGGCGTCACCGCTAAGAGGCGTGGCCTCCCCCAGTTGGGCAGCTTGGGAAGCGGAAACCATTTTCTCGAAATAGACTACGTTGAAAGAATTATCGACGGGGAGGTTGCTAGAGGATTCGGCATTGAGAGAGTCGGCCAGATTGTAGTATTAATACATACGGGGAGCCGTGGATACGGTCACCAGATTTGCAGCGATTATCTTAAAACTATGGAGGCGGCGAGCAGGAAGTATAACATCTGGTTGCCGGACAGGGAACTGGCAGCCGTCCCGGTTGAAAGCCAGGAGGCCAAGGACTACTTTGCAGCCATGGCTTGCGCCGTGAACTATGCTTTCCTAAACAGGCAGGTTATAACCCACTGGGTTAGAGAGAGCTTCGCGAAGGTTTTCAAAAAGGATGCTTCCGAGCTCGGCTTGAACGTTCTCTACGATGTTGCGCACAACATTGCTAAGATTGAGGACCACAAGGTTGACGGAGAGAGGAAGAGGGTTGTCGTCCACAGGAAAGGAGCCACCAGATCGTTCCCACCCGGGAATAGCCATATTCCCTCCAAGTATAGGGAGCACGGCCAGCCGGTTCTAATACCCGGCTCAATGGGCTCGGCAAGCTGGGTTCTAGTGGGGACGAAGGTTGCGATGGAGGCCAGCTTCGGCTCAACAGCACACGGCGCTGGAAGAACACTCAGCAGGCACGAAGCGATGCGGAGGTTCACGAGCCGGCAGATCAGGGGGATGCTTGAGGAAAGAGGAGTCTACCTTAGGGTTGCAGACATGAACCTGGTGGCTGAGGAGGCGCCGGGAGCCTATAAGGATCCGGATCAGGTGGTGGAGGTTACGCATAGGGCGGAGATTTCGCACAAGGTTGCTAGGCTAGTGCCCCTGGGCGTTGTGAAAGGATAGGGGGACAGCAACGCAGCTCAACTAAGCAGGATATGTGCTTCCAAACGGATTTGGACAGTGCGCCGCTATGCTTCCTGTTTTCCATTGGGCCTCGAAAACCCTCTTGGCCTTCGTCAAGTAGTAGAGCTGCAGGATTGATACGGCTAGCAGGGCAACCAGCAGGATGGAATAAACCGTTCTAACACTAGGATCCCTAACGTAAATGTTTACCAGCAGGATCGACACAAGTAGTATTCCAACAGTTACTCTCGCTATTCTCAGCATTAACAGGTTTCTCCGGGCGCTCCGGGTCTCCAGCATTTTGCCCTTCCTCTTCTCCAGCTGCTTTAAACGCTCCTCGGAAAGATAGTACTTGCCCTCCTTCTCAACGAATACTCCCAGCTCCCCCAGGCGTCCGCGCATGAGGCGGCTGAACCAGGGTGAAAGGCCTAGTTCCTCCGGGGTCATAGCCTTATCGGGGCTTGTAGCACCTTTCTCTCGAAACTTTTCAACAAGCTCGAGCAGCCTCCGCCTGGCTTCAGCCCTTTCCATCAACGTTGTAAACTAGGCATGGTGAAAAATATAATGCTTACTCTGTAGTCGGCCGCGTCTTCCTGTTGGCAGCGGTAGTGTAGGTTGACCTCAACTCCCTGATGAGGCTTAGAAGAGTCTTAACATGGTTGTCGAGATATGTTTCGAGTTCACGCGGCATCTCGCCCCTGGTTTTCCCAAGGCTCCGCGGATCCATGCTTTCAACTATGCCCTCCATTTTCCCGAGAAGAATGCTGATCCATATGTAAGTCAGGCTTAGGCTAGGCTCATTTTTGACTCGGCCGCATCTTTCAATAAATTCATCAATTATCCGCTCGATCTCGTTAAGCTTGCTGATGAAGTTCTCCGCGTCGCCGCCTGACAGTGCTGCAGGCCTGCCGGCTACGCCAGAGGCCTCTGGGGGCTCACCCTCGGAAACAAGTTTTCTCAAGTCTTTAACGTATTTCCGGAGGGCTAGGGCAGCGGAGAAAACAAACCTCTCATGCTTCCTGTCCAACTGGCTGCTCAAAACTCCTCCACCTCCAGGCCCAGCATTCTTAGAGAGGAAACTGCTTGAAAAGTATACTCGAACGATGAGATGCCGTGCTCCAGGCTCCTTCTAAACCCTCCGTTAGAGTTTTGGCAGCCCAGGATGAAGCCTATGGTTTCACCAGGGTAGAGAGGCTCCTCGTTAAACAATTGGAGGCACGTTAACCCCATGAAAGTAGGCTCCATGAATGAGGGCTTGACACCTGGTTTAAGAGAGATGCCTCCCTCAGGGTTCTCGTGCAGCCTCAAGAAGCGCAGCGTGTCCAGCATACCCTCAACAGGATGGTTCAGCGTTGAAAGAGTTTTGAGAGCGTAGAAGGTCGAGTTTAGACTTGATTCCACAGCGCCGAAGCCACCGTCAGGCTTTTTCAGAGAAAGGAGGAATCCTATTATCCTGTCCCGGTTCTGAACAATGTTAAGCATGCTCATAAGCTTCACGCACATGAAGGTTGTTTCAACCTCTGAAACTGTTTCCACATCAACCTCGTATGCTCCAAACCTTCCAGTGGAATCCATGAGTTCAAGAACATGCTTGGAAACATCTATCAGAGGCTTGTTGAGAATCATTAGAATCCTGTTAATAAGATAGTAGTCCCTAATGTTCATAGCATTATAATTTTTAACCCATGCTATAGTGTCGCCAACCCTAGGGGGGCTTGCTTTAAGAATCCTCAGGGTTTTGAGAGCAAGATAAGTGTCGTAGAGAGTAGAGTCCGTATATTGGACGGCGGTGTAGCCCCCGTCGTCATTCTGCCTCGCAGCAATATACTCCACTGTTTTCCGCAGCAGAATTCTCCTCTCGGTCCTAACCGCCTCGGTTCCCAACCATACCGTCCTCCACATATACAGGGTAGGAGCTATCAGCCTCGATTAAGGCGGTTTAAGGAGAGCTCCATCTCCTAGCCGTTCCAAGGGGCGGCTGGCGAAACCCTTCGGCCAGCGGCTTTATTAACTTTTCTCCATGCGCCAAGAGTAGGAGCGTAGCGCGCGCTATGAGCGGGCCTGACTACTTGAAGCTTGCCGCCATACCTGTCCTCAAGGTCCATCGCCTATCTCGGAAGCCGTAGCGCGCTCCTGTGTCTTGGCGATGCTCAAAAAAACAGGGGGTTTCAGTCCGTTTCATGGTCGGTAGAGCAACAACCGCGGGTATTTCGAAGGTCGTTAAAGATATGACAAGAAGGTTGCGGGGATCTTATCGATTTCCCTCTTCATAAAAGACACCGAATTCTTAGTTAACTCGATGTACCGTTCTTGTTAAAAGACATTCCAATAAGTTACTTGGTTCAAAGTGAACTACCCGTTCCTAAAGGATGCGGGCTTCCTGCTTCAAAAATGGGGCTTGCAGGAACCTGAATAAGCCTTGCCTAAGCATGTTCAGCGAGGCGTTATGATCCCGGTCCGGTTCTCCATGCTTGTATTCTTTGCTTGTGCCTTGAGGGTTAACCTTCACCACCCTTAAAGGCATAGGATTCCCACTCACGGTTAAAATTAAACTCTCTCCCTCCTGCTTCCCTTGTATAGTTGCATAAAATAAGGATGAAAAATGGATCGTGCACTTTATATAACCTGAATCAAGGAATAAGACGACGATGAGTGGCGACGACAATCGATCTGTAGTAATTATGCACATAAACCAGTTGTTTTTAAGGCGGATAATGATCTTCTAGGAAAGATCGTGAAAGAAAGTAAAGGTTATTGAAGCTTCTCATATATACCTTTAAAGAGAAATTGTCACAGGCTAAAATATTGCTCTGTCTAACCCTGTTGTTTTAACTGAGCTATGTTTTGTGATATGCGTCACAATTTTCATACCCCACAACTTGAGCGATAACTTTATTTCCTCCGTTATATCGAGAAGCCTGGTGTGGTCTTTGAGGAAGAAAATTCCTAGAACTATGTCTACGCAGCATCCAGATAATGCTTCTGTTCCTCCTTGGGCTGGAGGCTCAATAATCCATGGCGACGCTGAGGTTTATGAGGCGTATTATGCCTATCATGACTTGGGCTGTATGGAGATTATGTGGGATGCTGAGGGGAAGGATGTGGATACTCATGTTGTCCGAAAGCTGTTAGAGAATTATGGTGATTTTTTTAAGGAGAAGGTGTTGGGAGAGGATGTTTACTTAACTTATCGTGTCCCGAATCCGTATGTTGAGGTGGCTGAGCAGAAGATCCTTCTAGAGTCTCTTGAAAGCATTCCAGTTGCACATGATATTGCCACCCGCTTCTATCAGCAGGAGGTTTCGCCAATCTTTGAGGTTATACTGCCTTTCACGACAAGGGGGGAAGATCTTGTTTGGCTTAAGAAATGCTATGAGAAGGTCATAATTGGAACCAGTTGCGTCAATCTAGATGAAAAAATCAGGGTCGATGAGTGGCTTGGTCGTTTCAAGCCCGAGACTATAGAGGTTATCCCACTCATCGAGGACCTTAAAAGCATTCTTAGCATGAATGAGATACTCTCATCTTTTGTTAAGACAGTTAAACCAAAATACCTTAGAGTTTTCTTAGCCAGGTCGGATCCGGCGCTAAACTATGGCTTGGTGTGTGCCGTAGGTTTAAGTAAACTCGCCCTTTCCCAGCTTAAACGGTTTGAGGAGTCCACAAACGTTAGCATCCATCCAATTTTAGGCGTCGGGAGCATGCCATTTAGGGGCCACTTGTCTCCAGAAAACCTGAAAAATTTTGTTGAGGAATATAGGGGTGTTTACACCATCACTATCCAATCAGCACTTAAGTATGACTATCCCTCCGACGAAGTTAAGAATGTTATATCCTTTCTTAATGAAAACCTTCCATACAAAGAGCCGGTGATCATAGAGCTCCATGAGGCTGAAGCCCTTAAGGGCGTGCTCTTTAAGTTCATGGAGAAATATCAGAGTGTTGTGGAGAGGCTTGCCCCTCTGATAAATAGCGTAGCTTCGATTATCCCCTCGAGGAGGGCGCGAAAGTTGCATATTGGGCTCTTTGGTTATAGCCGTAGTTTAGGGGGGGTGTCGCTGCCGAGGGCTATACCTTTCGCCGGGGCACTGTATAGCCTCGGGATCCCGCCAGAGTTGATTGGGCTTAGAGCCTTGGAGGACTTGGAGGAGGCCGAGTGGGATGTCTTGGAGGACTATTATATGACCTTAAAAAGTGACCTTAAAACTGCTGGTGTTTTTCTCTCATGGCGTAACTTGAACATGCTGACGGAGATGCATGAGCGTGTGGCAAAAACCGTTGGCGTTGATAGTGAAAAATTACGTTCAGCAATTACTGACATAATTAGGGACTTACATGCAGTAGAAGAAAACCTGTCAATTCGGCTCGGCCCCCAAACCTTCTCTCAGATGAAATATGAAAATATAATTAACAATTTTCTTATAGCTTTTCTTGAGCAGGACAAAGAAGAGGCAAAAAGGCTTCTGATTGAAGCTGCAAAAATTAGGCGCTGCTTAGGATAGGCTTGTCTTGGCAAATTATTTATGCGCAGCGGCTTTAATACATATTGGAGATGAGAATATTGGGTGAGGAAGGGGGAATTATCGGGATTGAATCATAATGGATCAAATATTATTTTTCCATTGAGAACAGAATACTAATGAACGCTAAATCAAGCTTTTCTTGCTATGCTTATTGTTTAAGTGTTGATGATATCTGCATCGCGTTATGATCTTAATCCCTACTGGTTTTGGCCGTGGTGTAGGTTGACCTTAGGACCCTTATCAGGGTTAGGAGCGTCTTAGTCTGGTTGTCCAAATATGGTTTTAACTCAACCGGTATGGTGCCCCTGATTTCTCAAGCTTTTCTCTCTTAGAAGAGAGTTGAATAGAGTTCCTGAACGACAGCGGGATAAACAGGTTTGGATAAAACGGATGGGGCTGAGGGTTTAAAGACGTGGAAGCCATAAAATCCCCCACCGGCTGGATTCCCAAGTATAAGAATCTAAGAAGGATTTTCGAGTTGCGTGGCGTCGAGTATTAAGGCGGACTACGTGAAACAGTTTACGACGCGTATCCGTGAAAACCTGGTTAAAATAAACCGTGTGGAAAGAGTCTTCAAAGAGAATGAAGACACGCGCAGGAACTATTTGAAATACTCGAAGAGCAGGGGGCTCGTTTAATGAAAGTACAGAAAAAGTTTGGAAACTATGTTTCTCCTGAAAACCTGGAGAAAGAGGACTGGATGGAAGAATAAAGTAAAACTGTTCTAAGCGGTTGCTCCCTCTAGCGACCTGGCGCACTCACACTTACTCTCTTTCGACGTGTTTTTAACAGCTCTTGCAAGCAGCCTCTTAACGTTATCTATGTTCCTGTTAAAGATCTCCTTAACCTCCTCATGCGTAATCTTCACCGGCCCCGTGCCTGCCGCATAGTTGGTGGACATCACTATGCTCGCGTAGCATATTCCGAGCTCCCTCGCCAAGGCCACTTCCGGGTAGCCCGTCATACCGACTACGTCGGCACCCCAAGTCCTGTAGGCTGCAATCTCCGCCGGAGACTCGAACCTGGGGCCCTCGGTGCATATGTACGTGCCCCTTGGATGGCAGAATATGTTCTCCTCCTCGCATGATTTCCTTAAAACCTCCCTGAGCTCCGGGCAGTAGGGATTCGTAAAATCAATGTGCACCACTCCGCCGACTGGAGGCCTATCCTTAAAGACTTTAATCCTAGTCTTGCCGTTGAAAAAAGTCGGGATTCTCCTTTTAGTCGCATCTATAACTTGGTCGACGATGACGAATTCTCCGGGTTTAATATTCGGGTTTATTGAGCCAGCCGCCTGGGTTGTGAATATTCTTTCAACACCAAGCTTCTTAAGACCATAAATGTTTGCCCTGTAATTTATCTCCGAGGGTGGAACAGCGTGGGAAACCCTGAGGCTGCCTGGCTTAGCATGTCTCGGCAGGAAGGCTACAGCCTTATCTCCGATATACCCGAGCTCTACTCGCGGCGTTTTGCCGAATGGGGTTTCAACAATCCTGTGTCCAACCGCCTCGAGAAGAGTGTAAAGCCCTGATCCGCCTAGTATCCCTATTCTAACCTCCTTAGGCATGGAAAATCTTCAAAGACCCCTTAGATAAGTTTTACCAGCTTAACAACTGCCGGTGGGAAAAAATAAATAAGCGTTTAACCGCATATTCATCTAGCAGGGTCCGCCCAGGGTTGATTAATCCGAGGGAGATAGTGGAGTTCTACCGGCTGAGGCAGCGCGGCTTCAGCAAGCTCTATATAATACTGCTTCTAATCACGATAAACCTTTTCTCCATCTCAATCCTGCTGGATGTCGCCAAGTTTTTCCTAGCCGTTCCGATGCTTCAGACGGGTACAGTCGCCCTAGTCGCGACCCTCATAGTTGGTGGGGCGGACAAGCTTAGGCTTGAAAGAAGCAGGTCCAATCCTTTCCTCATACTTGTCGAAAGCCTCCGGATTACATCCTACACTATTCTGCCTATTCTCATGATTTTCGTCGCAGTCCTGTTCTACCTGGGTAAGCCCAGCTTTCTATACTTTCAGAACCTTAGGGGTGTGATCTCGATGCTCACGGTCTTCCTAATACTCTCAGTGCTTGCCAAAATATTCATATTCCAGATTCAGATACTTGTTTCGCCTTTTGAAGATAGGAGGAACATAAGATACCTGCTCTATGCGGGAACGCTGGTAATAGGCTTCTCAAGCATAATTTCATTCGTCTTGTCCGATGCCCTTCTTCCGCGCTACCTGACGCAATGGTTCATGTACGAGACTTTTATCTTCTTCCTCGAACTGATCTTCCTCTACCTGTCCGCCGAGGTGGCTCTGAACTATAGGGCGAGCGTCTACATAATGATGTTTCTAACCTATATTGCTGTAGTGTTCTTCTCCCTGACCGGGGGTGCTGAAATAATCAGGCTGAGTTACACAGAGTATGACACTGTTTTCCCTAAGATAGTCACCGGGGTTTTCCTGCTCAGCATAAACACCCAAGTCATGGACTCTAGGGTGAAACAGTTCTCCCTAGGCCAGTTAGAAACTAGAAGCGGGGGGGAGGCGACGATGAACGACCTACTGGGCATTCTGGAAGGGATTAGGAAGGATGTCGACATAAGCAAGAAGACTATTGAGAAGCAGGATAACGCGATAAAAGTCTTGACGAGAATAATCGAGAGGATGACTGTTTCAAGCAGCGGGGCGATTGAAGAATTGAGGAAGGAGCTTAAAAGCATCAGGCCGTCGCAGACAATAAACAGCCTAAACACCTCCTTCTCGAAAAGGCTCGCTGAAGAGATCCTTAGGCTCTGGGAGAACCATAAGGATTTTCCTCTAAGCGACTTGGCAGGGTTCATCCTCGGTCCCAGGCCAATGCCGGCTGGCAGCAGGAAGGCGGTCGACCTGGAAAACGTCTCGCCGATCCCGTTGTTCATAATGGTCTGCATGGCTTTCCTAGAGCTGCAGAACCCTGATTCAGCAAGCGGGAAAACCGTTCAGCAGAAGAACCTGGCTGGGTTCCTTGTCTCCAACCATCCGCATTTCCGAATGAAATGGAGCAGGCGCACAGCACAGAACTTCGTCAACTCCTTTATTCTCAGATACCTTAAGTCTTGCAGGGAGGCTGGACTATTATTCTCAATCGGAAACCGTGGCTCCATCTCTTTCCCAGCCGACGGCGGTGTGCAGCCGCTTTACGAGTCTGTTAGAGAATATGTTTTAGACATTGGCTCGGAAAACATTCCAATAATACTTCTCTACATGCCTAAAATAAGAGATTTGGTGATAAAAGAGTTGAACATTTCTGAAAATGATTTGAAACAGATTTTTTAAGGAGATTTCTTTTTAAATGAATTGAAAAAAGGAAAAAATGTTGTTTTAAAAAGATTTTTAAAGAGATCCAGAGGTTGGAATCAATCTGTGTGATAAACACATTTTTTCCTGTGAAAAACAAACATCATACGGTGCAGGATCATAGCGACGTGTCAGTAATCATTCCAACCCTGAACGAGGAGAAACCAATAGGGCTAGTTATAGAGCGTGCCAAGAGATGGCTTCCAGGGGCGGAAATCATAGTCGTAGATTCAAGTGATGATAAAACCGCTGAAATAGCCTCATCTCTTGGAGTAATTGTAGTTAAGCAGGAGAGGAAAGGATACGGGGCGGCGATAAGAAAAGGATTGGAGAAAGCCAGGGGCAGGGTGCTCGCCTTTATGGATGGGGATGGAACCTATGACCCGGCGGACTTAAAGAGGCTCGTCGACACAGTGAAGAAGGGGGAGACGGATGTAGCCACAGGACGAAGGTTCAGTAGCAAACCGGCGGGAATGAGCACCCCGAGATACATTGGCAACTTCATAGTGAACACTGTTTTCTCAATGCTATTCCTCAGAAGGATCGGTGACACGCAGACTGGGATGAAAGTATTCTCGAGAGAAGCCTACTTGAGGATGAGGCTTAGGGAGAACGGCATGCCCTTCTCGACAGAAGTGTTAACCGAAGCATGTAGGAAAGGCCTCAGAATAACAGAGGTCGGAATAAGATACTACAGCAGGATAGGCTTCTCAAAGCTGAACCCGCTTAAAGACGGCTTGAAAATACTCCTTTTCATGATTAGACGGAGAATAGGTTTCTCAAGAGATTAGGTCGAGAGTTATTGTGACGTTCTGCGGTATTCGTATCGTCGTTAAGGCTCTAAGAGCCTTATCGTTAAGCCCAAGGTAGATCAGCCTCCTGTAGAAACGCATTTCAAACTTGTCCCAAGTTATCGTGCCCTGCCCACTAGGGTTCTTCTGGGTGGTAACCTTCAAAACCTTTCTCGGAAGCGGAATCGGGCCTGAAACCCTAACATTGTTCTCCTTAGCTATCTTAAGTATTTGGTCTACTACTGTTTGAAGATTGCTCAGCTCGTTACTCACTATCTTTATCCTCGCCCTGTTCACCAACTACTGGTTGAACGCTTCAAAAGGGTTTTTATGGGTTTCCTTTCAAGGAATGCTGTAAAACTCGTTAAAAACTGGTTTAACACTGCGCAATTATTTGCCGCGGCCCCGCCGCCCCCGTGAAAAAGCATCCAAGGGAAAACTTAAATATCATTCGGAAAAACAGGTTAAATCAAGGGCCGGTAGTTCAAAGGTAGAACGCCCGTTTGGCGACCGACAGGACAAAATACGGGAGGCTTGAGGGTTCGAGTCCCTCCCGGTCCACTTTCTCAGCTTTAACAGTTTTATACGTGCTTCGCTACTATTCGGGTTGAGACATGCGAGCATGTGGCATCGTTTACTATGTTGACAATGGCGATACTGATCTTGATAGTGAGTAGGCGGAGAAACGCTACGAGAACATGCGTAGAGATTTACCGTGTCTACACAGGTCCCTGTGTCGTTAGGTACTCCAGTAGGTGTTCACTAAAGGAGGTTCAGGAGCTGGAGCCGTTGGCAGTCATCCGGAGCGGCAGCGGCACCCCCCTGGGAGCGGTTTGTGAAGAACGACTGGGCGAGGGAGTTTGAAATAATTAGAGGCCCGGGTCCCTGTTCTAGGGATATGCGGCGGGCACCAGGTGATCGGTATGGCCTACTGGCATCCCCGCCGTGAACTGGGCTGTTCGCCAATTCGCCGCCTAAAACCGGGAGAGAAGGATAGAAACGTGGGCACTCATCTTGAAGGATACTTGATAAAGGCTTTCTCATCATGAGGAGGAGCATCCTGATGAAAAGGATTCTTGAAAACTTCTTTCAAATAGCGCAGCAGTACTGGGAAAACCAGCGCCACCATAAAACCGCTTAGAGCAGTTGCCATTCGTAACTGGGTGCTTAAGCAAAACGGCCAAGTTGCAGTCATAGAGTATCTTAAGTTATTCACGAGGTTTCCTAGCTTGTTACCCTGCATTTTTATTTTTAACTAGTTTCACCGAGATTAGACATGCGAGCCCTAGGACAATGGTTCCACACCTATGTAGACTATATCCTTTTGAACCCCGCTGGATATTCGTGTAATATATGCTGATACGCCTTCTCCCGATTATTCATTATGAATAGGAAGGAGCCCCCTATTGTGTTCAAGCTTGAAATCAGCATTATAAACGTTTTTAAGCATTCTGCAGAATCATCTTGTTCCGGTCTAGTCGAGCCAGCTATATAAGGTTATTTTTTCAGTGTGGTTGCAAGCGTGACATTTTAGAGAGGGCAACCTATGTTAGGCAACGTGTATTCTATTCTTTATTTTCTGTATCCTATTTGCTCTAACGCTGTTATGATGCTTTCAGCAGCCTTCTTCAACATGTTAACTTCATTCTCACCCAGCTTTTCCTGAACCACTTTGAAGCCTTCTCTCCCTGCTTTAACGGGTACTCCTAGGCAAACATCCTTTATCCCGTATTCCCCGTCTAAGACGACTGATGCCGGCAGGACTTCTCCCTTGTCCGATAGCACTGCTTCAACCATTCTAGCTATGGACGCACCCGGCCCGTGGACCGTGGCTCCCTTCATGCTTATTATCTCGGCGGCTGCCTTAACAGTCTCGCCTAGAACCAGATCTAGATCCGTGTCGCTTAACCCGTATTCTTCACGCATCCTGTCTCTCAGGATCACCATGTTCTCACCGTGCTCCCCGAGAACGAACGAGCTTAAGCCACTTATCCTGATTCTCCTGCTCAGTCTTATTATCGTTTTTAAACGGCTTGAATCAAGGACGCCGCTTAAGCCCGCCACTCTGTGCCTCTCAACGCCGGCTCTTCTCCAGAAAACATAGGTTAAAACGTCAACAGGATTGGTGACCATTATGAAGACGGTTCCACTGTCTCCTCCACCAGCGTATTCCCTAGCTATACCCTCTATTATCGGCAGATTCTTGCTCAACAGGTTCATCCTGCTCATCCCCGGGGTTCTTCCAAAACCCGCCGTCACGATAACGACGTCCAAGCCGTGAAGCAGCGAGAGATCGTTAGTCCCCTTAACCTCAACATTTAAACCAAGGGCTTCAGCCGCGTTCTGCAGGTCTAGGGCCTCTCCGACTGGAAGCTTAGGCACTATGTCGTAAAGCACTATTTCGTCAGCCTCAGTTAATAGGAAGGTTGCCGCGGAGCACCCTACTTTTCCGGAGCCTATTATCCCTATTCTCCTCAAGTCTGAGGAGCCTATCTAAACGGTAAACTTAAAAGTATCAGTGGGGAGGGTTGGGAAAAGGAAGCAGTATTGCATGACGTGATAATAGTGGGAGGGGGTCCGGCTGGAATATTCTGTGCTTTAAGCGTTCTTGAGAAGCATTCGGACGCGGCGATCCTGATTCTTGAAAAGGGACGTGACATTGATGATAGAACATGCCCCGCGAGGAGGCTTAACAAGCTGTGCGTCAGGTGTGGCGTCTGCAACGTTTACAGCGGCTGGGGTGGTGCAGGAGCTTTCTCAGACGGGAAGATAACTCTTGACCCGGAGGTTGGAGGCTGGCTTCCAGAGGTCTTATCGTCCGAGAAGACCCGTCAATACATAAAGAGGGTTGACGAGGTTTTCCTTAGCCACGGGGCGCCGGAGAAGGTTTACGGTGACGACGAGGATTCATTCGAGGAGTGGAGGAGGAGGGCTAGCCTAGCTGGCTTGAAGCTTCAAAGGAACCCTGTTAGGCACATGGGGTCAGATCTGTCTTTCAAAATACTGAGCCGAATGAAGGATGATCTTGAGAAGAGTGTTGAAGTAAGGGTTATGACTGAAGTTGAAAGCTTCATTGTTGAAAACGGTGTTGCCAGGGGTGTTAAGACTAAGGATGGTGAAAACATGTTTGGACGGTTCATCGTAGTCGCCCCGGGCAGGTCTGGAGCAGGATGGTTGAGGAAGGAGTTCACGAAGCTCAATATCCCTATGAAACGTAACCCTGTAGATCTTGGTGTCAGAGTAGAGGTTCCGGCTGAAATAATGGACGACATTACTCGGGACCTTTATGAGCCGAAGCTGAAGTATGTTTCGAAAAGGTTTGACGACAATGTTAGGACTTTCTGCGTCAACCCGCATGGAGAGGTTTTAACAGAGTTCTATGAGGGGATAGTAACCGTGAACGGCCACAGTTACAACAGTTACAGGACAGACAACACTAATTTCGCTGTGCTTGTGTCAACGGATTTCACGGAGCCTTTTAAAGAGCCGATTGAATACGGCATGTCGATAGCTAAGCTTGCAAACCTTATTTCAAACGGCGTGGTTGTTCAAAGACTAGGCGACCTATTGCAGGGAAGAAGGTCTACTTACGAGCGCCTCAGCAGGAGCCTTATCTCTCCGACGCTGCCAGACGCGACGCCTGGAGACCTCAGTTTCATCCTTCCCTACAGGGTTCTCTCAAACATTGTTGAAATGCTCAGGGCTTTAGACACGCTTATTCCAGGGATTTTCTCGAAGCATGACACGCTTCTCTACGGTGTTGAAGCCAAGTTCTACTCGTCCAGGGTTGAGGTCAACGAGCGCGGCGAGACCCCTGTTAAAAACCTGTTTGCAGTTGGAGACGGCGCGGGCATCACAAGAGGGCTTTCTCAAGCAGCGGCCTCAGGCCTCTACGTGGGCCATGTGGTCTCGGAGAGGCTTAAAGCCTAAGCCTATGCCTGAAGCAAGAAGCCATTAAGCAATCTGCTTTTCAACACGGATTAGAGTCGTCAGCCTGAACGCTAATCAGGAGTGTAGTCTTCGAATATGCTTTCTCCGGCTTCGCCCTCCTCCTGGCGTTCCTCCTTGACTTCCAGCCGCTCAACCTTCTCTATGGTTTTCTCCAGCCTCTCAATTTTTTCCTCCAGTTTTTCAAGTCTGCTCTCTATGTCTGGCGGCGGCGGGGGGAGTTGCTCACCCCAAGATAGTGGTGTGCCACACTGGCTGCAGAACTTAGAGCCTCCAAGCAATGTTTTCCCGCAGACGGGACAAATCAACGGCTCCACTGTCATTGCTTCCTCAGTCTTCCTCGGCTTCTCGGGTTTCAGCCTTGCTCCGCATTTGAAGCAGAACTTGTAGCTCGCATTGTTCACTGCCCCGCATTCTTGGCAGGTTGTTGATTCTTCAACTTCGCTCACCTGCGCTTTAGCCAAAGAGGACGGTAAGAGTAAGGGCTTCCTCCTTAATCCAAATATTCCTCCAATAATGCAAAGTACGACGCCCACTGTCCCGATGGTCGACGGCACAAAGCCTCCTAGAAAATCTAGGAGGCCTGAAGTGCCCAGGTTGGACGGCATAGGTATGAATCTTCCCGCGTACTGTAGGAGAACCGGCAGAAGGGAGAAGTAGAAAACAACCGTTGAGAGGCCTAGGACTATTGTCGAACCGGCTACAATCCTCTTCTCGTTCTCCTGACTGGTTAACAGCGCTCCCGCCAAGATGGTTGCTGCGAGAATAAGGGTGGCGAAATAGAGAACCGGTTGAAGAGACAGGTAGTGGCTGCTGAAGGTGAGAATAAGAACGCCTATAAGAATCAGTATTGCCCCGGCTACTGACAATACTAAGGGGCCGGCGTGTTTTCCAGCCATTTTTCAACTAGGCTTCCCACAGGACTTTTATAAATCTTGATTCGATGCTGAGACATGTCTAGTTAATACTGGTCATAATGTATGGTAATATAATTCTCTGTTTCACCTGCTTCCCGAACCCCCACCAGCCCCATGATTATTGCAGCCCATTATAATGCTCAGCAGGAGTGGCAGTAGGCCATATTGTTAACGCCGGGTTAGCCTCGGAGAGCTCGAAAGCCGTGGCGACAGCCAGCGACTCAACAGTCACGTATCCTGCTTCCCTCAGCTTCTTTGCAGTCGCAGGCCCAACACCGTCAATATCCTCAAGCGAGTATTCGCTGATCAAGCCTGTTTGAAAATCTTTCAAAGCTTCTTAAGGATTGAGAAGGTAAATGTTTGAGAGAGAGGGTTGTGTGAAAATGGCTACATCCAAGTTAAGCATGTTTTTCCACCTGTAAAGGTTAATAGCGCCACCTGTTTTTCAACGTTGACAGTAAGCTGGATTTTTCTCTCTGAGGCTTAAAAGGCTTGTTCCCCAGCGATTCGGAAGCCGGTTTCCAGTGGTGAAAACTTTTAACCGGAAAAAACTGGTTGAAAAACCAAGGCTTGACCAGCACGCAAGGTGAAAGCCTTGTGCCGTGGAGGCTCGCCGAAAACTGGAGGTGTGTCTCAAAGATGCTGCATAAACCACAGGGTTCCCCTCCTTTTTCAAAGAGTATGCTAGGATAGAGCCTAAGTATGGACCGAGATCCGTCGAGCCCGGGGAGAAGGAGTTTTACCTTAGGATCCTTCCCGACGGCAGGTGTTTCTTCCTCAGGAAGAGGCGTGTTCTTCATCTACAGGATCCACGGTGAGAAACCGTACGCCTGCAGAATGTTCCCCTTCAGGGTTTCCAGGACTGTGAAATACGGCTGCAAGGAACCCTCGTTTTTTCCAGTATGACGATGAGGTGGCTGCAGACGGTGTGTAAAGAACACGCCGGCTTAAAAAAGCATTAAGAATGCTTCTATGACCCATAATGGGATTGCCACAATCACCCAAGCAGTAATATTCCATGCTAAAACTTTTCTACCGTCTAAACCTCTCAGTGGAATCATGTTGAAAGCTGCAAGCCACAGGTTTACTTGAAAACCAGTTTTGCCAACCAGACCAGGCAAGCCGCCTAGCCCGCTTAAGAAAAAGAATGCAGTGGCCCAGGCAACGTTAGATAAAGGGCCTGCTAGAGAAATCAGCCCCATCCGCCTTTTTTCAGACACCTTGGACAATTCGAAAGCATGGTAACGTGGCGCCACGTATGTTGCACCCGGGGCAGCAAAGATGAACGAGCCTAGTGTAAGTAGAGAAGAAAGTAGAGCCATCGCTAGCCCCCAGGGCCAGAGTCTAAACTCAGACCAGTAGCCGTATCTCTGAGCAGTAAACTTATGCGCCAGCTCGTGGGAAACGAATCCTGTTCCAACAGCGCACAAGTAGATGACAGGCACTAACAGCAGTGTCAAACCGGCCCTGAAAAAGTATCCAGTGGAGAAACAAAGGCTTAGAACAACCCATGCAGCTAAAAGATGTGTGACCTCAGCCTTACTGGTGATTCTTCCGGCTCGAGACTTGTTCATGGGTTGAACCAAGGGGGCCTCGCCATACATTGGTTTTTGAACCCTGGCTAAGTGCAGCATTCGACAGTTATGCGCCTCGGGAAGCCTATGATGGGAGCAGAACGCACCCTTGCAGTAGGAGCAGATGAACGGCAAGACTACTTCTGAACCGCATACCTCACACCTAGCCATTTGAACCGCCACCTATACGTGGTAACCATAGATTCCCGCCAGACAGTAGTATTTGAGTATAACAGAAGCAGTGGACCATGGTTACTATCCAACTGTTCAAGTTTCACTAGCCATGGAAACAGTATAGTATTAAAGGTTTATTTTAGGGTGGAGCCATCCGTTTCGATTTTCACAGCCGTTTAAAACATTAACCGGCTTCTGAGGAAAACCTGACGCATGGACAAATTTTAGAGAAACACGTCTAAACACTTTAGAAATTAAAAAAA